>Ga0208957_1000637_pt1 | contig 24767 bp, 45 predicted proteins | sample RifOxyA1_FD_184029 | JGI IMG/M metagenome (GOLD analysis project Ga0208957, IMG submission 184029) | Groundwater microbial communities from Rifle, Colorado - Rifle Oxygen_injection A1 (SPAdes) | ecosystem: Environmental > Aquatic > Deep subsurface > Groundwater | place: Rifle, Colorado, United... | reverse complement strand
TGAGGTCATCCCAAGCAATAATGTGCTTGTTCCTGCACACGCAGATACAAGAACACTATCTGTTTTTAAGTATTGGTCTTCCTGATTCGTCTAGTCCAACAAGCAATTTATCCATTCCAATGTAGATAGCGTGTTGCAACTCACAGGACTTACAAACCAAATACGGTCCTTGTTGCCGCCAACTATGTTGTTCGTTCGGCTTAAAGACAAACGCAGGTCGGTTAAAATCCAGCGTCTCAGACTCTGGTATTATTTCAATGTTCTCATCACTCGTTTTTTGCACAGGCCTCCGAAGCGTCTGCCACCTTATTAAGCAGCCTTTCAATCGCCTCTTGTGCCAAGCTAACTACCACGGCGTTTCGTCCTATTTCGTCCAAAGGCAGTCCTTGGGAAATAGCCAGTTTGTTTATACCACCTAACTCTGAGGTGGCGCTTATTGCGATGTCCTTAAAAATCTTCCACCCAGCGGTTTGAGACATTGCGTGCAAAGCCAATTCTTCCTCGGTCAAAGCCTCGTTTCCTCCAGTTTTTGCTAACGACGGGACATTCACAAAAAAATCGGGTTTAATGGCGACTTTTACTGTCATAAAACCCCCCCCTGCGGTTGTTGTGCCGTCCCCATCTCGGGCGGCGTTGCGTTCATATTCTGCCCCTGTTGCATTTGTGCTAAAACATTTTGGAAAATTTGAGCGTCACTGCTTAGAACGGTCTGGTCTTTCTCCTCCTCGGTCTTTTCGACAAGAATTTTATCCCAATCCTGAATGCCGGAGCTTGCAATCACTTTCTTGAAAAGCTCGCCGAACTTCAATATATAACCCTCTTTATCCAAATCCGCCACCAAAGTATTTCCATTTGGTGTCTGAGAGCTCTTATACAGCGTTATGAGTGAAGACAGGTTGTCCTGTTGCACTTTTTGGTCCGCAGCAAACGTAGACCCAGATACGATCTCGTAATCATAGAGGTTGGAACCGGATCCTTTCTTACTTATAACCAGTTTTCCACTCTCCTTGTCATACATCTCCTCAATCTCCGGGTAACTCCTTGCAATCTCTGCGATTTCCTCCTCAAACATCCTTATAGCAACAGACGACGGTTGCTTCTTGGATACGAGGTTTACCATCTTTTTCATCACGGAGGTCAAAAATCTCTCCATATAGAACCTGTCTGCGGCATCTCTTGTATTTTCCCGTGCCTGTTGCATTTGCAACGCCTGTGGAGTCCTACCATAACCCGCGTCGGTTTCCTTGGTTACTGTTGTATCCGATGTACCAAATAGATTGAGGATTGAAGCGTTGGCTGTCTGGAGTGTGTTATTAAACGTAGAAATACCTTGCGGAGATAGATTGATAGTCCTGACGGCATTGTCTATCTGCCCCCTAACTAACCACTTCTCGGCCGCACCCCACTTGATAGAACTCATTGCAGCGATGTTGTCCTTGTTTATCAGTGCGGGCGGAAAGATAGACATTTTTACCCCATCTAAGTACAGATTCCACACAGCATTGATGGTCTTTTGCATAGACTCTCCCCGTTCCATATCCCCCATGCCAGATATATCATCAAGCAGGGGCATGGAATACTTACGAACGATAGGCAATTCCCCATTCTTGTGTGGGTTTTCGATGTCCCTAAACTCCATGTCCGCATCAACGCAAAAATCGACCCATCTATCCCCCTCGAATTGAGTTAAAACCTCAAAAAACCCCATGCCTTTAGCCGTCGAAGTATTGGGATATTGTGTTTCCCCACGCTTAGATTGGTCTTCGGAGGTACGGTTTTGTTTGGAACCAGATTTATCCTTTAATCTACCCACAATACTAGAAATGTTTTTGAAACCATCCTTCTTACCCAATCGTTCAAAATAAGATAGGGGTTGCCACGTTCTTACGATAACAAAATCACTATCCTCGAGAGAAACAGCCCCCGCCTGGGGAAACACGTCACGAACATTTAATAGCCATATGTCTGGACCAGCATACCCGTTTGAGCGTACGTCCCAATCCACGAGAACATCGAACGCTCCGTAGACATTAGAATACATATCGACCATCCTTAGCTTAGTTAAAAAATCGAACTGAGCGTTGGCATTTGGAACGACGTACTTATCTAAGATCAAATTCTTCAACCTGGCATCTCCTAGGTCATTCTTAGAAATGCCCCTCACCTTACCGACGGGAAGTTGTGCCATAACTCTGTGGGCACGCTCTATTATGAGTGTTGATAGACGGTGGTCGAAAATCTGAGATTTAGTTCTACTAGATACAGTGTCGTTTAACCTGCCGTGAAAAAGATCTTCCATACTGTCCCAAACCTCTCTTTTAGTAGAAAGGTTATCATAGGACGCTTGAAATCTCGATTTAATCTCGTTTATAATTGTGCTCATAAGAACAAAAAAAGACGAGCACATAATATAGCTCGTCTTAATATACATTTCAGTATTTTCGACTCAAGGTAATTATACAACCGACGTCATTCTGTGTCAATACGCGTTCCGGAATAACGCCTTCTGCGGTTTTTTACTATGTTGAGCGTTTCCGACACTACGACACCGTTTTTTACTTCAAAGTTGAAGGTTATTTGCCCAAAGGGGGTTGTCTGTACTTCTCGTTCAAGAATGACGTGAAACAGTAAGTTCTTACTTAATAGTTGTGCCAGTGGGGTGGTATTTATCTGTTGCATATTTCTTTCGTACATCCACGTACTCCACAAACGAAACATCTACAATATTTCCGCCATTAATCCTAAGGGTAAAGGTAATCTGACCAGTATTCTTTTCCGCGATACTTGCTTCAATATCTGCGTGTGCGGGAACATTCGACTCCCTTATGATTAGATCATAGTTCATTTAATAAAGCCCCTCCTTAGAAAACATTACCGTATCGTCGGGCGGCACGTCCCAATCATAACTAACCTCGGGCTGTTCGGTCTGAAACAACTGCCACGCAATAGCGTGTGCGAAGATTAAGTCGTCGTGCGCGTTAATCTCGGCCGCCGGGCGACCGTTCGGGGTTATGATGAAACTCAAGTGTTCTTTTATAGTTTCCCTATCGTAAATAGTTACCAACCTTCCATCCACAGCCTGCTTCCAATCACCGAGTAAAATTGGGCGAGTAGCCGCATTTGTCTGATACCCGTACTTCCCCGTAGGCTCGGACTCTACCCTTCCTACGGATTTCATAACATATAAACGATATTTATTTAATCTATTCAACACGGAAAGGCGTTCCATCTCAGAAGCCCCCCCGTTATTAGACTCAAAGGCCACCACCGGGGGAACACCTGTAACGTCAAAAATCCTCTCAAGAATAGGAAATATTGCCGCAGTCATCTGTGCCGCAACACCGCGGGAGTGGTAAATCAGAGGAATATCTAGACTGCTCTTGGAAAGAAAAGCGCACGCACCGTAATCAGCACCCCCCTGAGAACAATCCCCACCTACGAGGATAAACTCCCCCTGTTTTAAGGGACGAAATTGCCTAAAGATATATAGCCCCCTCCTTTGTAGGTTCGCGTACCCCCGCAAGTAGGGTACTTAAAACATCGGTATCAAAAAAACACTGGCCGGTAGTCAAAAATGCCTGTTCAGCCGTTTCTGGGTACTCCTGCACATACAGCCTTCCCAACTCCCTTTTTCTTTGCTCCAAAAACTCTTGGGGGTAAAAACTAGACGCACTAAAAAACAGCGGGTTGAAACCCGTCTCACCGCGCACAGAATCGTCCCAAAACTCCTTGAATTCGTTATACCCGTTCGCCGTGGTCTCTATGACCACCCTACCGTCCGGTCTAACGGCTTGCAAAGCTCCAGCCATCAATCTTCCAAAATGCTTAAAGAATGCTGCCTCGCTCATGTGTAAATTCTTTATAGTCTTGGAACGCCCAAAGTCCGTGTTCTCGGCAGTTCCTATTTGGTATTTGGAATTTATGGCCTCGTTTACTAGCTCGTACTTAGAATTATACTTTAATGGTATTTTAAAACCATTCTTTTCCTCGTAACTTTTGAGCGAAAACTTAACCCGATCTAACAACCCCTCAGCATTATCTGATATATCCGCAAGAACCACCGAGTATGAGTTTGGGTCGAGTATAAAATCTGTTGTAAATATCCCCCCGACGAGAGAACTAAAACCTTCCTGACGGGCTTTTAGTACTATATCTCTCCCGGTTGCCTGTTTCACAAACTGCTGTTGTGGAAGATTGAGAAAGAAAGACACCGCCTCACCCTGTTTATTCACAATCTCGAACTGTTCCTCTATAAATCGTTGATATTTTTCAAATACCATACTCAGATTTTTGTTTCTGGATTATATTCGCGATATTCACCTGTACGCCGAGAGCGTCTGTCTCTACCCCTAGCAGTTTTCCCAACTTGTCGTGATAGGGTTTTATGGTCTTATAATCAGGCTCTCGTTCACCTGTAAAATCGTTCCACTTCTCGGCATCAATAGCGTTTCTTAGCACCGCGAAATATTTCTCATGGTCCAACCCATATGCCGCCGCAACAGCCGCCACCGGGATTTTGGATAACATTCTGCTTCCGTTTACCTGCGCAGTAACATCCAAGCAGTCTGGGTGGAGCTCCTTATAAGTCTTTGTGGCATTCCGGTCGTTTTCCAACCACTTTAGGAAAAATACTAACCGCTCCTTTGAACCAAGCACGTTCTCTAGTTCTTCTAATGAAGGCAGATTTTCTTTCACAGAATCCATATGTTTGTTAATTATACCACCATATAAAGTATGTAGTTTTGGATTACGACAAGAAGGTTTACTAGCGTGAATATTCTTACCGCCGGACGCCCTAGCTTGAACCTTTTAAGCACGAAGTAAGCAAGCATAGATAGCGTCAGATTAAGCACGACGAATTGCCCGTAGGTCAGGCTCTCAAGAAGTCCCCGGTTGAAAGGAATACCCTCGACGGACGTACCCCACTTCGTTACGTTTAGGTACGTTGAGTGTAAATCTAAAAGTCTTGTTAAGAAAAATATCATAGAATCATATAAATAAATATAAACACGGCAAACAAAAACCCACAACCTATTGCTATCGCCGTAACATCTTGTTCTGGGTTGATCGTGGTTACTTCGTCCGGTTCGGCGAAGAATTCTTGTAGCGAAAACCAAATTTCTTTCCAAAACTTATTTTTTATTCTCATCGGGGTCTCCTCTTATCTCTTTCCAAGGAAAATCAGGCACAGAGTGTCCGTGAGTCCAATTCATAAATATTGCACTATTACATTCTGACTCCCACTCATCGCATCTTTTATCAAGAACTCTTATAGTTCCGTCATTATACTCAACTGTTACTTTTATTAGTTTCTTTACTTTCTTTCTCATTCCCCCTTACCCCCCTTAGTCTGTGATAAAAGTTTCTTCAATCTTTTTTTACGGTCTTTTACTAATAACAATAAATCCTGTTCCAAGTTTTTTATATTCTCTAATCTTTCAACCCTACCAACGGTATCCAACATATCTGCTGGTGTTCCCCATTGTTTATCTATCTCTTTGATTAAGATGTCTACTGCACCTATGTCTTTTGTTAGTTTCTTACTCATCTCTTACCCCCTTTAGTTTGTGATAGGTATTCGTTTTGTACTTTTAACGCACCTATCTTATCTAGTATGAACATTGAGTTAGCTACCGCATCACTAACAAACCTGTAAACATCTCTTTTATACTCGTGATACCACCTTTCGTCTGAATAATGCCTATGTAGTTCTTCACAAACAAGTGCTTTTACATTTGCCCAAACTTGATACAAAACAGGTCTAATAAATACATTTTCAATTCCATTAGTTTTCAATATAAGTTTCTCATCTACCCACTTTATATATTCAGACCTCACCGCTTCTTCTCTTTCCTTTTGTAACTTAGACTCAAACCAAGCCCAAACCTTTTCACTATCGTGAGCAACCCAATCGTCCGTGTCTTCAAAAGGTTTAGTGAATAAATCCTCATATTCTTTCTTTATTTCCTCTATCTTTTCATCTAGTTTCATTTCTTACCTCTTTTGGTTTGTGATAGGTAGGTTTCCACCCCTTCCACATAATCATTAAAATCGTCTGGATTGGCATACCTTATATAATCCCACACAGCTTCTTCTCTTTCCTTTTGTATGAGGGTGACGAGGGCTTCAACCTTATTTTTATGGTACTTCCCATCCCCATTGTTAACTATAATGGCTATCTTTTCTTTGATTGTTAGTCCGTCTATTCTTTTCATTTTTTCCCTTTCTTTAACTTGCCGTAAAATCTCCACAGCTCCTTAAACCAATAAGATAGGTAGTAAGCGAGGGTCTCGTCCACCTCGGTAGCACTTCGCATAAGACAGGCTCCTACGCCGTTCCTATCCGTAATCATCCCCACAAGGTGGATAACTTCGTGCAATAACGCATAAAAATCCAAGGGGTTTGATATATAAACCCAAAAGGCTTTACCTTCTTCACGACGACAAAAACCCTTCACGCCTTCGGAAATCTTATAATCAGATTTCTCTTTCTTCAACCACTTGTTTATTTCATCCTTTGTTCCCGACAGAGCAACTACGTCTACAACGAACACCTTGTCAAAAAATCTTTTTGTCTTCATTCTGTCTCCTTTTGTTTGGTTTTGAGGGCTACACTACTTAATTTCATAGAAAAACTCTTTGATACCGCCCATAACCAACTTAAATGTTTTCTGACTAACACCTTTGGTTCGCAAATACCTTTCAAGTAAATTAAGGCTAAAACCTGCTCTTGTTAGTGCGTCCAAGCCGTCTTTTAAGGACTGTAATTTTTGGTCTAAATCGGCAATTTTATACTCCTCTTTGACAACAACAGCTTTTATGCCGTTAGAGTTTCCGCTTCTCAAACTATTTAGGACTCTATTACCTGTTTCGGTATCAATCTCACAACTGTTTAGGAGCTGTGGGATATCGTATTCTTCTATATCTAAAACTAATCGTTTCATATAAACCTTTCATTTAATTTATTACTTTTATCGGACTCCCTGCTATCTTTGGTGGGTTTGAGATAAGGCTGGAAGAAATCAAATATCTCTTCTTTTTTTTCTTCGGACAAGTAGTCCGCGTATTCTTCGCCGTGACGAACTGTTGTACCGATATCTATCTCTTTTTCCATAAATGTCTTTTTGATACGTTCCACGCCCACGCTCTGTGGGTCCCTTACATCTATCTGTGAGTTGTTAGGTTTAACCTTACTGTTGTACTTTTTCATCATAATCCTCCAAGAAGAAATCAAATACTTCATTAGGTGTTCCGTACACTTTGAAACTGCCTTCCTCTGTGAATCGTTCCCTAAAAGCCTTCTTTTTTCTCGTAATTGAAAGATATGCTAGGTTCTTTATGAGAGTAGAAAGCTCCCTTTCGGCTCTTGCAAAGTTAAATCCGTTGTACTCACTATCAAAACAGGCTCTTAGTATTTCTTCTATTAAACCTTCAGGGCTGTCGGGTCTAATAACGGGTTCAATAGGTCGGTTATGCTTTTTCGTTACCTTATTCGTTACCCCGCCGACGTTTTGGTCAGGTCTTCCAAAAGACTTTTCTATCTCTTCTTCGTGGGTTTTCTTGAAACCCTCCGATTCAACTACTTCCCTTACCGTTTCGGTTAAGTCGGGCTGAAACCACTTAAATATCTTCCTATCGTACTTGCCCTCTTTGAACTTCTTGAGGTCGTAGCAGTTGTCTGCCAAGAACTCTTTGAAATCACTAAATCTTTGGTCGGGTTTACTAACACCCCCGTTACCGGGAATCGCCTTATTTTTACCCGTTGCCGGGAATCCCGGTGTTTCCTCATATAAAGATACGAGTTCGTCAACCGCCCTGTCTGAATAACCTAGTTCTTTCAAGTGAGTCGGTCTTACTGCGTCATCGTGAACTTTTTGCAGTATCTCCTCTACCTTCTGTCTATATTCTTGTTTGGTCATATTTTATTAAAACTCCTTATCATGTTAAATAAGTCTATCTTTTCGGTTTTAGTGCCGTTTAGCTCGTTTATAACTTCAAACACCTCTGAATCGTATTTCTTAGGATTTACCTCGCCCTCAATATCATAATACTTGCCACCAAGTCTAAGCAAACAGTGTTCTGATGTACACACAATATCCCCACCATAAATGGTTCGTAGGATATTGGCAAAATACCAACAACTTCCGTTCTTGTAAATGTGTTCAGAGCCAACAAAACTATCCCTTATTGCTCTTATCGTTACCTCTATTTCCTTCTCTTGTTTGGTCATAGGTTCTCCTTATAAAATTCTTTAGGGTCTATTGTTGTTATTCCGTTCCCGTACATAATGGCGTTTTGTACCGACTCCAGCCAAGCGTTCACATCTTTAGGTCTTATCCAATGTGCGAGTTTAATCAATTTGTTAGCCACCCACACCCTAAGTCTAATAGTTAATAGTTTCATCTTCCCCTCACTTTCCTTAGTAGTTCGGGGTTTTCGTAGATGTTGCCGATTATTTCTAGCTTGTTTATGTTCGGATACCCAAAGATGTTACTGATTTTTTCCTCTCCATCCCCGTACCACTTGTCGTAGGCCTGTTCTTTCCACTTTTCAACATAGTAATGTTCAAATATTTGTTTTAGATATACCCCGCAACCGTGTTCGTGGTCCTCATAACCTTCGTGGTTGTCAAAAAATCCTATCTGCACTTCATAAGTACTGTAACTAGCAGGATAGGTATCTTTTAGAATATCCCCCTCGTAAATCTCCTTACCGTTTTTGTCTTTAAGTCCTGTGTATTGATTTAGTTCGCAGTTATCCAAATCTATTGTGTTTGAATCTGTCAAAGTACCGTTTCCGAATACAGCAAAATAATCGGGACTTAACCACTTTTTACCCCCCTTATCCCAAGCACGAAACTTTATCTCTCTCATATTTTTCCTTCCCGAACTTTCCTTAGTTCGTTCAAACCAAATAACTTACTGCTTGTGGCTTCTTTGATTATTTGTATTGCTGTTTCTTCTGACATCTTAGCTCCTTTAACCTTAAATACTCATCTTCACAAGGCTTACCGCCTATCCGGCGGAATCCATACTCTGCAAAGCTCTCGTAGTTTTCTATCCCACAAGCTAGTGCATACAAAGCGATGTCGGTCCATATCTTTTCAATCTCTTTATCTATCTTCTTCGCTACGCGTTCCGCGTGTTGTTCAGTATTTCTAGCGTGTATATATTCCTGTTGTATCGGTTGTTGGAACATAAGCCCTCTTATCTGCAAACCAACCCCTACCCCCCTGCCTCATTGCTATGTAAGCGCATTCGTGTGAACAATACTTTCTACCTCGTACTACCTCATTTGTCTGGCATTGTGGGCAGATCATGGGTTAGTCCGCAACTCTCCTGTTTTCCACCGGGGAGTATTCCCTCTGTCTGACAACTTTCCACGTTCCTTTATCCACTTGTATTGTTTTATGCTCCTCGTGGACCAATTCCGTAGGCTTGTCGAGATTTACGAACATTTCGTCATCTGTGCCATAAACACTTAATGTGGGGGTGTTTAAGCGGTGGGCGTGTCCTGTAGTTTCCCCACGAACCAAAATGTTGTCCTTTCGTTTCTTTAACCCTTTGGGCAAATTTGATACTGATTCAAGTAAAACATCACCTTGTCTTAGAATAGACATTTCAAGCCTCCTGTTCCGGCAGGTACTTATCAGCATCTAGCTGAAATGACCACGCCACTGCCTCCCTGCAGGTCTTAACTGTAGGAGGAACTCTCAAAAAATATATACGTTCTGTTGATGTATCTTTCATCTGGAGAAGTCTTAACTCCTCCCCATCAACTTGCTCAAAAATACGATGTAATTTGTAATCCGCCCAAGTGTCTATCGTTGCGGGTTTGAACCATTCCATAAACTTGTCGTAGCCGACCTTTTCAACCAAACACCTTTTGATTTCTTGGTTTTCTTCCTTTAACCAAACCTCTTTAGTTATCTGTTCTTTGGGTGTTGTTATCACATATTCTGGTACTTTTGTTCCGTGCCACGCATAAAACCCCCAACCATCTCGGTACTCCATACATTTTTGTACTTCGTTGTGAAGTTTTCCGTTTTCATCAAGGGTTAGAAGTTTTGGTTTTCTTACAAGAACAGCCTCTTTAGAATATAAGTGGTAGCCAGATACTAATTGATTTGTTCTATCTAGCCATCTTAAATTATTGGGTTCTAACACCTCGTTGAAAAACCCATAAAAGGACAGAAGATCCGCATTGTAATAGGCCCCAACGCTGGCCCAAACGCTGGCCCCAACGCTGGCCCTAACGCTGGCCCAAACGCTGTCCCAAACGCTGTCCCTAACGCTGGCCCAAACGCTGGCCCTAACGCTGGCCCAAACGCTGTCCCAAACGCTGTCCCTAACGCTGGCCCTAACGCTGGCCCAAACGCTGTCCCAAACGCTGTCCCTAACGCTGGCCCCAACGCTGGCCCCAACGCTGGCCCCGCGCAGATATTTCATTCCCTCGCTAGGCGAGTCTACCCAAGTTATTTTTATACTTTCTTTAAGACCGGCTACTTTGTAGGCTTCTCGAAGATTGTATTCAGCTTCTTTTTCAGTATCGGGGGTTGAAATCGTATTTAACTGAATCGCAATACGTTCTTTAGCAAACTCGCACATCCTGTCTATTTGGGCGTCTGTGAGTTTAGTTAGTTTTTTCATTTTTGTCCTCCAGATCTAGTATAACTTAGTTGCCTATCTTGTCAACACCCCCAGGAGACATTGTTATCCCCGCCCCTCGCCGTACTAATCTTCTACGCTGACGCATCTTTAACCTCTCTATCCGGGCAAATTCCCCGTCTTTTCTTCTTTTACGCATATAAAGCTTGTTGTAGCACTTTTTGCAAAGTCCCGACTTACTGTAGTTACTTACTAAAGTTCGGCACTTTGGGCATCTTCGGTCTCCACACATATAAAAGTCTATCGCTTTACCGGCGACCATCCTTATGGCCGGGAAGTATGAAGGATCCTCGCCCATCCTTTCCAGGTGTTCTTTTAAGTTTTCAAGCGCTTTTGCTTTTCTTATGAGGTATGACGGCATATTTTTTATACCCCGCACAGCCCAGCACCTGCCGGGCTGCCGTTCGGCGACGAAACACTAGGGCCTAGAAGTAGGGGGCAATAGAATGTGCCCAAGAGTAAAAATCACCCCCTACTTTTAAGTTCTAGGTCAGTTGTTTTCATAACAACCCTTAAATTCTTCTTTATAAAAATCCCGTATTCTTTCGTAGTCTTCCTTCGTATATTCTTTTGTTGTGTGCCTTAGTTGCTTGAGCGCCTCAACTTTCTTTGACCCGTAAAGTTCAACCATCTTTGTTTCGTAAGCTTCTTTGTTGCCGTGTTTAAAAAGGTTGCACTGCCTACACTGTAAGTGAACCAGTTCTTCTTCAAACAAAACTGCATTTCCTCTCCCATCTATAAAGTGGCCTGCCTGACCCCCATACAAAGTAAATAGTGGTGTTACCCGCCCACAAGTAAAACACTTGCCCGTTTCCTTGGAACCCATACTTATAAGACCGTCCCTTAAACGAATGTACTTAGAAAACGCGCCCCACGCTTCTTTCTTGACTTTTGACTTAGTTATTGTTTTCTTTTTAGTCGGCTTTTTTGGCATGTCTTATGGCAATTTCAATCACCGAAAGGCGTTTTTCTACCTCAATTATACGATCTTCTAATAGGTCGTTCTTGCTAGGTAATTCGAAGTTCAGGTAGTCGCCGTTTTTGTCTACCTTAACGGTAACTTCCATCCCGGGCTTCCAATCGACCATCTTTTCTTGTTTCTTATATTTAAGGTCGAGTTCCTTATCTATGTAACAAGACATCTTCCTTCCGTCTTCGGCCATAATTATGACCATGTTATATCCCCTTCCGGTCTTACTTGTGCCGGATTTGGTTTCTATCGTTGCGATTTTTATCTTTTCTATCATGGGTTCCCTTCAGAATTAAATAATAAAGGCGGTGTTCGTGCTTTTTTATTTGTGTGTTCTTTACGGCAGTAAGATCTGGGGTTGCACGCATAGTCCTGGAAGGTTTTTCCGCAGAACTTACATTTGTAGTTAATCTTCATAATATCCCATCTTAATTAAGCTACTTCTATTCTTCCACTCGTACAGGTTCTTGGCCGATAAAAACGGTTCCAACTCGTACACGAATTCCTTATAAGTAAACGTGCCGTCCTCCGCTAAAGCCAAGCCGAACATCCCCGCCACTTCCGTGCCACACTCGGACAGTGCGTTCTTATAGGCACTTAGTTGGAGTTGTATTTCTTGAAAAAGTCTACCATCCTTTTGGGTCTTGACGTCTATTAAGTACTGTTTTCCACCGACGTCTACCAACATATCTAGTGTTCCGGCATATTGGTACTTTTTGCTTATTACTGTCCTTTCGTGTTCTATTACCTTGGGGTTATGGCTATTAATCCATGATTGAAAAGCGCGAGCGTACCCGCCGTAAATACCTCCTTGGCCTCTAACCTCGCCTATGTTTTCGTAAGCTTCTACAAGGTCGTGGATTGCAGATCCCCTGCCCATAGCTTTTTGTGACACGTCCTTACGGGCGGATATGGCTTCCTCCCTCGATATTTCGGGGTTTAGTATAACGGCATCGTAGGTTTCCCCACAAGCCCAATACAGCAAGGCGGCGCTCTTGTCTATTATGCCCAGTATTGTAGTTACCGAAATATATGGCTTTTTTTCTACCCAATACATCCCGGCGCGTTTTGTGTGTTTTTCGTTCATATTATTTATACCTTCTTACTAAATTATATTTTTGAACTATCTCAAACCACTCTTCCTCGGTGAAGATATCGCTTTTAAGGCGGTTACACATAAAACAAGCTAAAACTAGGTTTCCCGGCCTATAACCACCCCTAGCATCTTTCCTATCTATTTTGGTGTCAAACTTATCCTTAAACTCCCTACCGCAGTAGTGGCATGTCTTTGGTTGGGCTGAATACCAATCAACAAAATCTTCGGCACTTATTTCAAAATCTATTCCTTTCCCCTTGCAGGTCGCTTTTTTACTAGCGTACTTCACCTTAATTGGGTTTCGTTTTCTATATTCGTTGTTTGCTTTTCTCATCTTTTCTTTGTCCCTTAGTCTTTTAGTCATGTTGCCATTCCCCAGCTGGAGCTTAGGAATGGCCTCCAGCTAGGGTTTCCTTTCGTTAGAAGTTCTTTGTTAGAACCCCCATAAAGTTCACGGAATAATCGCACACTTGTAAGCCTTGTACGCCTTTGTTATATAGGCATATCGCTTCTACGAGGTCGTTTCCGTTCATACTTAACCTTTCTTCGAGCCAATCGTTGACCTTTTCGGTCACTTGCTCGAACGTATCGTAGCACTTGTTCTCGAAACTATTTTGCCTGTAGCCGTATCCGTTGAACTTTCCGCTTTCCTTACAAAAGTCGTTTTTCCCGGATGTACTTTCAAGAAAATAGATCGTCTTTAGTGCCGGACTTAGGTGGTACTGCTCTATGACCTCGATGTCCGTTTTAGGTTTGTTTTCAGCGTTCACTTGTTCAACAGTCAGTTCTTTTTTGGTTTCCCTAACAAAACCTATCCATCTAGTCGGAAATTGCCACTCATGTCCAGCTCTCCAGCCATGGTACCCTTCGGCACCGTAAGCTACACCAATAGCAACTAACGTTAAAACAGATAACAATCGAAACATCTTTCTTTTAAACGTAGTCTTTTCTTTCTTAACCCTTTTCTTTCTTTCGGGTTTTACAAAATCGGCTACGTCTATTTGTTTAAGTTCGTTCATGAATTATCACCACCTTCCGATTCTTTCCATGTATCATAAGCTTGTTGTTCCAAGACTTCTTGCTTTATATGATCACAGGTAGCGCAGTAGCCGGTTTCTTGCATAAAAGCAACCTCCACAGGATCTACCGGGGCTTTACCACAGCTACAGCGGTGTTCGTATAGAACCCACATCTTTGAGATATTATCAGAGTATCTTTTAAGGGAATCGGCAAAAGATTGTACCGTATCGGCAAGTTCGTGCTTTCCTTGGCTACGGTAAATATGTACGAGTTTGGCGGTAGTATTAGTCATCTTGGGCTTTCCTAATTTCATACTAAGGGTATTCTACACCCTAGTTACTTGTTTGTCAATACCCCTAATAACCGTTGGTAGAACGCTTCCGTTGCAACCCTTTTACCCGATCTAAGCAGGGATATGTACGAGTGGTCACACCCTACAAGCCGGGCTATTTCGTATGCTGACATCTTGTTATCAAGTATGTCTGATTCAAATATTGTTTCTTTGCGGTATTTCATATCTTTTTAAAACTATCTAGCTTATAAATACGCCGGGGTTTTTCTCCGTGAGTGTCGAAATATTCCCCTTCTTCTAACACAGAAAGCAGTTGATAAAAGATTTCGTCCGTTTCTTTATCAAAAATATATAAGTAACACTTGATACCTGTTTCCTTTTCAAACTGTAACCTGCGGGCAACTTGCCATCTAGGAAGTCCGTGACCGTCAAAGGGTGGTGATAAAAACCGGGCTTGGTGTTTACACTCAAACAAACACCACTCCCCATCTTTCTTTCCTATAGTATCGGGTTGAAATACTTCCCACCCATCGTCTTTTAAGAGTTTTAAAAGCTTTTGTTCACCTTCTATCCCTTCTATTTGTATTCCCATCAGACCTCGTTCCCCCACGATGACCAACCTTCCCTAGTATTTCTAGCAAAAAGTTCCACCTTACTTCCTAAGGTTCTGTCTTCAATATATTGATACATAATATCCGGTTTTTTGGAGTGTTCCCGTTTGGCTTCCGTAAAGACTGTGGGGATATAATCACCTTCCTGCTTAATAACCTTGCTTAAGATACCTTTATACCCTACAAGTAAAAGTTCGGTTCTTCGGTGGAACCCGTTGGAACTCCAACCCCCCACCTTGTCCCACGTTATTGTTATGTGGTACTTAAACCCCCAAAATTCCAACAAACGCAAGGCTTCGGGAAGGGTACTTAACGTAGACCAAAGAAACAAAACACAGTCTTCCGCCGAGATGCTTTTTACGTCTAGTTCCATAAGCTGTTGTTCGGTCATGGTTGGGTACTTATCTTCTAGAGGACTTTCCCACTTTTCCAAAACAAACGAACCTATATCCCACGGAGGATCCGCATAAATAACGTTATATTTACCTTCTATTAGTGGCAACGCTTGCGGGGTTTCTTTTTGTGCGGGTAGGTATTTTGTAACGAGTTTGTTCCATGTGATATTTTTTCCTTCCGGGATATCGTTTATATTGGGGTATTTTTCGTGAAGTTGTACCGCCCTGTAAACATCCCGATGCCCTACCCCGATGTTCTTTGACAGGTCTGTCAGGGAACTTTCGTTTCCTTTAGCGTATTTTTTGAAATTTTCATCTTCCCGGATTCTTTGCCCAAGTTCCCAATAACCCTGAACCAGCGCCCACCTAGATGTAAAAACCGCTTCCGTAACTATTGCCTTGCAGTCTTCCACTAAAAGGTCGTACCACTCCTGAATTTTCGCTAAATCCCTCATCTTTTCCTCCCGACCCGGGTTTCAATCATATTCATCCCGAACACCCACGCACCAAAAGCTATCCAATCTTCAAAAAGCTTTATTCTAATTGCCGTCCAAAGGCTTATATTTTTAATATTTCCCTTTCCACATACTCAAGGATCCAATCAACGCGTTGGAACCCCTTTCTTGTTCGCCCATTTTTTTTCAAAGAAATACGTTCGTAATCTTTTAAGATTTTATAAAGTTTATGTAAACAAAGTGGGTCTATTTGGCTCATATACACTTCCGTCGAATATTTTTAATACGTCGTCAGTGTACACCTTGTCGTCCGTCTTGTCAACGCCCGATTTAAAATACCGTTCGGAATACTGCTTCATAAGGGAGCCTAATTGTTCCGGCGTACATCTTCCGATCATCTTTTGTATTTTCCTAAAATCTGACTGTTGCTCGGTCATACGTCCTTTCTACCTATTCGGTTACAGGTGGGTTAGTACCTCGTTTAAGATACCTAATTATTTACGGCGGTTTCCGTTTTTTCCCGGTACCGTATCAGTCAACCTATCAGTTCGTGTGTCTTTAACTCGCACGAAGGGACACGACTTGTTTGACGTGAGTGGCTGTGTCCTTTAGTTCTACTTTGTTGGGTCTTCGTCTATTCGGTTACAGTTCGGTGTAGTGTGGTTACTTTTTTTGAGTGCCGACCACTTTCAACCTCCGCACTTACAAAACTAGCCCCCCAACCGAAGTCAGGGAGCTAGTTCTGTCCACCACGTTATCACTCAAGTTGACAAGGTGATAGTCGTTCGCTATAATATATATAGTTTTTTTCATCAAAGACTAATATACGCGCCGACGTTAAACGTGTCAAGAAGAATCCGCTTTCGGGCGGATTTACTTGTTATTAAAGGAAAAATACAGCCCGCAGAAGAATCCGCAGGCCGGGATGCTATACAATTGAAAGTAGCCTAGCGAAGAAGTCGTTAGACGTGCTAGTGACTCTGTATAACTGTCCAAACTTATTATTTCAAATTTCGGGGGTAAATCAATATGCTAATACATGACTTACCCCCTTTTTACTAAAAATCCAGTTTCACGGGAACATAGAAAGGTATCCACTCAGTCTTGATTCCCAAAAGCCCCGAAGCGTCCGTCCTCACTTCGCAGATGAGCCCACCCATATCAGGTGATAAACCCAGGCGCGTGAGAAAAGGAGTTTGGCTTTGGAATGCCCCCATGGAAAACGCTTCAATATTCCTATAGTGTGGGATGTGACATTGAGTGTGCCAGTGACCGACAAACAGTGCGTGCGGCTTCACTTCTGGGGAAAATTGCTCACAGATTTTTTGCAACTTGTAGGACCTTGCGTATGCAACGCCCCCCGCAGAATGCATTAGAGCAATTTTTAATCCCGCCAAGTGAATAAAAGCAAGATAATCTCCGAGGTATTCCATGTCCTCGCGTTCTTCGCAGATGGCTTTGACTATGTTGTAGCCATCCGTTTTCCAGAAGCTTTCGTCATGGTTCCCAAGAATTACTTTGGTTTTGATGCCTTCAATCTTGGGATAGTTTGCAACGACATACTCCCGTTGAGCATCTGCTCCGTGGAGGAATAATTCATACTCTTGGCCTTTGTAGACCTTGGAACCATCCACGAGGTCGCCGCAGTGCAGGACAAGTTCAATTCCACGTTTCTTACACAGCTTGTAGAAGCTGTGAAGGTGTGTGAGTTGCTGATATTTGGAACCGATTTGGGTGCAGGAAATAACTGCGAATTGATAGGTATTTCCCTTCAGCTTGGTCAGGTCGAACTTAAAAGTTTTTCCCGACACCGCAGGAGGGACTTTCGATACGAAATATCCTCTTGTTTTTAACTCTTCAATTAGTTGGGCATTCGTTAACTTCTCCATGACATCTCCGCTATAGTACTGTGTAGTGAGTCGCAACGAGTGTGTATTTCACACAGTTTAGGTATTCGTCTTGGTGCATATTTGCCAAGGCCCTATCCTGTGCAGACTGCAGACAGGTCGAGACACCGTAGAAGAAATAAATTTCTTCCCCTAACATAACTTCGAGCGTAACTGCGAAAACCACAATATTACCCACCTCTCCTCCTTATTGGTTCGCACTCCTCATAACACACACGGCAGAAAACTCCCACCTAGTTAAATCAACGCCTTTGGAACGGGCGTAATTTATTAACCCTATGGAATTTTCTACATCCCATGCGTCGGCTTCGGCGTCTTCTGCAGTAAAATGCTTTATAACGCCGTCAACGTGGCACTCTTCATTACCGCACACAAATACCATTCTCCACCAATACACTTCACACCTCCTGTGTTGTCAACGTACCTTTCCTAAACTACTTCCTCTTATTTGAGGGTTTCATCGTCTTTTTTTTCTTTGTCTTTTCCATCTCTCTTGTCATCATTCTTGTCATCTTCTTATTCATCATAGAAAATTCTCCTTTAAATAATTACTTTATGGCGTTAATACGAGTCTTTATTTGAACAACGAAAACAAGTAACAAGTTCGCGACGGATACTTTCGCGAATGTTATAAGGTCTAAAGATTTGGTTCCTAAAAGTGCAGACGATAACTCGTTTAAAAGCCCCGCACCGATTAGATAGGTCGATACTTTTATCTCCTTGGGGAGTTTTCCCCACAATTCTTTGATTTTTTCAAGCATTAATTACCACCTCCCCATCTTCTAAACATTTCATTAAACAACGCTCTAGTTTCGTAGATAAACTTCCCGTCCTTTTTGGCGTTAAGTGGGGTTACGTTTTCGGAAAGTGCTTTTTCTAAGGTTATTATTCTGGCGTTTGCTGTTTCTAAGTTCTCTGTGGAGGTTGTAAGTAATTTTTCCGCGTCCTTTGCTACTTTTTTCCATCTATCCCTCGAGTCTCGCACCCCATCTAGCTCTATGTTTAAAGCGTCTACGAGGTCCGTACACGCATTTTTTTCTCCAAGAGCAATAAGTAGGCCGTCGGAGATAGCACTCGCCACCCTACCCATCTCGTTGTGGAGGATTTCGTAGTCCCTAGGCTTTCTATTTCCAACTCCGCACTCGATTATGACGCAGGGAGTTTTAGGTGTTAGAGACGACCACATGTAATAACCTCTCGTGTTGGCGTTAGAGCGTTTAGGCATGTTTTTTATCCCCGTTCTATCGAAATAGGTCTCCGCGAGTACTGCAGCCATTCGTTGGGATTCTTTTGTTGCTAAATCCATTGTTGGGTCGGCAAAGTCCACAAATCCACCGGAATCGTTGTAAATATCAGCATCGTAATGAACTGCTAAAAAGATGTCCCAATCGGTCTCTACTACCTTTGGATCTTCGTTGGCCTTTGAACCCGTTTGATAAACCACCACCCCCGCGTTTTCGAGGAGCTTAGCTATCATAGGAACTATAGTTGTTGTCCACCTTTGTTCCCCGGGGGCACCTGTAGCTCCGGAAGTGATACCCCCGTGTCCTGCCTGAAGTACTATTTGTTTCATTTCTTAACCTCCAGTTTCTTGCCATCATCTCGAACCGACTCGAGACGAAACGCACGAATAGAGATAAACAACGGAATTAAGAAAACGGGTAGTGCTGTAGTAAGGTAAACGTGCGCCTCTGCATTTGTCATAAGTGCGAACGGTATAAAGGATTGGTATATCATATCTAAACCTAGAAAAAGAAAGAAATAAGATAGTATGGAAATAATCTTAGTCGGTTTAAACTTGAAATACCCGTAGCGGTATAAGAAAAACGTTGCTAAGGATTCTACGCCGACTAGCAGAAAAATAGGGATACGAAGAAGGGTTGCGTAGTACAGAATAGTTAGGAGCATACTATTTACCCAAAAAGGGCAAGAATTCTAATACCCTTCCCGCACCCGCCAGTACGATTAGGGCCGATACTACGGCCACGATCACCCACTGCAATATTGATACAACGGACTTATTGGAAGAAATTAAATTCTTTATAGCCATATAATTGTCTCCTTCTTTTGTTGCGTGCAGGACGTTAAAATCATTAATATTTTGGAGAGCGTTTTTTACCCCCTCAAAGGCCTGTATATTTCGTTCTTGTTGGTCTAGTATTATTTTAAACAACTCGTCTTTATTATTCATTTATAGAAACCCAAAGAAACCGCCACCAGGATTGTGTATAAGTATTACCTCGGCCTGAGTCAGTGCCCTACTAAAAATAGCTACATCGTCGACATTACCGTTGAAATAATAGGTCGCGGAGGAACCCCGTCCAATAATCCTCGCACCCGCACTTGTTCCCATATTTCCTGTCGTATTTTGTGACGCAACTAGAATGCTGTTCACATAAATCTTTTCCTGCGATCCATTATAGGTATAAATAACAGAGTTATAAAAATTAGAAATTACAACACCGGCAGAACTCGCAAAGGAGCCATCTACGCCGTTAATATTAAATTGAGCTAAAACACTCCCGTTATCGTTTATGAGCAAACGACTTCTCGTGGCGTCTCTTTGATCGTGCCAAAGCCCTCCATAACCCCCCCCATGTGCCCCCAACGGCATGCAGTGCGCAACAAAGGAGAAACCGTTTGTGAAATTCGGCACTGCTGTACCGACAGAAATGAAACTAGAAGTTCCGTTAAAACCGGCGCCCTGGTTGAACTTGCCTTTTACCGCACCGTAGGTAATGCCTGTGTCGGTACCGTTGTTTGATCCCTTGCTGTCATTGCTATTGCCTTCCATTTTCCAATAGGAAACGATGTTTGCGTCATTGAATAAAGGAAGGTTTACCAATTCCGCCATTTATATGCTCCCAATACAATCCCAAACAGTGTTCGCGTTATTACGTTGAAATAGTACGCGCAACATAGTAGACACTGTGGTGGTAGCCGGCAGAGCCACTGTAGTTGCGGAAAAAGATGCGCCCCATGTTATGGCCCGCGCCGTACCGTTGTCCGTTATCTGAACTTCGATCATGTCCCCAGCGACCGGTGTTCCCGTTAGATTTGTTGTCATAGAAGTTATAGCCTGGGCGAGTCCCGTTATCTGGAAAATATCCCCGCTGTCTGTATTTATAGTAGGTGTGGCACTTTGGGTAGTTACCACAACACGTTTGGATATACGTTTGTTGGTAAATGTTTGTGTGTGGTCTTTAAATACAAATTCGTCATTTCCTGTCAAAAGTGGTAACGCTACTGTTCTATCAGCGGCAAGTTCGCAGACAGAAAGTATGTATTGATGATCCGAGGAAGTATCGTTAATTTGAGGAAGTGTTAATACAGAGCCGGATTTATGCGTTCCATCTTGATTGTGCGCGACAAGTAACCCATCTATCAGATCATTCCACCCAACGTTAGTTATCAGTATTTCGACCACAGCGCCTGCTAAATGTGCCTGCGCGGTTCCCTCTGCGCCGCGTGTGGCAGTCACGAGGTTAGAACCACTAACTACACCCACAACAGTTTCCTCAAGTGACGGAGTTTTAGTTCCCGCAGAATCCACACGGTCGATTACTGCAACCACTGCGGTGTCGGTGGGAAGCCCTGTAGCCGAGGAGAGTGGGATGGTAGTAACTACTGCGTCCGAGACCCCTCCCGAGCCTATCTGTCCAACCCATTTCCTAGCTCCTTTTTTAAATAAATCCGTTGAGCTTGCAGCTATTTTACTATCCTCTTTTCCGCGTTTAATTTATTATGACCCCAGCCCCTAACGCCCGACGGCACGGGTCTACCAAAAGTAATTCCATAGTGGCACTTAGCGCACAATGTTCTACAGTTGTCCATATTGAATCGTAACTCGACATATTCCGACCAAGACTGAATATGATCGACTTGCAAATCAACACCTCGCGCCCCGCACATCTGGCATGTGTAGTCGTCTCGTTCGAACACCCCTCTTTGTATAGTTCTCTGAAACCTAACCCTTTCGAGCCTGTCTTTAGATTGTATCCCGCCCCTCCGCGCCGGATTCTTTTCCCCCGCTAACTTTCCCCTCAAACTTTGGCTAAGTTTCCTTTTTGTTTCCTCGGACATGCGCTTTCCTTTATTCCACGGTATGTGTCCCAACGCACTCTTATTGCCGATATTATCGCCTTTCTTAAACCTTGTTCTCCCGGTGTTCTTACACCCTTCGGGTACAGATGTTCTTCCAACTGCTTTCTGTGCGATACTTAGGTTCCTCAACCCTTGCGGCGTTCTTTTATAAATTCCCTTAGGCATAGTAAACAAAAAAAAGACCAATCACCCCAAGGTTCTTGGTCTGTCTAACCGCTCATGTTAGCAAAGATATTGTAATTTTATAACCTCCGTACATAATTGTCAATTTTACGTCCAACTAGATGGCAGTCTACGTCTAACCAAAGTGCCCTTAGATTGAAGAGATAGTATGGTAAAATCCGTGTCCGCCGTGCTGGAAGAAACCTTGTACTGAATGTTGTACACCTTAGCTCTTTTTCTGATAGCCTTTTTAGTTGTGGCCTGTGTAAATGTCGATGGTGCGTCCACAAGAATTATTGCCCAACTCCCCGCCCCCCCCGAAGTGTTTGTCTGCGTTTCAGAGAAATGATTCTCACCAAATAAATCGGTACCAATACCTGTGTTAGATCCAAAATCGGTTATGGTCGCTGTAGCGATTGTACTGAAACTGTTGGACTTGCCAATTCCCAATACTTGAAAGTTTATAGCTCCGCGCGGGTTTCCAAGCTCCAGAACAGTCTCTTTTAGATTCAAAATATCGGTTTTTACCTTGGACACCGGGATAAGCGGAGATAAATATGTTTGTGTAAAAGCAGCTCCAAAATCGTTAAGTATGTTTTCTGAGATCTCTACCAATCGAGTTCCGGTCGTGGGAATACACAAAAACTTCGTATCCTTCGATACTGTAGTATATTCAAGGAACTGTTTAACACCAAACGACCAATCAACCGACCAGTTTGCTCTTTCGTCGTCCCACACGATAACCCGGTCATTCCCTGAACTCGATGTGGGAACCGATATAAAAACCTTAGCATCGTAATAATACGAACAAACAGTGTTCATTTTAGCTCCAGACAAGCTCCTCCAGTAGGGACGAATGTTTTGAGACTTTTCATTTGTTCGCAGGATACCGTAATAATTCTTTTCGCTACCTAAATCAAACCAACCCTTCCTGTTTGGGAAGGCTAGATTATTCGGGGTAGCAACAACCCCCAGTGCTGACTCAGTACCAAACGACCCCACCACCTTTGTTGCGGACGGCACCGAAAAAGATGTACTCCCAACAGTAGCACTTGTGATGGTTATCTGCCAGACGGCTCCCCTGCCGTCGGGAGTTCTCGATAAAACCGTGGCTCTACCCTCACCGGTACCACTCTGGTAGTGTTTTACTGCAACAGGAATCTCGCGCCCACCCTTTTCCAGATTAATCCAACCGCCGCCATAAAAATCAGAGAAGTTTCCAATAAAAGAACCCGTCCCCGAGAAATATACCTTGTACATGTCCGCTGTGTTGTTGGTTGCCCAAACTCTATTACCCGACAGAACCATGGAGATAAATTTTGGTGCTCCGGTAGTATTGGCATCAGGAACCTCTATATAAACATTCAGGTCGTTTGTGCCGTCATCGGTAAAGTTTGTTACATCGCTGTTCCCTAGGAGTACCTCATAACCGGATTGATCTGAGAGATATATCTGATATCGGGTAGCGCCAGATGACGCCGTCCAAGACCATGTTAATTTATCCGTTCCCGCGACCCAACTATCTCTGGTCTTATTGACCGTGATCGAGGCTTCGGTAGATCCCACAGTTTCACCCACGCTGTTAAGCGCAGTAACCTGAGCGTAATATGTATAAATACCGCTAGTAAGCCCCGAGGCGACCCGAGATGCTGTCAGATTGGTTGGGGCTGATATTTCTGTGTACGTGGTTAAAACCGACCCATCATACCTGGTCAGTGAGTCCGTTCCGTTGGCAATATACAAATATCCGGCGATTTGCATGAAGTAACACTGTATTCCTGCGGTAAAACTTGCGCCCGTTATTGCGGTGAGAGTCCCCCCATCAGTAGATTTATAAGCAGTGCCGTTACTGATAGTAATTAGTTCCGTGGTTCCGTCGGATTTCACATACTCGGCCGCACCATCGATTGTTGCGGGGTGGGATGCACCGTAGTAATTTCTACCCCAGCGTGTTTTCCACAAACCGTCCTGTACCTGCATGAGGTTGGTGCTTTGAACCGCAAATTTCGGACTCATTCGCGCCTCCTGCACCAAAGAGGAGTTACCCCCGGAAAAATCATCGATTCCGATGGTTATTTCTTTTTGTCCGCCGTTTCCACGACCTGTAAAACGCATTTAAACACCAAACCCGTCATCTGCGGGACTAAATTCTGTACTGTCCTGCAACCATGCGGGAGCGACGTTCCGCGTTCGCATGCCCTCTAGTTTCTGCGTAGCTATTCCAAGGGCAGATGTATCCCCCTCGTCTTTTTTAAGCTCTGATAGAACATAATAAACTGCGAACATGGGGTCGGCCATCTCAAACACGGATGCCCCCGCGGTTAGTTTGGTAGCGTTCTTGTAGTAATTATAGGAAATAGTGTAATTTGCGGGAAAAGTGCTAGAAAGATTCGGATTAAATTCCAGAGTTGGCGAACCGTCTAGGAGGAAATAGCACCAGTGGGATGTATCATTCTCCAAAGTCTGTGCCTTTTCTTGGGATATTACCTTATATGCGACTTTATTCGTCCCAGAACCCAGCCACACATAACCACTAGCAGGAAACTTAAAATCTGTTGGGCACGCATAAGACGTATCTTCCGCGGACGTAGTTTTATCCCCCGTCGCAGCATCGGCCAACTTAACAAACAACTCCTTCCACAACACACCCTCCTCGTTTTCCCAGATATTGACGGCAACATTCAAGAGTGACAACCAAACAGTAAAATCCTCATCTCCGGATGATGGTGCCGATGAGTCAGATTCATAAAGACTGTTTATATATGTAATTGCGTCAGAGACGGTATCAATGACTTTTGCCAATTTAACAAACCATCCTTTCTACTTGTGTCCTTGTTCCACGGGCTGTTGCCCTTCTGGAAAGCACTTTTAGGCACAAGACCTGTTTTTATCCCCTTATTCCACGGAACGTGACCTTTTTTGCACATATAAATAAAAAAAGACGAGCCTTGTGCCCGTCTGACCTACCATCCTTGTAGGTAAAGATTAGATAAATTATATATTTTTAAACAAGCTTTGTCAAACCACCCGCCAACGTATTAATAAATTTAACAGGTTTGGGCTGTGCGTACTTTTTGACCTTAAACCCC
>Ga0208957_1000633_pt1 | contig 24847 bp, 26 predicted proteins | sample RifOxyA1_FD_184029 | JGI IMG/M metagenome (GOLD analysis project Ga0208957, IMG submission 184029) | Groundwater microbial communities from Rifle, Colorado - Rifle Oxygen_injection A1 (SPAdes) | ecosystem: Environmental > Aquatic > Deep subsurface > Groundwater | place: Rifle, Colorado, United... | reverse complement strand
ATACCTTGAATAGCACTCGTCCATTCGAGGCCTCAGTTGCACCGTCGGGTCTCAGATGAACGCCATTTAGGTCTGGACGATACTCATCATCATTCGCCCCATGAACGACAGCGAAATTGGCTTTTGTGTATAGCATGGCTTTTACTCCTTCATTAATGGTTAGTTGCGACTCCGGGATTGACCCGGAGTTTCGGCTTTCAAGCCTCGTCAGGCAACGATTGTTATGCCCTTATCCAATAATCAACGCCGTCAAAATCGACTGAAAAATAATCAACCTTTAACTCTTCTGCGGCTTGTTCCCAATCAATACAACGACTCGGCCAACTATTATTTTTATCAATGGCTCCAATATCTCCTGCCAGCTCTTGCGCATACTCCACGAAATAGCTGTCACGGATCAGGGTTTCACCATATTTCCAATCCGGTGACGTGGAGGCTTCGTCAGCTAATGCTTTCAGGTTTTTCAATTCTTGTTTGTCGTCCTCGTCAAGAGATTCCTCGTCCGACTCCAAATCTTCGATTCTGGCGATAATGTCGCGGGAATCAATAACATCCGCCGAATTGTCAATGATTTCGGTTTTCATTTTCTCCACTCCTTCGTTAATGGTTTCTATTCTCTCTATCGGATAATGTACAAAATAGTTTAATTGTTGTCAAGTGTTTTTTTACATATTTTTATAGTTTTTTTTATTCAGGTAAAGATTTTACCGGGAAAGTGAAGATTTTGCTTGACAGATTGGCTGGCGGGTGTTATCATAACCAAAATGGCTTGAAACAATAGCCCTGCCCACGGTTTTTATTGATACGGATCACCGGCGTCGCCAACTGGAAACAGAGCCGGACAGAGTAAACAACTAAAGTGGACAGGTGCGCCTTGAATGTCGGCTCGTAACCAACAATAAAGGGATAGTGATAGTCTTGAATTGACTATCCGGGAAAGTGGGATTCTTATCTTTAAATTGGCAGTTAATTCGAATTTCTACCTCTAACTGCTATCGCCCAAGCGAAGCGGAGGCGATACAAGCCGCTTCGGCGGCGCGTAGTCTTGCGGTTTCTTAATTGGGATTGTGTCCTGGAAGGAAGGTTTGTAATGAGCAGCATTGAGCCATATTGGGCCATAAAAAAGCCCAAGACCTAATATGGCATTGGGCTTTGGACGAGTCGGCCTAATGTTTTCGGCTATACTTGCGCATCATTACAATCGCGCTTTTGGCCGTAGGGAATAAACTGGCCAGCACAATATCCCCATTGTTGCAAATGTAGTAATGTCCGTTGGCAAGCCGACCAAGATTTATTCGGCGTTTGATTGCGTAGTCGATTGCGCTCTTGTGCATTTTTCTATTCCTCCGTTAATGGTCTGCTTTCTATCTATAATATCGACAATTAAAAGCCTTTTGTCAGACCGTTATTTCCCTTACTTTCACTGTTTTCATTCTACGTTTGAGGTGGCGTAAGGCGAATAATAATGGTCTGGGCTTGCCCGGCTCAAACAGCCTTTCTCGGTCGAGAAATTCAGCTAATTCTTCCGGCGTCGGCACGTGGCTAACAAGTGTGCATGAACCGTCAGGACCGGCGAGAATGATATAATGCTCACTTTCACCCTTAGCCTCACCTAAATAAATTTTGTAGGTCATGTCATCTCCCTCGTTAATGGTTACCGGGAACATCCCGGCCTCTACTATTCAATATCGGGTTTTTATTCTGTTTGTCAAGTGTTTTTTATATAATTATTAGTTTTTATATGTATTATTTTTGGACAAATGCAAAATAATGCTTGACAAGATATTGAACATATTGTATAATGTGTACGGATGTTGAACAATGGGTGTAGGGAAACTGGACAGTATGGAAAAATGGTTTGACCGAACAGAAATAAACCGGGCAATTGCTTTGGGGAAGATCAAGAAACTATCCGGTGAGAAATCAGCTTTGTTTTTATACGATCCGATTGCTGGGCTACCAGTTTTAATGTCCATCAAAGAATATGAGATATTACAAGATTACCATGTACTGTGATGCACAATTATTGTGCATTGTGGCGGGAATAGAGAATGGCCGAAAATAAGGTAGAAAAAAGCCACCAATGGCAATGCAAAGTCTGTCAGCATGAACAGCTTAAGGAAATAGAGGAAGAATATCTGTCCGGCGCGACTCAGGCGGAGTTGATAAGACAGTTCTCCGGCCTCGATAAAAACTGCGTTTCGCGCCATATCCAGTATTATGAACTGGATAAACGTAGAGACAATAGCACCTTAGCCATTATCAATCGCATTGTACAAGGTATTGACTGGGCTAAGCTGAAAGTCGAGACTGTCCGCAACGCCTTGACTGTTCTGGACTTACGTGCCAAGCTGTTAGGTGAGATAGTCCAGAAGCATGAGTATAAGGAAATACTTGACGAACTCACGACCGAACAACTCCAGGAACTTGCCGGCCGATCTACAGGGCTTATCGACGCGAGACTTGCTCAAGCAGAAGATCAGAGCAACCGAGAAGTTACGTTACCGAGCTAATTACGAACGGCTCTGGACATTTAGACCGTCTGCCGCGCCGTATAACGACCAGATAGGGTTCTTCTATAGCCCGTCTCGTGAGCGTTGGGTGTTTGGTGGTAATAGGTCGGGCAAGACTGAATCGGCTGTTGTTGATTGTATCCTATTCGCGGCAGGGGAGCACCCGGTAAGGTCAGCCAGTCCGTCAGGCAGGTTTACGGCGGGGTGGCCCCCCGGTGTCGATGCCCCGATTCAATGCGGTGGGAATGTAGGTTCCCCTACCGACCATCTCGACCAAAATTCAAATCCTCGTTTTGCCCCCCCGGTGTATATTCGGTATTGCGCGCCTACGTATGAAGACAGTATCCGCGGCGTTATTTTAAAAAAATTCCAGCAATTAGTGCCCCGGTATTTGCTGCGGGGTGGCAGTTGGGATAAGGCCTGGAGTGAGGGGAGCCGGGTATTGTATTTCGCCAATGGGTCGCAGGTCAAGTTTATGACATATAAGCAATGGGATGCGGCTCCGGGCAGTTATGGTGGTGATGATTGCCATGCGATTTATATGGATGAGCATGGGATTGAGGCGATATATCGGGAAAACTCGATGCGGTTGGCGGATTACAACGGATATTTGGTCGGGAGCATGACCCCGGAGTTGGGACTAGTTTGGGAAGAGGGTCATGTTATGGAGCCGCCGGAGGGTTTGACGGTTGATCACTGGTTTTTCTCGACGGAGCGGAACCCGTATTTGTCTCAGGAGGGTGTGGCGGCGGTCAAGGCTTCGATTACGGATGAGCGGTTGGCGGCGGCTAAGTTAGAGGGGCGGTTTGTTTCGCTGAGTGGATTGGTTATGCCGATGTGGAGCCGGAATGTGCACGTTGTTGCAGACTTTGAGATACCAACTCATTGGCCGAGGGTCTTGAGTATTGACCCCCATCGTCGGAAACCGACGGCTTTGGATTGGGTAGCGTGGTCGGATGAGGGCGAGGCGTTTGTTTATCGGTCGTTATGGGGGGTTGAAGGTCATCAGAAGATGACGGTTGAAGATTTGAAGGCGTTTATACGGGCCAAGAACGCCGGTGAGAATGTGGTTTTGATGTTGGCGGACGAGGCCCAGGGCGGGACGGGTAAGGATATTTTTGGTCAGGAATCGGTTATAAAGATGTTACGTTCGGACCCAAACGGGTTACGGATATTTGGGACGAACCAGTCGAGTGAGAAGAAGTTTGAGGCCGGGATATACAAGTTCTGGGAGTATTTGAAGTCCGGGAAGTTTAAGGTTTTCCAGAGTTGCGATTACGGGTCTGGGGCGGTGGTGGACGGGTTCCGGTGTGCGTCGTTGCCGTGGCAGATGCAGCATTATCAATATAAGGGGTTACAGAAGCAGGACGAGGAGACGTTTCGGGAGAAGGTCCGTGGTGTCGATGATGACCATATCGACAACTGTCGGTATATTTTAATGGCTGGTGATCCGAACCGCAAGCGGCGGACGTATTACAAGCCGGAGAGGAGAAGTGTAGATGAGTTCACGGGATTGTGATAACAAGAAGAAATGTAAATGTGGGACAGAGATGGACTTTGTTCCAACACCACAATGGCCCGATATTCCATGTGAGTATAATGGAGCGAGGGGATATTGGTCTTGTCCTAAATGTTATGATTACTGGCCTGCTTTTTGGACATCTTCGGGCGTTCCTATTGACCCGTGCAAACCGATTGGACAACAGGAGGACTACAGATGAGTTCACAGGATTGGAGTGGAAATAATGGTTTGTGATATTCCAATTTGGAATTTCATCTTGCTTGGCTGGCCTATTATCTTTGGTTGGTTTATCCGGCGGAACGAGGGGATATTATGAGTAAATGTCCGGCCTGCAATGATAAGGGGTACGTAACGATTCAGGATATTATTGCCGGTCTTAATGTTGAGTACGATGCGCCATGTCCGGCCTGTACCGACATTATTGAAAAATTGGAGGCTGTTCTTGATGAGGTGGCAGGAAAGACAAAGACGGCCATTATTCCCAATGGTAAATCGGTCGAGGACGAAATAACTAATACTAAAATTGGGGAGTTCTTGAAATAATGGAAGAAGAAACCTTAGACTGGCAACAAAAGGCGGTAGAAAAGGTTCTCAAGGATTTTGAGCGATCCGAGGAATTTCTGCGCCCGTTTCATACGGAATGTTTGGAACGGTATGAGCATTATCGGTCGTCTCAACTGAGTACCAATATCCATTCGCGAGAAAAGAACAACCGCTTTCCAGTTCCCTTTACGACCGAGCAAGTCAATAGTCTTGTCAAGCGCGTCCGTGAAAAGCTCTTTTATAAAAACCGTCCTTGTTCGATCTATGGCCGGGAGAAAACCGACGAGCGCGAGGCGGTCGCTAAGCGGGAGATGTTCGATTATCAGGATTCTGAGGACGAGATCGAGAGCAAGAACGCGAAGGGCGTTCTCAATGCCGCCATCTATGGTATCTGTCCGGCCCAGATAGTGTTTAAGAAAGAGTTCGACGAGACGGTTGTCAACGAAGAACAACCCATCATGGACGATATGGGTCAACCGGCCCTTAATCTGGACGGCACTCCGATTACGGTCAGCGTACCGAAGATCGTCGAGTACCCTACTTACCTCGGTGCGTCGTTGGAATTGATCGACGTGTTCGATTTCTTCTTTACCCCTGAAAAGGAAACGGTCGAGGACCGCGAACCATTTATTATCCGCTCTCGTAGACGCCCCAGTTATTTCAATGAAACGTATTTCTTCAATCGAGACAAGGTTAAAAAGACTTCCGAACAGGGCGGAGACACCAGTTCCCAGAACGATAATCTTCGGGAACGCCGTCGGCTGGCTGGACTTGAGGTAGATAAGAAGTATTTCTCCGACCATTGTATTTATCTGGAATGGCAAGGTTACTATGATCCGGCTGATGAAGTGGACGATTCTAATGGCGAAAAGTATCCGGCTGGATTTTATGTGATTGGTGTGGTTACGGGCACGCAGTATGAGGATACGCTGGTCAGGTTCGATTATAAGCCATTCCCGCTTAAGGGAACCAATATCATTGTCGGTTCTTTGATCGAGGAGTTCGGTGAGCTTATCGGTCAGAGGTTCGTCGATAATTTCCACGGGATTCAGCACGCCCTTGATTCGGTAATGGGGTTGTGGTTTTCCAATCTTCGGCAGTTGGTTAAGCGTCCGAAGGTTGTTAACAGCGACGCCATTAAAGACCCGGCTCAGATCAACACTTCGGTCGATGAGACTATTGAGGTCGAGGACCGGGATGATGTCACTAAAGCCGTGTTCTATCCTGATGTCCCGTCGTTATCTCCCGATTTGTATAATGGGTTGTCGATGTTGCGGACGATGGGCCAGAGCGTTTCTGGTATCAAGGATCAGAGTGAGGGAATCGCCCAGACCGGCGTCGAGACGTTGGGTGAGGCCGAGATTCTGGCAATGGAAACCAAGATCGGTATTAACGATTATATCCGTACTTGGGAGAGGACTTTCGTCCGGCCATTGTATAAGAAGCGCAACTCGATCAATTCGTATTATCTCACCAACGAGTATGTGATTTCGGTGATCGGCGAACGCGGTCTTGAGTGGCGGACTATGACTCCGGCACAGATACGGGCCGATGTCGATTTTATTTGTGAGGCTTCGACGCGGGAAACTCAGCGTGGAATTATCGCTCAACAGATTATCCAGACGTTGCAACCATTGATGAACCTGATGACCCTGTACGCCAATATGGGATACCCTCCGAATCTATGGCCTCGCGTCGATCTACTTCTGGCGGAATTGTACGATCAATGGACATGGCAACAGGATAAGATCGACAAGATACTGCCGTCAACGACTATGGACGACCAGCAGGAGATGGCGTTGGCGCAGTTGTTGCAGGAGATGGCGATGATGAAAATGATGTCTGGTCAGGAGGCGACTATGGGCAGTCAAGGGGGCGATAGTAAGCAACCCGATTCTGCCCGTACGCCTCAACCAAGAACGGAAGCGGAGGCGAATCGCTCCGCCAACGATAGAAATGATACCCATGTAGGAAGGATGCAGTGATGAGTGATTTTTGTTCTACTTCGTTTTTTATTATACCAATGGAGGAATTTGGTAAGAAGATGTTTCAGAAATTCTATCCGGGGCATGACCCCGATGATATGTCCAGCATATATCCAGTTGGAGATTATATAATAGCGAAAGAAGAAGAAGCAAAAGTAATGCGTGAAAAACTCGGATTGCCTAATGATCCAAAGGACTTAGTCTCTTTTTCAATGGGTGCGGAATGGTAATAGAGAGAGAAATTACAGAGTCCGAGTATTTCAAATTCGTGTGTTTGAAATTCGATGATGGACATGAAAAGGTCATCGGAATTTATAAGGGAGGTCCGCTTCGCTTTTAGTTACTTTCATACTTGCCTTACTTCTGCTTTACGTGGAACTGCGGATGACCAGTTATAATATGAACGTCGTCTGGAATGGGTATGGGTCTATCGCGCCGGTTCTCAAGAATGAATCTATGGCCCCAATGCAGTATCGGGTACTGGTTCCGTGGCTATATAAATATCTTCCAGTGTTCAACGGCAAGTACCGATATATCTTAATCAAAGGTCTTGGGATATGGTTTGCCCTTCTTTCTTTCGCTTTTTATTGTAAGTCTTTTGGATATACATGGTGGCATGGCGTTTTGTTTTTAACGGCCATACTGCCGGTGTTCTTTTTGTTCGATTACGCCGACTGCTTCTTTGAGTTCGGGTTCCTTGCGTCGGCTTGCGCTATTTCAACACAGAGTCAGCAGCACCTTGTGTGGCTGGTGCCCCTTACGTTACTGGCCGCACTCAACCGCGAAACTGGCGTGTTCATTCCCATTCTTTACTATGTCCTCACCGGAGGAATAGTGGGGGCATTGTTCCTCATGGGGGTATTCCTTACCGGGTATGCCATACCGAGGATATATTACGGGAAAAAGAAACGCTATTGCAGCGCGGTTATGCTCAAGCGGAATCTTGACGATCTCCGGTTCGGGTTTCGCTATGAGCATATCTTATTCTTTTTGCTTCTTGCATGGTATGTCGGTCTCGCCGTATTTGTCGGGGCCGACATCACCTATCTTGTCATGGGGCTTTTCATGTTGGTGCTTGCTGTACCTTCTGTATGGATTGAAATTCGCGTGTTTATGCCGGTCTTGTTGGTTACGATTCCGGCTACACTTTCCATACTTTAGGAGGTACGAAATTGAAAAGAATCATTCTCCTTGCCATGTTGGTATTGGCAACGGTGATCTATGTCTGGGCCGATAGTTACAAGGAAACCCGGACTTGGACTGATACCTTTACATATTTGCAGGGGGATTCTACCGTTGCCGACACGACTGAGGTTTTCTACTATGAACCCAATTTCCCGGCCTACAAATACCGCTTTAACAAACTCCAGTATCAGGCGGATGTCACTTTCGGCGGGATGACGGTTTGTACGGCCCTTGTGACTTTGGAGCAGGGACCGGGTACAACCGACAATCCTTATGATACGATCAAGACCTTTATTATCACCGGCGACTCGACCTATGCGACTACGGGATATAATCTGATTTATACGTGGCTGGCCGATAGTGCGAAACCTGATATTCGGATCAAGGTTACGGTTATGACCGATGCCGATGACAGTGGTGCCTCCGCTGGTGAAAAGGTCGATAGTTCTTATACCATCGCTCATACGATTCATGCGTGGGGCCGTGACTAAAGAAGAAACAATCCAGATCGGCGACGCCCTTGAAGCCTTGTCGAGTATTAACGCATGGGCGTTGTATGCCAAACTTGTTACCGACAAGGCCGATTCTATACAGAGGGGAAACGACTGTATTGTCAATGACTTGAATAAATTAAATTATGATAACGGACGAAGGCGTGGGTTGAAAGACGCACTATCCATCGTCGAACAAGCGATTAAAAACAAAAATGCGGCACTCAAAGAGGACGCCGCAGGAGGCTAAATGCCAGATTCTATCAACAAATTCGTCGTTGGTGACGAGGACGAATTTTACAAAGAAGAGCAGTCCGATGTTCCGGTCGAACCGGAAAAGAAACCGGATGACGCTCCCGCACCGGCGGAAATCCCGGTAGAAGAACCGGAAGTTGCTCAGCCCCTGGTTGAGGACCAACCCGTAGTTCATCCATACGACGCTGAATACCAGCGTCTTGGCCTTGATCGCCAGTTTCCGGGCGGTGTGGTCGATGCTCTAAACCGCATCCCTTATATGAACAAGTGGCAGACCCAGTTGTCTCAGGAGAAGGCGCGGTTAGAGGTAGAAAAGGAAAGGATGGCTCAGCAGATCGCTGAGATCGAGGCGCAGAAAAGAAACGTGCCGACGACCCCAGATGAGAAATTCTGGGAGAATCCTATTCCGGTCCTCGACCAACGCTATGTCACCCCGGATAAGCTGACTGAGTATGAGAAGAAGATACAAAACCTTGAAAGCCGTTTAGAACTACAAAGGCTAAACGATTTCAATAGAGAACATCCTGAAATGGATAAGTTCATCAAGGATGGAACCACGGCTCGGATTCTTGAAGAAGAACCTGGGATTATGTATCTCAGAGACCCGCTTGCTGAAGTTTACAGGCGGGCCAAAGAACTCACAGCACCACAAACTCAGGCGGTTGTCGAAAAGGCCAAAGAGACAATAAACAAAAACATTGAACAACAAAGTCTCCGGGCTACGACTTCAGGTACGGGACGTAAACCGCCGGTTTCACCGGCGCGGAAACCCCTGACTCAACAAGAGTTGTATAGTATGCCGCTCGAAAAGTTGAGAGAATATTATGGAGGATATGGCTCGGAAGATGAATAAAGGATGGTGATAGTAAGTGGCTGATTGGTATTCAACATTTGGCGATGGCACTTATCAGACCAGTACCGGTAACATCGGTTTCGGTAATATTATTTTCTACGACCGCAAGTTTCTTACGCGGGCGCAAGAAACCGTTGTGCTTTATCCGTTTGGTCAGAGACGGCCTCTCCCGAAAGGGAATGGTAAACAGGTCCGGTATTTCAGGTATAATGAAATTCCCGTGGCCTCTGCTTATAGCGCGTTGACTGAGGGTATTAACCCTGACGCGACCAAGATTTCCGGTCAGGAAATCAATGCTACGATAGTCGAGTATGGCGCGTTCTCGCAGCACTCGTCTATTGTGTCCGACACTCATATCGACCGCGATCTTGAGGGCGTTGTCGGTTTGTGGGGCGACCATGCCGGTCGTACCATTGATCTGAAAACGTGGAATGAGGTCGCTCTTTACGGTATGATGCCGATGCGGGTTGACGAGTATCAGAGTAACTCGGCGGCTTCGCTGGCCCTGTACAATGTGGCTGTACAGCACGAGACGACCAGTAACACCTCAACTTCGGTCATGTGCGCTTCGGCTACGGTCGGGACGACTGCTGATTGGTGGAACTGTCAGGATGCAAAGGGCGGCGGACTTATTTGTATCACTGCCGGAACTAACGAAGGTCAGACCCGGTATGTAACCGACTACGCTTCCGCCGGTACATGGGGTACGATCACGGTCAGCCCCGGATTTGAGGCGGCTTGTGATTCATCCTCGAAATTCGCCCTTGTCGGGACTTCGGCCTTGACGACTGCGGACATTCCTACTTATAATGTTCTCCGAGAGGTCAAAGCTAAGTTGACCAAGAACCTTGCCCCTAAATTCAGCGACGGGTATTATGTCGCCATTATGGACCCGGATATTATGGCCGACTTGATGTCGGATAGCCGGTTCACCACGATGACGAACTACAAACCCGAAGGTGGATATTACAAGGGCGAGGTCGGCAGGATGCATGGTTTCCGGTTTATTGAGGCGACTCAGAACTGGAAATCTAACACGAACACGACTCAGACCTATTCGGCTACGGGACGGGTTTACACCTCATTATTCTTGGGTCAACAGGCCTTCGGTGTAACGTCGTTCCCCGGCCAGAATAAGGCCAAGATTATCATCAAGAATCCGGGACCTCAGGACACCTCAAACCCGCTCAACCGATATTCGACGGTTGGCTGGACGTTTGCGTTTGTTCCTAAAGCCCTGAACTCGAAGTGGTGTATCGGCCTCTGGTCGTATCATTGATGAGTAGTTAACTGGGAGGGGGAATAAATCCCCCTCCTTAAAAATGGAGAGGAAAGATGCTGAACAGTTTAAGGAAGTTGGAGAAAAAACTGATTAAACCGGGCATAACGATTGGTCGTCCGATAGCGAACAAGCCGGAGCATTTGAACAACTATCAAGTTCATTTGTTGTTTCAAACGCTTGGTTCTAAGGGATATGCCGTTGATCCTTATGATCTTTGGCACCCGGCTGGTTGTTCGATAGCGGCTCAGGCCCGGAATGAAATAGTCAAGACCTTTTTGGCGCGAGACGGAAATGGAAACACAAGGCACGATTATCTGTTGTTTATCGATGATGACCAGTGTTTCCCGCAGGATTACAACCCGATGTCGGCCCTCGAACTACTGATCGACGCCGATAAGGATATTGTCGGCGCCATGACGGTGCGGAAATTCCCGCCGTACAAATTGAACATATCTATGTTCTTTCAAGGCGGGATGCGCCATATCGCCAAGTGGCCTGAAGATGAGCCGTTTCGGGTGCATCAGTTGGGTTTCGGGATGGTATTGATTAAGCGGCACGTTATCGAGAAGATGTATCACGTGACGCAACCGCCGACGCCGTTGTTCCAGAACCCGCTTCAATACAACCCGATGGTCCAAGAAGTTGAGTTACGTGGAGAGGATTATCTGTTCTGCATCAATGCCATGAAACTCGGTTATGATATTTGGGTCGAGCCGAGGATACCGCTACTTCATATCGGTTGGTATCCGTTCGGCGTGGACAATTTTAAGGTTTACCGGGACGAAGTGGTGAAAACTGAGAGGATGTTGGATTTATGCCAAGATACGAATTTGTATGCGCCTCTTGCGGAGGCATTGAGGAAATCTGGGCTTCAATCGAAGGGCGACCCGGAGAAATTGTCCGATGTAGCCGATGCTCTGGCGAAGCAAGACGGAATTATCGTGGAATCCAGTTCTCGACCTACTGCTGGAGTCCCGCAGTAATGAACGCTGAAGCCGATATTGAACATGAGGAAAAGATCGGTGAAAAAGGACGCTGGTTATGACCGATAAGGATTTCAGGGCATATCTTGCCGCCTGTTATGGCATTAAGCCGTCGGAATCGCGAGTAGAATTCGCCTCGAATATGGCGGCTTCCACGTTTGGCGGCAGGTTCCCGTGGTCATGGGCGAGAAAAGAGGTCACATTGACTTCGGATGCCAACGGAATTATAACCTTCGATGACGATTTCGATGGCACGATTACCATGCGGGAACGCGAATCGTCGTCTGGTGGATATATTTGGGTCTGGGCGGCTGAGAAATTCGACTACGAGATACCGCGTCTCGACAACCTTTCCGGTTCGTATCCTGCGGCCTGTAAACTTTATGAACAGGATGGAACGTGGTATGGACAGTTGGCCCCGCCGGTGGCGAGTATGTCGATCTATGTTTTATATAAGAAGAAGATATTTTCTGTCTCGGAGATTCCAGACAAGCACACCGGTGAACTGGCGGCAATGGCCCACAGTCTCATGGTCACGCCGGATAAACCGGAATATGCCTCATCTAAGTATGTCGCCGAACAAGAGATAAAAAGGGCATGGAAGCGGGACCGCAAGAACTGGGCCTCTATTTTCAGTACGATTGATAACACGAATGTCCGCGAATACGCAAGATGGTGGGGAACATGGTCATGGTAAAGAAATGGTTATTTTTGTTCTTGTTCTTTCCGGGGGTTCTTCTGGCCGACAACGATAGCCTCTTGACGGTCAAGCAGTACCGCTACCGTGTGGCTAACTTTATGAATATGTCCGATTCGGTTAAGGGAACTCCGAACTGCGATTCGAGCCAGTTGCACACTTATGTCTTGATGGCCTTCGGGACTATCAGTCGGGCAATCACGGTCGAGAAATCGAGGCTTTTGACGCTGACTAAAGGGACCAGAAAGTATCTGGTAGATCAGGGGCTTATCGGGGTTCGTGATGTATCGAGGGTGAAGAACGGGACTTCCGACCCGATGATCGAGGTTTTTAACCTGAACGATATTGTCCTGAACCCGGAACTGATGAAGAAGTATATCGCCTTGTCGGATGGTACTGATTCGGCTGGGTTCTTTGAAGTTCATGGCGATTCTATACGGATATTCCCGACGCCGCAGTTTACCGATACGGTAATGATCGAATATTACGCCCGTCCCGCTCACCCCGATACATTGGGAACCGTTAATATCCCGTATGAGTACAAGAATTGTCTTATATATCTTTCGGCATGGTTGGCGGAAACGTCGGTTCGGGGGCCGATGGCGGATGTTTATAAGGCCATGTATATGGAAGAAGCGGCTGACATAAAATTACGAATGGTGGATAAATGGCGCGTAGAATCAAAGTAATGCTCCTTCCTCTCCTGACGTTCTGGGCGGTCACACTCTCCGCCGCCCAGAACACTACTTTCATACCGAGGGGTATCGACAAGTCGATCAATGAGCATACGGCAGAGATCGGCGTGGCCTCGCGGAGCGTCAACTTTCTGTGCGACGAACGACTGGCCCTGCACAAGCGAGAGGGTTATGCTATCTGGGCGACTGGGATTAACGGGACGGGCGTATCCGGCCACTACACCAGCATTTACCCGTTCTATTCGGAATTGAACACTAAACGACTGTTTGCGACGTTTCTTTTTGATGCTACGACAACGACGTTTCGGTCAGCACCGTATGCTTGGATATTGAAAACAGAAGAATTTGGGCTTAACATGGTGGCATCTAATGGCTACCCATTCCATTACGCGACCGAACCGATTAATTGCGCGACCTATAACGGTACGGTCTTTATGGGTCGTAAGTATGGTCGGCCTCTGCGGTTTCATGGGAACGTCAAGCCGCTGGTCGAGCCTCCTCCGGGTACGTGGGAATATACCCCGATGGCCGAAACCCTGTCCGTAGATTCGGTTTCTAAGAATAATCTACTGAACGGCAAATACTGGTATGCCATGCGGAACAAGGTGATCAGCATTGCTACTGGGCCTCCACCGGAAACAACGTGGGTTTTTATCGGTTATCCCGATTCTTTGAATCTCCACGCCTTGAGTTATGGGGTGACAGTTGATTCTGACTGGGTTTTTATCCATTCGCCTGAAATAATTCCGACCAGTAATATGCTCAACTATGATCGTACTATATTACAAATATGCCGAACGAGGGCTAACCGTCAGCCAAATGATAGCTTCTTTCTAGTTGGAACAGATACGATTTACGATACCACAACCGGATATTCGACGTTCCACTTTATAGATTCGATTAAAGATAGTCGATTTGTTGCGAGTTCGGATTCTCCACATTGTTTTGTCGGCTTTGTAGATACGGTTTACCGGACTCAGGACACAGCGTCGGGGGTTTGGTTCGGTGGTGCAGGAGATAGTGCTTTGCGTCTTGGCGCACCGGAGTGGAAAAGTACGTTTAATGGGGGAGCCAGTAACGCGTGGAAGGGTATATCTAAGGGCTACAATACTATAAACGACACGTCTTGGCAAGCGACGTTGTATGCTATCGCCTATTATGATTCGGCAACGGGAATGGTTTCTCAAATGGGTTCGGTTGCCCGAATCCCCGTTGCTTATCGCAGTGGTGCGGCTGATTCAATTTATGACACGGCACTCCAGTTTTATGTTCCGCCGTTACCATCGCATAAACGTCATCTCTGGCGGTTATTATTGAGAGCGCAAGAAACACAAGAAAGAGTGAAAATATCAGATACAACGAGACTTGATTGGTCTCCGGCTCTTTATTATATAGAGGCATATACGAATGAGGTAACTTTTTATTGTGCCGACAACTCTCCGGTGATAAGACGCGACGATGGTTCTCGATGGTGTCGTGGCGCGGTACAAATTAGGGATACTATATTAAGACATATCTATTATTCTGAGTTTCGGATTATTGACACAATCAAGACCAATACTGACACCTCGGTTTCGATTACTCGAACCGATACTCTCTCATGGTCAAGCTGGACGGGCAAACCGCCTTTTGTCGGTTCCGGCTATATCGGCCCGATGGATTATCCGGTTGTCTTGAATGACCGTTTACTTTGGGCCGGAGATGACAACAGAATTTACTTTTCGTATTGGGGTGAGTACGGTTCTGAACCGGCCGTCTATCGGGATGGTGACAATTTCTCAGTCAACCTTGATAATGGCGACGAGATAACCGGAATGATTGTTGATGGTAATGCCATCCTTATCACTCAAAACAATACTATTTTCCGCGCAACCGAAGCCGGGAAAGATGCTTACAATGTCGAAACTTATCTTGTCGGGGTTGGTTGTATTGCCCCCAAGACGCTCAAGCATGATCCCAACGGCGGAGTTGTGTTTTTATCGTCGGCTGGTTTGCAGGCGATCTCCGGTCCGTTACGGTCACAGTACAAAGAATCAGGCGGAACGATTTCACCGTCGATATCAAAACCAATCCAAGCGCATCTCGACCGTTATCCTATTGATACCTTGCGCGAGGCGGTCATCTGGTTTGATGAAGGTGAAAAGAATATGTGGCTGTCGTTCCCGACGATCGATACCAGTTTTGTTTTAGATGCATCCGGTCAGTGGCATCAGCAGACAATAGCACCGAAGATGGTGGTCGCCTATGATACGGCCTATTCTGCCGATGCCCGACCGGATAAAAGACGTGTTTTTATCCTCGACAGTTCCGATGATATATACAAATTCGGTGGTATCGACACCGACAATGGCGATTCGATACTGGCCCAATGGAAGTCGCACCTGATGTACGCCACCGGGGATATGGGAAAGATCACCGAGTTCAAACTATGGAAACATTCCAACGATAGCAATGGAGTGGTGTTCAATGTTTACGACATTATGGACACTGGTGTTGTGGCTACTGTCCGTGATTCGACGGGCTTTAGGGTTAAGCGGCGAGACGTGAATTGTCCCGAATCTGAGGGGTTTAAGATAGAATTAAGAACCTACGCAGACAGTCTGACGATTGATCGCGTGGATTTGAAATACTTGCCGACCGGCCCGATGCCGGTTGATTAGGAGGTTGGGTCGATGGATGAATATGCACAAGGGTCTGCCGGAAAGACACCAAAGGTGAATCCGCTTTTGTCGATTGCCGAATTTGGGCTTGGTGGACTGGCTGATTATTTCGGTGGGATGGAGCAAAGGAAGCAGCAGAAATGGGGATTTGACCAGCGTAAAGATTTATATGATATGCTTCGGTGGGGTGGCAATATCGACAAACCTGTCGTTTCTCAGACGATGTTGAATACCTTGCAGAACCGTAATTACGATGCCCTTGCTCCGGTCAGATCGAATATGTCGTATGCCGCATCTCGCAGTGGGGGGGCGCGTTCGGGGCAGATGCAGAATATGTTTGCGCAGAACTATTTTCCGATTGCGGCTCAGACCTCCAACCAGAACCAGCAATGGGCGGTTGGGTTGAACGAACAGCGACGGCAATATATCCTTAATCTCTTGTCTCAGTTGACTGGGGGATAATTGTGGCTAATAATGAATTGATCGCGGCCCTGTTACGTGGTGCTTCCGGTGGTATTGGCGGTTATCGAAAAGCCAAAGAGTACAACCACCAGATGATGCTGGAATCTCTGGATCGTGCTTGGCGCGAGGGTCAGGCTCGTCAGCAACAGCAGAATTGGCAGACTCAGTTCGGTCAGCAACAGAAAGAGTTTGAGTATGGTCAGGGACAGGATCAGTTGGCCCAAGATCGTTGGAATCGTGATAAAAACTGGGAGGCCTTTAAGTACACGCACGAGGGTGCGGCAAAGGCCATGCAACAGCCGGGGCCGATGAGCGAATCTGAGGCTAAGGCGGCTATGCTTTTACGGGCCTTGACCGATCCGTCTTTCCGTGAGAACCCGGTTTATCAGGATATTTATGGGGATAATACTGACCCCAATATCGCCGCCAATCGAGGACTGGAACAACGTAAAAAACTGGGTGATATTTTAAGTGACGCTATAGCCAAGAATCGTACCCGTGAATCAGGTAATTATCGTTTGGCCGGTGGAACCGATGAAACGTATAAAAACGCCCCCCCCCCGACTCCGACAATAAAACAAGGTGGATTCTTAGGTATGGGGGGGGAACAAGTAACAAATCCTCTTTATCAGCCGTATCAGAACATGATGTTTTGGAATAAGGGGAATCCAGCAGCCCGTGATTCTGCGGCTTCTTTAGAGGGGGTATCTCCGTTATATCGCACTCTTTACGGTGGCGGAAGTCAGCCGGGTGGTTCGGCTCAGGACAACGGTGCCGTTCAGTGGTTGAGCCAGAATATTGGCGATTGGGATAGGCTTACGCCGGAGCAACGGCAGGCCGCTATTAACCGTTATCGTCAAATGGGGGGCGGGCAATAATGCCTACCTTTGATGAATTTATGAACAAGTCAAAGCCCAAGATGAGCTTTGATGAATTTATGAAAGAGGACACCGCGTCCTACAACCCCGCCGATTTTGCGCCGGCGGTAGAGAAACCACAACTGTCTGGCCTTGACGTAACATCTCAACCGGCGGTATCGACGGACGTTAAACTTCCGTTCGAGAATAAGCCCCAGTCTCCCGAACAATGGGAAGCGGCGACTGGATTACGGGCACCCTTAGGGTTGAATAAAAGAGACAGGTTTCCGTGGCAACCGGAGCCGGAGAATATCGTTGATCGGGCGACGTATCCCGTAAAGTATGCCGCGAGAGAATTGATCGCGGGACCAGCCGAAAAGACTGCCAATGTTCTTGACTTACTGAGTAAGGTCTATGGCACGGGAAAAGGTCTTTCGGAAAAGTTGAGGTCTGGCGCGGAACAATGGCGTGGGGCTATCACGAGTCGTGAACCTGTTGGTTTTGGGGAGAAAACCGCTTCTGGGTTAATGGCTTTTCCGGGAGAAATTGCACAACTCTTGACGCTTGACCGACTGACTGGCGGGATGGGGAAGGCCGGATTTTTATCTGGCGCGGCATCTGTTTCTCCCGATAATCCGGCTGGTATGTTACAGGCTGGCATAAGCAATGCCGCCATGTTGAAATCTTTGGGTGCAACAGGGTATTTGTCTGCACCCGCCCGATCTGCCGCCGGTGGAACATTGTTTTCATTACCAACGGTTTTACGAGGGGGAAGTGTAGAGGAGATTACGTCCGACTTGGCTCAGGGAGCCACTCTGGGGTTGATGGGTGGGAAGGGTTACTCTATTCCAGAGATTGCCCGCGATGTAAGAAATGCTTATAAGAAGGTTCCCGAATCAATGTGGGCCGGGATGGGTTATACCAAAGAGATGCAGAAGATGTTGGATGCTGTGTCGAGGGGAACCCCGCCGGGTGATATTGGAACAATATTAAACTTTGCGGCCAAGACATCTTCCGATCCGATCATCAGGAAGATGAACTCGGAGAGTGTTACCATAGACGAAATGATCCGTCAAAATGAACAGGGCCAAACGGCTACCGTTAAACCATATACCTATCAGCGGGGGGCTGGACAAAAGGCTCCGTTGGGGAATATCCCGACGCCGGAACGTCCGTTTGCGCCTCCGATTGGTGGAGAACAGCAGAAAGGATTGCCCGATGCCCTGCGGAAAGGGGTCAAGGAAGAAGTCCCGCAAGGGAAGCAAGAAGTAGTCCCCTCTGTCTCAAAAACAGTTGTACCGGAAAAGGGTACGACTATACCCGAAAAGGGTACGTTATCCGACAAGTCCCGGCGCAAACTTGACCGTCAGGAAGAATTGCTGGCGAAGCAGAGAAAGCCGGTTGCCGCGACCGAACCACCGCCGACAGAACCGCCCAAACCGCCGGAGAAGCCGGTTGTGGAAAAACCGGAGCCGATGAATATCCGGGGTTTGAATGTTGAAGAGAATGAGGCCTTACGCGCCAAGATCGGGAAAGAGAGCCTCAATGATTACCAGCGCAAGTCTCAAATGGAAACGGCACAGAGGGCCAAAGACGCTAATATGGATGAGCGCGCCCTTGAGATTGCCGATGAAGCGATTCGATCTAAGCGAATGGTTACTGACGAAGAATCGTATGGTATGGTCATCAAAAGCGTGAAGCTGGAAAAAGAATACGAAGCGTCTGTTAAGACTCAAGCAGAACTGGTTGAGCGCGGGAATTTAGGGGGGGCCGAATTGGAACGGGCGCGGTCGGAGCGCATTATTGACGATCTCGATAAATTGACTGAGGGGGCACGTCTTGGTCGGCGCGAGGTTGCTCGTTCTTTAGCTGCTGGGATTATGAAAACCGATCCCGCCGATTATAGTCTGGCCCGTGCGGTTCAAGAGGTCACGGCTAAAAGCAAAAAGCCGATAGACAAGGTTAAGCACGCCGAACTTGAGAAAACCATCAATGAACGCGACACTTTACGTAAACAGGTGGATGAACTTGAGGCCCGTAACGATAAGATGGTCGCCGATATGGAAAAGGCGGTGGCCGAAAAGGTTGCCAAGATCGAGGCTGGTCGGGCGCGAGTAAAGAAGGTTATCGGTGAGAAGAAGCAGAAATTAGCCGTCGAGCGCGAGAATATCAAGAAGCAGTTGCGTGATCTTGGTCTACGGGTCAATGATATTTCCGGGTTGAGTACAGAGGGTAGTTATCTGGTCGGAAAATTGGCCGTCAATTATATCCGTGAGGGAACGACAACCCTTGAAGGCGTAGTCAAACAGGTCTTATCGGATATGCCGGAATTGACCGAACGCGATGTCTGGCAGGCGTTGAACGCCCGTGACCCTAAACGTATAGCGAAGGCGCGGGCTGAGGTCGAGAAGAAGATTGCCGAGCTTAAAACTCAGGCGAGGCTTCTTGATACTTTAGAAGATGCGAAGGGCGGTAAATTCCGTGAGCCTATGGCGGCCAAGCAACAACCCGCCCAAATAGTTGCCTTACAAAAACAAATAGCCGAACTTAAAAAACAGGATAGGCTTCGCCATAATATTGAGCGCGCCAAGCAGGGTGAATTCAATAAGCCGCGTCAATTACCTAAACCTTCACCTGAGATTCAGAAACTACAGAAAGAACTTTCCGATTTAGTTTTGGAGAATCGTCTCCAATCTAAGGTTGAACGCGCCAAACAGGGTATATTTGATAAAAGGAAACCGGCGTTAGATCGACCAGAAAATGTTGTTGCTCTACGCAAGACTTTGCGAGAACTCCGATCACTGGCCTATAGAACGGCCTCGACCGATGTTAAGTTACAGCGTTCGCTTAAAACCTTGAATGAGTTACAGGATCAACTTGATAATCACTATCGGAATATCAAGAAGAAACGGCCAGCCGATCCGAAAGTATTGGCCGATATAAAAGAAAAGATTTCTTTGGTGCGTAAAGAGATGCGGATCGAGGACACGATGACTGATCTGCAAGAACAGATGCGGACGGGTGAGTTTAAGATTAAGCCGGAGCGCAAGCCGGTGCCGCCGGAACTGGAACGTAAACAGGTAGCCCTTCGTGCCGCCCGCAAAAAGCTACGTATTCTGATGGCTGAATCTGGCCCCAAAACGGCTGGCAAGGTGACTGGCAAGATTGCCAATGAAACTATAAATACTATGCGTACCCTAAAGGCAACTGCCGATATGTCAGCCACGTTGCGTCAAGGATTACTACTTGCTGTACAGAAACCATCGGCTTTCCCACGAGAATTTGGTCGGGCTTTCAGGGCTACTTTCAGTAAGTACAAATCCGAACAGTATGACAATATGTGGCGTAATGATCCCCGGTTCTATCTTGCCGAAAAAGCTAAACTCCATTGGAGCGAACTCGATGGTGTTCCTAACGCCAAAGAAGAAATGTTCATGGCGAATATGATAGAGAAGGTTCCGGGGGTTGGTCATTTGATAAAGGCCTCCAACCGTCACATGACAACTTTTCTTAATGGGATGCGTAAGGCTTCTTTCGATTTTTACCTCGATAAATATCCTAATGCCACGCCCCAAGAACTCCAGAGGTGGGCCAATTTCGTTAATATCTGTAGTGGTCGTGGGAATATGGGGCGGGCCGATTTTCTATCAAAATATGCGGCGGTGCCGTTTTTTGCGCCCAAGTTTGCCTTGAGTCGTATCCAATATCCGTTCATGGGACTTCGTGAGATGCGCAATCCGCGAGTCAGGAAAGAAATTGCTCTCAATTATGTCCGGTTAGCATCGGCAGGATTGGTTACTCTTGGACTGGCAAAATTGGCCGGTATGGAAGTCGGTGATGATCCGCGCAATTCTGATTGGGGAAAGATAAAGTCAGGTGGTACGCGGATTGATATATTTGGCGGATTACAGCAACCGATGAGGGTTGTCACAAGACTGGGTGTGGCCGCTACCGATAAGTGGGGTTGGACTGGAGACGGATTATCTAAGAGTGAGAAGCGTCTTGATGTAGTTGATTTTGTCGGCAGATCGGTAGCCTACAAGTTAAGCCCCGTAATGACATTCGGCATTGAAGAACTACAGGGGAGACCGTTAGTCGGGAAACCACGTGGTTGGGAAGATCGAGCACTTGATATGATAACGCCGATGGTGGTTAGTGATATTGAGGACGCGTGGCGGCTTGAGGGGCCGGGACGGGCGGCGGCGGTTGGAGGGCTGACGTTCTTTGGAATTGGGGCAAGCACTTATGACAAGAACAAAAAGACATCAAACAAATCGGGACTTGAACCATTGCCCGGATTAGAACCATTACCGAGGTTAGAACAATAATGTCTAAGGGGATTAATATGGATAAGCAGACGTTCGATCTGTTAGTTGAGAACGACAAGGAGTGGCGCAGTTGGATGATCGGACAGATGACGCATTTGAACGGTCGGGTACGCAGACTTGAGGTGTGGCGGGGGGTTATCACCGGCGGTTGGGCGGTACTGGCCTTCATACTCGGATATATAATTAAGGTGAAGTTATGAAGAAGCGAATCGCGTTGGAAGATCGGCTGGTTATGGGCGGGTTTATGGCCGTAACCGTGTTTATCTACTGGTTTGGCTGGTTACATTTTGGAGATTAGTGGTTGAAATGATTAGACAGCAATACATTTCCGGTCAGAAGAATTGGCCTACCCGATTACTTGCCAAGCGGCAACTGGGTTTTGTTGATAAGTATATCTCCGGTAAAGTCCTTGATGTCGGTTGTGGCGATGGTGTTGTTGGGGCTATCTATCCAGACGTGACATCGTGCGATATAATAGATTATAATAAGTTTGGTATCGAAGTTGATGTTTGTCGGGCTGAGAAATTACCGTATTCTGATAAGTCTTTTGATACGGTTTGCTTGATCGGCGTTATTGAACATACGTCCGATCCCGTTGCGACCCTCGTGGAGTGCCATAGAGTATGTCGAGGGCAACTTATTATAACGTATCCAGAAGGTCTGGGATGGAATGTGTTAAAAACCATTATTCCTAAACATGGAATTAAACTCCATGCTGATTTTAAGATGAATGGTCAAATGTCAGACTGGTGGTTGACTGAAAGAAAATGGATTATCCCCGGATTTTTTGTAGGTGAGGTTTATCAAACATGAAAAAGTGGCTATTATTGTTGATCGTTCTCTTGTGTGCCGATACATGGGCAGGAACGTTCCCGCCGCGCTACAAGTTGACCTGTCGAAACGATACCTGTTATCATATATTCACTACCGACACGTTAAAGGTATACAGCGACGGGACTAACATAGTGTTCGATGCCGGTGGGTCGGGGTTATCGTCTTACGATTCGTTACTGATTAACAATTATATCGAATTTGCGCGGACGGGTGACCTCCACCTTGATTCGGTGTTGCTGGACAGCATGGTCAACTTGACGGGCCGGTATGCGGCTGGTGGCTGGAATTTTGGCGATTCCGTGGCTTATGGGTTTACCGATTTTGGTTCTGACGGCTATTATGATGTCGATACTGGGATTCAGAGCGGCGCGGCTGGATTGGCGACGAAAGGCTTTACCCGTGATTCGGGAAATGGACTGGAATACACGACTGAAACCGATAGCGGGGTCTGGTCAGTGTTTGCGCCTGAATCTCCGAATACCGGGATCAAGTTGTCCGGGTCTGTGATTGTGGGCGATTCGGGTATGACCTCAATCACCGATCTGACTTATGGTCATGGCCCGAATGTATATACGTTCAGCACGGTTATTCCTACCAATGGTTATGTCCTCAAGTTCAAAGATTCAACCGGAACGGCTGGGGATTCAACGTATTGGGCGGCAGATGAAACTGGTGGCACTTTGAACGATTCGGTTCTTGGCATCAATGAAGGTGACGCCCGGTATCAGTTGATTGGTCACGGCGATGCTGACTCGATTCGCAATATACGCGTGTCTGAGGAGGCTCCATCAGAGGGGCAGGTTTTATTATTCCATGATTCGACCGGAGCATTGGGGGATAGTCTTTATTGGAAAACATTCGATTCGACTGTGTTTGGCAATGCCGTAATAGGTTTCGAGGATATAGATACTGCCGGTCTCGCCCTATCACATCTTGGTCAGACAATCGCAAGTGCCGAGATTGTCGATGGGACGATTGACGCACCCGATATGAAGGTCGCCAGCAAGTTCGTGGCGGTAGATTTTTATAGTTCTGATTCTACTGCCGCAGAGAGTATTTTAGTAACAGATCAAAGGTTAATTGATTCTTTGACGGGGCGGGCGGATGACTACGAAGCGGCTGATGCTACGATACTGAAAGAGGCCGAGATTGATGCCTCGTCTGAATTGGTCGCAATCATGGACGATGAGACGGGGGCTGGACTGCTGGTCTTTAACGAGAACTGCACCATCGACAGCCTGACGGTGACTCCGGGGCGGCTTAATGCGGACACGGCGACTATTGATGATAAGTTGTCAATAGCCGGAAGAATTGAGACTGGGTATAAGGCGTTCCGGGCGACAATCACAAACCCGGACGGGGTAGAGGAGGACACCATAATAATTGCTCCGATATACTCCGACGAGTTTCCGAACGGCATAACCATTCTGCATATCAAATTGTCGTGTCGTCCGGTGGCCCCGGCTGATTACATTGTGGATTTTTATGAAACGACCGAAAACGACTGGTCGGGAACCGAAACTATTATTGAGACGGCCAGTGCAATCAAGGTTGCGAGTACGGCCAGAGAGGGCGAGGATGATGGAACAATGTCCAACCCCGGAATAGCGGCGGGGGCGTACATTATGGCCGTCCTCCCGGCAACCGATATTAACCAACTTCAGATTACGGTGATCTATGAAGTGGATTAAATGGCTGGCGATATTCCTGTTGATCCCATGCTCTTTAATGGGGGAGATCACCGGGGTGAGTGGGTCGTTTTCTATTAGTGGAGCAACGGCAACTCACGATTCCTATGGTAGCGACGCCAATACCACTACCAACTACGGGGCCATATATCGAATGTATATAGGTGAGGTGGTTGGTTCAGAAAAACGATCCTTCTTGCAGTTTGGGGCCGTCAAGGATTCAATGGGGAGTAATATCTGTGACAGCGCGACGATAAGAGTTGTGGTCTATAATGCCGCAACCACAACCGAAAATTGGGTATTTCTATACGCCCTTCGGCGTTATATCGACGAGGCGACGATGACATGGGATAACGCTGTCGGAGGAGGTGAGCCGGTCGCGTGGACAACTGCCGGAGCTGGAAGTTCTACGGAAGATTACTATCCGATGAAACTCGATTCTTTCTACGAGGCCGACTATGGTGCCGGAGACACTATTTATCTTAACGTGAAGCCCGTTTTCGATAGTGGATGGTACACCAGTTTGCGGAATATCGGATTCAAGTTTCAACACGTTGAAGTTACTAATAACGATTTTATGACTCTCTATACATCCGATACCAACAGCGTCAACTATCCGGTGCTTTACGTTGAATGGTCTGAATCGGATATCATTACACAAACATCGTATTGTAGTAACAGTGCCCTTTCAATTCCAACCGGGACAGCATTTTACGATGTAACAGAAGGTAAGATGAAATCGTTTTCCGGCAAATTGGATTCGCTGGCGGTCAGGATGTCGGGGATTGATAACGACACCCTCATCCCCTTATGTTACCGGAATTTTAGCAACGACTCATCTCTGGTTGAGGCCGGAACAAAACTGGTGGTTACTACCGGAGCATCCTGCGAAACCATTATGCTGCAATTCTCAAAAACTTCTACTATCACTGGAGATTCGTCATACTTTTTTGGCGTACAACTTCGGCCTAATGTCGCTGATGCTTATGCTTTCTGTGCATCACACAATTCCAT
>Ga0208957_1000630_pt1 | contig 24965 bp, 24 predicted proteins | sample RifOxyA1_FD_184029 | JGI IMG/M metagenome (GOLD analysis project Ga0208957, IMG submission 184029) | Groundwater microbial communities from Rifle, Colorado - Rifle Oxygen_injection A1 (SPAdes) | ecosystem: Environmental > Aquatic > Deep subsurface > Groundwater | place: Rifle, Colorado, United... | reverse complement strand
AAAAGCCTACATCAAGTCTTACGAATACATCAACAAAGTACAAGTACCCCTTAAATACAATTCAAAGTATGAACTATTTAATGAATCTATGTCTTCAAGATACACCATAGGTACCGCAGACAATACGGAATTTGGCAGATCAAAGACAATAACTAACTTACATTTATCAGAATTTGCTTTTTATAAACATCCTGAACTGTTGTTTGCCGGTGCTATGCAGGCAGTAGTCCCATCGGGAAGGGTGATAATTGAAACAACCGCTAACGGGTTTAATTTTTTTAAGGGCTTCTGGGATGATTGTGTGAAGGGGGGTAAACCTTTCAAGCCTCTTTTTTATCCGGCAAGTGATTTTTACACCCAAGAAGTATTAATACAAAAGAAAGCAGAACTTGGAAGATTCTTTGTTCAAGAATACCCTGACACATCAAACGAAGCATTTATTAAAGCAACGGGATTAGTTTATACCGATTTTGACACATCAAGGCATATCAAAGAATTACCCGACTTTAAACCTGTTTATTGGATTAGGGGATTAGACAGAGGTTACAGAAACCCTACAGCCGTTTGTTGGGTAGGAGTAGATAAAGATGACACTTGGTACCAGACTAAAGAACTGTACGAGGTGGAGCTTACTAATCCCCCCTTAGCAAGAAGACTATCTGATCTTCGGGGGGATATAGAGCTTGAATACTCGACTATGGATTCCGCACAAGCATCAGATATTAAAGACTTATCAGACTTGGGTGAAGACTTTGTACCAGTTAAGAAAGAGTCCGGCGAAAGCACAATAAACTATGTCAGATATAAGATACAAAAGTTTTCTGAAAGATTAAGGGCTAGTAAATACTTTGTTCATCCATCCTGCAAACACACAATAGAAGAATTTTTAGCTTATAGGTGGAAAGACAGATCAACACTATCCGACAGTGACACCAACCAACCCGAAGAACCTGAGAAGTCTAACGATCATATGATGGATGCACTTGCTGATTTAAACGCTATGTATTTCCACGATTATATTGAAAAGATTAAAAAGCCTTGGGAAGGTAAAATTCCCGGTACATTTATTCCACCCGCACAGGAAGAAATTGACAAGGAGACGAGTTTCTTTGAAGATAGACTTGATTCCGATTGGGATAGCGTATGAAAGACGATCCAAAGACAAAGTTTGAAGAAGATTTAAAAGCCTTCTTTCCTGATATATATAAATTAAACAATGTCGGGAAGTGGGATAAGTTCTTTTGGGATGTAATAACTCAAATGATAAGAATGGTTGATACAAACGGATCGGGGGAAATATATATAAGATACAACTCAGGCAAAATAGACAGTTTATATGTAAAAGAAAATATATTATTCGGTAGAAGCAAAGACCCCAACCTCTCCAAAACTAACGAATTTTGACAAAAAATATACTATCGTTATAAACTTAACTTGGTCTCATTAAAACGGGAAGCCTTACGGGGCTTCTTTTTTTGTGGCTGAAATATGGAATACATAATTGCAGGTTTAATGATATTGATGGTTGTCAAGGAATACTTTTCATATAAAGCGAACAAAGATATTTACGACAGGCTGATGAGTAGAAACTTCCAAGAATATAAAGACAACACCCAACAGGAGAAAAACCACCTTGAACCGGAAGAAGACGGAACTTCTGAAATTGAGGAGTCTAAGCAAGAAATAATATATGGCAAAGAAGAAGAGTGAAGACATAGAAGTTATACGGGCTAAGTTGCAGCGTGAGTGGAGTGTTGCCGAATCAAACCGCAAGGAGGTGGATTGGCAATGGTTTATGTATGATTTGTGGGTATCGGGCAATCACTATGCAAAGTGGGACAACAACACTCAACAGATAGTTACGAATGTCCGAGACAGAGGTAAAGTAAAAGTTGTAATTAATAAGATATATTCCACCTTACGGGCTGTAAGAAACTTCTCACTAAGAAACAAGCCAAGAGCTGAAGTAACGCCTTTTAATTTAACAGAAGAAAATATTGAAGAAGTAAACAAGCTAAACAAATACTTGGATTATCTTCACGATAAGTTATTCCTTAGAAGAAAGTTGAAAGCAGTAGTATGGAACGCCTTAAAATATTCAGCAGGTTTTTGGCAGGTATTGTGGGATGACCAAGCAGAAGATGGATTGGGTGAAATAGCCGTCAATATGGTTGATACTTATGATCTTTATTGGGATCCCGTAGCACGTGACCCCAACGAAGCAAGATATGTAATTTTAGCGGTAAGAAGAAACGTTGAAGATTTGAAGAACGACTCCAAGTATGACATCAAGGATATGAAGGGTGACGAACTTCTTTCGGCCTCCTCACTGAAAGCAAGACTTATGCAAGCGGAAAAGGGTATGCGGACTTTCGGTGAAGAAAGGTCTAATTCTACAGTTATTGTTAAAGAACACTGGTACAAAGAATTTGTTGATGAAGAAGTGGAGGGACCTGACGGAAAGCCAACCAAGATCAAGAAAGTAAAAATAATGATCGCTGCTATGGCGGGAGACAAGATAATAAGACAACCTGAAGATACAGGACTTACAAGATTTCCATTCTTTAGACTTCAAAGTGATGTCGAACCTCTTAGTATGTACGGTACTGGTTGGGTTAAAAACTTAATATCCCCCAATAGATTACTTGATAGATTAGAAAGCCAAGTTGCCGAGTATAACGACCTGATGAATAGGGGAAAGTGGGTTGCAGACAAAGGGTCGGGAGTAAGGGTAATAAATAACGAAAACGGACAGATCATAGAAAAGAAACGGGGATTTGAAGTCAACCAACAACCTATTGCCCCGATGTCAGCAGCTATATTCCAACAAATAGAAAACGTTAATAGGTATATTGAAGACTTGGGCGGATCGCACGATGCCTCACTCGGAAGAATACCAACAGGTGCTAATTCTGGAAACGCCATCGAAGCCTTGCAGGTGGGTGATTCTAATAATTTATCTGAGGTTATAGAAAACGTTGAGGAATTCTTAGAGGAAGTTTATGAACATATTTTAGCAGTAGCATCCAGTAAGTATCAGGTTGTCAGAAGGATAATACCTACAACTTCAACGGGTGAGAAAATATTCTTGGATGTTATCGGTGAAGAAGCTACAGATATGGCGCCGGAGGGTGCAACCGTCATTCACTCAAAGAACGCTGTTGATGTAAAGATAACATCTTGGATAGCACAAACAGCCGAGGCACGAAGAACCGTACTAAAAGAATTGTATCAGCTTCAGGCAATAGATCAGGAAACACTTTTGGAAGGTTATTCTATCGGATCAATATCTAATATTCTCAAGAAAAGTAAAGATGAAAGACGATTAAGAGCTGCTGAACAGATTGAAATAAACGCCGCACAAACAGGTGCCAATGCTCAAGCACAAGCTCAAGCACAACCCGCACAAGCTCAGGAAGGTAAAGTAGAAGCGATAGCGGCAATAAGGACTATTATAAATGGTGGTAAACCCCAACCGCCACAAAATCCTTCTCAGGAATTCTTACAGTATATTGATGCTTTCCTTTCAGCGCCGGAAGCCAAGTCTTTACCAAAAGAATTACTACAGAAAGTTATGGTTTATAGGGATCAGATAGTACAGATGGGGGGTCAAACTCAACAGTGAATTTTAGTATGGGGTGTTGATTCGGGCAGGCTCAACATTCCCTACTAGGATTCAGCGCCGTCCTAGACCAATCTATGTTTTGTCGTTGGCATACAACGTAAAAAATGTAGAACATACAGAAAGGGGGTGATTTGAATGAACAAATCACAGGGCGAGGATGTAACGCTTACAGATTCAACATCTGAAGCGACAGTAGAAACCGATACTACCGACACTTCATCCAGTGTAGAAGAAACGGCTCAGGGTTCGGAGGAGTCCTCTAGCGCAGAGGGTACTGATGAATCAGAGAAAAGCGTTCCTTACTCACGATTCAGGGAAGTGAACGAAAAAGCCAGAAGAGCGGACGAACTTGAAGCAAGGATTAAAGAGCTTGAAGGAAAAGCTGTACCGGCTGGGGTTGATCCTCAGAAGGAGCAGATCAAACAAGCACTTAGACCAATTCTTGATGAATTAGGTTATGTCAGCAAAGAGGCTCTTGAACGTCAAAAGGAAGATGAGTTTGTAAAAGGTGAATTAACTCGATTAGAGGATAAGTATAACGGTAAAGACGGACGACCAAAATTCGACCGCAACGCAGTTGTTAAATTTGCGATGCAAAAGAGAATTGGCGACATCGAAACCGCATACGAAAAATTACACCAACAAGAAATTATCAACTGGCACGTTAAAGAGGCGATTGCTAAATCCAGAGGTATCAAGACCGAGACTTCTGACGGTTCGGGATCATCGGAATCAGGTGTTACAAACGATGACCTGAAAGATGCAGTTGCGAAAGGCGATAAAAACGCACTTCGTACCTACATTAAAAGGATCATTAGATCCTAACCGTAACAAAAAAGATTTGGGGGTGAATTAATTTATGTCACAAACATACGCAGTAAAAACATACGAACAGGTTGGTGAAAGAGAAGACCTTACAAGTATTATCTCAACGATAACCTTGCACGAAACTCCTCTTTTTTCCGGCTTGGAACACGTAAAGGCCAGTGGAACTTATCACGAATGGCAAACAGACTCTCTGACGACAGGAAGCGCCAACAATCAAATTGAAGGTGCTGACTTCTCGTTTGCTCTTGCAGCGTCAAGAACAAGGACTGGGAACTACACTCAAATCTTTACAAAAGCTATTGAGGTATCTGAAACTATCAGAGCAGTCTCTGTTGCAGGTCTTGAAGATGAATACGCCTATCAAATGGAGAAGAAGATGAAGGAAATTGCTACCGATGTTGAGAAAGCTCTCATCACCGCAACAGCAAATTCCGGAGCTTCCGGAACAGCACGTAGGTTAAAAGGTATTCTTTCTTGGCTTACAGCCTATGTTGAATCTGGATCAGGTACAGGAACTCAAGCTCTTACCGAAGCACTGTATAACAGTATGCTTGCGGAGATTTGGGGAAATGGTGGAAGACCGGATGCAACATACGTAAACGGATGGCAAAAGAGAAAGATTAGTGCTTTCGCAACTTCAAATACAAGATATTTGGAGGTAGATAGCGAGGCTAAACTTATCAACAAAGTATCTGTTTACGAGTCGGACTTTGGTGTACAACGAATCTTGCTTGACTCATTTATGAGTACGGATACGATCGCAGTACTTCAAAGAGATATGTGGAAAGTGGCTATCCTTAGAGGTATCTCTCAAGTAGATGTAGCGAAAGTTGCAGATTCTAAGAGGGGTGCGCTTGTAGGTGAACTAACACTTGAAGCAAAAAATGCGGCATCATCTGGAAAGATAATCCAGTTGACGACCAGCTAAACGGACTAGCATATAAGTCTATAACTCAATATGCAGGGGGGGATTGAATTCCCCCCCTTTATTTGTTAATATAGATTGTCTCAAGATAGTGACCCTTTCGAGGGTCTTTTTTTATGGCTCGTATTGCCCAAAAGCCTCAAAAACTTATAGATCAGTTTGCCGTTGTTGACGACCAAAAGTTAAGAATGTCTTTAATTGCTCTTGCCGACAAGATAGACCAAAAGGCAAGGGAGATAATTTACAGAACTTACAACGATCCAGAGATAGCTTCAATTTATCGGGGAATAAGAAACTTAAATGTTTACCAGCACGGTGGAAAAACCAAGGTTCATAGAAAGATCATCGAATTTCCGAATATGTATGTGGATATGTTTGTTGATACGGTATTGACAGCCATTTATGGTAAAGACTGGCTAAAGAATAAGAAAGCATTGAGGCACGAGTTGGTTAAACCGTGGCACGTAGTAAACCACCTATGAAAGAAACTTGTAAAGACTGTAAAAACACAAAGTGCGAACAAATAAGAGAGGATGTTGTTTTAAAGAAAATTGCAGGTAAATCACCTGAGTTATTTGTTGGAACGATACAGAAGTGTCCTTTAAAGAAAAAAGAAGAATACCACGGGGAGGGAATAGCGTGAGAGTATTAATTTCAGGTGGGACGGGATCGCTTGGAACACATCTTGCTAAAAGACTTGAGGATGTAACCATTCTATCAAGAGACGAGTACAAGCAACGGAAGATGATGTCTGAAGTCAAAGCCCATTATATCGTTGGTGATGTCAGGGACAAAGATGTATTAATTAAAGCCTTCAGAGGAATAGATGTAGTTATTCATACTGCAGCTATGAAACACGTCCCCGTAGGTGAAGAACAACCCGAAGAAACGATAATGACTAATGTTATCGGAACAATGAATGTAATTAATGCCTGTAAAGTGAACAATGTCAAAAAATGTATCTTAACTTCAACCGACAAGGGTTGTCACCCTGTTAATTTATACGGTGCTACAAAACTATGCGGTGAGAAGTTAATGACAGCCGCAAATCAGAACTCTGAGTGTAAATTCGCTTCAGTAAGATATGGGAATGTTATCGGATCAAGAGGTTCAATTATTGAAACAATTTTAAAAGATAAACCAAAGGAATTAAATGTTACGGACGAAAGAATGACGAGATACTGGCTGACTTTGGATCAGGCTTGCAATCTTATTTTCAGAGCCTTAGAAGAAATGAAGGGCGGAGAGGTGTTTATACCCAAAATTCCTTCAATGAGAATAGTTGATATGTTTAAAGCTCTGGCGCCTGATATAAAACTTAATGTGACAGGTATGCGACCGGGGGAGAAATTACACGAATCCTTAATAAGTAAAGACGAATCCATCCACACAAAAGAATACCAATATCACTATGTAATTGAACCCGAATTACTTGGTGTTACTTATACGGACAGGATATTTGAATACACCTCTGAAAACGCCAAAAGACTTACAAAGGAAGAATTTTTAAAGATGATATGAGTGAGAGAATCCTATGGTTGGGGGGAAACCAGCCAAGACACCTATATTACGCCAATAAGATAGTCGAGACTTTTCCTATGGTGGGGGGGATTATGCAGTTAAGGGGTGATTCTATTAAAGAGCCTGAAGGATTATCACCCGTTGATAGTGCGAACTGGCGACAGCATTTTGAAGAAAGAGCCGATGCCGAAAAAAAATACTTCGGTGAACAAAAACCACCCGATATACCCATTTTAAAAGTTGATAAAGATACCTTAAATGATATTGATGCGGTCAATTTTGTTAAGAAAGTCAAACCTGATATGGCTATTGTATTCGGGACGGGTATGATCCGACCCCCACTTGTTTACGCACTACCGCTTCGCACAATTAACCTTCACTTGGGTCTATCACCTAGATATAGGGGTGCTGCAACCTTATTCTGGCCTTTTTACTTCTTAGAACCTAATTGGGCGGGTACTACATTTCATTTCATTCAGGATTCCCCTGATGCCGGAGACATAATTCATCAGGTTGTACCACAACTTGAAAGGGGTGATGGGATACACGATGTAGCCTGCAAAGCCGTCTTAGAATCAACCAAGGAGGCCATAGCACTATTTAAAATGGATGGGTGGGAATTATTCAAGCAAAAACCTGAAGCTGGTAAGAACTTTTTAGAGTCGGACTTCCAACCCAAACATTTAAGGGTGATTTACCAGACCTTTAATAACAACATTGTTGATTATTACCTTGATGGAAAGATAACACCAAAAGAACCAAAACTAAAAAGACAAAATATATGAAGGTCGCAATATATAACTTTAACAATATATTAGATGAACTTTATAAAGCAGTTAGAGATCGTGGTGACTATGTATCCGATTGGCAACAAGCCGATACCTTGGTTGTTTGGCAGGATGCTGTTGGGGTTTTATCAACCATGTGCCGGCAGGCCAAAGAGATGGGGAAAAAGGTTGTTGTAGCCGAACACGGACTTTTAAGTATCAATGACTATATTCCACCGCTTTCCAAACCTTTAATAGGTGATGTATTTATGGCTTGGGGACAAGAGACAAAAGATTGGCTTATAGATGCAAATATCCCCGAAGATGTGGTAACTATTACAGGTACGACCATATTTAGCAGTATGGGTAAGAGAGTGCCACACGAGGAAAAAAGAGTTTTATTTGCTCCTAGACATTGGCATACCGATATCCCCGAAAATATATTGGTTGCCAAAATGTTAAAAACTTATGACAAGGCTTATGTTTATTCAAAAATAATATTGGGGGAACACGATCCTTTTGAATATCCGAACCCAATAATGTCGGAGCGGGACAAGAACAATCACATAAAGCTGTGTTATGAGGCTTTAAAACACGCTGACGTTGTTGTTGGAATTGGTGAAGGAACTTTTGCAGCACTTTGCTACTGGATGGACATTCCTTATATATCAGTTGATCTGTGGCACCCGAAAGAACTTCTGGGGAAAGTTTATACAAAAGAGGATTTTTTTGCGCAGGTATCAACAGCCTGTAAGATAGTTAGATTGAAAAAACTTCTTGAAGTTATTGATTATGAACTGGAACATCCCGAAAGTATGGCGGAATTTAGAAGATGTTTTGTTCAGGATTATCTTGATGGTGGTGATCCGAAACTTGCGCTGGAAAAACAATTAGAGGTTATATATGGCTGATATATTAGAAATCGGTTGCGGACCGAAAGACAGACAAATTAAGGAAGCGGATGGAATCGACTTAATAGACTTCGGTCAAAAGTATGTAGGGGATTTTATGACTTATAAATTTCCCAAGAAGTACGATATTATCTTTTGTCATCATGTTATCGAACACATACCTGACACAGTAGCTTTTTTTAATAAGGTGGGTGATGTATTAAAAACAAGCGGATTGATTGATATACGGGTACCTACTTATCCGAGTGAGTTTGCTTTTATTGATCCGACACACGTTAAGTTTATACCAGGACCCGTTTTCTTTTTTTACTTCACGAAAGATAGTCCGGCAGGACATTTTTATTCAAAGAAGGAATTTGAGATTACAAAAGTTGAAAGGGATCGATATGAATGGGAATTACATATATGTCTAAAATTGAAATAAAACCGATACGCATCATGTCTACCCCTGTGGATTCCGGTGGATGCGGTTGGTATAGGATAAGGCAACCTTTTGAGATGATACAAAGGTTTACAAATTCCGATACACACGTTATTGACCAGCAGAAGGATGATATGGTGGAAGTATCTAAAGCAATGCAAATGGCAAATATTTTAGTAACGAGACCTGGCGGAGAAATAGGAATAAAACAAATCCTTTCAATGCCTGAATACATCGGCAAATCGTGGGCGTTAGATATTGACGATAACACGGAACTAATAAGTCCTTATTCCAATCACTACGAAGAATACGGCACTAAAGAAGTTAAACACAATGGTAAAGACTTATGGAAGGACGGAGTGGGGGGGTTTAGTATCGAGAAGAATAAGAAACGATTAGCAGACCATATATGGGGTTTAAAAAATGCAAACTTGGTTACTGTAACAACTAATAGGTTAAAAGAATACGCAAGCCAGTACAATAAAAATGTAGCTGTACTACCAAACTGCATAAACTTCGAGAATTGGTGGAAATTAGACCTAATGCCAAACCAGCAGTTAAGAGTTGGGTGGAGCGGTGGATCAAGTCACTATGAGGACCTGTATTCAATCAGAGAGCCTTTAAATAAACTTATGCGGGAATTCCAATTTAAATTTGTTTATTTCGGACACGGATTCCCGGGAATAATAGACGAAGATAACAAACATTTGCTTGAAAGCCATTCGTGGGTGCCATTTGAGGGTCATTCATTCAGAAGTATGTGTATGGCTTTGGATATTGCGATAATTCCATTAGATGATTTGAAATTCAATCAGTATAAAAGTTCTATAAAGTGGTATGAAATGTCAGCTATGGGCGTGCCTTCGGTAGTCAAAAACATTCTTCCTTATTCCGAGAATATAACAGACAGCAACTCGATGCGTTATAGAACTGAAAAAGAATTCTATGACGCACTTAAAACACTTCTTCTAATGCCTGACAAACGTCTGGAGATCGGGGGAAATGCTTACAGTTATGTACTTGCCAACAGAGACGCAAAAGTATGGGCTGACAAATGGGTTAATGCTTATAGGGAGACCGTCCTAAATTGACAACTATTAAATTAGCTGATAATCTTTAATTGTTCTCATTTTTAGGGACGGATAAAACCGTTCCTTTTTTAATGGCGGAAGGGGGTGAAACTAATGAAGAAAGCAATAGAAGCAGTTAACGTAGCAGGATTTTACAGACTTAAAGTTGTTGACCACGCTGACGGAAAGAAAAAAGTTGTCGGTGATTCCGGATGGTGCAAAAACCTTGTAACCAATTTGGGTTTCCAACACTACATAATTGAACCAGCAGCAGCAATATCAGGATCAAGCCAAGTATCTTACTTTGCGCTTGGAACAGGTACGGCTCCAGGAGCGACAGCAACATCTCTTGATGCAGAACTGGGAGATGCAGCAGCCTGTAGGTTCACAATGACGCCTTCCGTAGTTTCATCCAAGACTTTACAGATGGTTGGAACTTTAGCCTCAAATGTTGTTACAGCAAACCGCACGATTCAAAATATCGGTGTATTTGCAGTATCGTCAACGGGGTTGGGAAGTATCCTTTGTGGAAACACCTATGCTACAAGCCAATTGCAGACGAATCAGAGCGTGAACGTAACCTATCAATTACGCTTTGCAACAGCTTAACTTTAAAAACGTTGCCACTTATGAGCTTTTGGGATTTACGGCAACGTTACCCAAAAGTTCATCAGTTTTATGAAGAAGATTAAAGAGTTGCTTAAAGGCAGAGAGCATATAAATATCAACTTGGGTTGTGGAGATACACCCCAATATGGTTTTATAAATGTTGATTTACAGGATTTCCCCGGAGTGGATGTTGTACACGACCTTGAAGTTTTCCCCTGGCCATTCCCCGATAACTGCGCTGACTTATTGGTTGCCTCTCAGCTTGTAGAACATATCGATCCCCACAAAGGCGTATTTATTAACTTTATGGATGAGGCGTGGAGAATATTAAAACCAAGGGGACAATTTATGATAGCAACTCCTTATGCCGGTTCGGTAGGCTATTTTCAAGACCCCACACACTGTAACCCCTGTAATGAATATACTTGGGAATACTTTGATCCGTTCGGGCAACTATCCGGTGGGAAAATGTACGAGAATTACCGACCAAAGCCTTGGAAGATAGTGGAGAGTTCCTGGTATCAGAACGGTAATCTGGAGGTTGTTTTAGAAAAAAGGTTGGACGATAAGTCGTTCCATCCTTATCAAATATATGGCAAAAAATAACTTGAACTTGGGATGTGGAATCTGGCTTCGAAAGGGGTTTATCAATGTCGATAACTTTATTGACTTTGAGAAGTTGTTGAAGAAAGAAGGACCATACAAATACGCAAAAATTGAAAAAGGTGCGAAGTGGGTCAAGGCGGATATAAAGAATATGCCTTTTCCCGACAATTACGCAGACTATGTGGAGATGATGAATACCATCGAGCATTTTCCTATGTATCAGATGGTTGAATACCTAAAAGAGATATATAGAGTAATGAAGAAGGGCGCAAAACTAATAATAATGACCAACCAGTTTGACGGATGTGCTAAAGATTGGATTGATATGAGACTAGAGGGGAGTTTCGATCCAAAGAAGTATTACGATGTGGCTGAAGTAATTTACGGGAATCAATACGGACATTCTGAAGGTGAGGTTCACCGTTGCCCGTTCACACAACAATTTTTAAATTACATTCTTAACGGAGCCGGTTTTTACAAGGGTGAAATGTATACCATTCCAAAGGGTGTAAAACTACCGAAAGTGGGTACAGTTAATCCACCCCATAAAAATTCAGTAGCCAGAAACGACCTTTTATACGCAATTATAGAAAAATGAAATATACAAGTTTTGAAAGTAAAATAATAGAAAATACTGGGGTTTGGAAACAGAATGTCATTGTCGGAACGCCCGTCACGGGTCTTGTGAGGATTGAGTGGGTTTTGGCAAGATATGGTCAGCTCATTCCTACCAACTGGAGTATGGCGGATGTGATGCAGTGGATCCCTACGGTTGCCCCACTTCGTTATATTGTATCCGATGCACAGAATATGATAGTCAGGTCTGCTATCGAGAAAGATGCTGAATGGTTGTTTTTGGTTGAGCAGGACAATGTTCTTCCACCCAATACTTTTTGGAGACTTAATGAATATATGAGAAAGAAGACCGTACCTGTTGTATCGGGACTTTACTTTACAAAGAGTAACCCCCCCGAACCGCTACTTTACAGAGGTATTGGAAACTCATATTTTGACAAGTGGAAGATGGGGGAAAAGGTTTGGGCGGATGGTGTTCCTACGGGCTGTCTTTTGGTACACATGAGCATTATTAGAGCTATGTGGAACGACAGTCCTGAATACCGTATCGGCGATCAGGTCACAAGAAGGGTGTTTGCCGAACCTTCAAAGGTTTATTACGATCCGATGAAGGGAACAATGATAACCTCAACGGGAACGTCAGACCTTGCTTGGTGCCAAAGAGTTATAACTGAAAAGTATTTTGAAAAGGCGGGGTGGAATAAGTATCAAAAGATGAAATACCCATTTTTAGTTGATACAAATATCTTTACAAAACACATTGACCAGAACGGGACACAATATCCTTTAAATATTCCAAGTGAATTTATACCTGAAAAAAATGAGCATAAGCAAGGCAAAAAGACTAATTAAGCAGGGTGCGGTTGAAGTCAATGGGGTTGTAATAAAAGATTTAAAATATAACCCTAAAATCGGAGATAAAATAAAGGTTGGAAAAAGGGTATTTTTGACAGTTGTTGAAAGGGGTAGTAAAACTAATTATTGAACTATGTTAGAAATAAACGTAAATGACACTATTTTTACCGCAGATGGATTTTCAAAAGCGGTAAAGATTATTAGGAAAGCTATATTAAAGTGGTTCAGGTCTAATGAAGACAAACCGCTTATTATTACTTTGAAGAAAATTGAGGACAGAGGTCCGCCTGCATTGGGGATCAATGTCAATGACGGCATTGGTGCAAGTGGCGGTCTAGCATAAAGACCGTCACTTTTTTTTGGCTTATGGATATAAACCTATATGACAGCGTAGCGGTTTCGGAGTTTAATAACGATTGGCTTATCGGTGGAAGGGGTATGGCGGGTATGCCATTTAGAGGAATTGATATTATGGGTATGACCAAAGATACCCTTGATACTAATATTTCAGCCACACAGTCGGATAATGCCATTGAGTCCATTGTAAGTAACTTCAACATAACCCATATAGGCGTATCTGTCCCTATGAATACCGATGCCGAGGCGGTTGCAGATAGAGGTTATGCTTTTGATAGTGAACCAGCTACTTACACAGCACAGTTTTGCGACAAAATCCACACCGAAGGTAAGGGTGTTTTGTGGAGGGGAACTGATTGTACTTTTGAAGCGGGTGGTCTTTATTATATGACCCCTGTTTATGACAGGAGAAACGGCAACAGATATACATATTTTGCAGACACGATAGAGGATACTTTTTCTTCTAATACTATTGCAAACTTCTATACGGCACACCAGACGGGTAATGATTGGTCTATTTCAAGTGGGGTACTCCACGGACCCTCATCTGACGGTTGGAGAAGAACTGTTTTATTTTTACAGGACTTTGAAGCCTATAGGGAATACGGACAAATATATCTTAACAATATGACAATGGTTGCTAAGGTTAAAAAGGTCGGCAATCAGCAAATTATATGCCGTGCCTCAACAGACGCAAATTATCCAGGTTACGGACTTCAGATGAGAACGGGAGAGTTGAGAATTGAAAGACCCGGACTTGAGTCGCTTGGCAGTGTTTCAAAAACCTATACTGAAGGAAATTGGTACTGGCTAAAGCTACAATGCAACGGTTCAGCAATCAAAGGCAAATCTTGGGCTGATGGATCGGCAGAACCCGGAACTTGGGATATAGAAATAACTAATACAACTTATACCTACGGATATTGCGGTTTTTCAGGAGAGAGCGACTATGGGGAATTTGATGATATGAGAATCACCCCCATACAAGATACAGACACTTGGATATACAAATGTTTAAACTGGTTGGAAACAAACATCACCCTTTTTGCGAATGGGGATATTATTGCACCCTATCCCGAAGCGGATGCGCACCAGTCATTAGGAACCCAAGGGGGTTATAACAGTTTCTTTGTTGAACTCGCTTACTGTATTGAAAGAATGTTCGCAAATCACGGGATATTTGTTTATTCGGGTATGAGTTCGCAGAACTTCACAGGTGTAATTCAGGGGGGAAGGGGTGGAGAGATGTTTGAATATCCCCACATAATACCTACCGACCATTATGGATCGTCTCTTGGACTTAATGAAAGATTTTCAAGCGGAGATTATGCAAGCCAAACAAATGTAGCCGGAACAGATACCTATACCGTTCCACTAACGTTAAGTGAAACAGCATCCAACAAATGTTCATTTATACCTGAAAAGATAGCATTAAACGACTCCATAGATGTCTTTATTGTGAATAAGGGAACAGGCGACTGGACAATGACGATCCACAATGAATATAACCAGCCCGTACAGCTCCCCGATCACACTGATTATTCGATCAAAACAAATAGTTATCAGGTTAATAAGGCTAATGGTGCATTAGTAAATAACGCTTGGAATACTTTTACCTGTTATTGGGACAACCCCGATTGTGACAGAACTTATCATTTTCATCTGACATCAACCGTAGCGGATGGGACAGTCAGGGTTTTGTCGGATTATTCTGGAAACTTAGAATATTCTGGACACGAACAGTTTAAAACCAACGCATCACCAGAGGCTATGGAAATAGATATTCGTGAAGTTTCCGACAAGCACAGCGAACCAGTCTTTTTACAGGAATGGGGAGATTATTGGTCTTTGGATTCGGGAAGATCTACACCAATAAGGACGGAAACGGAGCATACAGAATATCTAAAGACTATGTATGACGCTTTTACACGCCTTGCAAATGACGGTATCTTAATTGGTTTTAACTATTGGAGAGCTACGGGCGGGCTTGAGCAAATAATGTATGATGCCGATGCTAGTGATGGTTATGATTACCAACCCAACTATGCGGGTACGGTACTTCAAACTTATTTAGATACAACTGAGTGGTATGACAATGTTGGTGTTTCGGAAAGTGTCACGGTTGTAACGAGTTCATCTACCATAAAACTTATTAATATCCACAATGATATAGAAATAGCGGATGTAGTAACAACAATTCCACCCAATACTCTTTATGTTTCAAGCGGTGACATATTAGATCAAAGCCAACCTCTCGCAAATACTTATGCAGGATTTGGTGAATGGGCTGGAGTCAGATACAGAGGGATGGGTTTTAAAACAACGGGATCAATATTAACGGCAATATCCTTCAGTATGTATTCGACAGGAACGCAGGGAATGAAGGTTTATATCGATACGGCAGATATAGAGTTCGCTCCCGAACACACTGTCGGAAGCGAACTTTATTCTTGGACGATTCCTAACTCACAACTTTCTACCGCTCTAACAAAGTACTCACTACCCACACCACTTGCGATCACACCTACCACACAATATTGTTTCTACCTTGCACCTTGGAACACAACTACAAATGTCTATGCTGATGATTACCGTGATCCCGGTTGGCAAAATGCAAATGTCTACGCAAACGGAAAGCCGATCGGTTACAGTTCGGATGTTTGGTGGGTCTCCGATTCGGGAAATTTGGATATGAGATTTGAAATTTACACCGCAGGTGGAACATCTGATAGCAGTAATGTTTCAGAAAGTGTAACGATAGAAGAGTCGTCATCATCAACATTTGAACCTTTATCAATATCGGTAACGGCGAAAGGAGTTGTAATAGTAGGTTAATATGACACAATACGCAAGACCAGATTCAGACATATCAGCAACATCGTGGACAGGTGCATACAGCACAATAGACGAGGTTAGTTATAGTGATGCAGACTATCTTCAGGGTGCAGAAAATGCAAACGGAACAGCTGAAAAGGGTTTATCTGATGTAACCGATCCAGTGTCAAGTTCAGACCATATTGTTAGATTCAGGGCGTGGCAAGAAAACGATACACACCAACGCACTCTTTCGGTAATTCTTGTTCAGGGTTCAACAACTATTTCAACTTATGTCGCTTTTAATTTGGTTAAGGGAACAGCTACTTCTTATTCGTGGACACTTTCACCAGCCGAAGCAGATGCAATTTCCAATTATACCGACCTTAGGATTAGGTTTACTTCAGGAGGAACAGTATCTATTCCAACATCATCTCAATCTGATGTGTTTGTTTCGTGGGCTGAATTAGAGGTACCAGATGCAAGTAGTAAATCAATAGATGTATTTGATTCAGTAAATGTTTCCGAAAATATTACCATTCAACAAAGTTGTTATAACATAAATGTTTATGATTCAGTTACCGTAGCTGAAGATATTGCGACAAGTTTGTCTGGAGCGATCGCACCTCTTTCCATTCCAAGTTCTTTTTCGGTTGACAGTTACGCATCAACAAATGGTGAGGTGTACGCACAACTAAATGGAACTAATTTAGCGATTGGGCAGTCATTTACTGGAGTTGCCGGAGACATCTATCAGGCGGTATTTTATTTAAAGAAAAACACATCACCAACGGGAAATGCCTATGCTAAGTTATATTCCCACTCAGGCACATACGGGACAAGTTCTGCCGGAGATGCCCTGTTAGCCACATCCGACCCTGTTGATGTTGGGACGATCAGCGCTGATGGTGAAGCTGTAACTTTTACATTTACGGGATCGAACCAATACCTGATGGACAGCAGTTATTATTGTATTGTTGTCGAATATACGAACGGCGACCCCACAAATAACATTCAGATTTTTAATGACGAATCTTCCCCATCACATTCAGGAAACCTTGTCTACTACACAACGGGATGGAATTACACAGCTGACGATACTGTTTTCTATGTTTATGCTGTAACGATCCCCAAAAGCGGTGTTACTGTTTCCGAAGATATAACAATAGAAGAAATTACTCCCGTTGTTGACTTAGAAATTCCTGATGTTTTCGATTCAGTAAATGTATCAGAGGATTTGACGATATTACGGGTAGAACACAATATATCGGTTTACAGCTCCGCAAATGTCTCAGAAAATATCACTTCCAAAGTACCATTAGAGTTTATAGATGTTTTTGATTCCATTGGGGTGAGTGAAAGTGTGGAAGCACAAGTATTATTGGGTGAGTTCACAGTAGTTGGGATACAAGATAACTTTGACGATAACGACAGAAATACAGGACTTTGGAATTTAGCAACGGGTGATGCGGATGTAACAGTTTCAGAAGCAAACGGACAACTAGAAATTACACTTGCCAACGCTACGGTGGGGGCTAATTATGATGGTTATTCGTCAGCTAGTGCTTTTGATTTTAATGATAAATGTGCTTATGTAGAAGTGGTAGAAGCTCCATCAAATTCAACGGGGGCTCAGGCACTTTTATCTTTGGAAGCCACCAATGGAGATGTTATTAGGATCAACAAAGAAGGTACGGGGCTTTTCTTTCAGTATTATCCTAATGGGGAGGGTGCTACAACAGTTGATTCAGTTGCTTACGATAATACTACTCATAGATGGTGGAGAATACGGGAAGATAGCGGAACACTTTACTACGACACTTCAACAGATGGGGTGGGTTGGACAAATAGAGCTTCTGTAGGTACACCGGTAGCCATTACAGCAATGGCGGTTGTTTTAAAAGGTGGCACTTATCAGTCGGAAACAAGCCCAGGCAACGTAATTTTTGACAATATTAATACCGATGGGTCGGGTACAACTGCAATTGTTGGTGATGCGGTGAACATTTCAGAAGATGTTACAGTTTTACGAACAAGCCACAATGTAGATGTTTATGATAGCTTAACAGCAACGGAGGTTATCACCACGGGTACTACACCGAAAGAGGTCAATGTTTATGACAGTATCACCACAACAGAAGATATAACTACGGGCGGTGAAACAGCATATTGGGATGTAAGTGTCTATGATTCAGTAACTACAACGGAAAATATAACTGTTTTACAGACCAACCTTGTACTTAGTGTATTTGATGGGATTACAGTAACGGAAGATACAACGGGGGGTACAACGCTTGGTATTGAACTGGACGGAACCGTTGTTACATCAGAGACTACAGCAACCAATGGAATAACGGTTGCGGATCACGAAAATAGGCTTCTCCTTGTTTCTTTTGCAACTTATCAGGGTGGCGGACCAAGCGGTATAACTTACAATTCCACACCACTAACAAAGATAGTTGAACAGATCGGACAATTTAACGAACACGCTTCTATTTGGGGTTTGATCGCACCCGAAGTCGGTACATACAATGTTGTCCTTTCGGGGGTAAGTGCTTATTATGCGGTAGGGATTTATAGTTTATACAATACAGATATTTATTTACCGAATAATACTTCAAAAGTAAGTACAACCGGAACCACCACATCCCTTGCCATCACCACACAATCGGATAATTCTTGGGTAATTACCTGTATTGAACCAGAGGCGCTTCCAACAATGACCACCGAAGGAGCTACTGAGGATTGGATTCAGGGAGCCGAGACTTATCAAAATGCTGAAGGTCATCATATTTTAAAAGGGACTGCCGGAAGCCAAACAATGACCTCATCTTTGGCTTACGATTGCAGATATAACCAAGTCAATGTTGAGGTTAAAGAGTCGGGGCAAACCACTTTTTATATTAATGTATATGATTCGGTAACCGTATCGGAAGATATAACCGCAGAGGCGGTATCTGAAGTCACTTCGTTAAGTATTTCAGCTGTATATGACTCAATAAATGTAAGCGAAAGTATTACTGCAGGCAGTAACCTCCTTGAAGTAAGCGTCTTTGATATCCAAACTGCCACAGAAAATATAATAGTTATTGAAAAGAACTTACTTGCCTCAGTTTTTGATAGTCTTACAGCAACGGAGAGTATTACAGCTTTACAGGCAAACTATGTTCTCAGTGTATTTGATAGCGTCACCATAAGTGAAGATGTAACAGTAACGCAAGTCGGGGTGGAGTTACCGAAGGAGATCGACACCTATGAGTCAATAACGGTATCTGAAGAAAACTACAAGGCTTTAGTGTTTGACGGAGTAGATGATTATGTCGAAGTCACAGACAATGACGCTTACAGTGTTTCTACAACGGGTGCGCTTACAGTTTCTTTCTGGATGAGACCAGATGTTCTTAACTATACCTTAAATACAGGTTCAGATCAGTATGTCAATCTTCTTGGTAAGTCTCAAACAGGAAGTCCGAACACTGAAGAATGGGAATTTAGAATAGCAAATTACACAGGTACCTATCCAAGCAGGATTTCTCTTTATGTTTTTAATTCAGAGGGTGGCTTAGGAATGGGATCGTATATTTCATCTGCAGTGACCGCAGGCGAATGGATCCATGTGGTTGGTACGATGGATATGTATGAATCTTATATATATCGGGATGGTGCTTATGCCTATCACTTCCATCATCAGACAACGGGAACAAAAGCAACCGCAATCTGTACGATAAGTGGGGGGGCTGTAAATACCATAACACTAACGAATGCAGGAACAAGTTATGTAAATACACCAAAAGTTAATTTATACGGTGGTGGAGGAAGCGGAGCATCAGCTACTTGTACCATCTCAGGTGGAATTGTTACTTCACTGACACTTACTGCTGGCGGGTCGGGATATACTTCTGCACCCACTGTGGTTATCGGAATTAATTCGGAAAACACATCTGCTAATTTGAGATTTGGACATTGTGAGGATGAATCCGATCCTGGTTATTTTGAAGGTGCAATACGGGATGTGCGGATTTGGAACAGGGTATTAACATCTTCTGAGGTTGGGGATGTTTATACAGGAAGCCCGTCCGATACGGGATTGGTTGGACGCTGGAAGATTGACGATTTGAGTGAAACTACGGTCAAAGATACCGCAGGGACAAGTGATGGAAGCTTCAGCAGTTCACCCGTATGGATCGGGCAGGATGTTTTGATAACCGAATTGAAAGTAAGTGTTTATGATAGTGTGGGTATTAGTGATGACCAGAGCAGTCTATATGATGGAATATCTGTAAGTGAGGATAGTGATTCTGATATTCCTTCAGGTGAATATGTCGATTCAATAGTTGTTTCCGAACACATATCTATCAGAGTACCCGCAACATTCGTAAGTGTTTATGACGGGATAGCCGTTTCAGAAAGCGTAACATTGTTGAAAGTTCTTGGTGAAGCATCCTATGATATTAATCTATATGATTCGGTTGGGATTTCAGAGGACACAACGGTAAATACCAATTTTTTAAGTATAAGTATAACCGATTCTTTAGCTGTCGCTGATTATGTAAGGGGACACAATTTGGGCGGATGGGAATATATGGGGGATTGGACAACCCCTTGGAGTGACACATCCGATTCAAGTTCAACTTGGACAAATACGAGTGACGCAAGCACGATTTGGACATTAATTGACAGCGAACCAGATAACTGATATTCTTTTATTGATACTCATTATGTTTGGGGTCGCTGACGAAGCGATCCTTTTTTTATGAATAGAGGAGCCTTAATTACAGATTTAAAAAATATGATAGGACCCGGAGTTGAGATCGGGGATTCGGGTCTATCAACTTGGCTAAACGATGCCTATATGCAGATGTGTGACGAGATAATTAAGGTCAATCCCGACTACTTTGTTAAGTCTTCTACAACGGCTACGGTTGCAGATCAGCAAGAGTATGATTTGCCTTCAGATTTTGAGAAACTTGTTAAGGTTGAAATTTCAATAGGCGGTACTTGGAAAAGAATTCGTCCTATGGGAGACGCTGATATAAGGTATATTACAAACACAGATATATCTTCACAGGGATTTTCAACGGCAGACCCCGGATATTATATTATCGGGGACAATATCGGAATTATGCCTATACCGGATACAACGACAGCTTCAGCTTTAAAGATTTGGTACACCTATACACCTACTGAGTTGACGACTGACGCAACAGAACCATCTATCCCTGCAAGGTATCATCATCTTCTTAAATATGGTGCTTATGCTAATTATTTAGATCAGGATGAAGAACACGTTGCTGCTGAAAGAATGAGAATGAGGTTCGATGCTTTGGTTGCAAGAATGGTAGAAAATCTACAGGATAAACAAACAGATGAAGTTAAAAGTGTAACCATTACACAAAATCCCGATATGTATACCGATGATTCATATATTTAAATGCGAACAAAAGCAATTTACTATAATGACTATTCTGGAGGACTTAACGATACGACTCACCAGAGAGAGATAAAAAGGAACGAGGCTTCCTTACTCCGAAATTGGGACATAACCTACAAAGGACAACTTAAAAGACGGGATGGATTAACAAGTAAGGGTTCTTTTTCAGGGAAAACAATATATGGACTTCACTCCTTTATGCGGACAACTGGTGCTGAAGATTTACTTGCTATGGCGGATGATTATTTATATTACAATTCTTCAGGCACAACTTGGACAGCTCTTGATACGGGTTTTTCATCGGGGATTGATTTTTCTTTTGCCACAGTATCGTATAACGACAGGGTTTATATGTGCAACGAAGATAACCAACTCCACTACTGGGATAGAGTTTCCACAACACAAAACGCCTGTCTAACAGACTTGGGGGCAGCGGTTCCTCACGGTAACGTTACATTATGGCATAAAAACCACTTATTCCACGCAAATAATGTCACATATTCCGGAGCAACTTATGAAAACGAGTTGTATTGGTCGGCATTTGGCGATCCGAGTACTTACGATACAACAACCGATAAAATATCACTTCCCGGTGGAGGGAGATTAATTACAATAGCGGATTGGGGAGATGCACTGGTTATTTTTAAAGAACATTCAATTATGTTTCTTACTGGTTGGGGTGATGCTGATTGGTCGGTCACAGCTTCGGCAAGCGGACTGACAAATATAGATGAAGCTGTCGGGACAATTTCACCCAAAGGGGTAACAAGAGTGGGAAATGAAATTTGGTTTATAGATGATGAAGCACAAATCAGAAGGTTATACAAAACACAATTAGATACCTTCAGAAGGGATATCGTGTCTACTAAAATTCAAACAACCATTTCAGGAATTAATAAGGCATATCTTCATTTGGCAACAGCTTGGACATTTAACGACAAGGTATTCTTTTCAGTTCCGAACGGTTCTGACACCAGAAATTCACTTGTACTGGTATATGATCTTATAGCTTCCAAAAGGACGGGTGAAGAGGCTTGGACAACCTATACGGGATGGAACATTGACTTCGCAACCACATATCCGACATCAACGACACCCGATCTTTATTTGGCAAGTAAATATACCACTTATGTTTACAGGTTTTATGGGGACGATGACAACGGGACTGCAATAGACGCAAGATGGGACGGGAAGGAAGATGACTTTGGCAACCCCGACACTTATAAAAGGTTCAAGTGGGGAAGAATTACCGGATCGGCAGATTCGGCAGATGTCGATGTAACGTTCCACTCATCGGTTGATGATGCGGATTTTGCAAACCTAGGAAATTTAAATTTACAAACATCCGGTGGTACTTTGGGACCAACGGGAACTTTTGAACTTGGACCAACGGGGACAACGGCTATTTTATCAAGTGCAGGAAGCGGTGATTTAGACTTTTATTATTCATCCGGTGGTGGTTCTGTAACTGGAAGAACTTTAATGCACTCAGTCCGGCACGCAGTAGCCAGCGAACAACCTTCCGTCAACGGTTACACTAGCCATATTGGGGAGAGAAATATTTGACAGTTTTTAATATGAACTATAAACTTAAATTGATTCAGAGTAACGGGTCGCCTTAGTGGCGACTATTTTTATTTATGGGGACAATTTCAAAAACTAAAACTTGGGCAGATGCGGAAAATGTCAACTACACGGACATAAATGCCAATTTTGATACTTTATATACTGAAGTGAATGGCAACCTTGACAATGCCAATTTGGATTCTTCGGCAGCAATAGACCCTTCTAAAGTGTCAGGCACAGCAGTTACTTTATCCGGTGCCCAGACAATTACAGGGGTTAAAACCTTTTCGGCGGCAACAAAACCTTACTACAAATCAGGTACGGACGGTGCAACAATTACTTTTGATCTGGATGTGGCAAGTGTTCATACAGTAACTTTGGGTGGAAATAGGACTTTAGCGGTTGAAAATGAAGATGCCGGACAGTGTTTTATTATCAGGTTAGTACAAGACGGTACGGGTTCAAGAACAGTTACTTGGTTTTCAACTATTAACTGGCAGGACGACACTGAACCGACACTTACTACTACAGCTAGCAAGTGGGATGTATTCGGATTTATTTGTTCTGCCGCAGATACTTATGACGGATTTATTATTGGTCAAAATTTAGGATAATGAAATGTCAGAACTTAATTCCTCTTCACTTTTATCAGATGTAAACCTGAAGGCTTATTACAGGTTCAATTCAGGTGTCCTAACAACGGATTCTTCAGGAAATTCAAGAACACTTACAAACAACAATACAGTTGGTGAAACCGCAAGTGGTAAATACGGATATTGTGCCGATTTTGGAAACCCGAACACAACCAAATACTTTTCAAGAGCTGAAGATTTTTGGGGTGGAGGAGCCGCCAGTTTTTCAGCATGGATAAAGATGCCAGACCCAACAGGAACGCACGAGTTTTTTTTATTAAATGACGCAACACAAAAAAAACAGTTGTATTGTCATTATGACGGAACCAATTTATTTCTTACACAATACAGAGTCGGGGTTGGCTACAACGCTGCCCAAGTGGCTTGTACTATTACAGCGAACAAATGGCACCACATAGCTTGCACCTTTGCAGGTGATGGCGGTGCGATGCTGACATACCTAGACGGAACTCAAGTGGGAACGGGTACGGCAACTGCGGGTAATGGAACTATTGACCAAACCGACCAGTATTATATTGGTAATGGACCCGCAGGAAGTGAAATGGAGGGGTATATGGATGATGTAGCTTTTTTCAATGATGTCTTAACCGCAACAGAGGTAAAAGTATTATCAAGAAATTACAGTCCAGCTTTACTTATGAATTTTATTTAATATGGGACTTACGAGAGATCAATCAATACAACTTTACGGAACAGAAGCTTATACGGGATGGGGTGAAACCGAAGCCAAGTATGACGCACAGGCAAAAGGTTTAAGTGGTGGTAATTCAAATCCTTTCACTAACACTTATAACAACATAATGCCGGAAATAAATAAGTATGTTGATGAACTAATTGCTTTCGCAAAAGATGACTACGATTGGGCGGCAAAGTGGATCGAACAACAATTTACAGAGGCGATGGGAACAGATGACCAAGCAAGAAAAGAATTTCTACTCAAGGTTGCAAATGGATTGGAAGCAAAGATAGGTACGATAGCGTTTGATTACGAAACAAATAAATACCGACTTAACGAAGATACTAATAGAGCTATTAAACGCCTTGATGAAGATGAAAAAGTAGCCAATCAGGAAATGGGGGTACAAACAAATCTTGAAAGACGACAGCAAAATTCCAACTTAAACCAAAGAGGCATAATTCAAGGTACAAGGGAAGAAGCCACCGGATTAGCAAGTGAAGATATAGACACGCTTGAAAAGGATATTACTAATCGTTTTGACGCACTTGATAGATATTTCGGTAGAGGAAGGGAAGATGTAAACACTAATTTTACAAGGGGGCTTGAAGACATAACAACGGGGGCAAGAAGGTCGGCATTTGGTGCACAAACACAACACGATTATGGACTTGAACAAGCCCAGAGAGAAAAAGAAAGAAGGGACTTGGAAGCTGAAGCAGAAAGAAAGAAAAATAAGGATTATTTAGCGTCA
>Ga0208957_1000626_pt1 | contig 25245 bp, 26 predicted proteins | sample RifOxyA1_FD_184029 | JGI IMG/M metagenome (GOLD analysis project Ga0208957, IMG submission 184029) | Groundwater microbial communities from Rifle, Colorado - Rifle Oxygen_injection A1 (SPAdes) | ecosystem: Environmental > Aquatic > Deep subsurface > Groundwater | place: Rifle, Colorado, United... | reverse complement strand
GATACGCAAGAACAACCTTGTCTCCGCATATTGCGGCTTGCGGCCAGAAGGTTTGTTCAAGTGACCATGCAACATGCGCGGGATTGGCAGATGCAAGTTCAAACTTGTCGATCATCCAGATACCATTTGCGCCATCCCAAATTCGCACATAGCCCTTATAGTAGCTTTCAGTGGCATCAAAAACCATACCACCGTACAGAGCAAATGTGCCAGTTGACGCCACAGCTACAACCAGTGTGTCTGGTTGGTTGTAGCTGTGGCTTATCGCCTCATATGGCCAAGCATCTATCTCCGTCGCTACTGGAGTTTCAACTGAAAAGTCCATCGAGATCATCACGTATTCTGTGCCATTGTCGTAAACGGCGAGGAGGGTATCTTTATCCCACATGGCGATGAGCGGGATATTGTCCCCATCGTCAATAATGCAGGTTTTTGGCGCTGTTGCTGGACTTGCAACCTGATACTGGTTGAATATATATTCGTTTGCCTCGCCAGTTGGAGTAACTGTGTAGATATAGTCATCACTAACACAGTGCTGAATGGCTGCGTAGCCCGATGGTGTTGCGGCAACCTGTGTTTTCGTCATGGCTGTGATTCCGGCTAGGGACCTGACCATCTCTCCAGGAACTTCCAGAGTTGCTCGATAGGACATCTGTGGCCCACCAGGATTTCTAACAATGCCATCACAGACCATGACACCTTCCCCCTCATAAGTTCCATAGACATGCACATCCCCATAGTACAAGCCATAGACCTTAGTGTACTCGAGATAAACATATCCGGCAGTCCGGTACACTGCCCAAGCACTAATACCCTCGCCAGACAAGAAACAATTGCTTACTCTTGTAGTCGCAGTGACAGTTGACATCAAGCCAACTGCACCACCAACCCCGCAGTTTGATGCCAACACATCACAATCACTGACCACTCCCAGGTACTTCTTTGAGCCAGTGAGAGCGACAAGCTGACTGAAGCTAGTTCCCGCATTGATCATAGAAACCTTAGTTACTTTGCATTTTTCCCCCATCGTCAGGTGACCGTAAATAAAACTTGTCTCCCTGCTATCCCCTCGGATCGTGATGCTGTCCGGCATCACCACGTCCATCGTCAGCTGGATAACCGGCAGAACGATCAGGTCGTCGTCGATGCAATCGTCCAGCGCATCCTGCATACCTTCCTCGTTCGCCGGGTATGCTGCCACGATCTCGCCGCTGTGGTAGCGCAGGATCCCGCTGTAATCCGGATCAACCTGTTCCGAGTTCACCGGCGCTGGTGGGATTGGCTTTACCTCCGGCTCGGCTGCCGGCATGGCCGCACCCGTGAGCACGATCGGCGACCCGGAGATAAAATCCACCTGGACCTTCTTCCCTGGCTCAGGCTTCACCCCGGAATACTTCAGCCCGGTCATCAGCTGCCCGTTTTGCGCCAGGCGCACGCTGCAGAAGCTTCCCACCGCATCTACCACGGTCGCAGCCAGGCTGTAATCCTTTGCAGTATCCCGCACCCGTTTGCGGAATGGCGTCAGCTTATTTTCACTCATGGACGATTCCCTTCCAGCTTCATGCTCGGCCTGGCGCCGCCGGTATAGGCTATACTGTCAACGATGAGCGTCGCATCGTACCCAACCGCCGCCCCGGGCGTGATCACCCAGGCCGATACCCGGTCATACATCTCAATTCTTGGATCGATGGGACCGCTCGCCATATATCTCACCGCTGCCTGGCGTCCGTTTTCCAGCAGCTTCTGCCCTACCCGGATCGCTCCCGCCCCTAGCTCGGGCGCACGCACCAGCCGGGTCATCAGCCCGAATTCTTCCAGAGCTGCCAGGTCTGCCAGCGCCGCCAGGCGTTGGTGCATCACCAGCGCATCCGATGCCGAACCGCTGGGCAGGCTGCGCACTTTCTCGAATGTGGTTGCCCGGTAGAGTTGCACGTCGTCTGCCGGTGGATCGTAGGCGTAGCACACCACCCCATCATACGTTGACCAGACCCTGATCGGCTTTTGCCCTAAAACGCTGCTGGCTGCATTCAACATACTGTTCTGCAGGTCGATATCCAGTGCATCCCGGCAGTCGTACAGCTCCGCTACCAGCCCATTGCTGATCGTGATCCCCGAGCTGCCCGATACTTCGATGCTCGGCTCGATCTCGTAATGCACATAAGTCAGGAAGAACGTGTACAGCCAGGCGTCATCCAGGAACACCGAGAAGGCGTCGTCGTGCCCGGTCACCTGCAGCCTGGCAGGTCCTGCCGGGTAATCTGCCTCGAACCGGTCGATCTCGCTCCCGTTGGTATCCAGCAGCGCAAGGCGATATCCATCCGCCAGCCTGGTTATCTCCACTGTGCTCTCCGGGCTGCTCAGCGCTCCATCCGCTGCCGTCACCGCCGTGTCGGTCTTAATCCGGATTAAATCTCCGGTCTCCATCTCCGAAAGGGTGAGCTGCACGTCGAAGCTACCTACCTCGAAGTCGTAGAACTCAGCCATCAGCGCGCCTCCCAGGCCGTAGCCAGGCTGTGGCTGGCCGTAGTGATATCGCCCGGAAACTCAGCCGTCGCACGGCAGACCCTGGCGATCCAATCCAGCGCCTCCCGGTCGGTCAGGTGCTTACCGTCCACGATCGCTGCGAACTCGAATATGCTGGCTGCGCTGGTCTCGCTGTTTACATAGGCCACCGTACCATAGCGGTGCGTTGTTTCCTCGCCGCTGATCCGCTTCAGACCCAACAGCACGTCCGTCAGCCAGATGCGCACGCTTTTGCCGATCACATCGGCGTTGGCCCGGGCGCAATAGAAACGCCCTCGATTGCGCAGGAAAACCTTGACCTTGTGCGTTGTGATGAAAGGCTTGAAATCCACCAGCCCGATCGTCCACACGATTCCTGTATCGGTCGCCAGGTACTTCCCCTGGAAATCCGTTGCATGTGTGCTGTTACTGACCCACTCGAAGCGCAGGAACTCGGTCGCATTGCCCTCATAATGCTTGCCATCGTTGGTGTAGGCGTATGGACCGCTCACGTTACGTCCCTGGTACGGCCCGCCAACTGATGTTGGAGCTGCGCCCTTGCTGGTGTAGCTGTAAATACAGTCATCCACTCGGATTTGACCTGAAGCCGGGAAGTCATCGATCTTATGCGCCAGCGGTAGAATCCCGACCCCATCTGTCGCTTCCAGGTCAAGGCCGGTGATCTTGACGTATGCCCCGTCGTTAAAAGCATACAGTCCCACGTGGCTGATCTGGTCGTCCACCAGCAGCGCCCCGTCCGCCTCCGTCCATTCGTACTCCAATGTCGGCGCCCATTGGTTGGTCGAGCTACTTTTCACGTACACCCGGAATAGCCCGTCCTGGTAGCGAAGCATGATCCAGCCCATTGGCGTTGGAAACGCGTAACTTTCTTCCGCCAGTACGCTCTCATCTCCCGCACGTGCGGCGACGAGCTGCACCTTCGTAGCGCTGGCCCTGGCAGCCACGTAGTTCAGGCCGTCCGAAGCCAGGCAGATCACGCCGGCGTAGGCGCTGTCGCCTTCCACTGCCATCTTCAGACTGACCTGGCAGCCCAGGGCATAATACGGCTGCTGGGCGAATTGCACCACCGGTATCCCGATCCGCTGCAGCGCCTGGCCGTCTTCAGGTACGCCGGCTTCGTTATCCACCTGCACGGTCTTCCACGAATCCCGAAACGACCGCACTTTCGTCATGATCGTAGGAATTTCCACCCGCTCAGGAATGAACACAGTTTCAGCCGTGTTCGGCGTGCGTGTGTTTGAGAATACCAGCCCGATCTTCTTGATCCGGTCGCCGGCCTGCAGGCCGGCATTGGCTTCTAAGACTACCGGGTAATCCCCTGCTCCCGTGGCTTTCCAGGTCTGCGGAAAGTGATCCACGTGCCCGCTCGCTGGCGTATCCACCTTCACCACCACATCCGCAGCTTCCCCCTCCCGCTGGATATACAGGTTCACGTAGATCGCATCGTTCGGCGCCAGCGGATCGCTCGGGTTATCGTCCAGCGTCTCCCCATCCTCGCTCACCGATGGCTTTCCCGACCTGCTCCATCCGAAGCAGTGGATCTCGAACGGCAGCGCCTCGATCTCCGGCAGTTCGACGATATCCAGTTCTTCGTCAAGCTCCGGCGTGGTAAACTCTTTTACTTCGCTGGCGTTGTGCGTCTCATGGTCTATCTGCCCGTTTCCCCAGAAATCCACCGCCAGCGGGAACAACACGAAACCATCCTCGCTCGCCAGGTCGAAGTTATCCAGTTCTGCCAGCGTATCGTGCAAGAATTCTTTGCCATGCTTCCGCAGCGCGAACGGATGCGCCATCTCTAACAACTTACCATCCGAAAACGATACAAGGCTGACCGTCAGGCTGCGGCTCCCGCTGCTGACCGCCTCACGCACTTCCATCACTATGCAACGGGCCGCCAGGAATTCTTGCATTGGCCCATCCGGGACCCGCACACCGAAATAAACATCCACCACGTCGCCCACCAGCACCTGGTCGGCGTCCTCGTTCGTATCGAAAGGAATTGTCACATCGAACATCTGCCCGAAACTGACCTGCGCCAGGATGCAATCTCGAAAATCGTACCCTTTCACCACGCCGTCGATCCCGAAATGCGACTCTTGTGCGAACCACCGGTTGGCATCTGAAAACACCAGGCCTGCCCCGATCCCGTACCGGCTGTCCGGCGTTTCGCTGTAACCGGCTAGGAAGCGCAGCGCCATGCTGAATGTGTCTGTATCCTGCCCGCCGGCCACGGTAGTGGTGCGGTCCATCGCAAATATCCGCCCATCCGTGCTGTACAGCAGCAGCGTGTAGAACACGCCCGCCGTGAACGACCCATCCCGATCGTAGCGGTAAAGCATCCCTGTCAGGTAGATCGCATCCCCGATCAGTAGCGCTTTCCCGGCCAGGAAGCGGCTCATGTCTGCCAGGACCGCTGTAAAGCTGTCGCTCCATGCCCCGTTGCTGCGCCGGTAGGTCACTCCCATCACTTCTCCGGTTGGAGCAGACAGGTATATAAAGACTTTGCTCTCGTACTCCACGGCAGCCGAGTAATTGAGTAGGGGCGCAAGGCTTGCGCCCACATCCGTCCCCGGCCACATAAACCGACCCTGCCAGCTTACCTCTGTCGCTGCCTGGTAATCGATCAGGGTCACCCGGATGCCCCCGTCGTCGATCCACAGGGCGACAATTTCGTCCAGACCGATTGCATGCAACGCCGCCTGGTGCGCAAAGGAATAAGTATCCCCTTCCAGCACGCACTCCGTCGTGCCTGCGTCTACCAGCGCCCGGTCAAGATCCGCACTCTGGATCGCCGCGCCGGTGCAGTAATACACCCTCAACTCGCTCTCGTTGCGCCCCTGCCGGATTGCCGGCCTGGAGCCGTCGTCGGCGTCGATGGTGATCCCGCCCACTGTCGCTTTCATCGGCTCAGAGAACTGGTTGCATACCCACAGCTCGCCGCCGTACACGAAAATGGAATAACCCATCCCGGCCACCATGCAAAAATCCTGCGCCAGCGGTGAATCCATTGCTCCGGGATCATCCGCCCACGCCGGCGCTTTCTCGGCGTTTCGCTCCCAATTCATCGCACGCGTGCGACCACCGCTCAGCCGGATTTGCACCGTGCTGGTCGCATCCTCCGCTAGAGCGTCGATGATCGCCTGTGGAATATCCGTTCTCATGGGATAACCTGTTTATCCAATTAGTATTGTTCGATCCCCAGCCGCAACTTCACACCGCTGGCCGAATACGTCCCGGTTCCCCGGCTGATCGTCGCCAGGTAGATCGATTTGATGCCTGCTGCGCCCTTCACCAGCATACCCAGGTCATTTTCCATCAGCGTCGCCACTTTCACGCCGCCCAGGTCCCGGTACTGCGCCGTGCCGATCGCTACCATACCCAGGATCGCCCCGGCGTTGGCGTCAGAGATCGACGGCGCAGCATTGGCGCTGCCCATGGCCACATTGGAGCTCAGCAGATAGATATCCATCGCCTGGCCCTGGTCATCCCCGTCGATCACCGCCAGGCTGACCAGCTTGCCTATGCCGGCATTCGTGCGCACCGCAGAAGCCACGGCTGCCGTCTCCGAGAGCACGTCGCCGTCCGCGTACTGGCTCGTATCCAGCGCCAGCGTCACGTCCACCACCGTCGCCGGTTTCCCGACCGCACCCATATGGTTCTCGCCTGCCGGCAGAGCAATCGATGTGCCAAACTTCACCGGCACCGGGTTAGCCATGCCAACATCTGCATTATTCACCTGCAGGTTTGCATTCCCGTTCAGGTCATCGTGCGTGGCCTGTTTCATCGTCTGTTCTGGAATAAACGGATCGCCGCTCGTTCCAGCGCCAGAGGACTTTAGATAAGCTTCGTCTCCCAGACCTGTTAAGATTGGAATGTTCGACATATTGCCTCCTCCCTGGCTAAATCAGCGCCAGGTACATACTGTAGTCCACGTTAGAATAATCGAGCTGTGGTAGTGAGACATCCAGCAGCTCGGCTCGAACCGCATAATACGCCAGGCTGCCATACAGGATCGTACCCTCTGGAACCGGCTCCAGGTCTCCCAACCAGCGCACCTGGTACACGCTTTCATCCATCAGCGTCAGTGTCAGCACGTCGCTGGGCGTCGCTCCCGGCATATCGTACCCGTGGAACTCTTCCAGGTCGGCCTGGTCTCCCCAATTTACGTCCAGGGAAATCTCTGGAATTAGGAAGGTAACGTCAAACACTTTCTGCGCCCGCCCGCGTGTCACATGCTTGCGACCGCTCGAAAGCGTTTCCGCCGCCTCGCTGCGCCCTGTTGCCGGCTTGAACTCCAATAGATCGAACCGCTTTATCAGCGACCCGTTGCTGTTGGATAAGGTGATGTAATCGATCATGTTAGCTGGATGGTGGGCGTGTCCGGGCAGATAGGATCAGCCAGCAGACGCCTTCGCCGCTCACCGCTGCATCGATCCACACAGACGCCAGATCGACCAGGAAGTCGAAGATAATGACCTCGCCGGCGCTCAGCTCGAACCCGTTGGCGCTGGAAACACTCGAATCTCCAACATATACGATGCCCGTGTTGGCTGCCAGCGCCTTGATGGCAACGGGGTTGCTGGTCGGTTAGTTCTTCAGTTCCCAGGGTGGGGGTATTGGTGGCAGCGCCGCTTAGAATTGTCCAGGTTGCCCCTCGCCATGGCGAAGGCAGCCCTCCATTTCCCAGGCTGGAGAAATCGACAGTATAGGGCAACGCCAATCCAGTAAGCGGATAGATTACCTGCCGGATTGTTCTATGTCTTCGCATTGCCAAAACGTTCATGTCAGCTCCTCATTCAACCTGTTTAGCACCACTTCCCGCACCGACCGACCGTCGATATTTACCGTCAGGTGTGTTTGTCCGCTTCCAGAGCCTGGCTGGTTCTTGTTCCCGCCCGGCAGGTGATCAAGCAGCGGACTTCCGCCGCCGGATACCACTGTCTCTGCCGGGCCGTTCCCTGCCCAGCTCTCCGATCCAATCCCGGGAACCAACCAGGTCACTCGCGCCATATCTCCGGCAATCGCCATCACCGCCGCGATCACGTCCTCGGCGCTGTCCATCACGCCCATCTCCAGGCCTTTCATAGCATTGACGCCATGCCGGTACATAACCCGGCTCGGGCTTTGCATCTCCAATTCGTCTGCCACGCCGCCGCTCGCCCCTTCCGCCGCAGCCCTTGCAGCATCTTCTACAGCCTGGGCGCTTTCGTCGATCCCCTGGGCGATGCCCTCTCCTATCGTCCGACCGACTTCCACCCAATCGACTTCTGTGAACGCCTTCGCTATCTCCGAAGCTGTTGTTTCTGCTGTGGTCGCCGCCCCCTCCATCGCTTTTTCGGCGTCGTCCATCCCCTGGGTAACCAGGGTGGCCGTTTCGGTTGCTGTCTCTGCTACCGTCCCGATCCACTCGTTCAGCTTCTCCAGGTCTACCTGTCCGTCGCCGGCATCCTGTGCCAGGAACTTCATCGCCTCGTCATATTGATCGACCGGCAGCTTGCCGGTTTCTACTGCGCCGCTGATTGCGGCGATTCCAGCCGCAATGCCGATGCCGGCTTCATTGGTCAGCCCGAACGATTCCTGGATGCCTGTAAGACCGCCAACATATTCCTCGAAGGTGAGCTTCCCTTCTTCGTACATCCGTTGCAGCTCCTGGATTGCCGCGCTGGCAATCGCTGCATCGATGGTGCGCTGCATCTCATCTGCCAACTTACCGACCTCTTTCGATGTTTCAGCCGCCTCGCCGCGCAGATCAGCAATCTGCTGCTTGTAGTTTTTGATAGCGCTTTTATCGCCTTCTTTCTGCGCCTGGCGCAGTTTCAATTGGAGCTCGGCGATTCTCCCGTTGATTTCTTCCTGGCGCTCCAGCAGCCGGTCAACGCCGCTTTGGTAGCTATCGAAGGCCCGGCTCCACATCTCGGACATTTGCTGCGCCATTTCGATCTGTCGCAGGGTGGCCTCTTCTGCCGCTCTTGCAGCTTCCTCAAGCGCCCGGGCATGGTCGAGTGCTGTTGTTACAGCCTGGCGCTCTGCCTCTGACAGGACTTCTACCCCCTCTTTCGCTCGCAGCGCCGCATCCGTGTAGGTGTTCTCTGCAATCGCCCCCGCTGCAAACGCCTGGTTCAGCAGATCCATATCGCTTTCTGTCTGCGCTACAGCCGGATCCAGCTCTCCGAGTGCAATCGCCAGCCGGTTGTGCGCTGCCTCCGCTTCATCCGCAGACCAACCCGCTGCCTGCAGGGCGCTGTCCAGGCCGGAAAGTATGTCGCTGGCGTCCATCGCAGCCGCAGACAGTTCATCGATCCTCTCTGCCGCTCCCTGGGTTTCATCGCCCAGAACCACCGCTGCTTTTGCTGCGTTATATTCGTCCTCCGTGATCACCATCAGCAGAAGACCAGCCTCGGTCATCGCATCGACGTACGCATCGTATCCATCGGACGTATCTAGCAGCTGCGTCGTCAGGTCTAAATTAGCCTGAGCCAGTTCCTCCGTGTTCTTTATCGATTCGTATTCGGCTTCCGAGAACGCCTCAGCTCCAAGCCCAGCCTGGGCTGCCGCGCCGGCATACTCATCATACGAATTCGCTGCTTCCACCAGGGCATGGTTCAGCACTGCTTGGTTATCCGTCAGTTCATCCTGGTTCGTGATGAAGATTCGCAGCCACGGAGGGAGTTCTTCCAACTTTTGCTGCAAGACACTCAGCCGGTCATTGTAGGCTTGCAATACCTCATAGGCGCTCTTTCCGCTATCCACCTGTCCATCGAAGAACTGTACCCATGCGTTATCGACCGCTTTTTGCCCTTCTTCGTTCGTCTTGACGATCTGCTCGTTATATTGCCAGACCACCGCGACGACCGCAGCGACTGCCACGGCCACTGCCCCCAGCGTGACCGCCAGCGAGCCGAAGCCCACTTCGAGCGCAGTCTGGAGTGTGAGACCTGCCTGCCAGGCTCTTGTGCTTTCTAAAATCATCGGCGTCAGTTTGCCCAGCATACCGATGACTCCGCTCCCTGCGCTGGCAATCCATCCCAGCCCCTTCATCGCCGGTCCTGCCACAAGCGCCATCAATCCCAGTTTCACCGTCAGGTCCCGGGTGCCTTCGTCCAGCTCCGAAAACTTGATCAGCGCCTGCGCCACTTTATCTGCCAGGCTCACGATGTCGTCGGTCAAGGGCTCGATGCCGGCGAGCATAGCCGTTTCGGCTGCGCTTTTGATCTTATCGAACACACCGCCCAGGCCCTTATTCTGCGCCGCAGCCAGGTCAGCCGCTGCCCCCTGCTCGGTAACTGCTACCTTCATTTCGTTGAATGCGTCCACGCCGCCCATCAACACCACGTTCGCTGCTCGGACGGCATCGCTGCCAAAGATCACCGCCAGCGCCGCATTGCGCTGTTCCTGTGTCAGCCCACCCAGGGCGTTCTCGAACTGACCGATGATCCCTTCCATCGAGATCATGTTCCCCTGGCTGTCGTAAACGCTGATTCCCAACTCTTTCATCAGATTTGCTGCTTTTGCCGCTGGCGCTTGCAGGCTCAGCATCATCTGCTTCAAGCTCGTGCCTGCGTCGCTCCCCTGGATGCCTGCATTTGCCATCTCAGCAATCACCGTCACCAGGTCTTCGATGGGGATCTTCGCCGATGCAAAAACAGCCGAGCTCATCTTCAGCGCATCCGCCATATCCGCAATCTCGGCGCTCGAAGCATTCGCCGAGGCCGCCAATAGATCTGCGACTCTCGTGGCTTCCGCTCCGGCCAGGCCAAATGCATTCATCGCATTGGCTGCGATCGTGGCCGCCTGTGTGTTCGAGATCTGCCCCGCCACCGCCATCTGCAAGACGCCTCTGGAAGCGCCCAATACATCGTTCACCTCCAGCCCCGCCTTGCTAAGCTCCAACATGGCCTCGGCTACGTCCGCCGCTGACGTGCCTGGCAGCGTCAGGTCAGCGCCCAGCGCCTGCGCCTGTTCCCGCAGCGTTTCTATGTCTGCAGCGGTAGCGCCGCTGGTGGCCTGCAACACGTTCATATTGCGGTCGAAGTCTGCTGCCAGCTTCGTAGCAGCCACGCCGATGCCGATCAGGGGGAGCGTCACCCATCGAGACAGGTTATTGCCGATCTGCTGCGCATTGCGCGCAAAAGCATCCAGACCTTTGGATGCACCTTGCATCGCCTTCTGCGCCCCGCTGGCGTCCCCCCCGATAACCACCATGAGTTTTGCTGCCGTGATCGTCATTTACCTTGTTCTCCGTGTTCTATGCCTGTACCGTTCGTGCAGACGCTCCAAACGCTTCTCCGCTCGCTTGTTGTCAGCTTCTATCTCTGCCGCCTCAGCAGCCAGGTACATATTCCGCCAGGCGCTTGACTTTTTTGCCATCTTCCATGCCGGAATTCCTGCATACCTGGCTGCTTTCACGAGCGCATACCATTCGCCGGGTGGCTCTACGGCCTTTTCGCCAGAGAGCCACGCCGCAAGTTTTTTCGCTCTTCCTTGCTCACGGAGATGTCCTCCGTGATTGCTGCTACCACGTTCGAGATCAACTCCGTAGGCAGATCTCGCAGGCGTTCCAGGTCAGTCGAGACGATCACCGCTTCGCCATTCGCATCGAACAGAATGTCGCCGTGCTCGTCTTCTTCCGCCAGGTCCCACGTCTTCAGCACCTTGTTCAACAGGTAAGCCATAGCCCCTGCAGGGAGGCGCTGTAGCAGGATCTTCTGGTACATATCTTCCAGAATCGGCGTATACGCGTTCGGCGCATACGTCACGTGCAGCGCGTTTTCGCCTTCGCCGATGGTTACCTGGCCTTCGTTCTTCACCAGTACGCTAATTCGTGGCATGCTTGCCTCGCTTTCGCTTCACCGGTTCGATTTCCGATAGGACATCTGGAGAGAACTTTGCCTCGACAACCGGGTTGTCGATCGCAACGGGTTCGGGATATTCCAGGACAGCAATCCTTTTTTCCGGTGCAGTTCGGATCATCAAACCGGACGGGCTCTTTGTGTGACCCAATTCGATCCTGATGGTCAATCCAACCAGATCGTCTGAGATATCCTTGCCATCCAAAAGCACCTGGGCGCCGCCTGGCGCATCTCTCACGATTAGAACGCTCATCTCAGCCTCCTACAGCGAGCTCATCTCGTTGACGATCTCGACCTGGAACGCCTTGTTGCCCCAGGCCGGATCACTCACCGCTACCAGGTTGAACGGGGAAGTACGTAAGCCCTGGTTGTCACCGAAATCGTTCGGCTGGTCTACGCTCACACACATATCCAGCTTGAAGCTATACGGGATTGTCCCGGCCACGATGTCGCCAATGGACTGGATGCGGATATACTTCTTTCCGCCCGCCCGCAGCGTTGTGAGCCAGGCCATGCCTTCTTCGTCAGCTTCCTGCTCGACCGCCAGCGTCGCATCAGGCTCGGTCTCGGCAACCTTCCCAAAGCCGCGCCCGTAAGCGCTGCGCAGCAGGAAGATCGGGCCTTGCTTGTTGTTGATCGCCCAATCGATCTTGAATAAACCGGTCAGAGCTTCGGCAGCATCCAATTCTGCTTGAGTATCCGCCACATACACGTCGACATCCTCAGGCAGGATCGGCTCCAGATCAAGCGAGGTTGGCGCAACGCCTTTCGTAGCTTCCGTCACGGTGATATCCCCGCCAGGGGAGAACGTGTCCGATGCCGTCATGATGGCGACATCCGTCTGCCGCAGGGTGCCCCGGAATTCCACCGATACAGGCGTGCCTGGCAGATTTCCGCCCGTGCAGATCACGTCACCTGGGGCAATGTTGCTCAGCGCTTCGAGCGCCGATTGCACCGCCGCAGCCGCCGCGTTGTACTGGATCGTCCCCGACTGCTGCCCGCTGTAGGTCAGCCGGAAGCCTCCGCTGGCCGGCGTTCCGCCGGTCACTGCCACTTGCTGGACTTCGTTGGTGCTCATCTGTACGCCATCACTCAGCGAATTTCCAAATGCTGCGCCAGACAGTTCCAGGCCATCCCGGCTGAATGAAACGCCGAAATCCCGCATGGTCAGCCGTGCGAGCTGCTGCGCCCGCACGTCGCTGCCCTGCTGCGCGGTCAGTGTCTTGACCGGGTCCGCTGCCGTTGCGCTGGGTGCGAACGTCCATTTATAGGCCGTGGTCCCGCCTTGCTGCACCGGAGCGGTGTAGCCCAGGATCATGCTCAGCGGGTACACGATTTCGTTGTACGTCGCCACTCCGGAAACCTTCGCCTCCGTCCACTCCTTGTTAGGAACGACGATGGTATGAAACTTGCGTCCCATTGGCCGGAACTTCAGCGTTTCTGCCTTCGCCCCGATCTCGAACGACAGCGCCAACAGCTCCTTGCTGCAGGCGACCGGCGTACCTGCTGTGGTCTCGACGCCCACCTGGGTGCGCTGGTTAATCGTATTTACAACCGTATTGACTGTCATATCTTGCTCCTTCTGCGCTATTGCGCAAACACTCTAAAAAAGCCTCCCAGGTGTCTAATGGGCAGGCCGTCCGTAACTTCAGTCATCTTGAAAGGCGCTTCTCTTACGCACGCCAGAACGATCCCTTCGCCAGCGATCGTGTATCTTTGCCGGTGCAGCCGGCTGTCGATCAGCTCGGCAATCTCGCTCAAGTCTCCGAAAGATTGTGTAGGCATAACTGCTTTCACGATCCACGTTCCCCGGGTCATGATCCGCACGCCGCTCAGCGTCATCACATCCTCCGGCGTTTGCAGTTGATAGATCACCAGCGGAAATGTTGATCCACGAGGCGCTACGTCTGCATATACGCGGTCGGAAACGCCCACCGCATTGTTCGCCAGGCGGGTATATAGCCAGGTCTCGACCGTGACCAGCTCAAGCCCCGGAGCTGCCATGCTTTTCCTCCAGATCTGCCAGCCGCATCTGCGCCAGCTTAAGCTCAAGCTCCAATGTGGCGATTTTACCCAGGTACTCGCCGGTCAGCTCCCGCAGAGCCTGGTTCTGCCGCTTCAGGATCTCGACCTGCGCCGCATCGATTGCTTGCTCTTCGATCTGCTGTTGCAGCTCGGCTTGTGCCATTTTGCTATTCAAGAATCCGCTCATTTTGGTTTTATCCTGGTTATCCTTTTAATCCTGAATATCCTGTTCCTTAATTGCCATTCGCTACTTGCATCATCGCCGCCAGGAACGGCGGCCATTCCGCATTGACCGCCGGTTCCATGAATGGCCTGGCAGCCACGTGTGCGCCGCCAAATTCCAGCAACGCTGCATAATCCCGGCTGGTAAACACGATCCCGGTCAGCCCGCCGTTCTCGAAGTCCACCTGGATGCTGTTGACCAGATTGCCGTAATCGATCGCCGGCGCTTCCCCGGGTGCGCTGGCCAGGTGGGTCTTACCGCCTGGGCGCTTGTAGATCAGGCCGGTCTTGGGCGGTTCCATCGAGAGCTTGACCCGGCTTTGCACGTTGAACGTGGCAACCCTGACCACCGCAGTCGCCCGTTGCGTCATTTTCTGCCCCATGATCGGCAGATGATCGAATTCCTTCACAATCCTGGTCTTTATCATGCCGGAGTCACCATTGCTCTCTTCGAGAATTCCCAATCGCTATGCAAAACTGTCGTTACTCGAAACGTTCTCCCATCTACGGTCACTTCATCATCGTTTTGTGCGTTCGTATCATGAGGAAAATACACCATATATTGATCCCGGTTATCGATCCGGCCAGCGATCACCTGGCCCATCAGCGACAGCCCACTGCGCTGGCCAGCAGCAGAAACCCGGCAGATCGCCGTTCCTACCGGAGTTCCAGCCTCGTTGGAGCCGCCCATTGCGTCGCTGGTCAGCGTTATCCGGCTGATCACCGCCGTCTGGAACATCTGGGCTTCCAATGTCGAGCGGATATCCTCGATCTCAGCTGCGCTGAGCGCAAGGGTTGACATTAGAACCTGTCCTTCTCCGAGCCTGCCAGGTCGGTGCGCTGCATCTTCGTGGACTTCATGCTGCCCTGGCTGCCCAACCGTCCGCCAGCCAGGTTGGCCCCGAAGTTGGCTGCCATCTCTACGCAGTGCCTATACAGCGCCTCGCGGTCGAAACGCTGCCAGTCTACCGAGAAGTTCACCGCATTCCAGACATGCGACGCTTTCATCAGCCAGGTTTGCCTTGCTGCGCCGATCAGATCGTAGGAATACCCGCTCCAGTACCTGGCGCTGCCCTCAGTATCATTGTTGAAGGCGATCGACAGATCCCGCTCGTTGAATGCAAATGCGCTGCCGGCGATGTTTGCCCCGGTCGAGTCATACACCCGGAAAACGTCCGTTCCACCTGCCGTGCCTTCTACAGCATTCCCGGCATTGTATGGAATGACGTAACGCTGGTAGATGTACTCGGCATTCACATAGTCCGGCTCGACGCGCAGCGCCAGGTCGATCTTCCGTGTTCGGAATTCGTCCAGCGTCGCCTGCAGGTGGTTGTCGCTCCAGTAGGTTTCGTCGCCGAGCGTATAATCGGATATACCGGCCTCGGTCATCTGCCGTAACCGCTGGACTAGATTAGCCATTCCGTTACGCATGGATCATCTCCTGAAACTTGATGGTGTACATGTAAAACGGCGGCAGGCAGTGCTCTTCGTGCATCGCTGTGGGCGCTCCGGATTCGTCAGCCTTTAGGTTTACCTTCTGAACTTCACACGGAGGAACTGTCCGCTTTTTGGTCGGCCATCCGCTTACGCCAGGATTTTTGACCATTGCTCGCCAATCCTTTCGGGTGCAAAGCGCAATGCCTCTTCACGCACCCTGACCCGGCTCTCGTAGTTCTGATAAAGCTGGGCGTCGTAAGTGAAGAAATTTTCTAGCGCCCATGCCACGCCCTTAGCTGTTGGCCGACTCCACCAGCCGCCATAAGGCGACCAAACCTTATTTTGATAATCAGAGCCGATGATTACACGCCCATGCCCGTTTCCACTGGTCTCCGGCATCGATGTGGTGTTATTGATAATCACCGGCGTTCCACAAGCCATAGCCTCTGCGATGCACAGCCCAAAACCCTCAGCCGCGCTGGCGTGCAGCAGCACGTCCATCGCCCGATAAAGGATCGCCAGTTGTTCATGCGAGCTAAATCCGTAGGCCCTGGCCCATTCCGAGGTGAATAGCGCCATATCCCGGCAGCCATATTGGTCGAGCAGCGCTGCCAGGTTGACTGCCCCAAATGGATCGCTGTGTATCAATAGCCTTGCATCCTGGACGCCTGATGATTTTGCCCAGATGCACCAGCCTTCCACCTGTTCCGCCAGCGCCTTGCGGTCGCCGGCGATATTGGCCGCCACGATCCCGGCTACTTTGGCGTTCTCTGGCAAGCCAAGTATCTTTCTCGCTTCCTGCCGGTCGCCTAGTGAGAACTTGCTCACATCCACCGGTGCAGGGATCGCGTGGAATCTTTCCATTAGTTTCGGTTTTTCGCTCAGCATCACATTCAGGCCGAAGGTGCTAAGCGCCACACACTGCGTCATGTGTTCTAGCTGCCCTGTCAGGTGGTAGGGCATCGGTCGCTGATCGACCGGGAACCAACCGATCCAATCCCGCCCGGCGACCCGGTAGCCCTCCATCGGCAGCACCCACGGGTCGAAGATGGAAATCACCAGATCGGAATTTGTTATTTGGCACAGCGTACCGATGATATCCAGCCCCCACCGGTCACGGTTGGGAAGATATGCATCGAAACCGTGCCACTCGATCACGCCTGGCCCGTGGCTGTCAACTACCAGCAGCGTCACCTGATGGCCCAGCGCCTTGAATATCTCCGTCGAGAGTTTTGTCTGCACGCCATACCCGGTAGGCCTCCAGGGAGCATGACCAGCCAGAATGATGTTCATTTCGCCTCCGCTGCAAATCGCTGTAGAAAATCATTCCATGCCGGGATCATGATCGTCTCGGCGTCATATTCCAACGCCCGCACCCGGCATAGCTGACTGCGCCGCTCTTTCTCGGGCCGCGGCTCGATCATTGCGTTCAGCATAGCATCCGCAATCTCGTACACGTGCGGGGTGACTCTCCAGCCGCCCTGGGCTTCCCAAAACGGCTCGCCTTCCACCAACCAGCCCGAAGAGCCGATCAGCTCTGGCATCGAAGTGCAATTCGTCCCGATCACCGGCGTTCCGCACGCCATCGCTTCCATGATCGGGATCCCGAACCCTTCACCCGTGGATGGATTCGCCAGCACGTCCATCGCCCGGTAGAGCTGTACCATCGCCGGCTCTGGATAGCCTAAAAGGTAATCGAACGCATTAGCAACGATGATCTGTTTGCCAACCTCCAGGCCCGCGCTCTTGGCAATCGTATTGACGTTCACCCCGCCGTGTGTTTCATCGGGGATCATATGCAGATACAGCAGCGCCTTGTCGTTCTGTTGATAAACTGAAGAAAACGCCATAATGACTTCAGGGATGCTCTTGCGGCTCGGGTAGCCGATGTTTGCTGCGATCATCCCCACCAGGAAACAGTCGGCAGGAAGATTCAGCAGCTTTCGAGCTTCCAGCTTATCGCCAGGCATGAAACTACTTGTGTTGATCCCATGCGGGATATACGCAGCATCGATTCCGGCTTCTTGCAGCACTCGCAGGCCGTGCTTGCTGTAAGCTACTACCCGGGTAGCTGCGTGCAGTGAATCTATGATCGGTTGAGAGGCTTTCTCGGTATCCACCGGCGCCCAGGCAATCCAACGGTTGTGCCAGCTCTCCCGCTTTGCGAAATTCAGCGTCCAGGCGTCGTACAGGCTGATAACCACGTCAGCCTGCCAGTCGTCGGCGTAAGCCTGGATCACGTCGTTCGAGAACTTATCTCGCCCGACCGGGTAGATTTTCACCCCGCCGATATCCAGCCTTGACCCTTGCAAACCATAATTAGCCGCCACTGCCAACTCGTGTCCGAGCTTGGGCAGCATCCGGCAAACCAACCAGGTCTGATTTCCGTATCCGGTAGGGGACCAGGGGGTGTTGGAGACCCATAAGATGCGCATGTTCACCTCGAAGAGGCCGGAAGTCGAGTGAAACCTTCCGGCCTCCAAACATTCTCAGGCTGCTTACGCCTTCGAGCCGATGCCGTCAACGAATTCGATCACGGCAGTCATCACGCCAGGCGCAACCGTGCCATTCTCGGCATAGTTGGCGACCAGCCACTGGCCTTCGGTCAGGTCGCCCAAACCGGAGGTGATGGTGATCTCTTTGGCAGTGTTGGCTGTCCAGCCGCCAGTTCCGCCAGCAGTCCCGCCAATATTGGTGGCAGCCGTTCCAGGCGTGCCGCCGTTCAGCAGGTTTATGGCAAAGTAGTTCGTGCCATGCGCAGCCGTAGTCCGATCAGCGGAGATAAACGCCTTCTCGACGGTGAACACATGCCTGTCTGGGACACGCAGCAAAGGAACCTTTGCATCCTGCCCCGGGTCATAGATCGCAACAGATAAAACGTGCCGGTTCTCAATCATCGCTGCCTCCTAAGTGGGCTCGGTCGCGTCGTGGGTCAGGCCCGCGGCGTACTCGGTGCGCAAGATACCAACAGCATAGCCTGCGCTCATGTTCATCTCGGTCGCCTTGCGGCTCGCATCGCGCTCCGGTTCCAGGATCGGCGCCTCACGGCTGTCGAAGCCCAGGGACTGCGGATTGAACACTGCCGAAACTGCATCGGTGCTCGCATCGATAGCAATGTTTGCCGAAATAAACCAGGTAGCGGAAAGCCATCCGCCGACGAAGAAACTGCGCAGCGCCTCGTTCGCCATGTCGCCCAGGAAGGCTCTCTGGCTGGCCGGCTGGCCCAGCTCCGTCCAGACATCGTGCCATCCATACGGATGCAGCACGAAGTACAGCGGGTTGGGAGCCTTCGCATTGCGCAGGACGCTGATAGCGGCTGCGCACTTGGCGATGCTCAGGGCCGTGTTCGCTGTGCCCTTGTTGGTAGTCAGGCTGGCGAACAGCGTGACCAGGTCAAGGTCGATCTTGGTGCCGATTGCTCCACCCAGCTCCTGGGAGCAATCGGTGCGGGCGTTATCAGGATCGGTTTGCACCCGTTCGTCCGTCAGCAGGCTCTGCGCCATGACAACTGCCGGAGTCAATGTTGCTTTGAGTGTCTTGTCGAACGTGGTGGGGTTCTGGAAATCAATGCCCTCGGGCTTGGTCTGCGCAGTGATCGTCGGATAGATTCCGAGCTTGCGCGCCATATACCCTGTGGCACTGAAGTTGCGCACCAGCGGGACCATCAGGTTGGTCTCGCGTGCCACGAAGAGCGCATCCTCGTAGATAAGGTTATACAGACTGTTCAGGTCTGCAATTGTAGAAATTGCCATAACAAACTCCTTTAGCCAGGCTTAATTCCTGGCCCTTGAGGCTTGGGTGTGAAGAACTCCTGCCCGGCTCCGTAACCTCCGAAGTATCGCTGCCGGCGTTCTTCATCAGTAACAATTCTCTTGCCGTCGCCCTCCGGGTTGGTGATCCCAATCGGCGGGGCAACCGGCTTTGATGCCGGTTTTGCCAGTGTCCACGGTTCTTCGGTCGCCAGCTTTTCGATGGCTTCCTTCAGACCCGTGTACGAACCATTCTCAGCCTTCTTGATCCCTTCCAGATTGAGCAGCTTAAGCGCAGCTTTTGGATTAGCAAATCGCCCGGACATCAGTCCCAGCGCCTCCACCTGGAGAGCGGCCTGCTCGGCCTGCGCCGTCAGTTGGGTAGCCTGCGCTTCCAATTCCTGCGCTCGTGTCTGCATCTGCTTCAGCGTTTCCGCCTGGCGCTCCGCATCCGTCTTCTGAGCATCCAGGGCTGTCTTACCGTCCTGGAGCGCTTTCTTCAGCGTCTCGGGATCCTCGAAGCCAAACTGCTTCAGCAGCGAAGCCCGTGCCCGTTCCAGGCGCTCCGAGAGCTGCGCCGGCGTCAGCTTAATCTCTTCGACGATCGTTGGCGGTGGTTGGGAACCCGCTGGCTGCGTCCCAGCCGGGCTGCTATTACCGGGCGTAGTGCCCCCGCCCGTCGGGGTATTTGCAGCCGCAGACTCGCCAGTCGGCGCTGGTGCGCCGCTCCCGCCGCCTTTATCAGCATCGAAGAACGTTACAGGTTCAAGTAGGTTGAATCTCATGGTTTCCTCCGCAATTTACCGCTGCGTAGCGTTATAGACTTACCTTCCGAATTCCAAACAACTGCCAAGAAGGAGTTGTTGATCATCGTGATAGTTTCCCGACCTCGGCTCGCAGACTTTCCAGTGTCGCCTGCGCATCCTGGTCGATTTCATCCTCCCGTTCGGGGGAGGATGGGGGTACGGCAACCTTTTCCGGTTTAGGTTCGGCCTGGCTACCGTCAAGCGCCTTGAGCGCCTTGCTCAATCCGTCGCGCTCGATCCCATAGCAAGCCAGCGCCAGGGTTGCCCGGTCGCCTTTCACTGCCTTCAATTGCTCGATATGCAGTAGGGCGTTCGCTGCCCAGCGCTGTTCCAGCAGCCGCCAAGACTTTGGCGGGATGTTGGTCAGCCGCCTGACCCGCTGGGGAGCGTTGAAGTCACATAGCGTCGTCAGGTCGTTGCCTGAACGCTTCTGAATCCGGTCAGCCAGGCTGCCCGCTTTTTCTGCGTTCACCTGGCTGTTCAGTTTCTTCGATAACTCTTGGGCGTCTTTCAGCATAACCTCTCCAGAAACAGAACACGGTCAAGAGACTTTTCCTGTCTCTTGACCGTGTGTGTGACGCCTCTCCCGGCGTCGTCCTACAGCCCGCGGCGGTTAGCCGCTTTTCACTTGGAGGTGCGATGCATCTGGTTTTGATGCGTTGCACCTGCTGCTACCACTAAAATTTACCGCTTCCCAAACCGCTACCGATAAACCAAAATTTTGAGTCGCAGAGCGGAACCCAGGTCTCGAACCTGGCGCCTCGGCGGAGGTGACACCGCGTGCAACCCGTTACACCTGTTCCGCTTGTGTCTTACGGAGCTTCTCCACGCTGCCCGTCCCGAGCAGCGAGAGCGAACTCACTCCGTTCCCGTCGATCTGGATTATAGCGAGATGCGCCCCGGAATGCAACGAGCGAATCCGCCGAATCAGCTTCATTTCGCCTTCGGTCAACAAAAACAGCCCTTCCTTTGGGGCCGCAGCGTTTGAATTTTGGTCATTTGCCATAATAAATGTTCGCCTTATCTCCCAGGATTTCATGCAATGTTGCTTCCCGCTTCATCGGGCCATAGATCGGATTGGTATAGGTCTTGGTAAGCTGGTCGAACTCGAAGGCCCCATCTTGCCAGGCTTTCCACTTCGCCGGCCCCATCATCTCTCGCTGCAGGGCGTCGGTTTGTTTCTTGAACCATTCCTCACCTGCCGGGATATGCGGCTGGAATTCTTCGATCCCCACCAGCCCCAGGTCTGCATAACTCACTGTGTCAGGGACGGAGAAACATCGCCCCCTGTGATGGTCGTTCTGGATCTCGGCCAATGAGTGAAAGCTTCCATGTAGGGCGATACAGCTCATGCACGTGCGCCGGTCCAGCGCAGAGATCCAATACCAGCCCTTGATGTACTTCGAGTTCGCCAGGTACATCTGGTGCGTGCTGACCCGGTACGACCAGATCACCGCTGTGCGCGCCATTGTCAGCGCCCAATCCAGGCCTACGCCCAACGCCTTCGCCATGATCCTGGCGATCTCGTTCGAATGCATCCCCTCCACGAACCCGCTCAGCAGTTGCTGGCGTACCATCCGGGCCACGTCGTCTGCAAACTGGTTGCGGATCATCGCAAATAGCGGCCCGTCCGGGTCCAGGAAGCCGTACAGGTTATACACCGTCCGTTTGTCCAGCCTGGCCCAATCCGCCATCAACCTGGCCGTCTCCAAACCTGGCAGCATCGCCTGTGTCAGCGCCAGCGTATCGATCCCGGCCATCTCGATCTCTAATTGGATGGCCTGTTCGATATTCTCGGCCAGGATTTCTGCAAACCTGGCGATCTCCCGCTTTACGCCATCCAGCAAGCTTTGCAGCGCTGCCAGGCGAGCCAGGCTGCCAGGACCGGCAGCCTCGACCGCTTCTTGCAAGGCAAGGATAGACGCCTTTAAGTTATTATAAGATGCCAGGTAATCTCGCAGCAGCCGGTTCAAGATCGCCGCATCCCGGGCATTCATTGCCTGGCGCACCTGGAGCATCCGTTCCAGGAGGGGGGAGCCGCCTGCAGGGAAGGTCATTTGCGCACCACCACATCACCGCTCTGGGTGTAGTCTGCCATGTGGGTGACCAGGCAGCGCAGGTTCAGCCGGATGCGCAGCCCCACCGTTTTCAGCATCTCGGTGAACTCTACATCTTCGCCCTGGTAAAAGCCTAATTCGTTATTCCAGCGCACCCGTTCGCGTACGCTCTTCCTGAGCACCATGATACCGCCGGTAAGCGACAGGGCGGGATGCCATTTGACGGAATAGTCCAGCAGTTGGTCTCGCCCATCCTGGTGGGTCTTCCAGTCCCAGTACCGGCTCCCGTCCGGATTCTGGATGCGCACCGCCATCACATCCCAATCGTCGCCGTATTCGCAGTGCTCCAGCCCCCAGGCGAAGTCATGATCGAACAGGATATCATCATCAGCCAGGATGATGGTGTTGTAGTATGCCCTATCGCAAACCAGGTTGCGCATCGCCCCCAGATTTCCGTTCTGCGCCAGGGTAATAGCCGGAACGAATCTCAGGATACCAAGCTCGATCAACCGCATTATGGAAAGTCCGCCATGTGGGTAATCCATAACTGGAACGTTATTTCCGCAGAGAATGATTTCGAAATTGCTTTCTGGGAAAACATGTAGGGATAAAATGCTACCAATTTCTCTACCCGTCTTCTCCGGCTCTTTTCCGTCCGTGATAATGCAGAACGAATACCCCTTCACCGCAGCACCTCCAACGCAGTCAGCCCGCCGCCGCTTTCCAGCAAGTCACGGTATTCAACAATCTCGGTCCGGTTTCGGAATGGGTTATAAACCTGGGCGAACCCGCTATTTCCCAACGCGAGAAAGTTCAGCATGACCGCCCAATGCCGAATTTTTCCAGCCCGATCGACGACGCCATTTGTCTTGATTCCAACCCCGATAATGAGAGTGTTGAGAGCAGCCAGGCGCGCCGGCGACGGTGGATACTTGGCATCGAAGCGCAGATTGACTGCTTTGATGCCAAGCGCTGAGAGCATAGCCCACAGATCGGCGACCCCGGACCCCAAATTATTCGCCAGGATCCTCTGTGCCGGTGTATAGGCTCTACGCCAGGCGAAACACGCCGGCAGTACGTCCATCCCGGCCAGCGCAGCACAGCAAAACTCGCCGCACAGGTTGTAATGGATCCTCCGCACCCCTATTTCCCCCAGGTAAATGTATTGGGGAGCCCTGCCGGCGTACACCGCATCCAGGATCTCGTTATCCTTCGGAATGCGTAGTTGCCCGGAAGGCAGAAATGGATCGTGATAGTCTTCCAGCCAATCGGCGCGCACGAAACCGATCTTGTTACTCACCCGCACCTGGGCAAATTCGTCGCCGACTGCAATCGGTCTTTCCAGCGACACGATCTCACCGGTCTCCAGGTACTTGATGATCTTCGAGCTGTATCCTGGCTCGGCATACATCGGGTTTTGACGGATCAGAAAGGATGCCATGCGTCGCCTCTCACGAACAACACAAGCGAACCGGATTGCCTGTCTAGCGCCCATCCGGGGGTATGCCTGGCGATATCGACAACCCGCTGCACGCCTGGATGCCGGTCATCGCAGTCATGCAGCATCACATAATGCCGGGTGATCGATGATGCGATCACCCAGTCGGTGAAACAGCCCTGGAAGCTATGGTCGCCATCGATGAAGAACGAATCGGGATTGGCTTCCGGGAATGGGAAAGGCCAGGATGGCTGCATGATCACCTGCACGCTATAGGTCACGCCAAAGCGCTTTAGATTCTCTGTGACGATCTGCGGTGTTGGTTTCTTCCCTACCGCCGGGTCGCCGGTCTCCCACCAACCGCCTTTCATCGGATCGATGGTAGTCACGTATTTGGCCCCGGCCAGCGCCGCCAGGATCGCAGTTCCGCCCCACAGGCAGCCGGTTTCGATATGGGTGGCGCTGTCCTTTACGATGGACTCTATCAACTTCGCTTCCGAATCTGATACGCCGATCCTTCCATCGATTTTCTCTGTGATGTCATCGTAAATCGTCATAGACTCCGTCCTTCGTCATCTTATCCCACCAATCCGCACCATAGCGCACACTCAGGATCGAGCGCATGTTCTCGGTAGCCAGCTCCCGCCGCGTCTGCGCATCCATCCCCATCCGGCGCATCGTATAACCGATGTCCGTGATCTTTTCCATGCGCACCCGCTCGTCAACCCACAAGGTCAGCCCCGACATTCTGGCCTTCCAGCAGGTCTCCAGATCGATCCCCCAGCCGTAGATCAGCTTTGGGTCGAAGCGCCCGATGCTATCGAACCACTCCGCTCGCCACAGTGCAGCGATATTATCGATCATCCAGGTTTTTCTTGGCCTCGGTGCCGCGTCAGGTCGGGTAATGAGATGCTTCCAGGTGGTCGTGCTTCGCGGCGTCAGCGCCGGATGAATACCTTCCGCATCTGGATGCTCTATAAGCCATTCCGCCATCGGTTTCAACACATCCCCGCCTCCCACAAATGCCGCGCTGGTGATCATCATCCAATACGACAGGTACTTTTCTCCTTGCATGGCTGCCAGTGCATTGGCATACTGGATCCCGGCCAGCCATCCGTTCGTAGTTTGCACATTCCGACCTAGAGTCAGGGATGTATAACGGCTGGGATCCTGATCGCTGCCATTATCCACCACGATCAGCTCATACGGCCAGCGCACGAATTCGTGAATGTACTCTGCCAGAGCATCCGCCCGTTCCGGCATATTGTAGTTCACGATCACGATAGCAACTTTAGTGGTGTCCATTCTTCCGCTTCCCCAGCGCCTGCGCCGCCGTAAGCTCCAAACCCTGCCGTTTTGCCAGCGCATTCCACCACACCGCAAACTGCGCTGGTAGCAGTACCCGCTTTTCCCTGGCGCAACCCCATTTCCCGCAGCGCTGTCCCCACATGATCTCATGCTCACAGAAACCCATCCGGCATGGCCTCGCCGATGGGGATGGGTCTGGCGCTCCCATCTTCCAGAGATCCATCAGATCGTCCTCCGCCCCCGGAATGCCATCCATCAGCGGCAGCAGCACGCGCCGCAGATCGTAGATGCTAACCATCCTGGCTGTTAGATTCTGGTCTGTCTCTGCCATTGCTCACCTCCTGATTGTTCTGCCCACCACGGTCGAATTGATCCATCAGATACTGCCCCAGGGTCGCCTGTTCTTTGCTCTCCTGGCGCATCCGTTCCTGTTCGGTCTTCCAATCCCGGCCCAGTTCCTCGCTGGCCGTCTGCCGGCTCACTACACCCATGGCCACTTCGGTCTGCAGTTCCGCCGTGGTTTCTTTGGGATCCTCGGGAAGCGGCTGCGGCCACACGATCACCGTCTCTGCCGCCTCCTGCCCCGACATCTCCAGAATGTGGCTGTTAAGACTGCGCAGCATCTTGCCATACGTCAGCCGTTTGTCGCCCATTTTGTGCTGCGCCCGGATGCTCAACACCCGCAGCGCAAAGTTGGTGATCTGACCAATCTTGTCCTTGTAAACCGATAGATCCAGCCCGCGCCCGATGGTCCAGAATGCTGTGCGCACCAGGTCGATCACGGCCAGCGAGCTCTCCAGGTCGCTCTGCATCTCCAGGTTGTAGATTTTC
>Ga0208957_1000621_pt1 | contig 25620 bp, 34 predicted proteins | sample RifOxyA1_FD_184029 | JGI IMG/M metagenome (GOLD analysis project Ga0208957, IMG submission 184029) | Groundwater microbial communities from Rifle, Colorado - Rifle Oxygen_injection A1 (SPAdes) | ecosystem: Environmental > Aquatic > Deep subsurface > Groundwater | place: Rifle, Colorado, United... | reverse complement strand
CATCCATATTGCTTCTTAACTTATCAGCAGAAGACCATAATTTTTGTTCAAATCCGAGATTGGCCCCCGAAGTTTCAGATAGTTTTGTCATAGAAATATGCTAATGTTAGGACTTAAAACCCTTACCCTTCAACAAAGAATAAACAATTTTAAACCTTCGCATATTACTACTTATATGACGCCTTTCAAACTATCACCATCGAGCCTCAACTTGATGAAAGAATGCCCGCGCTGCTTCTGGCTAACACAACACAAAGTCTGGAGCAGACCACAAGGTATATTTCCGTCTCTGCCCTCTGGAATGGATAAAATATTGAAAGAGCATTTTAACAAATTTATGGACAGAGGAAAATTACCTCCAGAGTTATGCGAAAACGGGCATACTAAAGATATGAGTTTATTCAATGATCACGCTTTGCTTGCTATTTGGAGAAGTAACTTTAAAGGAATTAAGTACCAAGATAAAGACGGAAATATTCTTCGTGGGGCGGTAGATAATATATTAGTAAAAGGAAAAAAGCTAATTGTTTTGGATTACAAAACAAGAGGCTACGCAGTAAAGGAAGATACAGCAAATCACTATCAAGACCAATTAGATATTTACAATTTCCTTTTAAGAAAGGAAGGCTATGATACGGAAGACTACGCCTTTCTTTTATTTTACGTTCCTAGAGAAGTTACAGAAACCGGAGCAGTAATATTTGATACAAATCTGGTAAAGATGAAAGTTGAGGTTGGTAATGCAGAGAAGATATTTGAGAAGGCGTTGAAGCTGTTAGGTAGCGACTGCCCAAAAGATGCTTGTGTTTGGTGCGATGGACGATAACGCTTATAGATTAACCTTTAGGTTCTGTTAAAAAGCAGGAGCTTCAGACTTTAATCATTGTTTTTAGTTTTGTATGAGCCTTCTTCGTAAAGTCTACGACTAGCTGGGCATATTCTTTATCGAGGATTGTGCCATAATATAGCATACCATTCCTGAAATATCTTAACTGATCTGCAAATTGAATATCTTTTTCATTGAAGCCAAGAGTTCTCAAATAAGATACTTCTGCCTCGTGCGCACCTCCGCCAGAAGCATTGTAACCTTCTAGTAGCATTTTTGCTCTCGTGATTTCCATAAGCACGTCATAACAGACTTTTACAATGTTGTTTGCGCTTTTGTCATTAAGTCCAATCTTTTTCAGCATCTCTAACAAAAATGAATAATTCTGTTCAGACTCTTTGATAAGGAATTCTGCTCTGGATTTGTTAGGGCTTTGCTTTTTGACAATGCCTTGTTTTACGCATTCGTCAAAACTCTTCAGCGTTCTCATAGTTCAATTCCTCCAGTAATAATAAAGCCGTTAGTGATGTTTTCCCTTAAATGCTTGTGTATATTTTTAAGTGAATCGTAAAAGTTAATGTTTATTTTTCTCTTAAGGATGTTTTCAAAATCCACCAGATTGACATTTTTTTCCTTTCTTCCGATTATTGCCAAATCTATATCTGAGTTTATTGTGTCTTCTCCCCTCGAATAACTCCCAAATAAAATTATAGTCGCACCTGCAAATTCCTTCTCAAGAAAATCTGCAAGGCCAGAGTAATAGATTAGTCTTAAATTATCTATTCTTTTTAACTGCATTATTCTATGATCATCCCTGTTTAACTCTATTGACCATCTTTTAGATTCCTTGTCCTGCTGTATTTTAATCATATTTCCGTTTTTTAATGCAGGAAGAGCTTTCATTACTGCAGGCGGTGAAACTTTCAAACTTTTTGCTATTTGTCTTTGGTTTAATGACGTTCCTGTTTTTATGAACAGGAGCTCCATAATCCGTCGCTGTAGTTTTGTTAACTTTAGTTCATATATATTAATCATAGTTAATTGGTGTTAACTTATATTTATATACCTTTCGGTTAGGCGTACTATTACACTAAAAGTTTATCTGACTTGAGATTCCTGTAAAAAGTAACTCAAATAAAGAATTATTACGAACTCTTAATATCGTCTTCAATGTCTTTCTTCTTTGTTAGCTCATCTGGAATTCTATACTCTTCCCACCGAACTCTTTTATTTTCAATCGTATCTTTAAGGCTTTTCTCAACAGGAGAGGTTCTCGCATTTCCGCTTTTGACCTCTACGAATACAACTTCACTAATTTTCTTTTCGTCCATTCCTTTGAAGACAATAAAGTCAATAGGTTTACCAATGAATCTGCATTCGGTAGGGAGATTATCGAAATTAGGTAAGAATGGAGCTAATTGTTCTGAGAACTGGCCGCCTAAGACCGCTCTAGATTGCATTATAGCTTCTTTTCTTTGCTTTGGCAATTCTTCTTCCCAAATTTGTCTTTCTTGAAAGCTTCCAGCTTTCTGTCCAATGTAATACGCTATTGCTAAGCCTACTAGGAAGACTACTATTAGAATAATTGTTGTTACATCCATTTAGGTTAGTGTCAGAAAACGACTTAAAAGGCTAACTCTTTAATGGGCTTTGTATTAAGAATATTTATTTTTAACATTATTTCATAATTGCAGTTGTTACACCATCTTTTTAATTCAGTAGATTCTAAAACTTCGAGTTCATCTTCGCCAACAAACATAGATTGTTCAGATGTTAAAGCGAAGCTTAATTCGTATTGGCCTATTGCTGCACCACAAATTGAACAATTAATTCCCATTAAAGTTCTAAAATCTCTAGATGAACAATTAATTACCATTAAAGTTCTAAAATCTTTAGAATATTTATATTTTACTAAAGTAGACGCAATAATGCACCACAACAAAAACTATAAAAAAACCAATTTCTAATAATTAATGTGAAAATCTGCAAGAAGCTTTGTAATTATAAGAAAGCAGGCATAGGAAGCGCTGTCATAGGAATTGGAGTGTCCTTCCTTCCAATAAATATAATATCAGTTGAGCTTATGGGTAATACGTTGCTAACAACTTTTCTACTAATTGCAACATTATTTTTTGTAGGCGATCAAGTAGCCCACAGCAAATAAATTCTAGTAAGCCGTAACACATAAAAACCTATTCTTAAATTGATTTGTGGTTTGTATGGCAAAATACAAAATAAATCAAAAGCAAGGAGAAATGATTAGCTTTTGCTAATTTTGTTCGGTATGGCAAAATACAAAATAACTTACAATCGCGAAGCTTGCATAGGTGCTGCTGCCTGCGTGGCCGTGGCCGAGAAATTCTGGCAGCTTGCTGGTGACGGCAAAGCCGATCTCTTAAACGGCAACGGCAAAGGCGTAAAAGAAATAAAACCAGGCGTATTTGAAATTATTATAGATGAAGAGCATTTTGAAATGAACAAAGAGGCAGAAGAAGTCTGCCCTGTTAATGTAATAAAAGTGGAGAAGATTGGCTAATGAATAACGAAGATAATGGTAAGCATACATATGTTTTTACTTTCACCTATCGCGATAATTCTGGAGAAACAGTAGAAATTGAAAAGACCGATTTGAACCTTCTTGGACTAGTAAAAGAAACTACTAATTTAGATTATTTTAATAAAAATTGGGAATTAATGAATTTAATGGCGCAATATTGGGATAAAGACGGCAAACCAAGTATAAGAGAACTGTTGCCAAATGGAAATTTATCCGAACCTATCGAACATCCATCTATTGATAAAATTACTAAAATGTTAACAGAGATAAAAGGTAGTATGTCCAATGCAACTAAAAGAGATCTAGAATCAGAAATATTAGCGAGAAGACCATATCCGTAATAAAGAAAAAATACAATGCTAAATTATAGTTTTAAGCTGATTTTCAATTAGATTTGATAGCTTAATATTATTCTTCTTGCAATACTCTTTTATTTTTCTTAAAAGATTTGCATCTATTGTTACGTCTATTCGTTTCTTATAGGAAACTTTAGGCAGCTTTCCAGTTCTATCATATTCGGCCAGAGCTTCAAATGCATCTGCAAACTCTTTGAATATAACTTCATTATATAGTTTCATTTTTAATTAACCTCCTTATTTCGTCTATTTTAGTTATGTTTTTTGATGCTATTTTTATCATTAATCTGTTTATTTTATCTTCATCTACCGGTATTTCATACTCTTTGAAATAGCTTAGTATCAAATACGTTGCAGTGCGCTTATTTCCATCGTCGAATACGTGGTCAACTAAAAGTGCACGAAGTAAATAAGCAAGCTGTTTAACCCAATCTTTAGTTCTTGCGGCGTGCGAAATTGCGAAAGATAGGCTGCCTTCATTCTTTAGCGTACTTCTAGGCTCAAATCTTCTGTTTATTTTCTCGAGTTCATTTATCATAATTTTCATACACATTTATACACATAATATATTTAAAAGGTTTGTGGGTAATTATTTATTCTTATAGTAGTTATTTAGCGTATGTACGAATCCAAAATAGAAAAATTACTTGATGATTGTACTCTCAAGAGATACGATAAAAGAGCGCGTATTTATTTTGCGCTTTTGAACGATTTACCGCAAGAAGAACTTGATGAACTAATAGATTACATAGAATATTTGGATTTTAACGAATTAGCAATATTACATATTGGATTTGCAACTGCCGATGCAAGATACAAATCTATTTTTGATGATATTACTATTACACCCGATTTAGCCGGCTTAGTAGCAAAACTCCAAGTATCTGGCATAATGGATTGGAGCTGGCTTAGACAGGAATTTGAAGAGGAATTTAATTATACTTTTCTAGATCCAAAGAGCCCAAGATACTGTATGCGTATAGATGATTACGACGATACTCCCTCTATGGCATACCAAGAGAACATTGCACTCCCAGAAGGGATAAAGCCAATAGACGAATTAGAACTTCCAAATAGGACAAGACCAAAACAGACTTACCTTAAGGAGTTAAATGATTCGGAAGAATAGATATATTTATAATTTAACAAAGTATATTATTAATATGAAAACTATCACCATACTTAAAGAAGAGTTTGAGAAAATGAAGTTAGAATTAGAGACTCTTAGAAATTCCGAGTTGTATGAAAGACTATTGGAATTTGAAAAGAATATCAAAGAAGGAAAGATATTTACCAGAAAAGATTTAGGTTTCTGAAGACTTTTTCCTAAGTTTGTTAATCGTTTTCTGCTGTTTTTCTTGAGATGTTTTCATTTCGTATTCAAAAACAGATATAATTTTGGAAGTTTCATTGCATTTGTAATAAAGTCTAATAGGTGGTTTCTTTAGTTTTACTTCATATAGAGATAGCCTATTATCTATTAGTTTTCCCGTATGGCAGCCAAGTCTTTCAAGTTTATCCAAGATTTTAGAAAGTATATCTCGGATATGTTTGTTCTTGCCAGCTCTTTTTAATTGTTTTAGAATTACGTCATCAAATATTAGTTTATAATTTGTCATAAATATTTGATAATTTAATTATATAAATACGTATGCAATTAAGATGCAACTTCTCTAAGTTTATTCTCAATTAGATTTGAGTATGTTTCTTTCTCCTGCTGTGCGGATGTTTTTGATTCAATATTAAAATTGTAACTACGAATAGAAGCGGTATTATAACTGCAATATAATTTGTATTTGTAACATAGCGAGTATAGATTTGATCTGAAGGTATCTGTGATTTAGGAGTAGCTAGAAAATTAGACACTATTTTTTCTAATGTTGATATAAATCCAAGTGACAATTCGATAGTGCTAGCATACGTAGGAAGTTGTATCACTGGAACCTCAGCAGATATATCTCCGCCGCCTCCTGTTGACGCTTGTGGTTGACTAACAGCTTCTTTCTCTTCCGCAAATTCTCCTATAATAAATGCTAGATTTGGATCGTCAAAGAATGTTGTTTCTGCACTTACGGTGGGAATAAACGAAAGAAGTAAAATTAGGATCAAACTCTTGTAGTGTAATTTCAAGTTAGTCATTTTAAGTCACCTTTGTAAGTTTTATCCACGACCCTTTTTTTGCAGTAATAGCTACTGCATTAACTGAATTCTGTGCGAACTGAAATTGCAGAACTCCAGCTGTGTTGCCGGTTTCTATATATCCGCCAATGTGATTTGTTACAGCAACATTTACAGTATGCGGAATACTTGAACTGGCAGTTCCAGAAACTTCCAAAACTCCAGCGAGCCTTGTTACACCTAAAGAAGCCGCTATAAATCCTATCGACATATTTGAACTGCTTGGAACTATAAATGCAATTTTCATATCTGGAGTTGCTGAAGAGCTGACAGAAAGAATAGTACCATCTAAGGTATATTTAGAATTTGATTCAAGAGACAAAACTAGATGCGTATCATTTGTCAAAGTGGTTGAAGAGACAATGCTCTGATCCGCTGACTTATAGGCAGTAAGTGTTGTTGTCCCATTCAAAGATATACCTGTCAATAGGCTTCCATCCCCAGTAAAATAAGAAGCAGAAATATTTCCAACAGTTTCTATATTTCCAGTTGAGTTAATAGTTCCGTTAATATCAATATCCTGCACAAATAGTTTGGTTACTCTTTTCGGTAGATTTCCTATATAATTAAAAAATCCCGAATCATTTGATGTAAAATTCCCAATAATTGAAAGATTACCATTTGGATGTAATACCATAATTTCTGTTTGAGGAGTTAATGTTCCATTATGTGCAATCCTCCAAAGAAAAGGATAATCCCACCTGTTAAGGAATTGCATTGAATTTGGGGAATTTAGAGTAATAGTTCCCAAATTGCGTCTATTTTCACCTTCGAATTGTTGTGTAAGATTAAAATTACTGCTTGTAAGAGCCATACTAAACTGATATCCTATATCATTTTCAACAGTTTGGATTGTCGCGGTGTTAATTCCGCTATCCAAGTTTTTCAAAATCAGTCTTGAGAATCCGCTTTTGTTCGCTAATATTATTAGATTTTCACCCTCTATAGTAATATTAGCGTTTGAGGCAATAACCTTAGAAGTTGTTAAAGCGCCGTCAGTAGTTTCATTAACATTTTTTCTTAAGAAATTAAACGTAGTTAGTTTTCTTCTTGGAGATTGCGTTTCATCATCTATTGTTATCTCTAAGTAATATTGCTTGGATGCATTATTGCAGGCAGTATTAAATCCAAACTGTTCTATCTGCCATTCTCCAAATACACCCGTAGTCAAATTTGTGGTATTTGTGTAACAAATATTGCCGTCGCCTTTATTGTCATAAACATCAAATTTAAAATTAAAAGTACCTTGATAGAATTTATTTCCTTTGTAATATTGACCTTGCCATACTGAGATATCTTCACCGTTTGCACTGACGTTAGCAATGCCTATTGCTGAAGTAATTAAAATGAAAATCATAATTAAGGTTATTCGCATATCTCACTATATTGGTACTCGCATATTAACACCGTTAAGTCGGGCATTAATTAAGGCAGCTACTAGATAAAATTTAAATTATAGTCCATTACCTCCAGATATAAGTCATAAATATCTCGGTTATATATTTTACTATAGTATATTACTATGCTATATAATTGTGTAGTCAAGGAGAAGAATAATTTTATATTCATTATTGATAGCGATTATTTCTTATGGGCAAAAGAGAAATCAAATTATTTTTATACACTTGTGAGAGATGCTCTCACGAATGGCTGCCAAGAACTACCGATGAACCTACGGTCTGTCCGAGCTGTAAGTCACCTTATTGGAGCAAACCAGTAAATAGTAATTAAGAGTAGCCTTTTTATCACTTCGCTGTCATCTTATTTTAATATGAGCTTTGATTTGCTAGAGGGTGAGCAGACAATATTTTCATTTGCGGATGCTCTAGATCCGGACCACATACCGAAACTATTGCCGCACAGGGAGAATCAACAATTAGAGATACGTAATGCTATCAGACCTCTACTTCACGGCAGGACAGGAGATACCTTACTAATAAGAGGCGGGCCGGGATTCGGAAAAACAGTAGTAGTAAAACGAATGCTGATGAGTCTTGATGAAGAAGATACAAGCGATAAAAAAATATCTCACGTTTATATTAATTGTTGGCGGCACAACACCACGTATAAAATTATTGTGGAATTAGCACACGAATTGGGATATAAATTTACACATAATAAAAATACTTCTCAAATCATAGATGAAGTAAAAAGAATAGTTGAGCAAAAAGACGGTGTAGTATTAGCATTTGATGAAATTGACAAAATAGAAGATTACGATTTCTTGTATTTTATTTTAGAGGAAATAAAACGCAAAACGCTTTTGCTAATTACTAACGATTCTGATTGGGGAACTAAATTAGATGACAGAATTAAAAGCAGATTAACGCCTATTGTTTTGGAATTTAAATCATACGTGCCGGATGAAATCAAAGATATTTTGAAAGATAGAATAAAATTAGCATTCTATCAAAACGTTTGGACAGATGAAGCGTTTAATGAAATAGTTGACAAGGCTATAAATTACTCTGACATTAGAGCGGGAATAACTTTGCTAAAAGTTACTGGCGAAATTGCAGAGAAAACAGGCAGCAGAAAGGTAAAACTGGAACACGCTAAAGAAGCAATCAATAATACATCTGCCTTTAAGATAAAAGTTACAAGCGATTTAGCAGAAGAGGAACAACACGTCTTAGATATTTGTAAAACAAATTCCGGACAGACTACCGGCGAATTATATAAAATTTATATACAATTAGGAGGGCAAAAATCCAACAAAACATTTACCAGATATTTGCAAGATCTTGAAACTAAAAAGCTGATTAAATTAGATATGACGGGAGAGGGATTTACCGGCAAATCATCTGTCATTACATACATTGGTGATGAAAAGAGACTAACAGAATTTTAGAAAGATAGTTTTATAAACAGGTAAGACATATCTTACCTATGGACATCGCTGTTACTAAAATGAGTTCTAAAGGTCAGGTTGTAATACCTGCGGAAATGCGTACCGACATAAAAGAAGGTGAGAAAATTATCATCATCAAAAGTGAAGGTCAAATAATAATGAAAAAGGCAACGGAACTAGATGAAAAGCTCAAAGAAGATTTGATATTTGCAAAAAGAACTGAAAAAGCTTGGAAGCGATATGAAAAAGGCAAATTCAAATCAATGGATTTTGATGACTTCATAGCAAAAATGAAGAAATGGTAATTGTTATTTTTAATCCCCATTTTCGGGTTGTTTTCTCAAAACTCAAAGATCGTATTCTAAAAGATCGCATCATAAAACAAATAATAAAAATCAGGGAAAATCCAGAAATCGGAAAACCAATGCGATTCGGGAGAAAAGGGACGAGAGAAGTTTATATCTCGCCATTTAGATTATCGTATACCTGCATAAAAGAAGAAAATAAGATTATTTTGTTAGATTTCTACCATAAAGATAAACAATAAGTGAGCTGTAAAGTGAATGAAGAAGTGCTAGCATTGACGTTAAGAATGTATTAAATAACTTTCTTTGCAGGAAATCGTATGACGTCTAACTATGCACACGCAAATTTTCTAAAAAGATATGAGAAATCGTTAATAGAAAAAGCAATTGACGAACGCGCTAAAGCTTTCTCGCCAATTTCCAGAGTTGTTAAAAGAAATTTAAATTAATTTTTTTATGCTTTCTAAATCTACTATCCGCTTTTGCGCATCAACTGCAGGTCTAAACATATGCCAGAAAACTTTCTGCAGCCAATCTACCCAATTCTCATCAAATATTTCGTAGTAAATATAGGTTTTATTTTTGAGTTCGCCAGTCCTGTAAGTCTCTGGCACTTTGATCTCTCGAAGTCTAATTAGTTTATTATCTATAATAATTGCGCGCAATGGCTGCTCAGAATGCCTAATTTCGATAGCATTTCGCCCGACTCTGCTGTTTATCGCCAAAACTTTTCTGATGTTTTCAATTCCCGCAGCTTCAACCCTGGTTAAAATTCTTATGTTAACTTTAGGTGCGAGCTCCTCTAAAATCGAAAGAACATATTCTTTCCCTTGAACTAGATTTACCAGGGAGAGGTTGCCTGAAAAAATGTATATTTCTTTTTCCGCTTGCTTAAGCAGCAGTATTATGTTTTTATCTCGGTCGCTTTCTTTAGGATCGACTATATCTGCAAAAGCCCTCCTTTTCTTTTCATCTGCAAATTGATAAATATCCAGGGGAGAGAAGTCTTCTTTTCTTCTGCCAGTTTCTAGTTTCTTCAAAATCTGTTGCTGCACTTCTGAAACTGCAGGCTTCTCTGTATTATTCCAAAAAGCAACTTTAAGCGCTCCGCGAGTACCCTCTCTAAAAACCCGAATAGCAATTGTTCCCTGCTCTTCCGAAATTTTGCTAATATAATTGTCTGCTGTCCGCCAATTTACGTTAAGGAGCAATGCAATTTCTTGTATTGTGCGTGGTTTTGCATAAACAAATTCATTAATTTTCTTAGCTGTAGCGGAGTCAAGCATTGCAAAGATATGCAACGCTATGCATATAAATTTGACGGCAAAATACAAGTTCTCTACAACTCTATATATCTATATGAAAAAAGAAGGGGGCAAAAATGGAAACAATTGTGATTAGACCTACTGCTGAACTGTTGAATCAGTTCATGGTAAACCAAACTGTTGAACTGTATGAAGATAGGATATTGCAAGCGCTGAGTGAAGTCTGGGCCTATGAACCTCGGGATAATGAACGCTGCAAGGCGGACGACGCTGTAAAAAAATTAGTTGATGGCTGGTTTGAGCTTAAGCTTGGTGAAAAATATCAGCCTATTTCGCCAAAAATTTTTGAGCTGCAGCGCGAGATAACAATAGACTTAAGCAGGTACACGACAAAGTACAATCACAGTCAGTTGCACAAGAATCTAACTTTCCAGATTCCAGCATTTTGCGTTTCTGAAAACAAGCATTGGAGTCACACTCACAAATTTGAGGAAAGAGGCATCATGCCTTACAGCGGTCATGAATGTGAAATAAAAATTTCTTCAGAGCGCAGGCCAATGCCACCAGAAATTAGAGGGCAAGCCCAAGCCGCAAGAGCTTACGCCTACCAAGTTTACACCGAAGCATTAAGCACCCATCCGCTCAGTGAAATAATCTACCATACTCCTGATATTTTTTCCAGGCCAGATGAAGCTAGGCTACTTACACTTTGGCAACCAAAGCCTTCAGATCTAAAAATAGATGTTAAGGTTAGGCAGATTGACAAAGACCCGATATTAGTCTTAGATTGGGGAAAGCCATATCTGGTTACAACTTGGGAAGAACCTGATGAGTTGCCTTTTGATGATATACTAGCCAAAGCTTTGGGTGAAGGACAAGTAACTATTGATGATGTTGTGTCTAGCTAGATAGAGAAGTTAAAGTCAGAGCAACATACGTCAGCTTTATCGTGCTGAATATCAACTTTAAAGTGCGTCATTATTTAATCAGAGGTAATGACTCGTATTTAATGTTCTGTTTATCAAGCAAGTCAAGAAAACGTTTTTCAACAATAAATTCATCTTTTTCATCAGAATAAGTATTACCATTAGTTATTAAAAGATAAAATCCTTTTACTTTATTATCTTTAGAGCTGTTTATCTTTATGCGGACGCGAGTAGTGGCTTCCATAGTAATCATAAGCATACTAAGTATATTAATTTGTGTTTACTACTTACTAAGCAAGAGAGTACTGGATACTAGACAACCTCGCGTAAACCCCTTATATATCGGCTGCTTTAGGACCGTTATGGTAATCTTCAATGCGGAATTAATAGACCCAAACAACTACGGCATAGCATTTGTGGAAGAAATATTTTCAAGACAACTGCAAATGTTACCTCTTCATACTCTTTCTAAGGCCATATGAAGTAGCCGCCTCCTTGTACGTTGGGAATAGGTGTAAACTTAGACCCAACCAGGCTACTTTCCAAGTGGAAGTAATTTCGCTGGACCAATCTAAACTAGTTCAGATTGGGTTTTAGTTATATCTGCATCAGGTACAGCTATGTGTGTTTTGATAGTTTGCAATTGCCATAATCTCGTTTAATTTATTATTTTTGAATTCAGTATAGCTTTTTTGCAGTTGTTTTATTGCTGGATTAAAATTACTGGATTTCATATTATTTATGCTAACCACCTTATGATGTAAGTCTATACCAGCTTCCGAATCTTTAGTAAGTACGCCATACTCCAGTTCCAAATAAATTTTTATAAATAAACTTTTATCTTCAAGAATTTTTTCTGCTAAGCTTCCGCGCTTTCGTTTTGCCTTTTCCGTGAGCCATTGGCGATATACCCCATATGTTAACATAACATCTAAAGTTTTTTCGCTTTCCAGTATTTTCTGTAACGCCAAGACATCATCCATTTTATTATTACACTTTTTATTATTTTTAATTTTGATTCTGCTCTGCTAGTATAGTTTCTAATTCCACTGGTGCTCTACTATTAGAGGCACAGATACTTGCAAGATCAGATCTTGCACGCTCAAGCCATTTGTATACAATAGGTTTAGATACTCTATACATTTTCGCAATTTCTGCAACCGAACGTTTACTATATAATGTTAATACTTCTTCAGCTGATAATTGAGTTATTGAATAAGAGTCTTTATTTATGGTAGAATAACTTTGTTGTAATCTTTTGCAAAGTCTGTTGAGCTTATTACTCCTCCTACCTTTAGCTCTTGAAATGCTTGGCGTTCCATAAAGTTCATGGCCCATTTCCGAATCTTTTGTAAAACAGCCATATTCTAATTCTAAATGAATCCGCTGTAACATATCTCCATTCTGTAGTATTGTATTATATACACTAAATGCAGTACCTATTCTTATTGATTTACTTCTTTTATCTATCCAAAGTTTAAACTCATCTAAACTTAATTTATGATTTAGAGTTCCTTCGTTCTCAAGCTTCTTTTGCAGGTCTGATAATTCAATCATATTTGAAAGCCCTGTGTATCAATTAAAAACGTTACTGTTTCAAATTATTTATATACTAAAGACTATATCCGAATTATATGGTTAGCAAAAAAAGAATAAAACTTGCAGACCAAATAGGCAACGAACTTTTTGGAGCTACTGACGGAACTATTAGCGCATTAGCAGTAGTTGCTGGAGTTTTCGCAGCTACAAGTAATATTTTTCTTACATTAGTTGCAGGAGTTTCTGCAATTGTAGCAGAAGCTGTCTCTATGGGTTTTTCATCTTACATTGCTACGGGTGCAAAAGAAAGTATTTTGAAAATAAAAGAAAAAGAAAGGAAAAAAGAGATGATTAAAAGCGCAGTATTATTTTGGGGAGTAACTCTGGGCGGCGGTTCCATTCCAATTATCCCGTTTATATTTAGCTTTCCAAGTCCACTAATGTTTTCGTTAGCGTTTAGCGTAATATTTCTTTTCTTAATGGGAGCGCACTTCGCTAAATATACAAAACAAAATCCATCCGTAGCAGGTCTTAGGATTTTAGTGGTTGGTTTGATAGCAGCAACTATAACATATGTAGTCGGTTATGCTTTTTCATTAATTGCGCCGTTTTAATTAAATTACTTTAAAAAATTTCAAAAGTATAAATATTCAGCTGACCTGTAGTTCTTTTCTAGAAAGGTCTAGTAAACCCTTCAAAGCTGCGGAAACCCCAGTTCCATACAGGCGGACGATATTTCCGACAATGCCCTTTGTTTGCTGCTCGTCAAGTCTGACAACGTTATATGACTTATTCCAACTTTGCGCTATATACGTTTCTTTTCCGGGAGAATATAGTAAGTGTATAGCAGATGGAAACTCCATACTTTTCTGTATGTTGCCAACATAGCTCAAGCTGCTAGGCTCTATATCTTTTTCACTTAGCACAGTTATTAAACTAGAAATTTTTAACGCGTCTCTCAAACTTTGCAACCTTGCAGCATCTACTGGTTTTCCTTCATCAGTTGTGCCACGCCATACCGCGCGAGGAAGAAAGGCATCTCTTTCAACTATATCTTCTATAGCGTCGCATCTGCAATCTGCAAATGATATCCAAGTAGAAGCCAATATCTCATCTTGCGTTGTTGTTTCACCCTCCAAGTCTAAAAATTCGAAACTTTTGAGAGGTTTAGCCAAAATGTAAAGAAGATATGGTACTGAAGAGTACTTCATTTTCACTCTCCCTATAAACGTACTTTCTGTGGAAACAGAGCCTCGGAAATCAGGACCCCAGTCTAAAGAGAAATCAGTGTGTGGAAGTACGTGACATGTTAGCTCACCCATGCTTTCGGGTCTGCACTAAATGTTTTAAATACTTCTATGCAGACTTTAAGAAAGTTTAAGGATGGCCAAAGTTCAGAAATATAAACTATACATCGGAGGCAAGTGGGTAGATTCAGCTTCTAAAGAAACCCTTGATGTGATAAACCCTGCCAATAGGCAAGTCATTGCAAAAGTGCCTAAAGGTACTAAGATGGACGTGGACAGGAGCCGTAAAAGCTGCTCGCAAGGCTCGGATTAATTATAGCTATTATACCTGGGATTAAAGATATAACTGCAAGGGTTGTTGTAAACCAATTAAATCTTCCACTTTTTTTCCGCAATTCCGTCTCTATTATTTGCAGTTCTTGCCAGTACAAAAAGTAACGATGACAATCTATTCAAGTAACGAATAAGTTCGGGATTAAGTTTTTCAATTTTTGAAAGTGCAACAATTCGCCTCTCTGCGCGTCTGCAAATTGTTCTCGATGCGTGTAGGTATGCGGATAATTTGTTGCCGTGAGGAAGAATAAAATTCTTTAGTAAATCTAAATTCTCATTATAAGTGTGCAATTGTTTTTCTAAATCATCAATATCTTTTGTTTCTATTTCAACAGACCTTTCTAATTTTTCAGACTTGTGAGCTAAATCAGCACCGACAACAAATAATTTATGCTGTACTTTCTCAAATATTTCATCCAAATCTTTATGCGCGTTTTCTGAACGGCATAAACCAATAAAAGCATTTAATTCATCAACGCTGCCAATAGCTTCTATTCGAACAGCACTTTTAGCCATCCGTTCGCCAGTAATTATACTAGTTTCGCCAAAATCCCCCTTGCCTGTAAAAGATTTAGTAGTATCGCAGTGGCCAAGTTCCATCATCCCCCCTCCTGCTTAAGAATATAAGCGCAGTATATAATATTTTGTTCTATTGAAGATCTTTAGATTTTCAAGACTAGAAAACCCAAAGGTTTTCTTTGTATTTGTACTACTAACTAATATTACATAATAGCAGGTTGATAAGTTATTTAAGCCTTTTACCCACTAATAATATATATGACAGCATTTAAACTAAAGGTTTTGGCTAGTTATTAGTGGATCGAAACATATGGTTACTCTAGTTGATTTGGATATACCAAAGAAATACAATTTCAAAATAGATATGCCTTCTTTGCGAGCTCTCCAAGAGTTTTCTATTGCAAAACCTCCCGCTCCCCAGCTAGAAAAAACGTCTTTGAAAGTTCTGCACGATATGCATTTTGAACCGCTTGCAGTTTTTTCACATCTCGAACTTAATGGAGATTTCACTCTCGCATTTGCATATGCTTTGAAAAAGCTTTTAAGAAATAGTCCTGAAGTTCCAGAAATTATGTTAGTAATAAATAATTACGAGAAAAAAATAATTATACAAACAGATTCCGCACATCAGATTTTCGAAAAGCTGCACGCTTAATTATATTTAATCTCTGCTTGCCCGAGTGCGATTAATTCTTCTCCAATTTTTATCCAATCTTTTTGCAAGTGATCTGCACTCGAACCTTTTTGTGCCAGGCGCGCAATTTTGTAAGTTACACTTTGCAGTTGTCTGTCCAAACTTCCAGCAATTGCAATAGCTTTTTGTATTGTCAAAACTTTCTCCATATGTTTTTATTTTAAAATCAATTTATTATATATTTCGTTTAGTAAAGTATATATAATACACAAAACAAATGCAATTATGGTAAATTGGAAATCGAAAAGCGCAACTGCGCGAATGTCAAAAGGTTGTGGCTGTATGCATCACGCAGGCAGCGAATTAATTTTTGGAATTCTTGTTTTGACATTTGGTTTAGTTGCATTACTAAAAACATTAGGAATGGTTTCACAGGCGATGTTTGATTGGGTCTGGCCGATAATAGTAATAATTATCGGAGTAAAATATTTATCAAAAACCGCGTGCAACTGTTGCTGAATAAATTATTTTTAATTTTTTTCTCTCATTTGTTTGTTTCAGTTTATATTTTATAAACTAGATAACGCAAAATATATATACTCCTTCTTTTCTAAGAGTAGTTGGAGGATATGGCCACTCGCAATAATTTCACAAGGAATTTTGTGCTAGTATCAGCACTTATCTTTTTGGTAGCCATTGGTTTCTCAAATGTTTCTGCTGGACCAGTAAATTCATCTGAAGCTTTTGATTTTAATGGAACAATTTACTTTCCAAATGGATCAGTAGCATCGGGTGTAAATGTTACTGTTTCGCTTTACGATAATAATAATGGCACTACCACTTCTTTGTCAGTTGCAAAAAGAATTTTTACTGAAATGACAAATGTTAATGGATTCTTTTCATTTACTGAGGAACGAAACATTTCTGGTTCACGAGATCAACTTTGGTTAATAGAATTTATATCAAATTCCAGTGCGCCTATTGGTTATAATAATACGTTTATCGGTCCAAGATTCTCACCTATGACTATTGCTAGAGTTATATTTGAATTAAGCAACAAATCTATATATTTGCAGCCAGCGATACACTTCAATATTACATCTATGTTTAATGCAACAGGTCATAATCATGAATTTAACTTTACAGTTATAGATAATGCATTAGGTATAAGAGCGTATAACAATATGACATTTACTGATAAGCAAGTAAAATTTGGGGGTCATTCGCCTATAGATACAAATGTCACTAATTTTACATTGCCAAGAAATAGAAATTCAAGTTTGGGAAAAGGATATACTATAATAGTATGGAGAGCATCCCCTATAAGTTTTGGAGAAGCTGCTGCAATAGATATGGTAAATAGAACAGGTCCAGTAGCATTTTATTTCCCAATCAACGACAGTTATAATCATAATATGACTGTAAACTTAAACTTAAATGCATCACTGAATTTATATGCATTTCAAGGTAATTTAACATCTACAGTAAATACTTCAGCATTAAATTTTACAGGCACCCAAAGATATGTACATTTAGCTCATAATGGAAATATAACGCTAGCTGATTTTGGCTTTGATAATTATACAGGACATGATACTCAATATGGTGGTGCAGATGGAATATTTGTAGACTATGCTAGTAGTTCTGGGAATTTTAATGTAACCGTACCTGGCTATGCAAATGATACAGGAACTACATCTATAGGTTTGAACCAAAGTTATATATTTGCTGCATTTGCTAATGAATCTGCATTAACTACAGCAGCAACTCCTTTTTATTTTGGTGCATTCGTAAATTTATCAACAGCTAGAGAAGGAAGTCCAACATATCTACCAAATTTACAAATGAGAAGATTAGGTGGAATTCAGTACTTTAGTGATATTAATGCTACAAAAGTATTATTTAATCCTGTTAACGACACCAACATTACACTTGGTGAGATATTTGATTGGCAAGTAGAAGTAAGCTATCCAACAGTATATAATGGTGTGAGCAATACTATACATATAGTATGGACAGGTACGTCAAATTCATCCGGATACTTTGCAGTCCCATTATTAACTGACTTTGGCGCAAAAGTAAGAATATATCATAGCGCATATTCGCCGCAAGAATTTGAGATAAATCCTGCAGAAATATTAGCATCAGCTGATGCATCAGTGAATAAGGGCATGATTAATTTATCTGTAAAAGAATATATCGCTGATGATCCGGATGGCAGCGGATTTACATCAATGACAATGGATATTTATAATACAACTGCTGCTTGTGGAAATGCAACACTAACAACAAGTTGCCCAGTTGCTATGAGATTTGGTCGATTCACAACTCAAGCAACTACTAAAATATTGAATTTCCAAGTAATAAATGCAACACTAAGACAAACATTCCAATCGGTGGAATTTATCTTCAAAGAAGTTGACTTGTCTTCGACAGGTTATCCAACTGCATTTGTGGATACAGCGCCAGCCAAGGTTAGACTCGGTAGTTATTATATATATTCGTGGAAAGTTGGAAGTAGTACACCTAGATCTATATATAGATCTGCTGAAGTTGGATTTCCATATGAAGATACAGAAATAAATGATCAAACACCAATAACGGTAAATATTACTAGATTATATAATACTAAGTGGAATATAATATGGGATCCTACAGTAAATGGAACAAATCCATCTATAGGTGTAAGTGGTTTAGCAGATGTAAATAATACTTTACTTACAGGTAATGTACTTTGTAGTACAATAAATCCAACTTTAGATTGTTTCGTAAATACATCAAAAAATATAGTATATGTAAAATTCCCACACTTTACAGGATATATGGTCAATATCAATGGAACAGCTATACCTAGTACATCTACTACTACGTCAACAGGCGGATCTGGAGGCGGTGGAGGCGGAGCTGCTGGTGGTTCGGGAGCAGTAAGTGGCTCTCTATATTGGTCTGCTATAACTGGTGGTCAAGAAACAACATTCTTGTCCTCTGAGCCAAGAATTCCAATAACAAAGATAGTCTTCATACCAGTAGAGGATTTGGTAAAGACAAGATTAACAGTAAGCACATTTGACGCAAATAGGCCAGCAGAAGTTTCAGTAGATGCTCCGGGTAATCTTTATGATTATATGGAAATAACAGTATCTGCTGAAGAAGGTACATTCGCATTGGAAGAATCTGCCAAGATAAACTTCCAAGTAGAAGAACAATGGATAGATGATAATAATTTAGATGCTAACACCATTGCACTTTACAGATGGGATACTGAAATAAGCAATTGGCAGAGATTACCAACTACGCGCTTGAATGAAGATGATAACTTTGTATACTTCCAGGCATTAACCGAGGGCTTTAGCTTCTTTGCAGTAAGTGCAGGAGGCGAATTGCCATTACCTGGACCAACTGTCGAAGAAGGGGGAATCAGAGGTCCGAGCGATATAATAGTGCCAGAGTCGTTGCAGAAGCCATCGAATATAATACTGATATTAATAATAGTAGTATTGGTGATATTCATCTTCTATGAATTGCAGAAGCCACGCAATAAAAGATTGAGCAAGGAAAGAAGATCGGCAAAGAGACGGACTCAGGAATAGATATACGATATCGACGCTAAATTCTTAGCGTCTATTTTTTACCTTTTTATAATAAAGCACGGAATTAATTTCTTGAGTAGAACTAATTCTTACTTTTTTATTTTTATTTGATCTGCCCGGACAATGTATCCAGCAGAAATATATTGTTATCTTAGTTTAGAAATTAGACTTGGCAAGTATTTGCGTTGAGTTGTTCTTAACTATTTGTTTCCAATCTTTGCTTTTTTCATTCTTTAGAAATGATTTGAAAATATTATAGCCAATTGTATAGCCTGTCCATCTCGGATATGATTTCCCCTCGAAGAATACTTTGTGGTAGAGTTTGTAATCTTTAGAATTAATTTGCGGTTTTAACTCCCGCCAATATCTTTGTATTTGTTCCTTGCTTATAGCAATAGTCCAAGGCGCTCTTCCGCCGCCTACAATTCTTTCCCGAAAATGCTCTGCTAAGCCCTCATAAGCCAAGCTATCAAGAAGAGTTCGCCATTTATGATGACGCATAACAACAGAATGCGTGTATTCGTGAGCTATAGTATTAGAGATCTCTTGCTGCCAGCCTATTACTTTTTCTGGATAAACATACATGTGAATAGTATTTTTGTAAGGGGAGTAGCCCGTTGAACCTTTCATTTGGTGTTTGACAAATGAGCTAAAAGTTGGAAATACGAATATATTCGTATGGGGACTTGGCAATACTTTGTAACTTTTTATAAGAGCATTACTAATTAATTTATTTAATTCTTTATTAGGTAGTCTATATTCCGGAACTTTTTCACCTTTATATTCCCCAAAAATTCCAGGAGGTAAAAATCTTCGCAGCCAAGTTTTTTCTTTAAATCCGCCAAAACCGCTGTATTTATCTTTTGAAATAGAGTTAGTAATAGAATCGATAAATTCTTTTTTGCCATTACTCTTACTTTCTATAATATGTATTTTACCTATCAATTTTCCGGCGTAATGAACTAGTGTTGTCCCCATGTAAGAAAGTTTTATTATGTCGAATTAATATCTTTTGCTCTAATGGCCATAGGGAGATTTAGTAACATAATCATAATTAGCATTATAGTTTTCGGACTTTTATTATTACTTACATTAATTCCAGTAAGTCCAACAATTATAACTGGAGCAGTTACTTTTAATGATGAAATAGTAAGATATAATCCAGTAGACCCTCCTTCAGAAGGCACAATTCCGTTAAATATAACATTAAAAAGCAATAGTATTATTGAACTCGGCGAACCTAATCTAATTAATATCAGCATAAGGCCGAAAGGAAACTCTCTTGTTACGGATGTAAATTTTACTTTAATAGACACAGCTTTTTTCATAAGAGGAACTAACGGAACAAGTTTGGATAATAGTTTATGGGCGTTTACTAATTTTACCGGCGAGAAAGTGCACTGGTATAATACAACCAGCTCTGGCTTATTTAATAACGCTACTAATGAAACTTTTTATGTTAATACTTCTGCAACAGGAAGCGATGATAGCCAGTTTACAATATTTGTTTTAGTAACATTCAATAATTCTGACTTGGGCGATATAGTAACGAATACAACTAGTATAACGTTGCAATTTAATGATACTAAACCTCCAACAATTATTAATAATACAGCTACTGGAAGAGTTTCTGGAGTAATACAAATTAATGTAACTGCAAATGATACGGGTACAGGAGTTAAAAATGTGACTTTCAGATATGAAAATTCTACTATCAATGGTACCTGGACAAATATGACAAATCTTAATGGATTATTATGGAACGGCACATTAAATACATCTGCTTTAGCAGACGGTTCTTATAATATACGAATAAATGCAACAGATAACGCTTTGGATGAAAACTCAAATTCTATGCCTAATTCTGGACTTACATTGATAGAAGGTTTTACTATACAGAATGCGGGGGCTAATGGCGGCCTTGGCGCAAATATAAGCATAGTATCACCGCAAAATTATACATGGCATCGTTCTAATTTCTTAACAAATGTTTCTTTAAATGATACTGCTAATACGGTTACTAATTTATCTTATAGATATGAGAATTCAACTGTAAACGGCTCTTGGATAATTCTTGGCAATCTAACTGGACTTTTATGGAATAATACTTTTAATGTTTCAACCGTAGGCGATGGAAATTATACTTTAAGATTTAATGTAACTGTAGGATCCAATTCGAATGCAACGATTATTGAAACCATATTCATAGATAAAATAGCACCATTAATAACGAGTTTCTATACAAAGAAACCAGTAGTTTTGACTGGAGAAACTTTAATAGCCCAGGATTTCGTTTGCGTTGCTATTGATAACGGTACTTTAATTGGCGGAAATTTTAATTACGTTATTACTGGCTTTAGCACTTCAGACGCCGGAATTAGAACTGCGACGTGTACAGTTACAGATTCAGCTCAAAATATAGCCTCAGCACTTGTAAATTACACTGTTAAACTTTTAGACCAACAGATAGGAGGACCAACATTTGGTTCGGCAACAAGAATATTTGGAGAGGTAAGGAAAGATGGCTTTTATTTATTCAATGATTTGAATGATGATATCGGAATTTATAGTATAGAGTTTATATCTAAAATTGATGCAAGTAATGTAAATGTAAAAGCAGAGCATTTAGCACCTTTGGATTTGCAAAATAAAAAAATTCCAACTCTGATTGCAGATGTTTATTTATTTGTTGAATTAAGCTTGCTAGGTTTGACTGACAAAGATATAACAGATATAGTTGTTAAATTCAGCGTAACAAAAGAGTGGCTAATGCAGCACGGTTTAACCAAGGAGGATGTCGTTTTGCTGAGATATGATGAGATTAACAGCCAGTGGTGGCCAATTGAAGTTGAACTCACGTCGGAAGAAGATTTCCATTTTAATTATAAGGCAGCTATTCCAGAATTTACTATTTTTGCAATTGGAAGCAATCTCCAAGGAACCGAACAGCCGCAGCAAAGCCAAGTCGTAACTCAAAGCATTTCAGAGAATGTAAATCGAGCCAGCCAGAATTTCTTGAGCTTCTTAACGGGAAGAGTAGCTGGATTCCAGTTGAATACCAGTAGTCCAAGTAGATTAGCCAATATCTTAGTTGTATTAGGCGCTCTTATAGCATTAGTGTTAATATATATGCGCGCTTTCGAGGGAAAATCTAAGAAAAGATTTGAGATCTAAAATTTACTTAAGCAACTTTTATATACTTATTAAATAACTTTTGCAGTATGGGGTGGAGGCGCGGGATAGGCAATTTGCTAATTCTTACTTTAGCTCTGGCTATTCTTCTTCCAAGCGCTCTTGCAGCCGAAATTGATTCAGAAATATATACGCAATTAGGACAAAATTCGCAAGTTTCAATTATTATTGAATACAAAAATCCATCAGATATTAAAATATCTGGAGTAGATATAAAGTCACTAGAGTCAGATACTGTTTTTTCTGCTACTGTAAGTTCAAGTAAACTTCAGCAGCTACGTCAAGATCCAAACGTTAAAGCAATTTATTACGATTATCCAGTCCGAACTAATTTAGATGTTAGTGCAGGAAAAGTAAATGCAACACAAGTATGGGATTTGCAATTTAATTCTCAAAATATCAGCGGACAAGACCAAAGCGTTTGTGTAATTGATACAGGTATTAATTATACTCACCCAGCATTAGGTGCCTGTGCAGCTATAGGCGGAGGCTGTAAAGTTTTAGATGGAATAGATTATGCTAATAACGATGCTGACCCGATGGATGATAATGGTCACGGTTCGCACGTTGCAGGAATTATTGCAAGCACAGATGGAACTTATAGAGGTATCGCACCAGATGCTGGTTTAATAGCAATTAAATCTTTGAATTCGGGCGGCACTGGTTATTCAAGTAATGTAACTGCAGGAATTAATTGGTGTATAAATAATAAAGACGATTACAACATAACATCTATAGTTATGAGTTTATCTGCATACCATCCAAACGGAACAGAAAAAACTTTCCACGATTATTGCGATGCTGAACCAAGTTCTTTAATTCCAGCAATTAATGACGCAGTTGGAGCAGGAATATTAGTTGCAGTTTCATCCGGAAATTCTGCAGAAAGTGCAAGCATAGGTTTACCTGCCTGCGCTACAAATTCGACTTCAGTTGGAGCTACGGATGACCAAGATAACAGAGCTTCTTATTCAAATGTCGCGAGTATATTAGATTTATTTGCACCTGGCAGTTCTATACACTCTGTAAGTTTTGATGATGGTGGATTTACAGATATGAGTGGAACATCTATGGCAGCACCTCACGTTGCAGCCGCTGCAGCTTTGCTGCAGCAATATGAAAAACTTGAATCTGCCACTGCTTTGACGCCGCAGCAAATAGAAAACGCACTTAAAAATACAGGAATAGTAGTTCAAGTTTCAAGTTTAAATTTTTCAAGAATAGATATAAGAGGAGCACTAAATTTTATTGATGATACTGCACCCGGAAGCATATATGATTTTGTAATGGACAGCTGGACCGCAGGCAGCGTTTATTTCTATTGGACAGATCCAAATGATACGGATTTAGTTCATGCACAGATATTTTTAGATGGAGAACCTTATGCAAATACAACAAATCAGGAATATGAAATAACAGGTTTGCAGGCAGATACAACTTATGAAATTTTAGTTTATGCAGTTGACGGCGGAGGAAATAAAGCCGAAGGCATAGGAGAAAATGTAACAACAGCGAGTGATACTGAAGCCCCCGTAATAACTTTGAATTCACCTGCTAATGCTACAAATATTTCGGAAGGAGCAGTAATAGATTTAGGCATAACAGATAATGGAACCATTAATTTCGTTTCTTATTATGTAAATGACGGCGATAATATTACTTTAACAAATCCATGGGATATATCAACTAGCGGCTGGACTGCAGGACTTAAAACAATAAATGTATTGGCGATAGATGCCGGAAATAATACAGATATAGATGTATTTGAGTTTACAGTAACGAACGAACTGCCAGTTATTGGAACAATAAAACCTAATGCAACAACTGTAACAAATACAATTGATTTCAATGCCACTGTAAGCGATACAGATGGACAAACCGATATAAGTAATGTAGAATTCTTTGCTTTGAATAATAGCAACTGGGTTTTAATTGGAAATGATACAACAGCGATAGTAGATATGTATAACGTTTCATTTAATTCTAATTTAATAATTGATGGAATAACGACACTAAGAGTAAATGCCAGCGATGATGATGGAACTGTAACACAAGATGTAAGTGTAACTATTAATAATGTCAATGATGCTCCACTTACAACGGTAACTGTACCTAACGGCGGCGAAACTGTAACTGGCAATTATGCAGTTAACTGGACTGCTTCTGATCCGGAAAATAGTACATTAACATATGATGTTTATTATTACGTACAAGGTTCAGGAACACAGACAGCAATTTGCAGTGACATAACTGCAAAGACTTGCTTATGGACTTCGGCTAACGCAACTAATGGAGCTGGTTATAGAATAAATGTAACTACAACAGATGGCGTAAACTGGATTTCAGATTCTTCAAATTCTAATTTTACAGTAACTAATGGTGGAAGTTCGAGCAGCTCTAGTGATGATAGCGGAGCTTCTGGTGAAGTATCGGTGCCAAGCGGAGGTTTAGGAACTCCAGATGAACCAGCCAGTGATGAGATAGTTCAGATAACTGAAACGCCATTGGAAGCAGAAACGACAGCCGAAACAGATAGCGGATCTGATATAACTGGAGCATTTTTACTCGATAGCATAAGAGCTAATCCCAAAATGGCAGCAGTTGTAATTGGCGGATTAGCAGCAGCAGGAGCCGCAGCATTTTTCTTCTTAAAAGGCGGAGGAAATTTCCAGCTGCCAGAATTTGAAACGCCAGGCCCGCAATCTAATTCAGTAAGAAAACGCAGACGCTAAATAAACTGCTGTTTCTTTTTCTTCTTGGTTTGAGAATCGTAATGCCAGCCCGATTCTTGCTCACCAGTCTGCAAAACATATTGATCTTGCTGGTATAAATCATTAGTACTTTCATATTTCGAGTCGTAATCTTCCTTTTTATGTTTATTCTGCGATTCTTTTGGAATATCATTAGTGCCTGTTATTTGCTCAAGAAGATTTTTAGGAGGCTCTTTCAACTTTTCAATTGGCACAATAAGATTAAGATCATATTCTTTAGCCCTCGCCTTCAAATCTTTTTTAGAACTCCTAAGCAATTCATCTAGCGATATTCCAAATACTTTTGTTAACTTTATGGCGTCTTTCTTATCACTTACTTTTCCTTTAGCTTCAGCTTTTTCCAGCGCTTCGATTAGCTTTAATACCTCTTTAATTGTAAGTTTTTTTTCGATTTTAACCATTATATTGATATAATTTTATATTAAAAGAGTTATCTGTGTTATAATATTAACTCTAGAATTATTCGTATTTTCTTCTAAAGTAAACTATTTAAATCACTGATTTCTAGTCTTTAGCGAGGAGTATGGCCAC
>Ga0208957_1000617_pt1 | contig 25659 bp, 54 predicted proteins | sample RifOxyA1_FD_184029 | JGI IMG/M metagenome (GOLD analysis project Ga0208957, IMG submission 184029) | Groundwater microbial communities from Rifle, Colorado - Rifle Oxygen_injection A1 (SPAdes) | ecosystem: Environmental > Aquatic > Deep subsurface > Groundwater | place: Rifle, Colorado, United... | reverse complement strand
GTATGGCACAATAGACAGTCAACATTGACCTCCCCCTCCCCTATCACTGGCAAATCTCGCATGGCACGGGTGGCATGGCGGCGAGATGGCCGGCGACATCGCACCGCCAGATAATGTCGCGCATGCGCGTGAGCGAACGATGGAGGAAGAGGGACGGGTCGCGGCGCTCGATGTCGTTATCAATTACGACGACACGCTGATAATCTACTGGGTACTCGCTTTTCAGCAATTCATACTCATCGTCCTTTTGGTTCGGGCAGAAAATGCACGACGACCTAGCGGGGTCAGGCCAACCAAGAGAGCGGATAGTGTAGAGACATTGATAGCGAGATATGTTGAGATCAAGCAGGGGATAATAATTAGTAACCCACCCCTGTTTAGACACCCTTTGGCGGTCGGCCTCATCCGTTGAGATGCCCAGCCACATCCGCGCCTTTGCAACTCCACGCGAGCGCAGATAACGGCGGATAACCTCGGCTTTCCACGGGCCACTGCATCGGGTCGGCAGCTTCTGGACTGTGCCGTCCGGGAGCACTTTGTACGCCGGTATCAGAAGAACGCCGGACTGCGAGAATACCGAATCGTTGTTGGGCGTCCTGAGCATTACGAATTCGATGGCCATCTTCGCGCAGGCTCGGCGCAGGATCGTATCAACATACTCCAGAGTACCGCGCTTCTCGTAGCCCGTATCGACCATCACTAGAAGGTCCGGTCTGGGCAAGGTCCCTGCATAGATCAAGCCGACTATCGCTGTTGACTGGACACCGCCACCGCAGGATAACACGTTGATTTCTGGTACGCTGGAAAGCAACCTGCGTTGGCGGTCCTGGTTAGCGCAGGTCGAGGAGCAATATCGGCGGGCTGAGCGTTCTGTAGCGAACGCCTTCCCTGGGAGGAGACAGTTAGGGTTCAGGCACGTGGTAATCACCTAGCGACCCCTCGTCCTTCCAATTTCATTCCCCTGCGGGGCAAGCCAGCGGGGGACGCTGGAGCGAATACTCCCGGCGTTGACGCGAATTGAACGCGCGCAACCGAGGGTGATGTGGGCCGCAGAACAATCGAAGGCGGGCATCACAGGGAATACAACCGTAGCTCTGGCGACGCGATGAGCTGGGCACTGGCTGGGCATGGGTCCAGCGCAGTGGCCGCTAAGTTCTCCACGAGTCGCGGCGTCCATCGTGCTTGCCCGGTTTGGGCCTCCGGGCTGGCGTGGGAGTGAGTCATCTGCAAATAGTGTAGCACAGGCGTCAACGCGGCCTCGGTGCAGTCCGCTGCTCCCGGCGGGACTTGGCATCGTGACAAGCGGCGCAGAGGGCCTGGAGGTTATCGGGTGTTGTTGGACCGCCGCGAGCTTTGGGGACGATGTGATCGACGTGGGTAGCGGGGTTGCCGCATGGACAGAGGGGACCGCGCTTGAGGATGGTGGCTCGGAGGCGTTGCCAGGCGGCGTCATAGCCGCGTTGGGCTGGGGTGAGCTTGTGTTGCCAGGCCGGGCGCTGGTGGGCGGCGCAACGGGAGAGGTGGACGGCGAGGTAGCCGCAACCTGGGCAGGTACACGGGCCGGCTGGCGCATGGGGCATAGCTACCATATACCACGTCCGATCTGTCGTTGCAAGTTTTCATACTTTTGTGACGTATTTGTGACACTACTCCCTTGACACCCTGCCATGACATGGTGTATATTATAAGCATGGCACAGGGGGGGCCGGAGGGCGAAAGCCAGGCCCCAGGGGAGGAAGAAGGACGAATCCGCCTCCTAACCGATAGTCGCCCGCCCGTGGGCATGGTACGCGGGCAAACGGCAGGGGGGTGAGCCGACAATCGCACCCCAGGAAGGACAGGAGGATAGGACAATGGAAATCCCAGGGTGCACCCACACGACCGTAGAGATCGACCACGACCATGACCTCAAAGCCCTGGCGGTCTACTCCGGGGACACGTTGTTGGGGGTAGTCTACCCCGACAGCCTGGCCTCTCTCGCAGAGTCCCGCGCAGCCCTCGCCAACGGGGATTGCCCCGTCTGTGGCAGGTGGGAGGACGGGCTGGGCAACACCTGCTCCGAGGCGGGATGGCCCGATCCCACGTAGTTCGGGTAGCCCGCCCGTGGGCATGGTACGCGGGCCGGCTGAGGGGTGAGCCGACAATCCCCCCCAGTAGGAAGAACAGGAGGGAAATGAAATGACACAAACTCTGGCATCGGCGTTTAGCCTGGGCATGGTTGCCCAGGGAGCGGATGTAGAGATACGTCCGCTCTCCGCCCGGGACTTCCGGGCGGCCTTCGAGGTGCCCGTTGGGGGCACCCAGGAAGGGAAGAACGAGACCTTCCACCCCACCTACGCGGTGAGGGTGAACAGGGCTGTGGTGGGACACCCCGCCACGGCTGAGGCACTCTCCAAATTGTTGGGAGTGCCTATCCCCGTTTCCAGGGATAGTGTGGTGCTGTCCCCTGGCGATGTCCTCATGGTGGCCCAGGTGGTGGGCCGACAGGCAGTGTCCGGGGCAGAGGTTGCCGCCCCTGAGCTGTCATTTTTCTCGGTGCGGGTGTACGCTGCTCGCACCATAGCCGACCTCAGGGCCGAGAGGTCGGAGCTACGGGAAGCCGTAGCGGAGCTAGAGGCGCTACGGCCTCCGCAGCGGCCTCAGACCCAGGCGGAGGCGCTCAAGGCGCTGGGAGGGATATTCGGGTAGCCCGCCCGTGGGCATGGTACGCGGGCCGGCTGAGGGGTGAGCCGACAATCCCCCCCAGTAGGAAGAACAGGAGGGAAATGAAACCTGAACTAATCTCCATCTCTGAGGCCGCTAGACGCCTCGGAATATCACGCCAGACAGCGACCAACTGGTGCGACCGCCGGAAACTCCTAACCCGCCAGTTCGACGGGCACAGGATAGTTATCTGGCGGCCCCAGGATCAGGCAATGGCCGATGGCCCCGAGGCCACAGCGCGCCGGAACGCCCGGCGGTTCGCCGCCAGCATACAGGAGGGACAGCCATGAACACGCCTACACCGTGGAGGTTAGGACCCGAGGACATCGGCACCAGGGGGAGCCTGAGGCTCATGGGGCCGGATGGCAAACTCATAGCAATGTTTGAGGCTGATCGAACGCCAGGGGATGACCTGACATACCAACGCTCGGTGCGTGAGGACCGAGCCAACCTAGCCCTGGCGCTCACTGCCGTCAACGCCCACGACGCCCTCCTAGAGGCGCTCAAGGCGTGCGTGGCAGACGCCATACTCGACAAATTGGCCGATGCGGGTCGGTGGGGATACGCCTGTACTCTGGACGAACTTGAAGAACGTTTCCCACAAGCCTTTGAGCATATCGCCCAAGCCCGCGCCGCCATCAAACTAGCGGAGGGACAGCCATGAAGAGCGGCACCACCTGGGGCCGGCCCGTGTGGGACCTGGACCGGGCAACCCTGGCCTTCGACCAGCAGTCCGAGACTGACCAGTGGTACGCAGCCCTGGCCTGGCTCATCCCGCACGGCCTCACCTGCGAGAGCAATACCCTGGACTGCGGGGCATTATAGACGTGAAGGAGAAAATGACCACAATGCGAACAATACAGGACATCCAACTCGAACTCATGCGCCGGGCATCGTTCAACGATTTCGACGGCCCCGGGGTTGTTGAATCCCTACTGGCCCACCACGCACTATGGGAGGCCGCCCTGATGGATACGGACAATGGCCCTATGTACCACCTGCGGGACCTGTCGGCCAATTACTGGAACGTGTCTACCCTCCACATCATCGCACGGAACGGGCGAGAGCGCGAGTTGGAAGCGCTGGCGAGGACCTGGGGCGCTGACGAAGTGGCCTGGCACCCGGCTGGAAACGAGAAACTCGGTGGGCGCGGGGGAAACGGGAGCACATCTGTACTGCGGGTTTGGTGGGACTGATGAAATACAGAACTAGCCTGGATGCCCTGTGGCATCTGGGCGGCCCACCAGAAGACTACCCCAGCCGTGAAGAACAAATCCAAATCGCGATCGCTGAACGCCTGGAGGCCATCGCGGACGCCGTGGGCCGCGTAGCCGACCACCTGGGAGCGCAGATGGCCGAGGAACAGGCCAAGCTCGACGCGATAGCCGGCGCTGCCCAGGCTCAGGCTGAGGAGGAGGCCCGGGATATGTACGACCACGACGACACCCCCCTGTTCTGACGCCGGGGAGCACGTAACATATGGGGCCACCTCTTCGCGGGGGTGGCCCCTACCCTGACCAGCGCCGCGTTATGCGCCCGCTCCGTCAACTCTGTCGCCCTCCCTCAAACATGCCAACTTCCCCTTGGATTTGGGCACAGCCCACATCGCAGCCCGCATGGCAGTGTTCCGCTACGGTTGACGGCCAGCGGCCCTCTGGCGCTTATCCTGAGGCCAATCAGAGCAACCCCCCTTGTGCCACTGGCAGGCAGTGGGGCGAGAACCATTTGTTGCTTATGGCCTTACTGTCTGATATAATACAACCTGAGGTGATTCGATGAACACATGCCCGGTCTGCGGCAAAGCCGCGAAAAGAACCTATTGCAGTCAAGTATGCCACGCAACCACTCGTAGAAGCGGGGCCTCCCATTGTTGCCCCAATTGCCATCTGCCGTTCTACGCCAGTCTTTCTATGCTTTCCGATGGAGAGGGCAAGTTTTGCTCCGATCCATGCAGGCGTGCTTACCAACGCTTGCACGCGAAAGGCTACCCAAAAAAGGGGCGCATTGCCATTCACCGAACCGTGGCGGAGCAAGTGATAGGGCGTCGCCTTTTGAAAGGTGAGACTGTCCATCATATTGATGGCAACAGGCAGAACAACGCGCCAAGTAATCTCATTGTCTTTCAGAGCCAAGCCGCACACATGGCTGCTGAATTTGCCTCCGGCAAAGTACGAATAGGTCACGATCAAGCTGTCAACAATGGGCGTAAGAGCGGAATCTCCAGACGGGCGGCGGCACTTAATCAAAGTAATCGCCCCTGAGTGATAGGCAAACAGGTTTTATTGAACCATATCCGCTCACGCCGCCTGTTCGCCTTGCCGTTACTCTCCCCCTGGCCTTGGCCGGCATACCCGCCTTGCGCCTTCCACTCGTGGACGCTCCAGCCCTCCGGCATCGGCGTCCCCTCATAGCCGCACAGAGCAATCCGCACGTTCCGGCGCTGCCCCCACTCGATAGCCCACTCCCGCACATCATGCGCCACCGTCCCATCGTCCACGGCGTACAGGCCCATATCCCGTCCGTCCGTCTCACTGTAGGGCGGGTCCAGAAACACGCCCACGCTGCCAGAGTCTATCCGTAATGGCGTCGGGCCACATATGCGGCTCCAGTCGCCGGAGCACACGCGGACACGGCGCAGTCGGTCCGCCAGGCTCATCATGTACTGCTCCAGCGCATCCGTTATGGCTGCGCAATGGCCCCGCCCGTCGTCGCCCAGATGGACTAGCTTGCGGTTCACGCCCCGCCCGTTGCCCAGGTGGACTAGCTTGCGGTTCACCCCCTGCCCATCACTGCCCAGGTGGACTCGCTTGCGGTTCACGCCCTGCTCATCACTGCCCAGGTGGACTCGCTGATGCCATACCCCGTCCGCTACGGGCTTCCCCGCCTTCACAAGACGGCCATCCTCGACGTGCCAGGGGCCTTGCCCTGAGCACCAACCGCTGCCTATCCAACAGTTCAGCCCCCACACCCACCAGCCAGCGATCTTCACGTCGTAGTACTCGGGGTCGCCTTCCAGCTTAGCCGTCAGGCCGGTGCGCTGGCCCACAAGCCAGGCGTGTTTGCCGTTCATGTCCGCCTCGTTTACCGGAAGGTCGGCGTAGTGCGCCACCGCCTTCGGGTCCGCCTGGAGCGCCCGCCAGAAGTTGCAATTATGAGAGGCTAGCCCTTCAGCGACAAAGGTTTTGGTGTCCGTCGTGATTCCTATAACATCTTGTTCTCCCAAGAATTCCTTGCGAACCAAAGCCACTGCCCGATGATTCCGCCCATATAGCGATAGCATGCCCGAAGCAATCTTCCCTACGGCTTTGCTAATAAGGCGGTCGGGACGAACGAGCATCAAGAACCGTAGTGATTCGATTAGTCCACCATTCACGCGCAGGAAACGACATTTCTTTTGTTCACTCACGCTAACAGAAAAGCCCCGCTTCCCGAACCATTGTTTGGCATATGTGAGAGCCTGCCCTTCATTTTGAGAGACCCCCAGGTGCCAACCTGTGTCCCCTGTAATATGCCCTTCTCCCTCAAAGAAGCCGCCCATCCAGCCAGCTTCCCAAGTTTCTTCTCGGTCGATGTTCGGAGCGACTTTGAGAACCCATGAACACTGGTTCTTTCGGTTTGCGACCATGTTCTTTGTAGTTATCCAACGCCATCCTCTCCCGCCACTCCGATGAGACCCGCCGAGCCATTGATGGTCCTCTGAAGCAACCACCGAAGTCCCGTCGCTGAATGTGAGTCTATATGAGGGCCGTCGCATCACAGTAACATGCGTGATAACCCCTATTCGCCAACGGCGATATTGTGTCGGAGCGCGAAATCCTTCTCGTGCTTCACCCGGGTTGTGCTCATCGAAGGCTACCAACGAATCACCGACTACCAGAGAGCCAATCGAACGGTAAGACAAATCGGCCATGAGGATACGAGTTTCGGGCGCTAGACAGACCATCCCGTCGGCATCATTGATCGTCTCCGTCTGCTGCCACCAGCGGTGAGCATCGGGCCGGGCGAACAGGACGGCGGCGCTGCCCGCGAACGGCTCGATGTAGGAGTCTACGTTGCCAAACCGCTCCCAGACCACGTCAGCGATGGCCCGCTTGCCGCCAAAGTAAACGAAGGGAGGTGCGTAGTCTGTCACAGGCTGGCCCCAATGATGACCACGGCCACGCCACACATTAGGCGCACCAGTCTGACCCAGTGGTCATGCGCCCACGTCTGCCTATCTCCCCGCCAGGACTGCGAACCAGCATAGAGGCAGTAGGAGTAGACCGCATCGCTGATCAACCACGTCCCAATGACCGCCAGAGCAATGTTCACACCATCACCTCATACACCACAGCCCGCCCATCGGGGCTAGAGTGGTGGATCATAGCCTGCCCGTTCCGTCCCGCCATCCTTTGCACCGCCGGCACCACAGCATAACCCAGGTGCTACAGCCAGGATGGTAGACTCGGCGCGATACGAACGCCCCGCAGCCACAGCGCAGCCGTCTTCTCATAGCAGCACTGCTTGAGCCATCCGCTTGGCGGCAATCTCGCAATACCCCTCGTCAATCTCAATGCCAATGGCATTGCGTCCAAGATTTTTCGCTGCGCAGAGCGTAGTGCCACTACCCAGGAAGGGGTCGACCACTAACCCGCCATCGGGTGACACTCCTCGAATCCAACGACTCACCATTTCAACCGGTAACTGACAGGGATGATCGGTCTTTTCCTGTGACACATTCTTGATTTGCTCAAACAGCCACCAGTCGTAACCGACCGGCTTCCGTCCGTCCTCAATGAGTTGGGCAACCCGCCTGTCCGTCGGGTTGCGATATTCCCCCTGGAATGCATCAGCGTTGAAACAGGGCTGGCCTTTCACAAACCATAGCCAAGCTCTGCTACCCTTCCGGAGTGGTTTACCGCCGGTATGGGTATTGTACACCCACGTAACCCACTCAAATGGGCGCAGACCAGATACCTCACAGGCAGCAGCCCACAACCTCGCCGCGAATTCAGGATAGTTCAGATACACGTAATTCCCGCCATTGTCTTTCAGAACGCGCTCAACATCCTCAAGCGTTTCTAACTGCCATTGGAAATACTCGGCGTCGTCCATCTTATCCCGATAACTGGCATAGGCATAGCCCATATTGTAAGGCGGATCAGTCAGCACCAGGTCTACGCTGCCCGGCTCCAGCGTCGGCAATATCTCTCTGGCATCGCCGTGGTAGATGGTGATTCCGTCGCGGTCGTAATACGGCTTCATTCCCTACTCCTAACCTTGCGCATAGTCAGAGTCATCCGGCGTCAGCCTCGGCAATGCCGGGCATGGCGGGACCAGGAGCGCATCCATCGACTCGCGTGTTGCCCCCGCCGCGTGTTCCTCCCGCCGCGCCGCCTCACGCTCGGCCTCCGGCGGCAAGACGGCCTTGAACTGGTGCTGATCCCGCATGGCTGCCCTGACGACGCCCCGGTTTCCATCCCGCTCAGCGTACCTCACTGTTTCCCTCCTTCTTCCAACTCACTGGTCTCAGTGCGCCACGGGCACAGCACCCGGTAGCACTCCCGGCAGTTCAGCCCCAAACAGGCCGCCGCCGCCGTGTCGTCCACCGGGGGTCTCCCACACACCCATTTCCAGCCCGTGTCCAACCTCACCAACCGGCGCAACCACGGCGGTCCCAGCCTATACCCAGGCCCACGCTGATTCGGCCACCTTTTCGTCACCGCTCGGGCCCTGTCTTCGTTTTTCATCATGCCCTCCACATCGGTTGCCCTGTCGCCTGTTCTTCAATCACGTTTTCACCTCCAGTTTAGTAGGGTTAACGTTAATTAACGCCCATTAACGCGTTAATTAATGAACGTCCCCCCCCTATATATATAGGGGGACGTTAACGTTAACTTAGGGTTGTTCATCGGAGAGGACGGCCCATTTCCCGTCGGTAGGGACAAACACCTTCTTGTAACGCGAAAGGATCGGAGGCAACGAGGCGGACTCCTTGGAGCGTGGAGAGATAGCCATTTCAGCCTTCAGTTCGTCGAGAGTAAGGGGACCACGGAGCAGAACATTCTTGGCCCGCATCCAGAGGGGGAGCTTCTCGTCTTCAGGGTCATTCGGTGCATCCCCCTCTCGGAACAGGGTAATGCCCTCGGCCTCATCCCAGGTCATAACCAGCGTTCGTGGTCGATGGTAAAACGTCGTGTTCCACTTGTTGTGGTAAAGGCAGAGGAGCTTCTCTCCTGGGACGTTCGAGGGCTTGGCCGCGACCTCCCATACGTTGCGCGCCTCGTTCGTGAAGAAGGCGCTCCCATGCATCGACCTCTTTTTGGCCATCGGGTCTTTCGAAGGATGGGCTACCAGGAGCACGGTCATAGGTTGCCCGCTTCGGTCCTTTAGGGACCGTAACGGACCGAGAAACCCGAAGGCGGCTTCAGTGCTGTTCAAGTCCCCGCCGGCAGCCATGCCCACGGAGTCGATGACAATGCCGTCTGCGCCGGTCTCTTCGATGGCCGCACTTATGCCCTCAAACTCCAGCGCCAACGGTTTCTCACAATGGCGATAGGCTAAGGGCAGGGTTTCCTCTTTCGCTCCAGCCAAGATGCACCGCCACCGCCAGTCAAAGTCCTCGAACGATGTCTCCCAGTCCAAGTACAACCAGAGCAATGGTTTTGGAGGTGCTACCAGCCCTAATGGGTTATCCATCCACGGCAGTTGGCACACAGCGCAGCAGGCGATGGCCAGCATGGATTTGCCCGAATCGCGATCTCCCATCAGCGCGTTGACCATGTTGCGCCGGATGATAGGGTCCAGCGCCCACTCAGGCGGTTTCACATCGGGGCTTCCGGTCGCCACCTGGACAGGCGATCCCTTGCGGTATGCCCTGGCGATTGCCCGGCATAATTCCTCAAACATCTCCCGCCAGTTGCCGGAATCTCCGAGAGGGTATATCTTCTCCAGGTCGTCGGCCCATTGTTGCCTGATACGTGGACCGGACAGGTTCATGTTGCCCTCGGTTAAGAACCTCTCGGGGGAATTGTGGGTGCGGACTTCGACCTCGGCATAGAGAGAGTCGTGGGTTTCACGTAGCCGCCGGACGAGGATAATGATGCCGTTCTGCCAGATGCAAGAGTAGCCTGTGGCTGTGCGCGATAGGTTCATATGGGCAGACCTTTGTAGCCATAACTGCGTTTCTGTGCGACTGTCGGCCCTTCGTACTTGCCCGCGCTCCCCGCTATTACCATAAGCTCATGGTAGGACAGGGGCGGCGAGCACCTGGAGTTGTTGGTGGCCACCAGCGCCGACATTATCTCCGGCTCGATGAGCCCCTTGGCACGGAGAGAGGATGCCAGGCGAAAGAGCGTGTCGTTGCGGGTCTGCTCCACGATCTTCTCTGGCACCTGTAGTGATGGCTTACGATCTGCCGCGCCCGGCCCAGCCATCAGCCACGCCGGACACGGCGCCAACGGTATTTCCCCGATGCCCCGTCCTGGCCTCCAATGGTATTGTCTGCCGGATGGATGGGGCGACGGCGGCGCAACTACGTACCCGCCCTCGGCTTTCAGGTCCAGGCCGGGCCGGAAGCCAGGTCGCGTGGGGATCGATGCGCCGGCGGGGAGCGAGTAGTAGATGTGGATGCCCCCGCCGCCTGTATCGACAGTGAGTGACTTGGGGAAGGCCCGGCCCTCGGACAGCAGGGTGCGGAAGCTCTCTTGCCCGCCATTTCGGGGGTCTATGTCCATAACCACCAGGCCGGAGATGCGCCCGCACACAATTCCCACACCTGGGAAGTCGCCCCACCACTGAGCTATCTCCTGTTCGGTGGCCTTGCGGTACTGGTACGCCCGCCACTCCACGGCGGGGCGCTTATCGTGGCGGGTGGGGATCACACTCCAGTTTTGAGCCTGATACACCCTGGCAGACACAAGCATACTCATCGTGGCTTATCCCCCATCCGCAGCTTCGCCGTGTCCAGCATCAGATGTCCCGCCAGGTCGTCGGCGCAAGAGGGGTGAAGTGCGATTCCGCCCTCTTCTCCGTGCCAGTAGATGAACTGCCTTGTCAGTTGTTTGCCGCAGAACCAGCAGAGGTTGCCCAAAGGAACGAATGGCGCGAGCGACTGAAAAGTCTCGATGCTCACGGCTCACCCCGCCTTCGGTGCGTTGCCGTTACTCCCGTTCTCCAGCGCCTTGATAATCAACTGGCGCAACCAGGCGTTCACCGACAGTTCAACAAGCGCCGCTTGCGCTTTCGCTTTGACCTTGAGGTCGTCGGATAGCTCGAGTAGAATCTCTGCCACGTTATCACCTCCGTACTCAGGGAAGTATATACCGTTAGTGGGATGGTGTCAACGGCCAATCTCCGTCCGGCATCGTCCCGGGGATATTCTCGTCAATCCAGCACCATGTCGATGGGTCCATGCGACGGGGAACGTGGAATTGACCTGGATAGGGCATCGGCACATACGGCGCTTGAGGCTGCTGCTGCAAGGCCCATGTTTCGGCGTCAACCCAGTATCGGTTGGCTAGTCGTATGTGTCCATCTGCTTCCGCAAGCAGTTTGTTAGCTGCATATTCCAGGTCCCACGCAGTCTGATAATCGCTGTCCCAACAGGCCCGCGCCCGCATCAGGAGTTGTGCCGCCTGGGACATAGCGTGAAACGCTTTGTCGTAATGTCTGTTGCCTGCGGCCCGAAGGCGCAGCCCCGTCAACCCCTGCCCGGCGGTGCTCGGAACGGTAGCGGCCCCTGGTAGTCAATCACGTTCTGGGCCTGCTGCATCCTCCCCGCCAGGTCGCGGTCCGCAGTGCGAGACCCAGACGCGAACGCCGGCCTGGGCCTATGCTGTGACGTTCGCAACACGCCCAGCGTCGGCACGGTCTGAGTGGCGCCGCAGTATTTGCAAACTCCCGTCACCATCTTGCCGGACGGGGCAGGGAATACCATCCAGTGGACGCAGGGGGAGTTATCCATTTCAGTTCCCGTGCGGCTGGCGGTCGGTGTACTCGCGCTCTGTTTTATCCTGCGAACGTTTCACTATGCCGAGCCTGGTCAGGCGTTCAAGCGGCACCAAAAACCCCAACGATGTGCGTGCCCCGCCATTTGGGTAGATGGCTGTTAATGGTCGCCCGGACTCTACTTCCGCAAGCGCGTTGATAGGCACATAATACCCTATCCAGGTAGTCTCGTCCTCGGTGCAGAAGATGTAGGCATCCGCCACACCTGGACTCTTTCGCCATTGTTGGGAGTCATTGAGTGCGCTCTTCTCATAGACCTCATGATAGAGGTTCCCTGTCCTGGCAATGCTGTGGTCGTACTTGATCTGTATGGTCTTGCCATCTAACTCCCCATCCTGCCCGTAGAGGTCCCAGAACGACCGTTCAGCGTTAAGGCCCAGTGCCGGCCACAACATTTTGGCTATGATAGTCCCCTTGTCTTGTCTAACCTTTGGCTTCATTCCCAAAACTCTCCCATCCCTCCCGAACTGGTCCTCTCGCGAACATCTCCAGTCGCTTTCCAGCAGGGTACATAGTTTCGATGATGATGTATGCCTCATCCGGCTTCCTACTATGTTCTCGTATCGGAGCTTCCACGACGGACCCTATTGGCTCCTTGCCCCTCTGGTCTGGGACAAATGACCCCCTGGTGCAGATCAGAAGCAACTCATGCCGCCCACGGACGTAAAAGCCACTACCGGGGCGCTGAAGGTCGCGCTTGATCCACACTATGTTTGTCTTGTAGCTGAAGCCCCACGCCCGCACCAAATTGAGTGCATCTTCCAGAAAAGGGTTAGTTGCCCAAAGGAACAAGACTGCATTGTCGGCTGGGTGTATTTGGCCTGGCCTGCTTCCGACAAGCTCCGTCAGGCGACTCAACTCCATTGCCGGGTAGTGCAGCGATGTCGGTCCCCAGTCTTGTATTTGGTTATCGTAGAGCCACGGTGGATCGGCGTAGATCACGTCATAGGTGCCCTGGGGTAAAGGCGGTTCTGGCGGCGCTGTGGCTCTGACAACTTCCGCCTTCGTTTTCCGTGCGGCACTGTCAATGGAGATGCCTTGGGACTTGATAGATGCCAGCAGTTCGGGTTTGTGTTCCGCCACATATTTGAGCTTGTCCCATTGCCTGCCTGAGCCGATGCCGATGGTCGAGGCTACCACGTCACGGGTCTTGCCCGAGTCCGTCGGTGGTGGAAAACTTTCCACAACCGAACTCCTGAGCACAGGTTGCCCCATCTTATCCCGTCCGGCCAGTTGCGTCGCTTCTTGCCTGTGTTGTGCCAGTATCTTCTCGATGGCCTCGATCTCGCAGCCCTCGTTGTAAAGTTGCTGGCCGTTCTTGATGCGGTAGCGGTTGAACTCAATGATGGCCTGGCGCTCGTCAAGCTCGGTTGGATACGATACCCAGATAACAGGCACAACCGAGCATTGTGCCTCAAGCGCGGCCTTCCAACGCCGGTGACCGGATACTACGGTTCGGTCCCTCTTGCAGTACAGAGCTTGCAGGACGCCTAACTCGGTGATGCTCGGGATAAGGTCCGAGTATCCATCATCCCCATAAATGGCAGTGTTACGGGGATGGGCTTTCAGGAGCGATGGCGATATGTACTCAATGATGGTGGACTGCTGCATCTGCGGGCTACTCATTGCGCCCTTGGCGGCCGGCTGCCTCTCGCGCCCGTCGGGCCTTGCAGATGAGGGCACTCACCCGCGACCGGGTGACGTGCCACATTAGGGCCATCTCGTCCTGGCGGACGCCAGCTTCATACATGCTCAAGGCCCTCTCCGGCGTGGCGTCTAAGGGGCGCTTTTGCTCCACCGTGATTGTTCGGATTGGCATAGAGTCCTCCTATTTGTATTATACTAGCAGTGTCAACAGTCGCCGATATTGTGCTATGGCCTGTTGACAAGCATGGTATTATATCTATAGAGGCCCAGGCGACTAGGGCGTACAGGCACGCGAGAGAGCGGGGGCCACACCGAAAGCCCTGTAGCGCGCAGGGTTGTCGCCTGGGTCTCACGATGGGAGGGCAGCAATGCCAATGACCAGGGCCGAGAAAGCCGAGATGCAGTTCCTACGGGACCAACTGGCCCTCGAACGGGCGCTACGGTGGACTGCCGCCGTGGAGCCTGATGTGCCGCCGCCGGATGGTGTCACCGTAACGAGGGGCTGGCTACCGCTCGGGGAACAGTCAGACCGGCCACGTGTGGAGATAGCCTGTTCCTCTGCGGTTTTCCACGGCATCGGGACACATATCACCAGCCAGGGGGCACGCAGCCTCTACAGCACCCGCCTGCTGGCGCTGCGCGGCTTGCGGCATCAGGTCGAGGTCCATGTCGCGGGCATATTGGCCCGCATAGACGCCCAGATCGCGGCAGAAGCCGCCAAGAAGGGAGATGCATAATGACTAGCGAGACCGAGACCGCGCCCAGCCTCATCGACGTGGCGGAGGACTTCGACCTGGCGTACCGGACGTTGCAAATGGCACGGCTCGCCGTAGATGAGGCAGAGAAGGCGCTGGCCACCCGCCGGACGGCGCTGAAGGCGGAGCTAGGCGAGGACCCCTACGTCGTCTGGCCGAACGACTCAATCCTGGCCGGAGTTGCCAGGGCCATCATCCGAGTGGATGCGGAGGCCAGGCCATGAGTGCGCCGGCAACAGTAGAGAGCACCCTGGATGCCATCGTTACGGAAGTGGATCACGAGTGGCGTAAGGGCGAGATGGATGCTGTGCGCGCCCACTTGGAGGCGCTGGTCGAGGCGGTGAGGGATGAGGAACGGGCGACGGCAAAGGCAACTGAAGAGGCACTGGCCGAAGTGCTGGAGATGCATCGTGTCAGGACGGAGAGGCTAGAGGCCGCGCTTGCGGACCCGCAGCCGGAGTCAACGTGCGCGGTCTGCGGACAACGTGACTGTCCCGCGCCGGTGAGAAAAAACTAATGGAGGTCCGAGAGGGCTATGAATTCCGGTCCCGCACACCGCAGGGGATAGTCCACATCCTGGAACTGGGAGACACCCGGCCCCTCTGTGGGCGTGTGCGTTTCCAGCCGCGAGCGCCCAATGAACAGCCACAGCGGACCACAAAAGCGGCCCTGCCCTGCATCATCTGTACGGGCAGGTATCGCAAGAGGATAGGAGAGAAACGATGAAGAACGTAACTCGCATTGGAGACGCGGGGCAGAACTTCAGCGAGTCCACGTCTGGCGAGAACAAGGACAGTATCCAGATAGGCCGTAGCGACGCCGGATCTATCATCTATGAGGTGAAGGTTTACGGAGAGGGCGACCTGTATAAGCTCTTGGAGCGGGCTTGCGAAGCCGAGCAGGAGATGGCTAGGCGCTACCCGGCGGCAAAGAAGGAGACGAAGTGAGTCCTATCTTTGGCTTGTCTGAACGAACCCGAATGCCCCGGCTAGGCAAGATTCACCTTGGCGTCAAAGTGCCGAACAAAACCGGCCAGGGCGAGCACCCCGAAGCCGTTGACTATTTCGTGCTGCCCCCGGAACTGCACGGAATCTATGGGGAGAGGCCCGATTCCCTGGAGATCGTCTTCCCATCAGACGATACTGAGATAATCGCGTCCCAATGGCGCAGAGCCTACAGCGCAACCCGGGGCCTGGTATGCAAGGGCGACGGCGCGACGGCGCGCCGCCTCGTTGACGTGAAACTCCGCAAACCGGACCAGGATGGCATTCTGACCGGGCCTATTGCCCGCGCCGAGGCAGTCAACGTCGAATGGTGTGAGGGCATCCCATGCCCAGGCCCGGCGTGTCCCTACACTATTGAAAAGGCTTGCCGGCCAGTGATGAATCTCCAGTTCATGTTGCCGCGGGCGCCGGGCCTGGGCATTTGGCAACTGGACACGTCCTCGGTATTTTCGATCATCAATGTCAATTCGGGGCTGGCCCTGGTGCGTGGGCTAGTCGAGAATGCAGGGGTCACAAGCGGGGTGTCCATGCTGCCCCTGCAACTGAGCCTGATACCGATGGAAGTATCGCCCGACGGCAAGAAGAAGACAATCCATGTTCTTCAAGTCAACATCGCGGGGTCCCTATCGCAACTCGCCATCGGAAAGCGAACGCCCCTTCTGGGGTATGTGCCGCCGCCAGATGAAGCGCCGGACGATCTGATATTCCACGAGGCTAACGGAAACCTGTTGGACAGTCCTGGTCGGCCCGCAGCGGTCACACCGGCACGGGCTAGCGTTAAGCCCGGAGCACCCCAGGCGGCCTCTAAACAAGCGCCAGCGAAGGCCCAGGCCAGCGAGCAGCCCAAAGACCAGGAGCACTACTGCACGGAGCACCAGACGCCCTTTGAGCACCACGAGAAGGTAGGGACGGACGGCAAGAAGCAGGAATGGTGGTCGCATAAGTTGGTGGCTGGCGGCTACTGCAATGAGCGGAAGGCAGTGCCTGTGGCCGAGTCCGTAACCGCGCCCGCCACGACAACGCTCGATAAACAGCCATTGGCCACCGGGCAGCCCGTAACGCCCGCCGATATTGGGCGCCTGCTTACCGTAGCCCGCATGAAGGGCTGGACCAACGAGCGGTTCCGCGCAGTGATTCTGAAACAGCGGGGCTGCGCGTTGGAGGAATTCACGCGGGAGACATATGACGAGGTTTGGAAAGAGCTTGACCGCGTGAAGCCCGCGCCGAAGCCGCCGACCCAGGCGCAGCCACCGTTGACGGCAGAGGAACAGGCGCAGCTAGAGGCGGATGAGAAATTCTATAACGTACACCGGGAGGCGTAACAGTGGAGAATAAAACGCCCTTGACTACACCCGAGGCCGTTGACGTGGTGAGCACGCTATCGGCCATAGCGTGCGACCAGGCTATCGGCCTAAATGCTCACCACAGAACTTTGGACCGCCTACGCATCCATCTGGAGGCGCTGGTGGCAGCGGTGCGGGATGAGGAACGGGCAAAGGCGAAGACAACTAAAGAGGCCCTTGCCGAAGTGCTGGAGATGCACCGCATCGAGACGGAGAAGCTGCGTGAGTCCCTAAAGGCCACAGCAAACGACCTGGACTATATCCGATGCATGGGCCCCACGCAAGCCGAGAGGGAGCGGTCGCGTATCGTGGTCGAGAAAGCCCGCGACGTGTTGTACGGAGTTGAACATGACTGACCTTGACCTTGGCAGCAGACTGGCCCAAGTGAAGTGCAAGCATTGCGGTGGTAGCGGGCAGGATGTGCCTCTTTTGGGAGACGATAAGCCATCTGTTTGCGCTGTGTGCGATGGCTCTGGCTGTTGGCTCCAGGGAGTGCGGGTGACAACGCGAAAGTTTGAGACTGATAGTTGCCCGTACTGCAACCATACAGGGCGGCAGTTTCGCATCACTGGATACCGCGAGGGCGACATTGACGAAGGTATGCTGGCAGTAGGAGAGCATGACGGGGCTGATTGTTCACACTGCACTCCTGGGGAGAACACTTTTACCGCCTCCACAAAACTGGAGGACTGGTTGGCAGCTATACGATTGCTGTCAGTAGGGAAGAGGATAGACCTAGCGAAATATCTGATATACCAATACCCGCTCGGAGCATATGAGGCGTGGAGGTTTATGGCCTGGTGGTTATCTGTAGAAAATCCGCTCGCTGCCCTACAAGCGGCGCTGTGGGAGGTGAGACCGTGCCAGGCTTGAACTTCACAATGTTCGTTGACCAGGTGGAGCGCGGCGAGAAGCGCCAGACCATCCGGCGGCACAGGAAACGGCCCATCAAGGCGGGGGACTACCTATATATGTTCACCGGGCAACGGACAACACATTGTCGTCCTCTGGCCATAAGAGCCGATCATGTGGGCGTGGAGATATGTATCGATACGTTCACGCGACGTTGGGCGCAGTTACGGAACGATGAGATTCTGGCACTGGTGGACGGGTTTGAGACACTGGCGGAGTACCAGGCGTGGTTCGAGGCGCATGGAGCGAAACCAGACGACATGTACGACGTGATACGATGGTGAGCGAGTTTTCTATCCCGACCTTCCGGCCAGGGCAGAGGGTGAGGGTGAGCAGAGAACCCGTTGAGTTTGGTTGCCCCAAATGCCATAGCACCTGGCATCTACGTGAGGACGTGACGGCTACGATCATCACAGTGGGGGAGAGGCTGGCTTATTGCGGAAAATGCAACACCCGGGGCGTTCCCTTGGGAGAGGGATGGTACGGAGTCAAGCCCGATAGCGGAGAAGCGTTCGTCGCACCCTGGACCCGCCTGGAGGCGCTCGATGGCTGACATCCGCCTAACCCTGCCCTGGCCGCCGAGGGCCCTCTGGCCCAACCCGCCGGCGCACCCGTTAGCCAAGTACCGTGCGGCCTGGGGCACCAAGCGGCGCCCGAGGGACGGCTACGCCACATCCGCGTACTTCCTGGCGGTAGCCCAGCGCAACCTGTTGGGCTGGCAGACGGCGGATAAGGCGACGTTCCACATCCTCTGCGTACGCGGGGATAGCCGCCCGTTCCCGGACGACGACAACCTCATTGCGGTGCTGAAGCCGGTGCGGGACGCGCTATCGGCCTCTGATGTGCTAGCGTTTCGGGCTGGCATCTACGTGGACGACTCGCCGGAGCATTTGCGGCTGCTGCCAGTCAGCTTTGAGCGCGGGCCGGTGAGCCAGATAGTGATAACAGTGGAGGTGGGGCCGTGACAACCATCGCACGTTCCAAGATCGAATACCTGACACACGCTTGGAACCCGGTATCCGGCTGCCATCACGGGCTGGACATCTGTCCCGTGTCAGACCGATGCTGGGCGCGTAGCATGGCGAAGCGGTACAGAGGCGGCAACTTTGACTACACGTGGAACCAGGGGGCATTCTGGCAGCGGTTTCCCCGGCGCCCGGCGGTTATCGGCGTCTGCTTCACCGGGGACCTCGGGCAGTGGGTGCCAGAGAAAGCCATCCTCCTCGTGCAATCACGCGTCTGGTTAGCCCCACAGCACCAGTTCCTTTTCCTCACCAAAAACCCCGCCCGCTACGCTGAGTTCAACCCCTGGCCGGACAACGCATGGCTGGGAACAACCATCACAGGGGCGGAGAGCGCCCAGGTACAGGGCGAGAGAGTCGGGGCGCTGATGCGGGCCAAGGGCGGCAAGAAATGGGTGTCCTACGAGCCAATGATGGGGGCATTGGCTACTAGCCTGGGCAGATTGTCCTGGGTAGTCATAGGGGGCTGGAGTGGGCGGCACGGTTACGAGGGAGAGCAGAAACGGTGGGCGGGTGAGATGCGCTGTGAGGCGGATAGGCTACAGATACCCGCGTGGCTGAAGTCAAACCTATTCCCGCGAGGGGAAGGAGTTCCCGCCGAATACCAGCAACTACCCCCGGCGCTGCGTGAGCCGTGGCAGAACTGGCAGAGGAAGGAGCAGGCATGAACTATCCCGAACTGCTACCCGGCATGAGATATGTGTACCTGACTTCCGAGTTCTCCAAAGTCCACATCAGCCGCGCCACGATACCAGAGTTGACGCTATGCAGCCGTAGTAGGTCATGGGAGGCAGTTGGAGTTGGCTTCAAGCCAGAGGACATCTGCGGCCAGTGCATCGCCAGGCTGCCCAGGAAGGTGAAGGAGAAGATGAAGACGTGAAGAAAGTAACAATCAGCAGCAAGGCGTGGTGGGATACTCTCTGGAAACGCTGTGTTACGGCTCCTCAGAGAGAGCGCAAGGAGCGCCATACTGCCCGTAACCTGGCCAAGAGGCGGCTGTGAGCAAGCGGCGGGCGGCCGGCGACGTGGTTTACAAGAGGGCCAACGCGGGCTTCATCGGCCAGCCGGGGTGGGGCTACATCCCGCCAGACTCGGACAATAGCGCCCCGTGCCTGGGACTCAATGGGTGCGTTGATCCCGAGTGTGCCGAGTGGACGGACCTGTGGGGCTTGCCGGGAGAGACAGAGGCGGAGGCCCGCGCAGCCCTGGCGGAGGGGCGTTTCCTGGGCCCGGCTTGCCACGTGGCAGAATGCGAGATGAGGGATGGACCGCATGAACCGCTTGCAGCGTGAACCGTGGCTGGAACTCGCCGGCATGGAAGAGGCGTTTGGGGCGGTGGGCCTGCGCCAGACTACCTCACTCTGTCAGTGGTGTCGGTACGCCGTCTGGTACGGGGGGTGTTGCGAGGGCGACCTGGTGTGCCAGCACCCGAATTGGCGCGTGGCGGACCTCGCTAGAGACGTGTGGCAAGGCGAGGACTGCCCGAGTTTCCGGCCCAGCAAGGAGACACCTACCACGGAGCACGCAGTAGACCTGATAGGCGGCTGGCTTCAGCAAGCGGCGCTCCTGTGACACCCAAATTGCACGTGCGTGTCAGGTATCACAACTGCCCTCCCGACGTGGTTAGGCCAGAGGGTATCTCGGTGAGACATGGCCTGGTCTGGTATGTCTGGCGCGAGGGGAACAGCGATCCGGTGGCCCTGTGGAACATCATCCACTGCCCCTATTGCGGGCAGAGGTTGTGAAGTGAGGGGATGATGAACGCTGAACTGAACTTGGCGCTGGCACGGAAGTTGTGGCCAGGACGAAAACTATTCAACCAAGCACCCGTTACACAGGAGGCTGACTGGTGGTGGTGTCTCGACAACAAGCGCGTCGAGTCTATCCCCGACTTCGGCTCCTACCAAGGCATGGGGCTGGTGATTGAGAGGATGCAGGAGCGGGGACAGCGTATTGTGATACAGCCATTTGTGCCATCCGCCAATGCTGCCTATTCCGTAGGTTTTGGCTGTGCTACACCAGTGACGTGCAGTGAGGCGGGTTTGAGGGAGGCCGTCGCCCTGGCCGCGTGTGAGGCTATGGGCGTGGAGGTGAGCGATGGCTGACCGTATAGTCTGCCCCCTCTGCGGGCGGAAGCTAACGCTGCAAAAGGACGGGTGTCTACCTGCCCATCCTGGGTGTATTGCGGCTATACGAGAGTGTGCCGCCTCATACCGAACGCCAGCCTGGGCCGCTGCCAAGGTACTGAGCATGAAGGTGAGCGATGGAACTGAGTGAGATACTGCCCACAACGGCACGGCGCAACGAACTCATGGCCAGTCTGCCTAAGGTTACACAAGGCGAGTGGGAGAAGATTCTGGAGTTGGAGACCGTCCGTAACGTCGTGGCGTGGCTGGAGGGAGAATGTACTCACGTCAATCAGCCGTTTATCCACAGAGTGATGCGGCGCGAGTGCATAGACTACTGTTGGGCCGACCTCAAGACGGCCCTGGGCGTGGAGGTGAACGATGCAACTGAATGACGTGCTGCTGACCTCAGAGGAGATGGAAAAGGTTGCTGAGGCGGTGGAGGCCGCCAACTCATGGAGCATGGCAGGTGTCGAGAACGCCATTGCTCGTGCCCAGGTCCGCAAGATGGTGAATTGGCTGGTTGGCTTGGGCAGCATTCGGCTTGGTGACACTGATTATGTGAACCTGACTTGGGACGAGTTGATGAGCATCGAGAAGGGGGGAGCCATACCGCTGCTTCCTGGTGGCGGCTATTCGACATTGCGGGATGGGTGCTGCAACTGTCGCTGCGGTTGCCGTAAGCCGTTGGAGTTAGGGCGTCACGGACTCTGCGCCGCTTGCCACGCGGACTACATGGCGCACGGCAACGATGGGACGGCCCAGTGCGACCCGTTGACGTGATTTGCGGTTGGGGAGATGGGCCGCTAGTGTGGCGTGACGGCGCGTTCAGCTTCGCAATGCCCGCATTGCCCTCTATTTGGCCTTGCGCCGCGTTCGCCGTCCTACAGTACCGCCAGGGGGTTTAACATAGTGGTTTTGGAGCAGCCATCAGGGGGAGGACGGTTCCCTGTCCCGTCCGAGCAGCACCACCGTAACCATGCGACACTGCGCCTTGCTCGATTGGCACGTTTCAGAGCAGGGCCGGGGTTAACGGGGATAATGGGCGCGCCCGGCTTACCTCAGTCGAACGCCGCCCGCCGGCCTCCCCTACCGTCCCGGCCACCACTGGATGACCCTGTAGAGGCCGACAAGCTCTCCGTAGAGCCACACGGCCAGGAGAGCGAGCAGGAGGAGCCTACTTAGGCCCTTCTTTGAACCGAGACACACCGGACCACAACCCCGTTGCTGCCAGCCCGACCACCAGACCTTGAAGAGAGTGCTGTGCCAGTTCCTGCGCCGTCGCCTCGTTCAGGGCCAGGGCAAGCACCAGATGGATGGCTACGCCAACTGCCATAGCGATGGGTGGGTAGAGCCGGGTATCAGCGATGAACGACTTGGCCAGTTGCACCAGCATCAGCACGGCGGGGACCGTCCCCAGGCCGATTATCTCACCTGTGTAATCCATCATACCCTCCTATTCCGTGTAGAGTCCCGTACCACAGCGCAGCCAGCGCTAGCCCGATGAGGATGCCGGCCAGCGCACCGTAGTCAGTGCGGGCGTACAGCCAAAACTCAAACGGCGCGTAGATGAGTTGCCCGATGCCCAGCGCCAGGAACGGCATCCCATTGTCCATCTCTGCCGCGGCCCGGGAGCGCGAAGTCAGCCACCAGAACGCCAGAAACAGGACCCCCGTGCCGATGCCGCCGGACAGCCGGATTGCCGCATCGTGCCAGCCCGTAGAGTATGGAGCGTCTTCCTGGAACGTAGCGACGCCCAGGGTTGCCAGGTGCAGCCGCCCGTCATGGCCCAGGAGTTGCGCCGCCATCAAATGGAGGCTTTCGTGGACAAATACGGCCACCCAGGAGAGTATCAGAAGCGCCAGGCCGATGCGGAGGATGGGAATCACTGGACGAATACGGCGTAAATGCTCACGAGCGTAGCCACAACAGTCAGCGCCACGACCATAACCTGGAGCATGGCGACGCCGCCGCGAACCTTGTTAAGTATCGTCTCATGATGTCTGATGGTCCGCTCCTGGTCTTCGATGAGACCCCGCACAGCCTTGATCGATGGGCAGTCCTCGGACGAGTGCGCCTTTGCCTGGAGAACAGGGATGTCCGCCAGAACACTGTCCACCTTGGCCTCCACACGGGCAAGCCATTGGTTCATCATTTCGATGCGCGGGTCGTCCATCGCTTCTCCCCTATGGTGTCCAAAACCCGGCAGCCGAAACGGTGTGGTCGGCGTCACCCACCGAGTATTGCGCCGTGATCTTGTAGTTTCCTACGGCGGCAGGTTTCAAGAAGCAGATAAAACTGCCGTATGAACCTCCCCCACCACCAGGGCCAGTGAATGTAAAGCTGGAGCCATTGATCAATGTTTGCAGTGTGCCTTGTACATCAGTTCCTTCTATTCCATACCCTGTCACCAGCGCCGGAGTCGGGTCATACAGCCGCATGGTCAAGACCGCCACATCGTCTACGCGGCACCGTCCAATGAGTTGCAGGATGCCGCCGATGGTGGGCACGGCCACGACCGCTAAGTCTTGCTCATCCGTGCTGTTGCCCGTGTAGGTGACTGGGGCCACCGCCACATCAGCCCCCAGGTTATCCCATGATGGGGTAGCCCCCGCCCCATTGGACTTCAGGAACTGCCCGGCGCTACCGACTGCCGTCTGTCCTACCAGCGACGCCCATGCGCCGTTGATATACTTTTTGTAAAGCCCGACCGTCGAGTCGTAGACGATCATCCCCGCCGCCGGGGAAGCCGGCAGGTTGGCCGTCGTCATGGATGGGACCTGGACGTACTTCCCCGCCGCCGTCGCGATGATGAGCGAGTCTTCGAGGGTGACTACCCCATCCTGGCCCTTAAGGTATCTCGCGGCGTCCCGAACGTCGGAATTGAGGTCGGATGCCTCCACAATTTGGCCCGTCACCCAGGTCTGCATCGTGGGAAAGGCCATCTATTGCCCCCATCCGTAGCGTTTAGCTTCCGCTCTCAGATCCGCCACAGTCTCGCCCGGCTTCCAGTTACGGGCCTTCGCCTTCCGCGCCAGCAGAGGCCGCTTCATCAGCTCCCGCTCAATGGCCATCCGGTCGGGGGGGAACACCACGTTGAACGGTTTGCCGCCGTTGGTCTCATTGCCGCACTCAGTGCACAGGAAGATAGGGTCAGCCACAGTCACCACGAGCGCGCCGCCGCAGTCGGGGTTAGAGCAGTTGGCAACCCAACGCCCGTGATTGACTTCGGCCAGCACTTGGCCCTGGGGCGTTTCCTGGAGAGCCGCCGGAGACAGCCCGTGGCGCAGCAGATGGCCCGCCAGAAAGCGGCGGTATGGTTCCCTCTGCCAGTCCTCGTGTTGGCAAACGCGATCTGTTTTCATCAATACGCCAAACGGCTTGTCGCCCCAAGCGCCGAGGTTCCCAAAACCCAGAAATCCGAGAACCTCTCCGCGTCGCTTAACTCCCACGTTACCCTATGTTGCTCGTGGGCGTCAACTTGATGGTGCTCCGCCTCGATGAAGAAGTCCCCGTTGATGCCCAGGTTGGATGATACGACAGTCACCCGGTCGCCGATGTCCCGCGACATGGCGTGGCCCAACATCTCGGGACGGTTGGCGGCAAATGACACGGCCAGCACAGGAATGGGGTCCTTATAGATGCCCAGGTGAAAGCGCGCCCAGTCCTCGGCTTCCGCCGTGTCCGGCACGAACTTTGCAGGGTTGCTCCACATCCGCTCGCCGTATTTCCCCTGGCTGGTGCTGTCCTCGCGGCGGACCTTCACCGGATCTGAGGCAGTGACCGCCGTCCCCCGCGCCTGGAGAAACGTCACATAGCCATCGGCGGCGTTGGCGTTGGTAAGTGTGATTTTCATCGTCTGGCCGAACTTCTCCACGCTCACGCTCACATCCGCCGTGATGTCGGTTCCCGTCCCATCGGCGGCAGTGTTGACCGTGTAGTCCGTGGTGGCTACAGGAGTTGTCCAGGCATCGACGGCTATCCCATCGACGGCGGAGTCAGGGTTAGGGTATTGCGCCCAGAAGGTCCGCGTCCCGCCGTCGCGTTCAATCAATGGGCTATTCAGGCCCGTCTCGGCCAGCGTCCACAGCACAGCCAGGCCGCCCACGGCGTAAAGTTGCACTTCGGTTTCCAGAATGTTGGCGATGGCCGGAAGCGGGTCTTGCTGCTCAATGGCTGAGTAGGAATGTGCCGCGGCATCGGAGATAGTCAGTTGCGACGTGAGGGCTGCGCCCGAGAGACGGTACTGCCGGTCCTGGAACACGACAGCGCCCGCTTTGCTCTCCAGCACAAAGCCCGCCTCCGTCTCCTCGACTTCGCGTATAGCCTCCAGTGCGCTCTTGCGTTCGCACCAGTGGCGGGTAATCGTAGTCTGCCCGGTGGACAGCGAGCGGGCTTTCAGGAGGTGGCTGGTCGTCTTCCAGTCCAACTCGTCGAGGATAGCACCGATCAACAGGTCTGTCCGTTGGTCCGCGCTCATAGCCAGTTCGATGAGTCGTTGCGCGAGAAACCCCAGGCTACCTATAGCCTCCAGCATCACGGTATGCGCTCCGTAGATGCTCGGGGCGGGCATAATGCGCTGGAGCCAACCCGTCCAGCAAATGTTTGTATTGAAGGCGATGGGGAATGTATAGGGAAAGCTCCCGCTGTTGCCGTAAATGCGGACGGGGCGGCCTGGGAGAATGTTGCCCGCGATAGGGCTGGCGGCGTTGAAACTAGAATAGTCGCCGCTCCGGTTGTCTAGCACGATACGAGCGAAGCCCGCATTGGAGCGCCCTGTGAGTTGGCTGGCGTAGTCCCTGCCCCTGCCCCATTCTAGCGACCGGACCCTACTGGTTACATCCTCGCCGCTGCCCGAACTGAACACGCCCGAATTGTTCCAGTCCACGCGGACCAGGAAGGTGGGGCTGCTCATTAGCCCAGCCTACAGCCTGGCGTGTTACACGTCCACCGTTCGTTGTGGCCTGGGAAGCCGTGCCTCATGAGCGCCGTCCCATGCCAGGGGCAGCGGTCGGCCCCGATGCCGAACCATTGCCACAGCCAGAACCGCAGGCGTCTCATTCCGGCTTCCCCGACTCCGCAGCTATATGCTCCAGCGCCTTGACCGCTAGGGACGTGTTCGGCGAGAGCAACTTGGCCCCGTGGTCCTTGACCAGTCC
>Ga0208957_1000611_pt1 | contig 26037 bp, 54 predicted proteins | sample RifOxyA1_FD_184029 | JGI IMG/M metagenome (GOLD analysis project Ga0208957, IMG submission 184029) | Groundwater microbial communities from Rifle, Colorado - Rifle Oxygen_injection A1 (SPAdes) | ecosystem: Environmental > Aquatic > Deep subsurface > Groundwater | place: Rifle, Colorado, United... | reverse complement strand
GCTTTACCAGCACCTCTTACTAAAGAGCTATACCACAACCCAGGGTTTCCAGCCGCACTTCCCCCCGTTGCAAAACTCAACTGACTGCCCGTAATACTCAATTTGCTATTTGTATCCGTTACCGTCCTGGTTCCCCCAGTCGGTTCAGCCGAAGTGCCATTGACTGCTCCTGCGGCCCGGTCAGTGGTGAACTGGTCGTTTAGGGTGTAAGACAAGGTAGAAGTCCACGAAGTCAAATCAGTTTCAAACCCACTATTAAGTAGTTTATTATCAGGTTCAGGTGAGTAGTGGTCGTACTTTACGATGTTAGTGTTGTGTTTGATTGACCACTTCTTGGCACCTGCGGTATCACGCATAGTTACAGCATCGGTATTGACGGCTTCACTCACATCATTGTTAGGGTCAAAGGAGTCTTGAATGCCCGCAGAAAGTAATTGATTGAATTTCTTAAACGACATAGTTATACATCTTTAGACTCACTGTAATTAGTAGTGGTCTTTAGATAGTCGTACATGGGTTTCCTAACTGGTACTACTTTTTCATCTATTGGCAAAACTACCTTGCGAATATAGATAGGAGGTTTGCCCGTAGTCTTAGATAACGCATCACAGTAAATACCTATTCTTAAAGTAATAGTCATGTCAGTATAGTTAAAGTTAGCTTCAAGTATTTTGTGGTAGGCTTCCTTAAAAGACGCTCCGTAAATTGATTCCCAGTTGTTTTGTATAGCCATATTATGTTTTTTCTCCTGTACTTAATGTTTTTTTAGTAGAGTCTGTATATGTTAAGGTGATCGTAGATACGGTCGTGCCCCCAGAACCCCCAGTCTTAAAGACAAAAGTATCCGTAGTTGACCCTGATGTGTAAATGAAATAGTCATAGGCGGAGGGTAAAAACCCCGCTATTCCTTGAAGGAGGGTAGTTTGGGTATCTTGTTTGGTGGAGGTAGAGGCTCCTGTAGGAAGTGAAATAGTTATTGCATCCATCCCAACTACATGAACGGTCAACCCTCTTGTGGTCGGATCATATTGAAATGATCTTATGGACGATGCAGTATCGGTAAGACTGGACGTACCGCCTATAGCGGATATAAAATTCTGATCCTTTGGTAAAATTCCGGCGGTCATATAAAAATACCTAGCTACAAGCTAGGTAAAGTCCTTTTATTCTATTATACTACACCTAAATATCTGATATATAACGATCTACTTTTATACGATCCTGCTTTAATTTTTCCTCTTTTACCTTCAACATTTTACCTAATTCCTGCATCCCTTCCTGCTCTTTCTTCATATTTTCATAGTCGGTCAAAAATACTTCTTTAGCTTTGTTTACTTCCTTTTCTTTATTATCTAGAGTAAGTTTATTCTTTTTATATTCCTCAATAGACCTGTCTAGTTTTTCCCGTTCAATAGCCATTCTTTGCCACTCAGTATCTATCTTCTCTTGTTTATGTTTCAAATCCGTTTCATTTCTTGTAATATCTTTATCCCTCAACTCTATAGAGGACTTTTTATTTAGTAACACAGATTCACGATTTACAAGAGATTTTTCCCTTGCGTTAAGAGAATTTTCTTTATCAGTCAATTCTATTTGTTTTAACTCTAAATTAGACGTAAATTGTTCTAAATTAACGATCTCGTTTGATAAAGCCTCAGTAATACCACGGATTTTCTGTAGGTCCATATTATACTTCAATAAGTTTATATAACTCTTTTAATCTTTTCTCCTTATTCTTATTTGCAGGTAGATTGGCCCACAACATTTTCGTAGCGAGTTTCTCTTTAAGAAGATCAGCGACATAATCGGGAAATTCTTTTATCTCACCGGCCTTTAGGACATGGTATTCAGGATGAGGACCAAATTTATCTACCCATGTTTCACAATCATCTAACGTCGGATTGTAGATCGACTTCATTGTTCATCAACCTTCTTTTCTAATTCGCTGAATGCGATAAGAAGCTCAACGAGAGTATCTGTCTTAATCTTTGCCGTTATACCCCCCGTTGAAGCTATGTCATTTATTTTCGTTCGTAAATTATCCGGTGTTACCCGAACTCCCAAGAAACGAGATACTGATAAAAATAAATTATCCGTTATTTGCATGTTTTGCCTCCCTCACCTTGCCCCACATATTATACAAATCTATATTTAACTTTCCTAAATCATAAAGTTTATGACAACTAACACATAGAGGCGCAAAGTCGTCTATAGAAGTTTTATACATTCCGCTTATATTAGCCCAATGTCCTTTTTTGTTAATTCCACAAAGAAAACATTTTTTAACTTTTCCATAGTATTTAATTATTCTTCTATGTAATCCATTATATCCAACCTCATCACCTTTCCATCTATAACTATTCTCTTTTGCAATACTAGGCATTTTTTTCCCCTTGTTCCAAGATGGTTCCCCCAATTTAGAAAGACCAGATATATTATGCCATGATTTAATACCCTTATTATTTTTCATCCACGTTTTTTCTTTCATAACTTTACTCATGTTATTTTTGTATTCTTCAGTTCTAATATAAACACCAGATGGCATTATTTATTCCTTTCTTTTCATGGATCTTGCCTTAGCCATATTCTCAATTCTCTGTTGTTTTATTCGTTCTTTACGGCTTTCCTCGGTTTCAGGGGTATCTTCCTCCACTTTTACAGTTTGACCCCCTTCTGGGGCATCCTGTGAGGTCACAGCCTTGGTTTCTAGGTCAATTCCTGCATCAAACGTATCTTTTACATACTTTTTATCCTCTACTTTCTCCTTATTTCCTCCTACTCCATACTCTTGATAGAGTCCACGGTTCAAAATAGCAACAATCTGATCCCGCTTACTCATCATGTTCTTAAGATTTCTTGATTCAAAACGTGGTTGCTCCGTGTGAAGATCCATCTTGGAGAATCCTTTGTCCGTTCGTTTTTCGTTCTCCTCAATAACCGCTTTATCAGACTTAATTGTAATAATCTTCTGACTCATCTCTTCAAAATACTTTACCGCCACATAAAGAGGAACGATTGCTTCCTCTTTAGCCTTAATAGTCCATATTTCAGGACTCACCGCAGCGTTTAAGACAACCTGCTGATCTTGATTGGTAGGATTATAGACTCTATATAAATCTCTCTTTTTACGCTCTAGTTCCGCACGTTGAATATCTGCTGACTTTCTTGTTTTATCTATGTTTGTTTCTTCCATATCAGTTTACCTTATTCGTTTCATCTGCATATACGGCGATAATAATAGGAGGGTGAATGATAAGCGATCCTTTGCCTGTCCGTTCAATTTCAGACTGTTGCGTTCCGAGAAGGATTCCTTTTTCTTTCAAAAAATCATTAAGAACTATTTGGGCGCTTAGTTTTCCTTCGGGGATTGGTTTTCTTGAAGATTCATCCATAGGTAAATTCCTTTCTTTTCTTTATTATATCACACCTTAACTAGACTGTGGACTTACTGCTGAATTTGCGCTCAACGGACGCCATACGAGAAAGAATTGTATCTTGCCTGTTGTGGGTTCAGTCGTTGTCGTATACACATATTCTATATCCGTATTCGCTCCATTTTTTGCAACAATGACGAAAGGGGAAAAATAAAGCGTTTCAAGAGTAGTCGGCTCTGATACCCGTTCTTGAGCAGACGTAAGAAGTGTTACGGCTGCTGCTGCCAACCCTTTTTTCACAAGAATAGAGCCAACTGCAGCGCTTGAAATAGTCGTACCAGTACTTAACGTAATATCCGATTGAGCAGTTTGATCGTTAAGTCTCAAATAAGCTGCGGTATGATTCGCTCCGACTACCGTAGTAATGACTCCATAAATTTGAAGAACCTCAACTGATCCGGTAATTCTAAAAAGTGGCTCTACCTTTGTTTCATTGGAAGCATCAAGCGTTAAGAATGCCTGACTCTTAAATCCGCCTATTCCGAGGGTAACACCATTATCATCTCTATGCTGTATACGATCTGTCATACAGATATTATATCACATTAAGAAGGGTCGTATTGTTTGTGAGATTGATATACCCTGGAAACTTGCTTAATTTCCTTTTTTTTTGGGCTGTTTTGCTTCTTTTTTAGGAACAACGTCTTTATTTTTCATATTATGATGCTACAGCCATCAATCCTGCGGTTGCGGCGGTTGCAACAAGCATATTTCCTGCGGTATAGACATTTGCGAAATTATCTGCCCAATCTGTCGCTCCTAAAAGCCATGAATCAGAAAGAATAATTGCTCCACCTAATGATGCGGTAAGTGCCATCGCTACCGTCATAGTGGTTGCAGCTGACGCTATAGGGTTGATAAAGAAACAATGGTCAAAAATCAAGTGTCGATCCATATCCTGTGCGGTATCTGCACGAACAAATAAATGTCCGGCATCATCTGCATAGCCTGTAATAATACAATCTTTGAATGTATTTCTTTGTGCCGGACCGTCAATCTCAATTTCTACGTTTGAGGTTGATCGGGCTATCGTATCAAGACCAATATAACACCCGTCAAACATATTCTCGTCAGCATCAGAAAGCCAAAGAGATTTAGCATCAGCATCATCCCCTGCTGTTGCGTCACCAATACCTGCAAAATGAACAGCACCGAAATAATTTCTGTCTCCTGTTACCTTACAAAGAACATTGTTATCAACAAATGTTCCAAGCTGGATATTCACAAATCTATTTCCGGAACCGGAAATAGTCAAAAGTGCTACCGTTGTCGTTGACTGACTTGCTGTATCCCAAAGAATACGGGCACGAGGAGAGACACGAGTTGGAGCAGGAGCACCAACAACAGATACAAGGCTCTTTGAAAAAGTTACCAGTCCACCTGTCAGAGCTGCTGATTCATTTGTTCCTGATCCTGATCCTGTTCCTGCGGGAGCGACAATAATCATGTCATAATTATCAGTCGTTACTGCGTCGTGAGCCTTATACAAAGAAGCATACGCTGTCTTAAATGACCTTCCGCTTCGTCCTGAGTCTGCGCCATTGACTCCATCAATATAGATAACCTTGTTAATCAAGGGAATTCCGTTAGAGAAAGCGAGGTTTTGCGGAAAAACTTTTGCTCCAAATCCGAATGCCGGTGTGTAATTTTTTGCGTCCATAATTGTATGTCTATCCTCGCCAAAGCGGGAGTCAACATTATACTCTACCGATCTATCATCAGATAAACCAACTGGTACTCTGTTTCAACTCCACCCTGCGGCCCCTGAATACCAAGGAATCCATCTCCTGCAGCTCCAGTGTCTACCGTTCCTGCGGTTTCATCACCTGTTACTAATGTTGCACCGACTCCTGATGTCTCATCCTGCCATACTGAACATGCTCCCCACGTTTGTACCCATCCATAATACAGTGTCGTCAATGCTACTGTTGGCACTCCCGTTGCAACATCAAGGTTGTCTGATCCTGGTCCGATAACAATGTCATCATATCTATTCTTAACAAGATCAACATTCACTTCTGCCGTTGCACCTGCCGTATCAATGGCTTCTTTTAGTACGAATGTTCCTGCTGTTGAAGCGGTGATTGCATCATGTCCTTCAATTGGGTAGGCTCGGCCTTCACCGGTTCCATCTTGAACGACTAACCAACCATCCTGATAATCATCTGCGGATGCTGCCCCTGTTCCGATAGTCACACTTGCCTTTTTATCCCCTACCGCCGGAGCAGTTGCAAAGGAAAGATTAACCCGTTGTGCGTCCTGATCTGCACTTACTGTCATTACTCCTCGTGCGATATTCGATCCACCTGCCCGTGCATATTTCCATACACGGCCCGTTGAGTCCTCAGTCAAGCTATGACCTAATTCTATAAGTCGTACTGTTCCTGTTTCTGTAATAACTGATGGTGATAATGTGTTCATATAATTTTATTCAATTACTCAATTCCGTCTATATTATATAGTTGTCCATTTCTACGTGGCTCCCATGCACCGACATTTCCAACTATTGCAAAGTATGCGACGGTTCCAAGCTGAGTGACTAAACTTTCATCTTTTCGATAGAACCATCCAACTGGTGAAGGAGGCATATCAACCATCGCTGCGGATGACTCATATCCTGCACCTTCTGAAAGACTTACTTTCTCATACCGATCCTTCAAGCGGGAAGGAACTCTGTCGTTTCCAAACCATCCATATGTTCTTTCATTCAAATCATACATTGCCTCTGCTTTTGCACTATCATCTTTAATGATAGCTACGTTGCGATAGAACATTGTGGTAAATCCTGCCCGTCCACCAAACTCCCCAGGAGCCATAACCTCAAGACCCCGAAGCGGAAGTTTCGGCATCTGATTAGCGTTAAATTGATTCTGCAGGAACGGAGTCAAAAGCTCTTCAATAAAGCTCCAGACTGTTTTTGTCGTTACCCGAATCGTCGGTGATCCTTCAAGTGATCCCGATGCGCTTACCGCATCATCAAGAGTAGAAATTTTTGCAGCAGTAATAACGGTACTTGCGTCCGTATATGTCCCTTTAAGAACCGTATAAGTCGTCTTGGACTGTCCACCAATCGTTGTTTTTAGCGTTCCGTTGTCTGCGAATGAATCAAGACCTTCCGGCTGATCTCCTGTACCTGCTCCAAACACCGCTGATCCTATCTCCTGAGTCACAACTGCCGCCGCTTCTTTATATTTGAAAGATTCAAGATCAATAACTGAATTATCCCCGTCATTGGCAAAATCTTCAAAATCAATCATCGCTTTCGGCTGTACTCCCATTGTTCTACCATAGGAAAGAACGATAGTGTTATTTGTTGCAGACGCAGAAAGCTCTTCCCCACCGCCACCTAACCAACGAAACTGATTATCACGGGCATGAGTCACGGTAAAATCTTTTGTCTTACCGGAAAAACTTTTACCCATACCTAAAAGGCGGGATGCGTAAGTTGTGGAAACTAATACGTTATCAACTACTTTTCTGTAAAGATCACGATCTGAGAAGTTATCAACACGGTTAGAAAATTGGATTCCGTCGTATGCCATATATTTTTATATAAAAAAACCTCGCTGTTTGCGAGGTAAATTCCTTACTTACTCAATACTACACCTAAAAATAATCCTTTGTCAATAGATGTATTTAAGGCTAATTATACTTACTCTTCACTAAATCCTCAATATTTGCTTTGTGTAATTCTTCATATTTTAATGCCCCTGTTTGAGCAATTGTTCTTCCCCCACCAGATATAGGAGTAGTTGCACCAGCTACCGTATCGGTCCGTAGTATGTTTGGATTTTCGTAAAATACTTCTTTTAATGTAGGAACATAGTCAATTCCTTTTTCCTCATTCTCTTTAATAATCTGTGACAATTTCGTAAGAATACGAACTTTTGCTAAATTACCAGGATCATTCTTATCATCAGGATTGACTATTTTAGGCACTCTCCCTGACTCTGCCAATTCAGTATATTGATTTTTCCACAATGTCTGAAACCGCTGCGCCCCTTCACTCACTTGTTTTTCTCGTTCCTCAGTAGCAGTTTGTTCTTCTTTTTCCCGCTCGGTTAATACCTCTTGTGTTCCTTTTCGTGCATTGTCCTGAATAAACTTTGCCAACTCATCAGGATCGGTAGGAAGTTGTTTCTTCTCTGCTTTTGTAAGACCTAATGCTTCTCCAATTTTCTCAAGCACAGACTTTTGTACCTTTTCAGCTACCGACGTTTCAATCTCGGTTTTGATACCACTAAAATCGGGCGCAACCGGTTCAACAGGAGCAATAGGTTTCTCTGGGGTAACAGGTGTTACTGGTTCCGTTGGTTTCTCTGGAGTAACAACTGCATCTTTCGATAAATTCCCTATATCGTCTGTCATAAGCGTATTATATCACATCTATAAAATTATGTGTGCATCTCTTTGTGCATTGCCTCTTTTGCCTTCTCTACGCTAGTTATTGTTCCTTTATTTTTTGACGCATAGAAAATTTTCTTACCTTTTTTCATTCCATATTCTTTCATCATAGAACTCATAATTTTAGAACCCTTTTTTGTAAGTGGCATACTACCTCCCAAATAATTTCTTAATTCCTCCCATAGCCTTTTGAATCATATTCTGCCCTCCGCTGGGTTGAGTAGCTATATTTGTAGTATCTACAGGACTAGGTATCATTGCGGGAGTTTCAGGAGCCACAGGAGAAACCGGCGGGATAACACCAGTTGATCGTGTTACCTGTTGAGCCAAAGCGGTTATATCTTTCCCTAATACAACCTTCTCATACCAAAGAGCTGGGTTTGAGCTATATAAATACAAAGCCTCTGCTCTCCCTTGCGGATCAGGAATGTTAAGGTCTTTGTAGTAGTAATAAGGATCAATCATTTGTAATGATGCCATGCCCTGTGCATTTCTCTCAGCTCGCAACTTATCAGTCGTTGAAGCCTTAACAACAACCTCCATTCCATCGTCTATAGAATCATTCGTAAGCCTTAGATGAAGATATTTACCCTCCTCAGTCCCCGCTATACGCTTAAAATGCTCCTCTGTATAACGAAGTTTCATCATGTGTAAACGTGCTTTTATCGACTCTGTAGATACAAAAAGTATAGTATCGTTTACTAAATCATCATTCTTCGTAAAATCTGCCTCCCGTGATATTTGATTGGTGGTTGCCACATCTGTCGTTATCTCACCCCTTGTAGCCCCATGTGCGCCTACTTTGGCAAACACACGATCCCTTCTATCACGAATATGGACAAACATTTCGCCAGGAGGCATGACAGGCTGGATAAAATCATGCACAAGTCGTGGATTTCCTTTTACCACCACGTCAACATTAGGATTATTCATGTCCATTTTCTTTATATTCTTTTTATCAACGCCTGAATCTGATCCCCATATATGTTTTCCTTTATGGTGTTTCACCATAAAATCAGTCTGGCGCTCTACATCATCTATAGACTTTTGAAGTGGTATAACCTGTTCAATACGGGACGTTTCATCTATCGCACTCCGAAGAAATTGATCGAACGTCATAAAAATAAAAGGCTTTTTAGGATACTTGAAGTAGTTATTAAACACTTTCTTAATCTCAAATCCTTGGGGTTGTTGACCTGTAAGTGCTATCTGTTCCATCATATCTGCTGAAACAGGCTGACCGTTCAACGTAGTTACATTGTGACCTTCGTAATCCCAATTTGGATTTTTACTCTTGCCAAGCAATACTTCTTTAGAAAGTTTCCACGTTACACCGGACGTAAAAGTAAATTTAGGATTCTTCGGATCAAAGTCTTCATCTTTATCAAACCAATCATACCAACACTCGGCAACTTTAACCTTTTGAGCCATCAGTACATCTTCATTTGAATTTCCCGATAAAATAGGATTGTGCTTTGCCACCTCTTTCTTAATTTCTTCCTCTTTATCTGGAAATAACATGGACCACTCTTTCGCAGTCTTTTCTACATAATGAATGATAAATAACATTTCGTCAGGATTTGATGTTATAGCAGTATGATCTAAAAGAATATTATCAGGGTTTATTACTTCCTCAACGATATCGCCCATATCTTTTGTAGCATCCCACCGATACTTTTTGGCTGCGATAAGGTAAATAGGCATGTGCTTAAACATCATACCCAAGTCTTTTTTGTTTTGATCGCTATCTATATATTTATCAAAAAACTTCGTAAGGAGTTCTGCGGTCATTTCTCGTTCCTCACTCTTTCCAATTCCCCCAGCCTTAACAGTAATATCAGGCATCTTTGATACTGCGAGAGATTTTAAGATACCCTCAAATTCATAAATTACGTTATCCAAAAACTCTGAATCGTATTCTTTCAATTCTTTCCCTATGAGTTGTCTGCCAAAAAGATACTTAATCAATTGTGCTCTTCGATTCTTCAAATTTATTTCAGGAGAGTTCCAGTGTGTTGTGGCTTGTTTCTCTAATTCACAAATATAGGTCAACAATTTTTTATCATCTATCTCTATGTTGAGAGGAGAAAGTGTCGCTAATACACCTGTTTCTGCACTAAAACGGTTGGTACTATTTACTTCCATATTCGTATTATACATCATGAATGCTTTGAATTTTAACAATTCCTAAAAACATAAAATGCGTTCTACATAAAGGATTGATACACAAATATGATGATCCTGATAGTATTTCCGACTTATTTTGATATCCTACCACCTTATCATCACTAAAATAAAGCTGAGGAGCCTGACAATTGAAACAATAATATGTCTTAACTGGAATATTTTGGAAATACTGATCCTGTATCCAAAATTGGACCTCATCCCCATGTTTTTCTACTTCCCGAAACGAATATTGAATATTATATCCATAATCCATGCGTTGAGGACGAATCATTACTTGTGGCGTTTCTGTTGAGTCAAACCCAGGATAAATTGCTGAAATATCTCCCTGATATTGCGTTGTAATATTTTTCGTGTAAGGACAAAAAAACATTTTTAACTGTTTTTCATCCTGCGCCTTCGTATACAACACCGTCAATACATTCTGTCCCCTTATGGTACGATAAGTCATATAATTTTCTTTAATAAATCAGGCTCATCAGCTCCGAATAAGTCTTTTTCCTCATCGATATTTGTTCTCTCTTTTTCTATTTTACCACTTTCTACCGTGCCCACCTTTGCATCTACCCAGGGAATAAAAGGAAGCCCAAAGCTAGCGCTATCAATTGCATGGTCATCAAGTTTTGTATTTATATCTTCAATATCCAATTCATCCGGCTCCATTTGAGGGATTGTTCGTATAAGATTCGGACAATCCTTAGTTACTATCCAATAAGGCTTTCCATCGGGAGCCATGCGCATCCAGTCCATCATAGCCGACCAACGGCCCTTTCTATTTTTACTTCCCTTCTCAAACGAATATACTTTCCCCTCTAATTGAGTGAAGGCCTGATTAAACTGCTTTACGATAGATGCTGAACCGTCATTTGTTATATTAAACATCGTATTATCAACATAGATATGGTCAACGGAATCTGAAAATATATCAAACTGCTCTCTTTTTCTCATAATAGTTTTCGCCCATTCCGAAGGTGTTTTCCCTGGTCCATATAATTCCGCTATTGTATACACACGATTAAAATTCAATCCGTTATATTTTTCTTTCACTACTAAATGTGCTAACCAGCAAAATGGAGCTGATATACCCCAGTCCATTGTTTCCACGATAAACGCTCCTTCAAACCCCTTGAAGCTGTCCTGCGATACATGCGTTCCATAACTCCATGTAGGAAAGAACCTTCCGGCACTTTGTTCAAAACTTGCCATGTACTCCTGGTTAAACCATGCTATCCTTCCTTTCTCAACGGCCTCTGCTCTCTTTTTATCTATAAACTTTACAAACGATTCTCTCTCATAACTTCCTTCCGACCATGAAGCATTATCATAGCTGGTAAAATGCCATGTTTCCCATTCGTCATCTTTTTTTATATTCTTTCCAAAATCAGGAATTACTCCTTTATGATCTCCCTTGAGGGCAAAATCGTGAAACCAATTAAGTCCTTTGGGTGTTCCTATATACATCATCCGGTGATTCGGAGAATCTGCAAGGGCAGGTTCAATAGTGTCAAACGCTTCTTTTTTTACGTCGGCTACCTCATCCCATCCGATGAAGTCTAATCCTGATCCCCGCAAAGAATTAAAATTATCTGACCCCTTTAGTCTCACCCATGATTCCGTATTCTTGAAATAAAGAGACAGCTCTGACTTATCTGCTTTACAAACTCCGGCGTTAATATATGGTATAAAATACTTGGTGATATCAGGATCAATCCAGTACACTTCCTTGGCCTGACGATATAAAGGGAGAATGATCCACGCTACTTGTCTTGGCACCTGAAGAGCTAACGCTATGGCTTCGTTAAAAAGAAGGGCTGACTTACCGAATCTTCTCCCACCCACTATCGTTCTATAGCGAGCTTTTGACTCATGGATAAGTCGTTGATTTGTGTGGGGAGTATAGAGTTTTATTGATTCCATTCATTTTTCAAGTGATTTATCTATAAGTATTGTTAAATTACCGTTTATCTCAGTGTCGCTTTTATCTCTCCAACCCATAACATTTTTAGCTGTAAATACGGCAAATGGTTGAGCATATAATCCTTGTAGTCCATTCGTTACTAAAAGATTCTCCTGACATTCCTTTGATCTCTTTATAGCGGCGGAAAATTCTTTGTGATCCTTAGCCCATTGATTCAATGTATCTCTATGAACACCTATCTTAACGGCAAACCCTGCCAATGTAGGAAGATCAGAAGGAATAAGCTTAATTTCTTCTTTCGTTGTCCCGTCTTTATATGTTGTCACAACTGGTGTTTCAAAATGAGGCTCTATATCAAAATAATCAATAATCTTCTTGCAATATTTAGGATCGTATTTTGTTGGAGCACCAAGATGAACTTTTTTTGTATTCGTATTTGATTTCATATAATTTCCAATTGAGTCTACCTCACTAGGGAATCAGTATAATAAGACTCCTCAAATATTATACGCCGTTAGCAACGTAAACTCTGGCCACTAGTACCTACCAAGACCAAAATGGTGTTTGGATATACATAGAGTGGCTATTCATCTACTCCCCCCATAAGTTTTTCTGTATCTTCTTCTTCAGCTTTTAACCGTGGGTTATTTTCAATTCTCAATTCTTCTGATGTCGGACGCTCTACCGTTCCTATATCAACAGTATTATCCTCAATGATTGCTTTCGTATATCCTAACTGTGGAAGCATGTAGTGGCGTACAACAGAGTTTCTTGTAGAAAGAGGGAGATCGCTATCAAGTATTTTATCTATAACTTCCAAAAATGTAGTCTTTCTCTTTTTTTGTTTCATATTTTATCTGTAAGAATAACTCCATATTTTTTAAATGATCGAACGTTCTCATCTTTGATCCAGCAACACTTTTTATATTTTTTACCTGATCCACAATAACAAGGTTTGTTTCGATCACATCCTTTTAATATCATAGACCCTCCACCCTATAATCGTTTTTTGGCTTGTCGCCGTATATCTCTCTGGATTTATTTTTTGCGTTCTCCAAAGTTTTATGCGCACGGGTCATATTCCCATAAACGTACTTACTTTTCTTGATATCTTTTTTTGTTACTCCGTAAAGTTTATCCGTTCCCCAAGATTCAACATACTCACGACTTAAAACACCATTAACATACGGCTGATACATCTCCCCTCCGTATTCTTTCCGTTGATTTTTAGTACTTGGACTAGCAAAATCATAGGTAACTCCTTGGGTTGGTTTTGGGATAGTGCTATCCTCATTTTGGCAATTATTACAAGGCAATACTCCATATTCAGCATCTTCACTTGCTTTATTCTTTCCACATCGAGGGCATTTCATTATCCCTTCTTTTCTTCAATAATAACTGATGCGCCATCTGAAGTAACAAGAAGTATTGCAACTGATATAGCGCTTCTTAATGCTTCACTAACAACAATGGCAGGATCAATAATACCGGACTTTATAAGATTTTTTGTTTGTGCATCCGTTACATCAACTCCCCAACCGAAAGGCTTATCTTCCAGCTTCGCCATATAGTACCCAGGGTTCAATCCTGCATTTAGAAGAAGTTTATCAAACGGTTTTTCTAATGCACTTTTAAGTATTCTAAACGCATATTCCTCATCCGTATTTGTAAATTTTAATACGTTTCTCGCTGTTAATAAAACCACTTCACCACCAGGGACAATACCACCCTTTATCGCCGCTTTCGTAGCAAGAATGGCATCATCCACCCGTTCCTTCCTCTCGTTCATTTCCAACTCCGTAGAGCCACCAGTCTTTACTACATATACCCCACCGGTCATTTTAGAAAGACGCTCTTTTAACTTCTCGTGATCTAAGTCTGATTCGGGATCTTCCAATAAATGACGTATAGATGCTATTCTGTCCTTTATCTTTTTAACTGTTCCCTTGTTTTCCAATATAGTCGTTGAGTCTCTGCTTGATTTCACTGTTTCTGCATATCCTAAATACTCAAGAGTAATATCTTTAAGTTTTTTTCCCGATGCTTCATCAATAACCATTCCCCCGCACATAGTTGCAATATCCTCTAACATTTCCCGTTGATATTTTCCAAACGAAGGAGACTTCACACAAAGAATGTTCATCATTCCCTTTCGCTTCGTTTCAATAAGAGAAGCCAGCGCCGTACCTTTTACATCTTTTGCTATAATAAATAAATTCCGTATATTATTTGGTTTTAATACATTCTCAACAAACGGCAAAAACTCATAGACATCTTCAATTTCCCGTTCTAAAAAGAGAATATGTGCATCTTTCAGTGTTGCCGTAAGGCTTCGTGGATCAGTAATAAAGTATGGAGAAAGAAACCCATGATCTATAGATATGCCCTCCTGATGTTCTATGGTGGTTTCATGTGATTTTGACTCATCAGCAGTAATTACCCCGTCGACTCCTATTTTGTGATATGTTTCACCAATCATTTTTCCCAAAATCTCATCTTCACTGGAAATTGTTGCAATCTGTATTTTTTCCTGTTCTGTCTGAATTGGTTTTGATAATCTCTGTATTTCGTTGAGTAATAAAGTACGTCCTTTTTCTAATCCATTCGTCAATGACATGGGGTTTATCCCACTATCAATCAAAATCATAGCTTCACGGGCTATCTCATAACCCAATACAATCGTCAGTGTTGTTCCATCCCCTACTTTGACCGCCTGTTGCTCTGCTGCTTCCCGAATAATACTTGCACCAATTGCTTCAAACTTATCTTCCGGTGAAACAAATCGTGAAACTTTAAGACCGTCATGGAGAATCTCTATATCAAAACCTTTATTGATCGCTATATTCCTTCCTCGTGGTCCTTGAGTAGCTGATACTAAATTAAAAACCTTCTCTGCTCCTCTCATAATAGCTTCACGGGCATCTTTTGTATATTTTAAGTCTGTGTAGTACATATTTATTTATCTAATATAACTAATATTCTATTAAATGGGGATACGATAAATTCATGTCGTGGATCACCATCATATAATGTCTTAAACGACTCACATCCTGCTATACTATATAACACAAAATCACCAACCTTAACTGGTGATTCTAATTTTATTCCATAATCAGTTATTTTTGATGGACCAATAGCAACAACCGTTCCTTTGTGTGGCTTATCTATAGGGTCTTGTACCGCAATATATTGACTCTTATTATCTTTCTCTAATGGGTCAATAATTATATATCCCGAAGTTGGTTGAAGTTTTTGGGTAATTTCCTTCATAAGTATATTATATCATATCATAATCCTTTAGGTATATTTCAAAGTTTTCTTCGCTTTCTGATAAATTTTTTGTATTCTCTTATGTTCTTTCCAAACCTCATCCGGCGTGATCTGTTGATCGGCCCCATGGCAACAATCCGATCCCATACATCCCGTTGCTTCTCCCCGATAACGATAGCTTTTATGACAATGATGACAATGATAGATTTCACCCTTTAGAATGGCTTGCAACATATTTCTCCTTCCCCTAGTACCATTCCTTTTTTATCCTCTCAATAGCTTGGAAGAGAGCTTGATTATACCCATCATTCTTGTCATCCATCGGCATCCACTTTCCTTGTTGTTGTGGTATTTTTCTTTTCATCCCCTCTAAGCTCTCGCAAACCTCACGGGCTTGGGAATGAAGTAATGTTTGAATGAAATGCGGAAGTGTCCGTTTATCTGCCCCCGATGCAATACAGTGGCTTTGGAGTACTTTGTAGACTTCGTTGTGTTGCCAATCATTCTTTGGTTGATTCATAGGTTTTCCTTCTTTTGTTTTTTATATTTATTCCAATGTTTCGGGTCATTTTTCAAAGGTTGGCGATTATGTCTCTGTGCTTTTTTTCCTTTCTTCATATCAACCCTCCCCTCAGCCATCAACGAGAGATAGACTCAAGATGGGCGGGAGCGATTATCACAACACATCAGGAAAGCCCTAATATATTGCCGTTTACTCCCGACCAACTTCAATCTACCTTCCCTCGTTGGGGGAGCTATTTAACTTTATGCTTAAATCGTGATAATTGTCCCCAAAGCCTTCCTATTGTCCATTCATCTGGTGTAACGTGCATATATTTAGCAATTTTAACAATCTGTTTCGCTAAAGCAGTTGGAAGCATAATAGTTTGATGTGATTGGTTTTCTTGTATTCTTAAAGTTATTCTCTTATCATCTATGTAACTTTTTATTTTTTTACAAGTACAACCCAACACATCAAACTCATCTGCTACTCCTCTTGCATTAAGAGCACAATTTATTTTATGTTCCTTTTTTCTTCCCGATAATCTATCTACTATTTTTGCAAGTTTTTTATACTCCATAATTTATTTCACCCCCTTTGATAATTCCAAGCTGATAACAAAACGATTAGACATAGGTAAACTCCTCTTGTAATCTGCGTCCTTCTTCTCTTATAAGTATCCAATGATACACATCTTGCTCTAAAACTCTCTCTGTTACACTTTTGGTTCGTTCTATTTCTCGCTCAAGTTCATCATCGGTCATTTCTTTAGGGTCTTTCATACTTCCTCCTTTGCGTGATGCTCACGGTGATATTCTTTTTGGATCATTTTGGCGATTTCAATTGTTCCTTCTCAATCTACCCGAATATCTTTTTGTGTCATATCAGACAATAATTGCCTTGCTTCCTCTAAATACTCCTTCACTCTCTTGTCTTGGCGGGTGTGGGTCATAGGGTTCCTTTCTCCCAAATAGCGGAAACTACTTTTTGCTTTTTACGCTCCAACGCCCTTTCGTGTGCAATATTCTCTATTTTCTCTACCCGTGCCTTTATTCCCTTTTTACGGGCTTCCCATTGATGACTACTAAACACATTTGCTTTATGCTTCGGATACATTCTTCGTGCCATTCGTAATTTTTGTTTATTGTTCATAGTTTATTTATTCCGCAGAGCGGAGACTAACCTAAATAATACCCGCATATTTTACATTCCTTATGACTACCATGCCATGGTTGATTTTCCGAATTAAGTACCCAAACTCCATAAGCTCGCAAATATGAAAGATTGCTCTCAACAGACTTAAAAGTTTTTTCATAAATTCCCTTTCGCTACCGTTGGTTTTTCCCACACAAGCCACTTGAATATCCACCACTTCCGCATAGACACTTGATAGCCTTCTGCCCATAGTTTACAGGTTCTATGACCGCATACAAACGGTTTTTCCAAACACTCTGGTACCATTGTATAGAACTTAGTTATTATCATATTTTCCCTTTCAGGTGAGAACGCTCTGGCTCTCTATTTATATCTTTTACAATTTCAATCAATTTATTCTTAGTTAATGAATATCTTTTTCTACGTTTTTCTTTAGACTCATCGCTATCACCCCATTCTGGCACTTCAACGTTCCATGCAAGTTGCTCAATTATCTCCTCCCCGCATTTCTCTATTAATTCTTGGAAGAAGGTACGGAGAAAATTATTTATATCCTTTGTACGACCTATCTCTCGTAAATTCCACGCCCTTGTACCTACTGTATTTTCATTTGAACATTCAATCCAAAACGCTTTTATTTTCCCCTCTATAAAGTCATGGATGATCATGGGGTAGCCTCCATAAGCTCTGGATTTTCGTATATGTTGCCGATGACTTCAAAATCAAAATCTACATAATATAAATCTCTATCCAACGCCCCTCGTGTATGAGTATTCCTATAAAAATTATTTCCCTCACCACGATTGCACTCTGAAAAATAAATTGAGCCTACATAAAATCCACCGTTACCAAAATTAACTATGTGTTTTTGTTCATAAAACTCACTTTGTTTACCTTGTTCTGACGACTTAAACTTTACAATATCCCCCTCGTAAATCTCTTTCCCTTGCTTATCCTCTAAACCAGTAAATTGCATGAGTTGTAACTCTTTACTATCTTCTACATACACTCCTTTTCCTTGGTCATCCCGCAAATCCACACCGTTTCGCCCAAAATCAATGGCTTCAACTTTCCACATTTTGTTTTTCATCCACGCTCTAAATTTTATTTCTCTCATATACTCCTTTCAAACTCAATTGAATGAGTTAGACCTTACAAGTTTAATAATTCGTTTTGCAAGATTATCTGCTTCTAACCCTGTAATTTCGGTAGTTCCCTTCTCTCGTTCATTCGTTCCTTGTGCCTCAAGTATCAAATACCCAACTTTTCCAACCAACTCATCTGCTATTCCTTGAGCCTTCAACATGGCTTTTGCTTTCGTGGGCGAAATAAATAATTGTTTTAATATCTTTTTCCCCTCTGCTTTTGACATAGGTAGTTCCTTTTTGTTGGTTGGGTTCATATACTTCTCCCTAGTGTTTAGGGGTTAGACAATCTTTAATCTTTTTATGGACAATTACATGGACGTTGTAGTGCTTGTATTGTGCTATTTCCTAAAATAAAATAGTTTTCTTTTAATTTAATAACACTTTTGTGTTTTCGTAGCATATGAGACATTTTGTTATATTCTTTTACAGCAGATTCCAAAGAAAAAAATATACGACCAATAAATGCTTTTTTCATATCCTGTGATCCCATAGGTTCCTCCTGTATAAGAAAAGACTAGACTAACTTAATTTCTATTATTTTTTTACACATTTCTATATCCGATTCCCCAACGTGCACCTCGTGTCCAAACAGTTCTTTTAACCGTTGATATAATTTTTTCCGCCTATAATTTCTGTTTGTTTTATCCGAACCTGTTCTCCAAAGAGGGTCTATCTTTGCGTGAGCTTTTATTCGCCAATCCCGCAGTTCTTTATTTGCCATAGTTCCTAACGGTTTTCTTGTATTATTATGACATCCTACATACGCTTCATCTGTAGGACAGTAATAACACATATAGGACTTGCCATATCGTTTTCCATACACCTTTTCATTAGAAACCCAAAGAGCTTCTTTTCCGCAATATGGACAAAGTATCTTTTTCATACTGTTACCTTAGAGGAAAGCTCCGCTAATTTTTCTTTATAATACACCTCATTAAAGGTTACTTTTTCATTGCGATAACGGACTAAATAGTTATATTCTCTCGAAAAATACTTCATAACAAACTCCATAAATCTAGTTGGATTCCGGTGGAACCAAAAGTGATGACCAAAACAGAGACAGAGTACATTCATCACATCCCATCGCAATCGTATATTTGCTCTATTTTCTATATGCGCCGCCTGGAGTGGTCCACCACATCGTACCCCATCAACCCGTCCATATACCTCGCATTTTCCCCTATTTCCCCGTATGGCTTTACTGAACAATACATCGAGCTTTCGTTTCGCTTTTGTTTTATTCCATTTCTTTGGCTTTGCTAATTTAAGTTTTTTCATATCCCATTCACCTTAGCTAAGTTCAGAAAAATATACATAGTAATAATAGAGATGACGCCATAAAAAAAGTATTCTAGGTTTATATTTCTCATCTTCCTCCTTACTTATTGTTTATATATTTTCAGACGAATCAAAAAACTCTGCCTTCAAGCTTTCAAGCGCTCCTATAGGCATATTTTTAACAAACTCTTTCGCATCTTGAATACCTTGCATATCTCCGAGTGTTCTTCGTAGGTGACAAAACCCGCAGATATGGTCGGGGCTAGAGGTTTGTACTTTTTTGCACGAAATACATTTCATATTATTTCTCCGGCTTGTACGAACAAAAGCTATCATCGGCGTTTCGTGTTGAACAACTCCAGAATGCATATGGTTTGTTTGTTTTCTTGCTTACTCCAGTTTTCCATGTCATAGGTGTTCCGTGGACGCCGCAAGCTGGTGCTTGTGAGGCCGTAGGTTGACTTGTAGCGGCGTTTTGTGGTGAATCCCATACATTCTTCCATCCATGTGAAATTGCGTAGTCTACAAGTGTTTCCGTTTTCTTAACAATATCCTTCATTTTTTCACCCCGGACCGTTAACATAACACCATATCCTTGAATCCATACTTTTATATTTGCTACAGCCGGAGCTTCCGGCAACACATCATCATTGCGCTCATCAACTACCATTTGTGCTTCATCCAAGCTTGCTTCTACGTCTTGTGCCATGTTTGATTCTTCAAAGTCTTTTTTACTTTCGTAGTACGTTTCATTATTTTTGTCGCTCATATTGCCTCTCTTTCTTTTATAAATTTTAATAATGCTTCTTCTTGTGTAATAATTTTCTTCTCTAACCACGTTTGTTGTGCACCTTTATATCCTTGCCGTTTAGTTATAGTTTTGGCTTTCATACATTCTATCCCGCATGAATTGTTCTTCCGGTTTCATGTGTTCAAAGATACTATTCACTTTGGCTAAGACAAAATATACCGCTTCTTCTTTCGTTATCTCTCCTACCTCTACTCTTCGTTTTATTTCATCAACATAGTTGGTAAAGTCACCTTTTTTCATATTACTTAGTTGGTTTATAACCTATACTTTCAATCATTTTTTGACCCATTTTTTTCATTTCCTGGAATGCGTATTTATGTGCGTATAAATCTGCATATGCAATCATGTCTTCCTGATCCACGTTACTCAACCAATTCTCATAATCATCCGGCGCATCGTCAGCCGTCCCGTGATATTGTTTATCATGTACTTCTTTCAAATAGTCCTCAAAAGTTGTGTATTCCATATTATTTGCAGTAAGCACCATACCAAGCTGAGAAATTTTTACGACTTGCATAGATACGTTCTGCTTTGTCTATGTTTAATTTCCAATCCGTCATTCTTTCCGCAGTTTCCCGATGCCAATACAAATTTACTTGGGCGATTCCTGCGTCTGTTGTTCCGTCGGTGTTTACATGAATGACATCCGGGCGCAAACCTGATTCGCTTATAAAACACGCTAGTGCTCTCACCGCTACTTGTCGGCCATGTGGTTGAAACTTTTTAACAATATAAGCGGTTATTTGTTCTAATTCATCGGCTTCATCAGCCGCATACACTACCTTAGCCGAAGCGTTAATACAATCATGTGGACATGGATTTATCGTAGGAGCTTTGGTTATATAAAGAATTGCACCAACTAAAGAGAAGAAAGCTATTGTCCAAAATATGCGGTTTTGGAGCTTGAGTTTGGCGATGTAATCTTTGTGGTGAATTTGTTTCATACTTTTTTATATCCTATACCTATACTTTTAATCATTTTATCAGCCATTATTTCCATTTCTTGAAATGCATATGCATGAGAATAATCATCTGCTAATTCCATAACCGTTGTTAAGTCTAATTCAGTAACCCATTTTTCATACGCATCAGGCATATCATCGTCTAAACCTCGGTAATTTTTACCGTGTTGTTCTTTTAGGTAGTCTTCAAATTCTTTATATTTCATATTAGTATCCTTGATCTTGAAGCTTGCTATTGAATGTCCCTCTATAATTTTCTAACTCATCACCTTTTGTTCCGTCATATTCCATGACTTCAATTTTATGACCAGATAATATATTAGATATAACTTTTAACAGTTTGGTTTTTGATGTGTAAAATTCATCGTCAATTTCTTTTCCGCCGTCTATAATTAATCTATAGGTTTTCATATTTCTTTTAGATAACGTGTGGGCTGTAGGTTTGTATTCCTGTATTCACTTAGAGAAACGCAGATACTTGTTTCTCACTCACTTTTGTTATCTAAAGATACTTTATCATGCGACTATGCCGTATGTCAATACCCCAAAATACTTAGCCTTGTTTAGCCTTGGCTATTTCCTTATTTTCTTGTCGGCGTTTGTTAGAAAGCTTTGCAAGTTTTGAAAAGTATTCGGGGCCGTATTTTTTTAATACCATCTTACCCCCTTTACGACGAGCTTCTAATACTTCAAAACCAAATGCCGCTAATTCTTCTTGTGTGTAGACTTTATCCATATTACTTTTCACAAAATGCCCGTAAGGCTTGTAATGCATCTTTCTTATTTGTATATTCGCCCTCGTTATAAAACATAACCATCTTCCCATGGTTGTCTTTTTCCTTCCCGTACTCGACTCGTACAATGGCTTTTGAGAATTTTCCATGCGTAAGCCAGTAGATAAAACGCTTTTTTGTTCCAACGAAGTACCATTTCACCTTTCCAGCCTTGGAGACCAACTTTAATGTTATTTTCATTCTCTAAAGAATAGTAGCACCTTAGTCGTTAGTTGTCAATCTTTAATTCAAGATAGAGGAGTTCTTTAGATTTCATGCTATTTCCCATACGCTTCTTTTAGTACGTTCTTCCCAATTTGTCCAACTTATACCACAAGAGCAGGTTTCCTTATATTGGTGAATAGCCCAGAAACAATCATGGGCGCTTTCCTCATCCGTTGTTTCAGGTAACCCAGACGGTGCATCAAAATCAAACGCCATCTGCTTTTTATCTATGGAATTTAACATATTCTTCTATTGCATTATCATTACGGATAACATATTCCATAAATAATGGTGCTTGCGTATCAGTAAAATCTTTTACCATCGGCCACCATATTTTTGACGGACATCGTGGATATTTCGGATGAGAAGTAAAAAATGCTTCTATCGTTTGATACAGTACCGGCATCAACTCATCGCTTATAGTTTTTTTCTTAAACATCGGTAATATCCGTGCGTTTACCTCATTTTCAGTTTTTTCCTTTATTCCCCACACGGCCATTTTTGCACACATCTCATCCCATGATTGATGTTGTTGTTCTATTTTTTTATTCATCGGCACGAAACTTTGATCCTTTACCTCAAAAATACCTTTAACCATAGAAACCTTTATGGTGTTATTGCCTAATAGACACGTAACCATCCCGCCATCTTTTTCGACCATATAAGATTCCAACTTTTTCTTTTGATCTTCTGTGACCGTTAGAGTTTTCCCTCCGGTTAAAACAATTTCGTACATCATAATCGCACTACCTCTCCAGGTTTATTTTTTGTATTGTCCTCAATAAGCCAAACCTTAAACGCTTCGAGGACGTTAGGATACGAACGAGCGTTGGCTTTTTGCCATGCTCGGAATTTGTCATAGAGTTTATCTATATCTGCATTTGGATATTTCCTTTTAAGAAATGCTTTTTGATTAGTGGTAAGGTTGAGTATCCCTCCCCTTTCTTTTGTATAAGTTTCTTTTGTATAGTTTACTTTGTGTCCACCCCGATTGGTTACTTCCGTACCCCGATTGGTTACCGAAATACCCGAATTGGTTACTTTATTATGGTAACCCCGTTTGGTTACCTTGCTATCAATCCAGAGCGTATAATCCTTCTGAAATGATATTTTATAACCATTTGGGGTTACTATATGCCTATCAATAAGTATTTTCTTTGTTCTCCATACGTGTTGTTTTCTTAATCCTGTTAATTCCATAATTTGACTTCCCGATATCCAGTCTTCAGTTTTATGCCACCCATACGTTTTTCTCCATAACGCCCATAAAAATCTACTCTCATAAGGAGAGAGTTGTGTTTTTGCTAAAGCCTCTACAAGCTCATTGGCGAGCGATGTCATTCCATTTTCTACTTGTGGACTAGCCATTTTCTTTCTCCTCTTTATTTACTATGCCGACTGCTTTCATAAATGCCGCAACTGGATAGTTGTGCCACCAAACAAAAGACTGAGCTTTTTCCATAATCTTTCCCATCTTTTCCGGTGTATATAGTTTTGCAAACCGCATAAGAATTCCCTGCCCTTTTTTATCTGCTATCTCCATTTTTTCTGCTGTAGCTAGTGCTACGGATACAAACGGTAACATATACTCACCTCCTTACCAATCAAATTTATACTTATCAATATCTTGTAATGGTTCGAGTTTCAGCGTTCGTTGATACATGGTCATAGGGTGTCCGGGGATAAGTTTTTCCATGAGAAACTTCTTACTCTCACTTTGGTATCTTTTTGGATCAATTATTTCTTGACCATTTGGTGTTCGGATAAGTAGCATTCTTTTTGTTCGCTTTGCTAGATCAATCCATTTATCACGAATCGCATAATTCGCTGTTCCATAAATGGATTTAGACAAAGGAACCACTAAATATTTTTGTAGTGTATAAGGTTTTTCTGTAAAATTTTCCATAAAAATAGGCCCTGGGTGGCGAACACCTTAGGGATGTTCACCAACCAAAGCCTAAAAAAATGAGTCCCCAGTTCCCCTAAGCTCATTGGACTTTAATTGATGTCACTAATAACAATATACCTTATTTCACACCTTGTCAACTTTTTTCAACTAATCTCTATTTCTCCTTGTTCTACGGGCTTCTTTATCAGTTCTTCAAATTGTTCTAACCGTTCTTTCCAACCAAATAAGTTCCATTGAGCGAGTTGTTGTGCCATGCCAAACGGAACGCCATATAAGTCATAAAATATATCATGTAAGGCTTGGTTAGAATCTGGTGAGTCCAAGCGACATACTTTCGTTTTTGGTAGACTTTCCGAGTTCATAGAGATACTTATCAAGTGAGCGGAGGGCATAAATAAATCCTCCTGTCACCATCACTCGTTGTTCGGAAGTAAGTTTCCCGCCAAACACATCAACAATAAGTCCCGCACCTTCCTGAATGAGAAAACCGACGATACTCAAAAGCCCTAACCTAAGCGCTTCTTTGACTGCCTCCCGTAATGCTGCTTTAATTTTTTCCATATCAACTCACCTCCAGTCCTACAAGTTTTCTTACAAACGCTATAAAGTATTTACCCGCACTCCAATCAGGCAACGCCATGCCATCCTTAACCTTCTGTAGTGCCTCTGAAAGGTCTTTTGCCTGCGCTCCCAGCTCTTTGACCATCTCTTCCGATTTTGCAACCCGTTCTGATAGTTTTGTATTCTCTTCTAACACTTCGTTAAAGTTATTGGTAAAGTTCGCCATCTTTGCCTCTAAGTCGGCAATCTTGGTATTAGCTTCTTGTAGTTGTCGGTCTTTATTTTGAAGCGCATCTTCAAGAGTAGAGAGTTTCTTCGCCTCTGCGACTGCGGTTTCTACGTTCGCTCCTACGCCAAGAGCTTCACATACGGCGATAAAATAATTCCAATTTTCATCCCGTTTTTTCCGTACAATGTCTAATTCTGCTTGTAAAATGGCTGTGGTATCTGCAGCAGGTACGGTATTTTTGGCTCGTAGCCACCCTGTTACGTTAAGATAGGTATGATTTTGAATATGACAGGGACTTCCTGTAGGAAAGTTCTGATCGAAGCTCTTAAAGGTATCTACATTGCCTTCTATAAAAACCGCTATATGACCCGGTGAAGGCTTCCAGACAATGATATCTCCTTCTTTAGGGATATTGGTGAGAGTATTAGGTATCCAATCGTAATTATCTCCTGCCTTTGATGGAAAATCAACCGCATTTGTCCACTCTATGATGGGGAGTCCGAGAACTTCACGGATATAGGCATTAGCAAGATCTACGCATTGGTTTTCTGCCCCCACGCTTCCCGCTACTTCTAGCCACTTTCCATTATATTTGATAATAAAATTAGTTAGCGTCATCGTTCAATTCCCATCACACGCTGTAACAGTGGTTGAATCATATTTTTATATCTTTTCCCATAATACCACTCAAAATTCCAGCTACTCCAGCTATGCCCATTGAAATCCATCGGGTGACATTATTTTGCTGTTTGATCTCGGCTATATCTTCACGAATATCTTTGAGTGCTTGAATAGTCATACCATGAAATTCCGCATTTTGGAGGCGATATGCCTCTGCTGAAGTTATTTCATTCCAAGATTTATTGAGCATATATTCTCCCTGATGTTAATGACATACGTTAATAAATTAAATACGGAAGTCCTTTTGTTCCTGCTAATCCGATAGCTACGAATGTCCCACCTGATGTAAACGTATGAATCGTATAGGATCCATCCGTTGTTATTGTCCCACCTGTACAGGTTCCGAAGTCTGAAGTGAGATAGCGGATAATAACAATGCCTGAACCTCCGGCGCCCCCATTATACGCTGTAGCTGTACTTCCCGCTCCTCCTCCGCCACCCCCCGTATTGGCAGTTCCAGCCGTACCATTTGCATTCACTGCTCCTGCACCGCCGCCGCCGTCCCCTCCTGCCCCAGCCGTTCCTCCATTATAGGTCCCCCCGCCTCCTCCTCCGCCATAGACGACTGCCGATCCTGAAATTGAGTTTGAGGT
>Ga0208957_1000610_pt1 | contig 26163 bp, 41 predicted proteins | sample RifOxyA1_FD_184029 | JGI IMG/M metagenome (GOLD analysis project Ga0208957, IMG submission 184029) | Groundwater microbial communities from Rifle, Colorado - Rifle Oxygen_injection A1 (SPAdes) | ecosystem: Environmental > Aquatic > Deep subsurface > Groundwater | place: Rifle, Colorado, United... | reverse complement strand
ATCAGTAAACTGCTTCTCTAGCCATTTGGCTACGAAGTCATAATCTTCACCAGCAAAATCTATGAGGTCTTGGACGTATTTGTCTATACTCCCACCCATTTGTGAGAGAAGAGAGTTCGGGTAGTTGCCAGTTGACCCCCCCAGTTTTTCAGGATGAGCCCTGGCATCAGCCTCAGCCTCTGCTCTTCCCCATCCTGGGTATATTTGTCGAAATTGTTCGTCTGTCATATTAGATAAAGTTCATTAAGACTCCTGCATTGCTTTCAATTAAAGTAGGGTCTGAAACATCTGTAAAAGTGGGTGAGGTTGTACCTGTAACTGCTCCTGAGTGATGAACTGCTATGCGGCCAACTCCACCTGCGCCTCCATTGTTTTCTCCGCCGTTTCCTGCACCAGCAGCCCCACCAGCCGCAGTTACAACTGCCGTACCCAATGTAGCTGTTTGACAAGCAATTAACACTGAACCTCCAGCTCCTCCTCCACCACCCCCAGCTCCTCCAGTAGTACCCCCCCAATTTTCACCAGCCCCCCCAGTTACAATAAGAGAATTTACTGAAACTACATTTTTAACAAAGAGGATAACAATACCACCACCAGTTCCTCCGTGACCACCACCATAAGTACCACCACTGTTGCTTGAACCCCCACCACCACCTGAACCACCAAAAGTAATATTGGTTAAATCCGCCGTACCAGATGTTCCGCCTCCAGCGTCATTACCAGCGGTATCAGCTCCCTCCGAACCATTTCCACCTCCACCCCCACCGCACTGATTGGTGGTACTTTTTCCACCTCCACCCCCACTACCATTAGGAGTAGAAGAATCAACATCCCCTGCTCCTACGCTTCCCTCTCCTGTTTTTCCTTGTGCTACACCAGTAGCACTTCTAGCGCCCCCGTGATAAGAATTTCCTGCACCAGTCGTTGTTCCTGTAATAGTTAAATTCCCCTTTATCGCTAAAGGTAAAAATCCACCCACATTTCCATCCCAACTTGGTACTGTCCAAGTTCCAGATTGAACCGTGCAGTTTGTATATTGAGGTATTTTAATTGCTTGTGCTTGCGAAGCTCCCGAATCCGTGTAAGTGTAATGGAGAGCTTCTTGCAGGGTTAGAGTTGTAGTACCTCCACCTGATACAACTCTGTTTATTTCCCATTGACCCACCCCTGTTCCTCTTGATTGATGAAGATAAAGTATGTCCCCATTAGCGAATGTTGCACTAGTTGTAGTAAGTGTTGTGCTTGTGGCTGTACCACTACAACTATCTTTTGTTAAAGTTGGGATTGTTGCTGAAGAATATGCGCCATCAGAACCATTACCAAACGGGCAACCGCTTAAGACCCTGTCGATTTTTTGCCATTGCGATAAAGTTGCCATTCATTTAGAGATTTTGCCCGATAATAAATCCATCGTAAGTATCTGCCGAGGTACAAATAAAGCCGAAAACATCAGTCTTCGAAGCGGTAGTCGTTAGAGTAGGCGTTACCCCACCTGGCCATTTGATAGTTGAAAACCAAGTAACTGTCCTTGATCCTGTTGCGTCTTGAACCAAGCGGATAACAAATACCTGACCGGCATCTTCATTACTAATTGCTAGGGTGCGGTTATCCCCAAGAGTTACCGAATGGATATTCGAGGTGTCGAGGTCAAAAGTGATAGTGCCTGCGTCACTATCCGTAGTCAGTTTTTGTTTTGTAGCTGCATCAAACGTCTTTATTCCTGTTATGGTTTGTGCGCCTGATAAAGTAACAGCCGTCCCTGAAATCTTTGAAGCCTCAATAGCAGCTCCTGATTTTATATTTGCATTATCAAGACTGCCGTTTATCTCATTGTAGAGACTGTCGAAATTAGAATTTATATCTGTGTAGTTGACGTTTTCCTCGTCAGCCCATGTTTTGGTTTTAGTTATGACTCCCATAAAATAAAAAAAGAACCGCCAGAAATGCGATCCTTCTCCTTTGAATCTAAATCTAGCTTACAAGCCCATTATTAAATTGTCAATTATCTGACGGTCTTCTCTTTGAAATGAGAAGTGAACCCATTTACGATGGGTTGTTCATCAGCCACATTGTGCCTAATTGAATGTCTTATTGTCCTTCCAGATACTGAACCCCCGCCTGAAGAGTATAAAAATCTCAGCTCACCCGTTGCAGGGCCAGCCAAAACACCCGTTGTGCCTGTTGGAGCGAGTTCAAAGAGTCCCGTTGGCCCCAGAGTACCTCCAACGGACTGTAAATTTAGGTTTCCGAGATTAGCATAGTCGGCATTTTCCACCGAGGTATAAATTCCCACATCCACATCTGATTCTCCCGCTTCCCCTGTAATGTATCCGAACCGGTATCTTTTGTATGTATCTGGATTATCGGCATCGTCATCTTTCCCTTCCCACCATGCATCAATAGCTACTCCGTCATCGTCTTTACCTCCATGTTTAAAAACTTTCATGTTAGTCCCGTCGGCAAGGTAAAGATCGGGTGTAGTTGAAGTAGGATAGGCTACTGCAAAGTCAATATTCCAGCCTGTATAAGTTGTCCAGGCTTCCTTGCCCGTTCTTTTGGAAGCGATCAAGTCGTAAACTAAAACCAAAGAGTTATATGAACTACTGCCTGTGGGAACTGCAAAATAGACTTTATCGTTGTATGTCCAGGCTACGGCCTTTGCCAGTTGAGCTTTATTTATTCCCGAAAGTGTTCCCTGAATCTTTGTACTGACTATATCTCTTCTGAAAGCGTCAAACTGGGTCTGGTAGAGCCTTCTTATCTGGGCTTCGTCGTCTATAAACCAGATTTCATTACCCACCCTGGTCATGCCTTTGGGAGAGATGATCCCTACCGATTCGTCAACGTTTGCTATGGCATTGGTTGTAGCATCCACCGCCCAGTCGGAATTTCCATAGCCTGTGAGGTACATTATTGCGTGTTCTTTGCCTATAACAAGGACATCTCCCCAGTCAATTCCCGTTATTAGTCTCCCCCCACCTGAAAGAGTAACTTTTTGATTTGTTGTATCCCAAGTACCTGGATCACCGAAATTAGACCAGTAGAGATCGTTTGGATAAGTGTTTCCCCCGTACGTAGCGTTATTTAGTGTAAACATATGGTTTTTATGCCAAATAAGTGCGTTCCCATGAGGCACGGTTGCTCCCAGATCGGTCAAACAGGCATTGAAAGCCGTGCTTGCCCTATCCCATGAATGGATAGTATTATCTTCGTTAGAAAGATAAACCTTGTCGTTAAAAGGAACTGTTGCAAAGGAAAAGTCTGTTCCTTCAGTAAACCCGTCATCTAACCCCATCCAGACACTATTTTGCAAATAGCAAAGTGTTGTTCCATCCATCAAAAGAAGGTCTTTTGTGCCAGTTGATTGCAGGTAGGTACTCAATCCTCCTATTGAAGCAAAAGCTTGTGATGGTGAGGGCGAAGCCGAGGGGGAAGCAGAGGAGGATGCTGAAGGAGAGGCTGAGGGGCTAGCCGAGGGAGACACGGATGCACTTGGAGATACAGATGCGCTGGGCGAAACGCTGGGACTTTCTGATGGGGAAGCGGAGGGACTTACTGATGTAGAAGGGGAGACTGAGGGGGAAACACTGGGTGAGACAGAAGGACTGGCACTGGGCGACTCAGACGCAGAAGGAGAGGCAGAAGGTGAGATTGACGGAGAAACTGAGGCACTGGGGCTGACACTTGCAGAAGGGGAAACACTGGGAGACGGGGAAACGCTTGGAGACACACTTGGCGAAACGCTCGCAGAGGGAGATTGACTTGATGATACTATTTCAGTAACCGACCCGACATCGATCAGTCCATCCCTCCGTCTGAGCTGACCGCTATATGTTATATCCCAATTCCTAAGAACGGAAGCCTCATTACGGGCTATATTGGACTTATTGACTGTATCGTTTAGTCCTCCAGAATAATCATTATAAAATATCGTATTGACTCGCATCGCATTTTAAATATAAGTGTCGTCTGAATATAAATCGGTGTTTTCTATAATCGTCACACTTTTGGGCTCATCGGTCTGTTTATCCTGAAGATTTTCCACCATCCTATTTACATAAGTATCAAACCTTATTCTCATTCTCTCGGCTGCAACGTGTTCGTCGTCCTGATCCAGATAGTTGGCATAAGCACCGTATTTAATGACGTAATGGTATTTAGCCGGAAATGCAGGGCTGTCGGAGTCTAAAGATAAGGCTGTGGGGGTATATGAATACCAGATTTTTAATCCTGAAGCTACGGAATCCGTCGGGATGGGCATAATACCCAGACTATCCCCTATAATATAATATTGGGGTTCTGCCGTAGAAAATCCCTGACTTGAGGTGGTGTCTGCGTGAACCTGGATATGCCTTATGTCTGCATCTCCCATAGGTAATACTCTCTTCCAGGTTCCACCTATATTTTGATTGACCATAACAATTTTTTCCCAGTCGTCGGGAAGATCGTATTCCCGGATGTTTCCTATTATGTTTGTTACTGAGGCTTTTACAAAATAATCGGGGTTGACTTTGGTGATCTCATCCACCATCTGCATATAGTAATCGTTTACCCACGTTGCCAGAAGTCCGTCACTAACGGAACAGCCTGACCCGATCATGGCCTTGAGATCCTGTATAATTTCCCCCTTCGTTATGTTGCTATCCTTTTCCTTTCTAAATAAAAAAAGAGTCGCTTGTTGGGCGACCCCACTGTTTGAGTCAATCTCAGATTACCAATGAAACTGCTTTCTGTCAAATATTGAATTAACTCCATGCTGTTGAGGGTTCTGCCGTGTCTGTCCATGCCGTTGAAGGCGTAGGATCTGCTGTATAAATTATTGTTGTCTTATTTCCGGTTGTCCAGACTGTTACGGATTTAGTAACATCCGTCCATGCCGTTGAAGGTTCTGCTTCTTCTCCCCATTCTGCTACTGAGGGTGACAGAGAGGGTGAGACTGATGGGGAGATGCTTGCCGATGGAGAGACACTTGGACTTACGGATGGTGATGCCGAAGGACTAACGCTTGGACTCACAGACGGACTCTTTGATGGGCTAACAGAGGCCGATGGACTAACTGACGGGCTTATGGAAACACTTACGGATGGGGAAGCGGAGGGACTGATAGAAACCGAAACAGACGGGGAGACTGAAGGGCTCTCGGAAGGGCTAACTGATGCGGATGGGGACACGGAAGGTGAAATGCTTACACTGACCGAGGGAGAAACTGACGGAGAAGCGGAAGGTGAAATAGACACGGATACGGATGGACTAACCGATGGCGAGATAGAAGCCGATGGACTAACACTGGGAGACACTGAAGCAGACGGACTGACTGAGGGACTGATAGATTGGGATATGCTTGGAGATATTGACGGCGATATGCTGGGACTAACGGAGGGGCTGATACTTTGACTTGGCGAAACTGATGGGCTTTCCGAAGCGCTTATGCTTGGGCTGACCGATGGACTGATGGAAGGTGAAACTGATGAAGAGAAACTTACACCTGCTGACGGGGAAGGAGAAACGGACGGACTTATTGAAGGAGATATACTGGGCGAAACACTTGGGCTTATAGAAGGACTTACCGAGGGACTGACGGAAGGAGAAGCACTGGGACTTATTGAAGCCGAGGGCGAGACTGAAGCAGATGTGCTGGGGCTTACTGATGGGCTAGCTGATGCAGAGGGAGACTCCGAAGGGGATACTGATGGACTGATCGAGGGCGATATGCTGGGAGAGACACTGGGACTAATGGATGCGGACGGAGAGAAAGAAGGAGAAATGGATAGACTTACGGAAGGACTAATTGATGCCGATGGGCTTTGACTTGGGCTGGCACTTGGGGAGACAGAAGGGCTGATACTGGGGGAAACCGATGGGGATACGGAAGCCGAAGGGGACACACTCGGAGATATGCTTGGCGATATACTGGCTGAGATCGAAGGGCTAAAGCTTGGAGATACAGATGGACTAACTGACGGTGATTCCGACGGGCTTACACTCGCACTTGGGCTAACGGATGGACTTACACTTTCCGAAACTGACGGAGATATAGAAGCTGATGGAGAAACGGAAGGTGAAATAGAAGGAGAAGCACTTGGCGACACGCTGGGACTAACACTTGGGGAGATACTTGCGCTGGGTGAGACACTGGGGCTGACACTGGGGCTGACGGAGGGAGACACAGAAGGACTGATAGATGGTGAAACTGATGCAGAGGGACTTACAGAGGGCGATACACTCGGACTCATAGACGGACTAACAGAAGCCGACGGACTTACGGAAGGAGAAACGCTGGGAGACACCGACGGACTAGCCGATGGTGAGACCGATGGGCTAGCACTTGCACTGGGACTTACTGATGGACTAACACTGGGTGAGGTCGATGGAGATATGGATGCAGAGGGTGAAACTGAAGGTGAGACTGAGGGAGATACTGACGGACTTACCGAGGGACTTACACTGGGGGAAACCGATGGAGATATAGAAGCTGAAGGTGAAACACTAGGGGAAACACTAGGACTTTCTGAAGGACTAACTGACGGCGAAACACTCGGTGATTCAGAAGGTGAGATAGACGGAGATACCGAGGGAGAGATGGATGGACTGACACTGGCACTTGGAGACACTGAGGGTGAGACACTTGGAGACACAGAGGGACTAATAGAAGGACTAATAGAGGGTGATACCGAAGGACTGACTGATGGGGATGTGGAAGAACCACCAGCACTTACCACAAAACTCTCATATCCACTCCCTGCCCCTGTACTCCATGTCCCCCACGTATTAGTTCCCAGAGGGTCGGTAGCTCTTACTCTCCAGTAATATGTTCCTGCACTTAAAGCACTTCCTGCCGGTACTGTATAGGTTATTTCATTTCCTGAAGGAAAGGGATTAGGTGCTCCTGTACCTGCCCAATTGGCGTCATCATCGGTGGAGGAGAGGGTGTCAAGAAGAGGAATACCTACAGAAGTTACCTCAACTTCTGTTGTATATAAGTAACATACAGCAGGGTTAGTCCCATCCTGAACTCCATATGCCTTTATCTCTAAGTTTTGTATTTTAGACCAATCCCACCCACCACTAGGAACACTTAAAGTAAGATAAGATGACCATGTTTGTGAGTTTCCATGAAATCCTTGACACTCCCCAAGACTTTCTGCTAAATTTTGAGTATAAACGGTTACATCTACACTATCGGAATATGTACCACCAGCTCCCTTAGTGCTCGTTCTTACTCTTACTTGTGTAATTATAGAACTACCTGCTGGGGCATTTGTTCCTTTTCCATATAAATAGTTTACTGAAGTAGTACCTGGATAAGTACCATTATTTACATAGGCGGATGTTCCAGCATCTCCATCAAAAGCTAAACTATCATCAGTCCATACAGTATTAGGGTCAGTAACACTCGTATGTCCATCAAAACGATAGGAATTTACCCCTGTTGGACCAGTACTTGCACTATCAAACCCCGCACTCGTATCCACCTGTACCTCATACTCCACTTCATCTGCATTACCGTCTGTTCCTGTAAAGACTAAGGCAGGGGTGGTATCGGCGACTGTTTCTCCTCCTGTGGGGTCGGTAAGAGATACTGTTGGAGGTGTATTTCCGTTTATTGCTATTTGTGCAGCAGCCCAACCATCAGAAGCGTTTGTTGAAAAAGCACAAGCACCTGTCGCCCCTGCTGTTGTTGCGTCCCTTGTGGCAATAACTATTCCTGCATCTGTAATTGAGGTATTGTGGTTTGCTGTCCAGCCAGAAGTGGTAACTGAATAAGGAACGTCATTATCGTCCATCCCTGTTACTGCAAAAGTAAGAGTATCGCCAATAACAGTTATTGAAGGTGCTGATGGAGTTGCACTTGTACCTGTTGCCCCTGTGGTATCTGCTACATCAATGGGGTCATCCGCATTATGTCCAGTAATTCGGTACAACCTGCCTATATAATCTTCGGAATCTCCAGTAAAGGTTATATACGTACGGGTTACATCAGCCGCAGTTGCTATTCCCCAAAAACAATAAGTGGCGTGGTCAGCACCCGTAATAGCAAATCCCGTATTAGCCAAATGGGTTGAAGCCATTGCAACATCATCATCTTTAGCAATAAAGGCTACGAGTAAATCACCTGCTGCCGTTGAAGCGGGCAGGTTGACATTAAATGTTGTCCCGCTTGCGGATATGTCTGTTGTTGACTGAATTGCTGGTGCTGCCATTAGATTTTCCTCCTGTTAGTTGACATACCAACTTTTCTGAAGTTACCTAAATCTCGTTTTTTTTTACGTTGACAACCCCGCCCTCACCATATGAAGAACTGTTTACCATTACAAATTCACCCTTTTCAATGTCAAAATACACCTGGACATCTCCATGTGATCCATCTAAGTAGAGTTCTAGAGTTTCTTTGTCTGGCATTTTGTTGATTTTCATAAAAAAAGGGATCTGGCGTTAAACCAGTCCCTTAAAGTCCCTTGAGACTATTTTTAGATTAGCACTCCTTTTCATATGTGTCAATTCGTGAGAAGGCTCGAATACGCTTTTATCCAATATTTTGCACAAAATACCGCATCCCGATTATCTTTTACCCACTTATTAGCGGCGTTCCCTATCCTGGAGCGAAGCTGAGGGCATTTAATTAGGGATTCCAGCTTCTGATAGAACTGCTTTTTAGTTCTGTAGCCCATTGCAGTTACCCCGTCTTTAATATCCTCACAGTAAGGTGAAATGTTAGAAACTACCGAGGGAAGACCCATTGCACTCATTTCATACCATTTGACTGATGATTTGTAGTAATTGAAAGGTAGATCAGCTAGAGGTACTAAAGCAATATCACCAGCCATGCACATTAACCGATAAGAGTACCCCTTAAATGGTGTCCAGTCCTGAACTTCTAATAAGTGTCTATTGTCAGCGTCTATAAGCCCCGGGAACTGATGTCCTACCATGATTAGTTTAAATTGATACTTTCTCATCAGCTCATTAAGAGGCTCGGCAATAGAGTACCAGTCTTCGTAATGTGAACTTCCTCCGGCCCAGACAACCCGTAATTGCTTATTAGGCCTGAGATTTAGCTTCCACCATCTCTCAAAATTGATACAGTTAGGCAGTATTGCGACATTCTTATTGTATCGTTTGGCGTAGCGGGCAAGCATAGGAGTTGATACTGTAACCAGGTTGGCACGTTTTAGGGAGTCGATATGTGAGGTAACCCTCGCCTTATTTTTCTCAACGTCAAACTCTCCCTGTCCGTTTCTCCAGATCCACTTTTTAGAGTAAGCATCGTAAAAATCCTCAGTTCCGTATTCTTGGTAATGGTTTGAATAGGGTGAGATGTACTCAATATTGTCATCTATATCCATAACCCACTTCTTACCCGCATATTGAGGCATTTCCAGTAATTTATACACTCCCACCTCTGATCCCGGCCTTCCCACTATTACATCAGCAACTTCTAGGGCTTTTGCGACTGCAACCATATCGTCTTTGTCCTTTTCAATTACGTGGGTGTCGTGAATAGTAAACCGTTTAAGTGTCTCGAAAGGTTGATATACCCTATAATTTCCGCATCCGCCATTGTCCACAGGAAGTCCTATGATCTTTAATGCTCTATCCATATATCTTTTGCTAACCGCTTGGGGGTTTCTTTTACTTTTTTGTCGTAATACCCCAAGACAATGCAACCGCAGTAAATCAACCCTTCTTCCCCATACCTCTCTTTGAAAAATGATTTATTGTTCTCCCTAATGTTGGGATTGATGTATGACACTCCCAAGTTTAAAACTGTAGCCGTAAGGTAGATCTGCTCGATCATGGCTCCTGCATCCAAGTAAGGCATATAGGTTATTTCACCCTCTGCTTTATACGCTTGTGCGTTAGCAAAGAGCAAAAATATATGATCAGCCCTATGACACCATCCCACTCCTCCCACGAGAAGTCCGCTAAGTAGTTCTTTCTCATCCCGACTTGAAATGTCCTTAATTGAGATAGCCTGTCGGTTGCATGATGAGGGACATAAACGTATGGCTCCGGCCAACAAGTCTAACTTCTCCTGTTCTATGGGTGTGCGGTTAAATATCCTTTGACTGCGTCTTTCCCCCAAAATATTGAAGAAGTTTCCCTGTTGGACGGGATTGAAGCGGTAAAATTCTTTCTCCCCATCCTGAGAAGCGAGTTGTTTAACCTTCTTTGCCTGGTGATCTAAATAACGCTTTTGAAACTCATCATCCATATAAACTTAGGTATCTATCGGCTACCTTAACCGCTTCGTACTCCTCAAGCATCTTATTCCTTAGGAACTCCCCATATTCAGGCTTATAGAGTAAAAGTTGCTTCTTTATTTCATCTTTAGTCATTTGAATACGCATATTCCTTCCCGAAAACATTGCATATTTAGCCTTATCGTAGTTATCGGGTGTTATGAGTCCTGCACCGAAAAAGCCCTGCATCCAGAAGCGGTAGTCTGCCGAGACAACGTTTCTACCGCACGCCATGGCCTCTAGAAGGCCTCTCCCGATGCCGATGACACAATCAACGTCATTTATATAGTCCTGAATGTTAAAAACGGGCTTATCAGGTGTGATGACCTCAATGTCTAGCTCATCACAGGCTTCTTTGATCTTGGGGAATACATCAGTGTTATCCTTAGTCAGATAGAGAACCTTAGTCAGTTTGTCGTGTATGGGTTTAGTGGGTGAGAAGCGTTCACAATCTATGGCGTTGCCTATCACAACGCTTTCAAATCCCCTTTTAGCTTCAATATCCTTTATTTCTTCAGATACAGATACATATTGGTTAGCTCCCCTATGGAAACGCTCCACTTCAAGAAAATATGAATGTGAATTGGCTATCTTGTATCCAGGGTTTTCCTTCAGAGCATCTAGGCACCAGTTTTGGTTAATTATCTGCAAATCGTATGGGTAAGTGGGAGCTACATCATACAAACGAAAATCAGCTAGATATTTGTGGGCAAATGTCCCCATATTAAGAGAGAATAGTTCTACCTCATGTCCCATCTTTTTTAAAGTCTGAGCCATCGTATAAGTCCACATCTCAGACCCTCCGAAACTTTCAAGTATTAAATTGGCTAGTAGGATTTTCATATGTGATTAACAACGTGCCATGGTCTGACCAGTTCATGTTTTAAAGCTTTTGTATTCTGCATCCACTTAGTCCCGTAAAGGGCTGTCAAAACCGTATCCACAAAGTCGTAGATGTAATTATTCGGAAACCTGATAATCTGTCTGTAATGCGCCCCCGTCTTACTCCCTTTCTCATATACTCCTGAGTTGCGCCACCGTCTGTAAATAGAAGCCAGTTGGTCATCCTGGTAAGCCTTGTAGATCATCATTCTTATTTTGGTCGAATATCTATTAGCCAACCCTGCTAGAGTCATTTGGAGTTTCACATCATCTACCGCAGCGTATTGATATTTGAGGTTTTTAATATCCTTTGAGGTCAGTATCTTCGGCATAAAAAAAGACACAGGTTTTGGCCCGTGTCTATGAACTAAGTGCAATATAGCATATCGTGTCAAGCAAATAAAGAGGGAGACATTTTTCAGTCTCCCCCTAGCCTGGATTGAGTAAGATAGCTCTAGGCCACGACTACCCTAAATTAACTGGTTTTCAAACCGTTAATTTCTCCTGAGCTCGCCTCATTGCGTGCCTCAAGGGTAAGTTCTCCAACTAATGCACCACGTTTGGCATCACCAACCGTAGCAACATCAACGTTTTTGATTCCCCTCAAAACTGCAACAGCCCACTTGTCCTTTTCAAGGGCAATGAGCTTGTCGGTATCCATGAAAGAATCTAACTCAATCCTTTGTCTACCAAAATCAGAGTCATAAACCCCGACGGAGTTTTTGAGTTCTCCCTCGTTGTCTACTTGCTGGTATCTGGCATTGTTTGTACTAAAGGCTGAAATCTTCCTCTTTTGATAACCATTAACATAGGTTACGTCAGGTCGACCTCCCGCTGCCCAAATGGTTTGAAGCAGATCATTGTACATAGACTCGGTTAAATACTCCGTCGCTGTACCTGTTCCTGTTCCAACGTTTGTTGCGATGAAGTTTAATATCCCGTTCAATTCTCTGGCTGTTCCAGAAGCTCCTGAATTACCCGTTCCGGTAATAAGGGCTTTTTCAATGTCGGTTGCTATTTCCTTCATCTTCTTTTCCATTTGGTAGGCAAACTCGTCGTCAAGCCCAGCAACGGAAACTGCTCTTTGAGTTTCTGCTACTTCCAAACTCTTGGTAAAGATTTGACAGTGATTGTGCACTCTCGTTCTTACACCAGGAATTGCGAAGGAAAAGTCAGCACCCTCGATTGCAGCGTTTGAACTTCCCGTTGATAAGCTATCTGTTTGCCACTCATGTAAGACCCCTTTAGCCTGAACTTTCTGAAGTCCAGAGTAAATCGGAGTCTCAAACCTCGTAATAACGGCAATTATGTCCGTTAAGTCTTCCCTATCGCCTATTGCGTCATAGGTTTTTAAAGCAGATGCTTGCGCCATATTGTTTTGTATTACTTTATGTAACTTTAGCGAGCCTATTATAAGGAAAGAAGATATTTAGTGTATTTCTTGACGTTGAAAGAACTTATAGATATGTTTTTATACTTTATCTTATTATCTGGAATAAGATGTATATCAATAACCTTCTCGTCATTATCCTTGCGTATTAACAAAAATAGATCGATTTTTCCCTTTTGTTTACTCAATAAGAACTTCCATCTAATTTTGTCTCTTGTTCTGGTGGGTTTGGCTGTTTTTACATCAACCAATTTACCTTTCCAGTTCAAGTCACAAGGTCTATTTATCTTCTTTGACCCTTTTAATACTTTTAGTCCTATCATTTCGCCTAAGTAAGCTAGACTTGTTCCATGGCTTTCATACTGTGGATGTAGTCTACGATAGTGTCTAAAGTATTCTTTTCTACTTTGTGCTCTTCTTTGGGCTTGTTTCCCCCAAATGCCCGTTTTATAGGTCATACTTCCCTATATTAGGCTCACAAAGTCATAAAGTCAATACTTATTTTTCACCCCCTTTCTCCCGTATTATTTCGGGGTTGTTCGGGTCACCCTTTTAAGGAATGTGTGCAGGGCGGTTTTATCACCCTTTACAATCCCTTCCTTTAGATCATCGTTAGTCACCCCGACTTCAGACGATCCAGAGCCGTCAGAGCTTTCGGTTTTAAAGCCTTTGCTCTCGGCTTGAGCTTTCTTGATATACCAGTTAATCAGTTCCTTTTCGTGCAGTTGTTTGTAGGCAACTTCTACGGAACCTATTTTGTTCTGGAGGGCGTATTTAATTACGTCTTCTTTGACAAACTTAGGTCTTCCGTCCTTGCCGTCAAACTGCTTCTCTAAAGTAGAGATTTCGCTTTGAACTTGTTTATCCTCGTCTATCTTTGCAAGCTCTTCTTTGCTTACATAACCCAGCTCTTCCAAGATGGGTTTTAAAGCCTCTTTCACTTGCTCCTTTTTCGGATCAATCTCCGTCTTGGGAGCTTGACCTTTGAGTCTTTGGATTTCATCCTCTAACTCATCGACTCTCTTGGCTTTCTCGTTTACCTCACGAAACCTTTCGTAAGGGACGGTCTTGCCATCATCGACCTTTGTATCGAGTGCGCTACCCGACTCTCCGGTTTCCTGATCCGTTTCATTCACATTGGATGAGGTGTCAGTAGTATCGGTTTCTACTGTAGGATCGGCGGTTTGGGCCGTATCCTCTACATCCTCGCCCTGTGATATGGGTTTTGTCATACATATCACCTCCTTTCTAATTGGTTCTACTGTTTTTACGTCTGCTGTGACGGTCAAACCGTAGAAAGTCTAGGACGGCGCTTCCTAGTTAGGACTGCCAAACTGCCTGGTTAGCAGCCCTGACTAAGAAGTGCTATTTTTTTACCCTTACATCTTTCCTCTGCTTCCCCCTTTCATCATAGCCTGATCCCTGTAGTCTGCAATCTTTTGAAGTATATCGGGCCCTAAACTTTTAGCCTCGTCGCTTGAAAGGAACTGATCAAAGTATGCCAGAAACTCAGGTGTCGTAACTCCTAACATAGGAGGCTCCTGACCTTGAATGATGGCTCTTATTACTGCTATGGCTTCTTTCTGACCGCTTCCTCCGTTCATGGCCGTTCCTGCTGCTTGGGCTTCAGCTCCTGCGATCTGTTCCTGCTTGCCTACCTCTATTTGAGTCGCAGCATCTTTGAGCTGCCGTTCTTCGGTCTTCTTGAGAATATCCGAGACTGATCCGATGTTATATCCTGCAAGTAATGTCTGTTGGTCAATAGCTCCGAGCTGGAATAGCTGGTTAAGTATCTCCTGTCTTGCTTGGTCGGTGAAGGCAAGCCATGAAGTAATCTTTACATCTACCGTATTTTTAGCCGGAATGACTGTAGCTCCATCTGGAGCAATCTCTTTAGCATCCTCGCCAATAACATTGATAAATTCTCTCTCACCGGATCTGGTGGTGGGAATGACTGTTCTTGCAAACTGGTATTTTTGAGACGCTAAGAAAAGAATGTATTCATAGACTTCCTCCAAAAACTCCTCAACGTTTTCTACGATCTCGCTCATATTATTCGAATCACCTACTTGTAGGGCTTCAAGGGCTACACCGGACTTAGCACCTGAAGGAATCCTCCCCAGTGAAGCATCGTGTGCCCCCCCTATGTCTTCAAGGTACTTATTCATGTTTTCTATTTGAGCGAATATTGATGCTGAAAGAGGGGCAATCGGCATTTGGGTTAGTTCATAACCACGTTTTTTCTCAATAATTTGACCATTTTCATTGTAGATGACTCTTACCCCAGAACCCTTATCAGCAACGAATCTTCCTCTATTCATCAGGTCGTTATACTCTGCTACCTGGCTTTCAAGTCTGTCTAAGGCTCTATTAGGAGGAATGAGGTTTTTGACCCATCCTGTGCCGTACATACTTAGAGGTTCAACATCACAGGCCAGTTTAAAGAATGGGAATCTATCAAGTTTAGTGTCTTCGGGCTGCCTAATGATCTGATCCCCCGCTATAGCACACAACATCAGTTTGCGTTCTTTCTTCTTGGTTACTTTGCCGTTTTCGTCTTCTTCTTCGGTATCTTGTGTATCCCAGTACCAATGTTCCCTGACGATTATGGTTGAGGTTCCTTTGCTCTCACCGAATGACTGCATACCTTTCTCGGCTTGCATGAGTCGGGCTTTCATTGAAGAGGCTGCTAAAAGTTGATCGCCTTTAATTCCTTTAAAATCATACTTGGGGTCGTTTTTAAGGTCTTCTATATTGCGTCTGACAGCCAGAACACAGAATCTTGCTTCTTCTGGACTCCTGGCTACCGGATCCCAATAAAGATCGTAAGGATCGACTACATTTATGGCTACCTCACCATTATCACCCGCATCCTCATCCCAAATGACCTGCCAGAAGCCCACAGAATACTTGAGTGCGTGCCACAGTGAGGCTTTGAGCTTAGTCCTGGCCCTTAGTTTATCGTGTAGAAAATCAAGATATTTATTGAGTTTACTTACTTGATCGAGGTTTTCTTCTGTAAGGTTATCAGGAGTGGTTTCAGCCTTGGGTCGGTTACGAAGCACAAAGTTCCTTACTGCTCTAAGAGTTGAATAAATCTTGTTTATAACTACTTTGACTCTCCCCTTATCCCTTACAGTAGTAATTATCTGTTGGGTGTTTTTGTCCCACTTTGCGTAGTGGTTGCCCGACACCCATAAGTCGTACATAAACCACTGCCAGTCCAGCTCTTTTCTATTACTTTGGGCTGTATTCCACTCCCTATCCAACCTTACTTTTAAAAGGTTCTGCTCGTCTTCTAGCTTTTGCTCAGTCTTCTTCCTTGCCATTTATGATTTCGTCTTTAGCTACCTCAAGTTCTTCCGTTCCGTCATCTTCAGGCTCTAGGTGATTCTCTTCAGGTTTAACGTTCAGGTTTTTAAACTCATCAAATGACCTGCTCATAATCCTGTCCAGAAGCTCCTGCCGTTCCTTGAAATAGAGATATTCCCTCCCTACCTGTAAAAGAATTAGTAAGACAATTAAGTAAATCATAAAAAAAGACGGCCATTACTGGTCGTCCCTAATACTTGAGACTATTTAGAGTTTAGATCACCTTATCTTTGCTGTCAAATTCTGGCGGTTGCTTACCCTCAGTGCCAACCGCAAAGCCATCATTTTGGATTATTCTAGAGGTTTTCTGGGCTGTCTGATAGATTTGGTTGATCTTTCCTCTCTGGTAAGTAACCCTTATTTCACCGAATAAGTTTTTGTCGGCCATTTCTAGCATTGCATAGATTACTTCCCATAACCACTTATCCCACTTACCTAGCTGGTGTAGTTTATATATATCAGGGAAATAGGCTTTTAAATCAGATTCGAACTTTGTTTCATTCATTTTTCTACTTCTGCTATTATTTCCTTTAAACAGGACTTGGATATACAAATATCAATTTCGTCTGACCTAAATATAAAACTGTCGCCTTCTTTCCAATACCCAACTAAATCAACGCCCTCAATCCACCTAGCATTATCCATTTTGCGAAAGTATTTTCTGTACTCATTTACTTCAGATGTTTTGAGTTGTTTAATTTCCATATCGATCACCCCTATTCATCCCAGTAATTATCCCCCCTATTCTCAAAAAATCCTGTATCTTTCTCTACTTCTTCTTCAGCCGGAGGTATGTAAGTTCCTGGTATCTTGCCCTCCCAGGGCTTTTTCGGATTCGGTCTTTCGGGCTTATCTATATGATCTACCAAGTAATAGGAAAAAGTATCTATTGCATGATTAGCATATTTTGGATCCCACCTTGCACCCTGTTGTTTATCCCCCATTGGCCCAAGTGTTTCATCCCATTTTAAACTCTCGACTTCGCTTACAAACCAGTTTACAGTCTTACCTAATTTTTCATCAAACCAGGTAAGGTTTTGGGATACTTTAATCTTAGTCTTTCCATTCGTTACTTGTCCATATTCCTGCATTTTCCTGGCTCGGTACTCGTCCCAGTTTTCGTTATTCGTTCCTGATTGCTTTTTAATCCCTATAACATTGATATTCGCCTTCTGTTCTCCAAAGTAATCGTTTAGCTCCTGAATATCCTGGGCTTGTGCTGAATCAGCTACAATCGTTAATTCCTTTATTTGATTTGTTTGACACTTCTTTATTATCTTGTCTCCGATAGTAGGTGTGGTCATTTCAACCCCGTAAAAGCCGTCAAAGATGTTTAAATTATCATCATAATCAGCTCCTATTAACTCAAAAGCTGCGGGTTTACTGAACCCAAAATCCAATGAAGCCCCTATCTGCCAGTTTGAATCTAAGGTAAGATCGGCTAGGTGTGTTGATCGCTCCCACCAAGGACACACCATCCCTACCCTTCGGACAAACTTACCTTCTCTCCTGACTTTCAACGCCTCAGGGGTCAATCCCCTAGCCATCTGCTCTTTCTGTTTTTCGGTAAGGTAAGGGTTATCATTCCACCCAGCAGTCGAAATGAATAGGTCAGGGTTGCTCGTGTTTAGATACAATTCGTCATAAACCCAAGTCATCCCCTTAATCGGAGTCATGGTGATAATAATATCTAGTGGCACACCAGCTTCACTTCTTACGAAACATTCCTCCCATATATCATGCGGTGGTTCCTCGTCAAACCAAATTAACCGTTTTCCTACTCCCTGGAATTTCTCCCTTCCTTGTTCATATGATTTGAAATTGATCTTCGATCCGTTATCTAAAACCACCTCTCCCCAGGTATTCTTTTTAACATAAGTAATATCGACTATCCGGTTATGAGGTATGTATAGATCAAGTTTCTTTTGCGTAGTTTCTTTCTGCTGATCATATGAAGGGCAAGCACACCAAGCTTCAATAGGAAGAATTATCTTTCTGGTAGGATGTTCTCCTAAAACATACTTAGTCATTTCCTGAGCGCCCCACTCTGTTTTACCTACACGGTTTCCCCAGAATAGCGATCTAATCGGTTTATCCGATTTTGAAGCTTCGATTTGTTTTGGGTGTTGTCTGGCGTATTTAAGCGGATTTAACTTTATCCGCCTTTCCTTCTCTGTCAGAAGGAACGCCAGCTCCAATTTGTCTGAGCTTGGACTCAATGAGCTGGTCGAGTTGGTTATCATCTAATTGATAGTAATTATTTTGTACCAATGAGGGCAAGTCTGTTTCCAAATCCATTTCTAACTCTTTGAGTATTTTTTCAACATCAGTCCTCCGTTTTACAAACTTTAATATCGCTTGCCTATGAGCTGTAGTGGCTTCTTTTCTCTTCTTCCACTTAGCAATCGTATCCTCGTCAATGTGTAAAGCCCTAGATAAATTAACGTTCTTCCAGATGCCGGACTGTACTAATTCCAACATCAATTTAAAATCTTCTTCCTTGTAAACCTCAGGTAGGTCTGTAACCGAATTTACCGACTTTTCTTGCTTATTATCCATCCCTTTTTACGCTGACCTCTATATTGCTCTGTTGCGGTAATTTAAGTAAATCGGCCACCTTATCTTGTTCATATTCCCCAACTTCAAAAATAACCGCATAACCACCATCAACTTTAGGGCCATTTACTCTGACCTTGTCGGCAGTAAAAGTAATCGGTTTTATATCATTCATAGTACTCCCCCATTCCCCTCTCGTGCGTAGCTATAGACACACAAGTGAGAGTAGGGCAGGGGAGTCTGATTGCGCTATATCTGCGTTTATTATTTCTCATTGCGTTAATTAGAGATCAGTATATAAAAATCTTATTTTCTTCCGATAGTACCTTTCTTGAACTCTTTTAATAGCCTGTTCCCTGTGGATCCAGTACCATTCTTTGGCTCTGGCTGAGAGGACTTCCCTGTGCTTTTGACGGTAGGCTCTTTGTGAAGCACGTCTTGTTGCTGATCCCTGCCTTACAATATCAAAGTGTCGGTTCGAACATTTAGTCGAGCAATACTTCCGGTTAGGGCTCCCATAATCAACTAACTTTAAACATTGCAGACAGCGTTTCATAATTCTCGTTTCATTTCTTTTCTTTCAAAAGTCTGACAATATCCCAGTATTTCTCCTTTAATTCTCTAGCCTCAAGTGCGGCACAAGTTCTTGAACAATAATCGGTACTGTACCACCAAGTAGCTTCTCCCTGCTTTACTTCCCTACCACAATGTTTACAGTGTTTCATTTCTTTATTCCTGTTTGCCTTTCAACTGTTCCATTTTTTGCAACAGTTCACTCAGTCTTAAGTCCAGCGCAATAGGGTCGTAGAGTTTCCAGTTAAGTCTTTTAATACTCTTTAGGGTCTTTAATTTTTCTTCTTCAGGGGTGTCTATACCAAATAACATTTTTGCCCGTTTGTATCCTTTCCCAAATCCTTTTATTTCTCCTTCTTTCCTTGCATCCTCCACTGCGGAGTGGATAAAATCCCACATTTCCTCTAATAGTGTATTGAATACCAAAATATCTCTGGCTTCGTAAAATCTGCCACCTTGTCTTTTGAACTTCTCCTCAAACTTCTTTTTCAACTCTGTGTCTTTCTTATTCATTTCTTTAGGGTGGATAAAAGTTTAAGGGCAAACTTATCAACCTCAATCTCATCATTATGCCGACCAGCCAAATCATCTTTATAAGCATCGCAGTATTCGTGGTGCGGTCTTTCGTTTTCAATTATTTCCAAAATTTCTTCCCTTTGCTTGGTTAATGTGTGTTCAATCCATTCCCATAATTGCACACCAAAAGTATCATCAATTTGTGGTCTAAATCTCATGTCGTAATAATCTTTAATCTTTTTTAACTCTTCTTTGTTATTTTTGGTCATAGGTTTTTTAATTCTGTCAACGCATCTGTTTTCATTTTTATTTGTTCGGTAAAAAGGTCATAAGAACTATCAATAAGTTCATTGGAACGCTTATAAACCAAGTCCACTATTTCGGCTTCTATCTCCTTTATCCTCTCTTCTTTGTTATTTTTCATTTAAGTTCCATTTGTAACACTGTCTTATATTCTCAATGTCTTTTACGCCAATCCAAATCGGTTCACACAACTTTCCGCACTTCAAACACTTCTCCTGCCAAATACCTTCTTCTTTTTCATAACCAAGGGCATCAAAATCCCAAGCACAACAGTTACTTAATAAATCTCCAGTCTTTTCTTTGGATGTGTTAGGGGTGGTCATAACTTCTTATAATACTTCTTCAAATCTTTCCTGATTGATTTAGCCCAAGCCTCTTGTGTCATTTGGTATTCATTACAATATCCATCGGCAGTTGGGTGGTCTAAGTCAATACAAGGCAAACTCCTGTTATACCAGCTTTCTACAAGCAACTTTTCCTTTATCTTTCTTTCTTTGGATGTAGAGGGGGTGGGTGTCATATCTTTATATCCTTTAATAATCTTTTTGCGTTCTTTTACTGTTAGGTTCCTTGTATAAGCGTCTTTCTTCATATCGGTGTTGGGTTAGTCATTTCTTTGTTTCTTTCTTGGTGCCTAAAAGTTTTCTTTTTACTTGTTTAATCAAATCTGCTTTAGGGGAACTACTGCCTTCGTTTATTCTTATTTCATCCAATACCCATTTTAGAGTATCTTTCCTTGCCTCCTCTACTGCGGAGTGGATAAGTTTTTCTAAATGAAACACTGCTAAATGGTCGTTGAAACAAATACCCAAATCTTTATTGTGTATCTTTAGTGTTTTTAGAAACTTTTTCAACTGTGCGTCTTTAGATAAAAATAGTTTCATAGATTTATCTCTTTTCATATTGCCACATTACAGCATTACAATAAGCATGGACAGCTCCTTCAACTTGGTCGCTTGCGTGATTGTGTTGTAGGTGTATAGGATATTTAAGAAAGTTGGGTGGAAACAAGTTCCAGTCTATCGGTTTCTCTGTAATCAGTTTGGGCGGTTTCTCTGTAAGACTTTCGTGGCAATAAAGACAATTCCCTTTTTGGAGTTTTATATATTTCTCCCTAACGGACATTCTCTCGGCTCTAGTTAATTCTGAATACTTTATTATCTTCATATCGGTGTTGGGTTAGTCATTTCAATTTAGATAAAGATGGTTTCATAGGTTTAATGGTGTGTTCGGATAAGCCCTATTGTGTAAATTGTTATTAGCTATATTTATATATTTATATTTAGTCACTTTAGCCATAGCCCTCCATTTGGTAAGGTTAATTGTCGTGTAATATATTAAGTTGTAGTTTTCTACCTGTAGCCACCATTGTCTTTTGTCGGCATCACATCTGACAAAATAATAGGATGGCAACGGGTTTCCAAGCAATAAGACTAACTCGCCAATTTCTGAAAACAGATACTTTCTTTTATCTTTATTCTCTTTTGGTTTCATTTAAGTAATATGTTTTCCGCATCTAAGACAAGTTATGTAGTGTAAATTACAAAACACAAAATCTGCCGTTTCCAAATGGAACTTATGTCCAATCATCTTACAAATCCATTCTTTTATTTTCTTTTTCATATTTATCCTAATCAATTATTGGGTGTTTCTATAGAACTATTTTTGAAAAAGTAATCTTTAAGTTTTGGTTTAATCTCAAACCAAATATCACTCCTCAATTCTTGTTTGGCTTTTTCCTCTAAATTAAACCAAATATGTTCCTTCGCTTTTTTCAACTCAGCATCAAGATATTCTTTTCCCATATCTATTGGTTGAAGGTTTTGGTATATTTTATTCATATTATTATTCATTCTTAGTAAATCAATTATTGGGTGTTATCCATTAGCCTTAAAGAAAGCATCAGCAAATCCTTTAGGTGTAATTGCCCGGCGTGCCGCCTGTTTGCTTCCGGTAAAGTCGCTGATACTTGGCAGTTTCCGGTTATTTATCTTTAATCGTGCTATCGTGTCAGCATCTAACTTAACAGGCTTTTTCTTTGGTTCGTTGTAATAGCCCCATAAGTCAGTTTTCTTTGTATAGGGGTCGCCATAATCACAAGGATTAAAAGTTAGGGGGGGCTTACCCAAGAATTGCCGGAGATACCCCATTGGGTTTTCTAATGCCCAAAATGCCAACTTATGTTTCTGCCGGACACTCCAGATAATATCCAAACAAGCTCTTACCACTTCCATACCCTCTGTAAAGTTTCGGGGCTTCTTTGCTCTTGTGCGGGCTAAAGAAAACATTGTACAAGGTGGTGCGGCTAAAATACCGTAAATATATTTGTAACTAATTCTCGTATAATTTATGTTTCCTTTTTTTCCACGAATTAAACAAAGTTCGTCATTATAATTAAATCTGGTATTCCTTACATCATATTCCGGCCAGGTAATAACTCTCACATCATACCCAGCCTCTTTATAAGGTCGGCTCCAAGCTCCGGTTCCTCCGCATAAGTCCAGTATTATTTTATTTTTGTTATTCATTCTTAGTAAATCAGGGTGTTATTCTCTAGTTTCTTTTTTGATAGTTTCTTTTATCTGTTTTGCTAGTTTAGTGTCTCCGTGATATTCGGCTATTTCTACAACCCTTTCTGCCTCAAAATAGACCTTGCCCCCAATTACCATGTACTCCGTCTTTATTTTCTTCATATAGTTTTTTTGTGTGATAGTAAATCAATACCTTTAAATTTTCTATGTAAATCTCTATGGTGTTTGGTACATAACCATCTAACCACTAAGGGCTTAGAGTAGTCTGGATGATGCCCCTCAGTCTTACTGCTATTACATACTTCACAATTTAATTTTTTAATTTTTCCAGAATTAACTGCCTCTTTAATGATTCTTTTGGCATCCCATCTTTCTTGGTGCTTTCTATACATTTTGCGACTGGTTGCCCTTTTTAGTTTTCCGCCCCTCTCTGTTTTATAGTATTTTCGTTGGTATTCTCTCTTTTTGGGTAGGTTAATCTCCCTATTTTCTATATAATAGTCATGTTTACATCCCTTACAACGATATTCATAGAGACCGCTATTTTTTTGGAAATAAAAGTCGTGTAGACTCTTAACCTTCTTACAAATTGAACAAGTTTTTTGATTCTCCATTTCCTTCCTATAAAGAAGGTCAAGGTCATCTGCAAATTCTAAAATATCCTTTTTCACTTCTTCATCGTGGTCATTGTCACAATAATCGCCACCACAACAAAAATTATAATCAAATCGTTCGTTATATATTTTTCTAACTTTAGTTTTCATTTTCATTTTAGTATTAAGCCCATTGACGATGTTGCAAAACTGTCCTCATCCCAACACAAAACCCTGTCTCCCTTGTCGTGAGTAAATAAACGTATATATCCATCCATTGTTAAATCCATGTTAAGGCAAAATGGTTTAGTTTCTCCTGTAAGCATCATGTAATCTTGAAAAATGTGGTCTGAATACTCTCCAAGAACTTGTTTTTTAGCAACTTTATTATCCTTGCTCATTTTCAATATATAACCTACCTCAAAGCATCTAAATCCACTTTCGTGAACGCGCCTTGTCGGTTTGATATATGGTGTTTTTTTCATTTTAGTTTTCGTAACATTCGGTCAATTTTGTCAAGCGATTTTATACTTGCGCCTGCCAAAGTCAACGCCTCCAAATCTTCCAATAATAACCCCACCAATTCTTTCTTTTCTTCTTTAGTAAGCTCTTTTTGTTTTATATTCATTTTCTCTCCTTATACCTTTTTCTACTAAAGGACTTTGTTCGCAAGTTAAAGAGTGTACTGACTTTCGACACTAGCACGTTCTTAAGGGTTCTTAGATGCACCCCCTGCTTTAACCTGCGAACAAAATCCTCTAATTTCAAAGAACCTCTATTTGAGCTGGTAGAGGGATTTGCACCCACCGCCTTCGTACAGGCTCTAATTTACGATACCAGCTTTTCAAAGAACCTCTATTCCTGTAAAGGGGACTTTGGTGTTAGGTGGGCTAGTGTAGACAAGTATCGCTCTCCCACCCAACCCAAAATCTCCTCTTATTCTTCTTGTTTAAGTGCTTCTAAAACTTTCTCTATATCTTTATCCCAAATATCTGATTGATGTACTTCGACAAAATGATACTTTCTCGGAAAAAAATCACTTACAACAATATCCCAATCTTTAGGGTGATTAGTATAATAAACATGATGTCCGGCGCAGATACAAACAGCGTTCATGGGGTTCCATCTTATTGCGTGCTTTCCTCTGGTGTCTATATGAGCGCACTGTAAAGGGCCACCGCAACTTATCCAATCTTTCCCCTCTAGCTCACAGAAGCCCAGACTGCGTACTTTCAACGAGAACAATTTATCTGCCTTCCTTTTTTGTCCTTTTTTGGTTATCTTTCTCATTTAAGTTTACTTATTGTTTCCAACAGGTTATCGGTAAAGCTCTTTATAACCCGTCTTACATCCTTTTCAGTGGTGTCAGGAAAAACTTTACCTTCTAACTCTGTCCACTTCCCGTCTACCATAATTCCTAGTTTTACTTGTTCAAAGGTTTTCATTTAACAAATAAAATCATCATCACTACTGTTAATAAACACATAATCCAAAAGGCTACTTGTATTTCTTCTAAGTTAAGTTTCACTTCCCGCGTGTCCTCCGTATTCTATAAATCTCCCCTGTTTCTGTTCTCTTAATTCTTCTGCCATATCCGGTGTTAATTGATCTTTGGCTCTGTGACATTCAAGACTTAGCATTTGTTTATTTTCTAACCGTTCTATTTGTCTGTGATTCCAACCTAACTGCCGGGCTACCGATTTAGCCGTAAAATGGTCGATATTTATACGATTACATCTCTGACAATTCCTCCCCGGACAATCCTGACAGGGACAGTCCTCTTCATGTACCTCAGCCTGACAGCCGGGGCCGTCTCTTCTTAATAACTGTTTTCTAATATCACTCCTGCGTTCTTTCATGGACAGAACTTGACTTTTAGCACTCAACGCCGTATACTGCTAGCGACTAAGGCTAGTCAACTATCGGGCGGAGATCTAAACCTTAATCAATTTCTTTAATAGAATTACCCCGCCCGGTAGATCTATTTAATTTCAAAGACCTCTTTCGCTATATCCACTTCATCTTTCTTTTCTTCAAACATTTCGCCGTTTATAAATGCTGTCAATCTAGGCAAGAACTTAATCTTGAAAGACAACCACCTTGCCGGATTCATGTCACTTGGTTTTAGATCATTCATTAACTTCAAGCCTTTTAAGATGTATTCTTTTTCTTCCATTTAGATATATCCCCATTCCCCCACCCAGTTAGTAGTATCCTTACTAGTCCCTAATCTTTCTCCTAAGCGGGGCAGGTTATTTTTCTGCCCTTTCCGCCTGAGGTAAACTTATTAGTTCTTCTTTAACCGTCTCCGTTTATTCGCACCTACGACTTGGGCTTACCTAGTCCGTTTTTATTCGCAACCTTTCGGTAACGGCGGCCGGTAAGAGGTCTGCTATATCGCTAAACTCGCCTGTACCCCTGAATAATCTTCAAGTTTGTTCCAATACTTCTCTCTCCTCATTACTCCGGCTACATTTGTATATTCTTCTGAGTTCATTTCGGGGACTACACGGTTATTTCTGATGAACTTCTTTTTGGGGATAAACTCATTGTTATATAGAAAATTAGATCCGAGTCTCGTAAGCAACCAGTAACCGGGTTTATCTGTTTTGGCTATCAATCCGAAGTATCTTAATTTCTGACAGTTATTGTATTCGTTCTTGCTTAGGGTGAGGTCTTTCTGAAGATGTATCTCGTTGATTCCTTTTCTGTCTCGTGCTTCACCTATTAGAACAAGGTCTTTAATTAGACCCCTTGATAGGCTCTCCCATCGTTCTCTAATTTTTTGATGGCAGTGGGGACAGATTTCGTTCATTTATATTTTTTAAGTTCCTTTTTTGTACCCTTCCACAAAATCTTTACATTCTTTCCTCCGAGTAAATACCAATTAGTGCCGTCTGTTGCCCCCACAAGTCCCAGCTTCCACAACTTAACGGCGGATTTGAATGGATAGCCTTTAACCTTTGAACAATACTTCCATGTTTTAATACCCTTATAGAGAGAGCCGTTATAGGCCCCAACCGAGGCCCCAACCGAGTCCCAAACCGAGGCCCTAACCGAGTCCCAAACCGAGTCCCTAACCGAGGCCCTAACCGAGTCCCAAACCGAGGCCCTAACCGAGTCCCAAACCGAGGCCCTAACCGAGGCCCTAACCGAGGCCCCAACCGAGTCCCAAACCGAGGCCCTAACCGAGTCCCAAACCGAGT
>Ga0208957_1000607_pt1 | contig 26343 bp, 20 predicted proteins | sample RifOxyA1_FD_184029 | JGI IMG/M metagenome (GOLD analysis project Ga0208957, IMG submission 184029) | Groundwater microbial communities from Rifle, Colorado - Rifle Oxygen_injection A1 (SPAdes) | ecosystem: Environmental > Aquatic > Deep subsurface > Groundwater | place: Rifle, Colorado, United... | reverse complement strand
TTGATACGGAAATCCGTTCCGCAATGATCAACCTGGCGCAATGCGTCAGGGAGCTCGATATCAATACCGCCGATCTTCAAAAGATCGACGAGAACAGGAAGCGGCTTTTCCGTGACTACGTCGACCTCCGTGATGGATTCTGTGACAGAGCCCGGAAAGGCGAAATCAAGGGGCTAAATCAGCTGGAGATCTCGACCATCGCGGAAGCGACGACAATCGAGCAGCTTCAACTTATCCAGAGAACACGGGACAAAATCGAGGTTCAGATCGGGGAGATTGAATCCAACCTCGACAAGATCCGTGAGGCCATGGAAACCAACAAGCATGCCTCGATCAACAGCTTGGCGAGTTTTGCCCGTCAGGCAAAACTAAGCCTCGACATTCTCGATCGCGTCATGAAACAGAACCCGAAGGCCCGCTTCCATGTTGAAACACCCGTGGCGGACGAGCAAGAGATTGAACGGATTATCGGCGAGTTGCTCGCGCAGATCGAGGACAAGGAACGTGCGCTCCGAGAGCGGTCGGCCTTTATGCTCAACGATGAAATCGATCGTAGGGCTGCCGACTACAAGCAGTTGATCCATGACACGATCTACAGGCGGATCTTCTCTGCGCGGGACAAAAATAACAACCCAATCCAGCCCAAAGTGTATTTTACTCATGCCTCGATCCGCGGCATGGAAAAAGTGCCCTTCACGGATCGTGGACTCTCCACGGGACAACGAACCGCGTTGGCCATGATGTGGCTGATCAAGCAGGCCGAATTCGCCATCGCTCGGGCAGCATCCTTCTATAGCACTAGGAAAGAACAGAAAGCAGCCTTGAAGGGGGCCCAGCGAATCATGTTCTTCGATGGGCTGTTCTCCAACCTGTCCAACGAGGATTACATCAACGACGCGTTTCAGGGCTTGCGCGGCGTCGGTGACAATTTCCAACTGATCGGTTTGATCCACAACCCCTATTACGTGAACAACAAGGACATTTTCCCTGTGCACTTGGTCGGCAAAAAGAAAGTCGCCAACAAGGGTGACCCCGGGCGGGAGCGCGTGTTTGTCTCTGTCGAGCCATGGCAGGATAGCAACGGGGTAATCTTGTACACCAGCGCCTACAAGCACAAAGCCAAAATGGCAAGCGAGGAGGCCTTGAATGCCTGAATTCGAGGAAAGAATTCAGCAATGGTTTTTTAAACGAACCAAGGGCAATTCCACTGGCAAAGTCCTTACGAAGGGCGTCATGGGCAAGTTGCGTGCCGAGGTGATCAATGATCCTGTCGCCATCAGAAAAGCACTCATGCTACTGCGAGAGGATGGTCATCTGGAGTTCAGCTCGGATGATCGGGGAGAGCCCGTCAGTAGCTATATCACGGTGACGAAACCGGTTCAGGATGTCCCGGAATATGTCCTGCGCTGGTCTTTTGCCCTTGAGGATAAGGGCTGGATCAGCCAAGCAGATATCGATGCGCTATTGCCTATGGCAGACACCATTCAAGACCTTTCGAGGGACGACATGGGGCTGCTGCTAGACGGTCTCGTGAGGCTCCGCCAGGATCAAGCCAAATTGCTCGGCCAACCCGCTTATCTTGTGAGTGCCAGATACTTGCTCGGCTCATCGAAGATGCTCAATAGCCTCCCCAAACGCTACCTCAAGATCTTCGGTATTGATCCTCAGAAATTCCCTTCACACCCGTTATACGTCGTCGTTGCTGGATGCGCCTCACCCAAAACGGTTGTTCTTGTGGAAAACCCCGCCGCCTTCGAAATGGCGATATCCACGCAGGCAGTGAACCGATGTGCCTTCATCGCCACGTTCGGATTCGGACTCAGCACGGCCGAGGATGACTACGGCAAACAGCTCGCGAATATGGTTGAAGAGCGGTTTTCTGGTGCGATTACCCTGACACGTGAGGGATCGACGTGTCCTAGCGCGAAAGCTCTTTTGAAACACCCCAGCATCACCTTCTGGGGTGATCTTGATATAGCGGGGATCGAAATATATTTGAGGCTCAGGAAGGCCATCCCCAACCTTCAACTCAGTGCACTCTACAAGCCAATGGCTGCATCAGTGGGGGATCCACCACAATCGCATCCATACGTTAAGGCCGTGAGTAAAGAACGCCAGCCAACTATGCCAAGATCAGTTTTGAAAGACGATCCTGTGGCCACTGGGCTTCTCAATATCTGCATATCACGATGCGTCGACCAGGAACAGGTATCACCCTTGGATATTGAGTTACTTGCGCCGTTTGCACTTGAGATAGACAGTAAAGTTCCTGGCTTCCTAAACAGATGATGTCGATTTCTGAAACTATTGAATCCCTCCGGGTCGCATTAAGTACATGCACAGATGAGCACAAGCTCCTCGCGTTGATCAGCGAGCAACTTTCCCTGCTTCGATCCAGTCACAGGCAATCCAAGTCAGATTTCACGAATGAATCTATTCAATTCTTGAAATCGCTCAATGTCGTTGAAAGCGCTTTACGCGAATTCATTGAGGCTCTTGATGAGAAAGACTGGATTCACACCCATGATGACGCCCAAGAACTCGCCTGCAGATTTGGCGAGCTTGGAGAGCAGCTCGCTCCGTACCTCGTGACAAAACGCGCAGAAAAGGAAATGCGCGAACTCATTTCAAAGGCAAAGACTCTTCCCTTTTCAGCCGTCAGGGCAGGCGAGATTGATTTCCACCATCGCCTTTCCCACCTTGAGAACTCCGGAAAGAAATGTCGCAAGTGCGGCGCCAAAATGGTGTTGCGGGAAAGCCAGCATGGTTACTTTTGGGGCTGTAGTACCTTCCCGAAGTGCTTTGGTAAGCGCTGGCTTTCCAGCGAAGAAGCCATGCTACTTGACTTGTGAGTATCGCAATACTATTTGCAAATTGAACTTTGCTATCGAAAGACAATAAACCAGATAGCCCTGACCAGCTGGTCATCGGCCGAAGCTGCCGCTGGCAATTTGTGCTGACTACTTCCGCTATAGATTCGTTACCAGACGTGGGCCAGGAACGCGTGTAATTGAATGGTTCGAGGGTAGTAATTCCTCGCGCAGACTCTCCTGGAAAGGGGCCTCGCTGACGTACGGACGCGCGTTGACGCCGAAGATCGAAAAGTGCTCGGCTACGCGCTTTTGTTCCCTACAAAAAGCTTTTCCTTCGATACATCGTCTTGGCTCATCTCTCGCCGGCCGACGTGAATCGTCCGTAACGGAGTGCCAAGCTTGGCATCACCAGCAGGTTGAGCGCGGTAGAGGTAAACAGTCCACCCAGAATCACGAGAGCCATCGGGCCTTCGATTTCGCGCCCCGGAGCGCCGCTGCCAATAGCCAGCGGCAGCAGGCCCAAGGCAGTGGCAAGCGCCGTCATCAGGATCGGCGTCAAGCGTTCCACCGCGCCGCGCGCAGCCGCCTCCGGTCCCCACGTCAGTCCCTCCACATTCACTAAGTGTTCGTAGTGCGACAGTAGCATCACCGAGTTGCGCAGGGTGATGCCGAACAAGGTAACGAAGCCGACCATGGAACCCAGCGAGACACCCCCGCCGGAAGCGAAGACGGCGAACACCCCGCCCACCAGAGCGAACGGCAAGTTGAGCAAGACCAGCGCCAGATTGCGGGCCCGCCGCAGCACGATCCAGAGCAACAGGCCGATGGCGACAGCAGCGATTGCCGAATGCACGATCAAATCGCGCACCGACGCCGCCTGGGCTGCGGCGGCGCCGCCGAACTCCAGGTAGCTGCCCGGCGTCAGCCGCGCCGCACCGGCCAGGCGTTGTTTTGCTTCCACCACGAAGGAGGACACATCGCGGCCGGCGACGTTGCAGGTGATGGTCTGCACGCGCCGGGCGCCGTTGTGCAGCACGACGTATCTGCCGGATGTCGCGTAGACGTCGGCCAACTGATCGAGGCGCACGAACACGCCCGCCGAGTTGCGCAACGGCAGCGCCCGCACGTCGGCGATGCTGCTGCGTTTAGCAGCCGGCAGGATGACACTCACATTGAACACACGGTTGCCGTCGTAGACCTGCCCAACCACCGATCCCTGGAAGGCGGTCTCGACTGCATCTAGCACGTCCACCGCATCGAACCCCCAACGCGCCAAGGCGCCGGGGCGCAGCCGGATACCGAGTTCGGGCGAGCCGGGCGGTGACTGTATCTGGACCTCGGTTGCGCCGGGCACCTGCCCCAGCGTCTGAGCGACACGCTGGGCGTCCGCATCGAGGGTGTCGAGATCGCTGCCGTAGATATTGAGCACCACCGCCGCGGTGTAGCCGGAAAGCGTTTCCTCGACCCGCTCGGTGAGAAAGGTCTTGACGGCGAAGCTCACGCCGGGGATACGCGCCAAGGCATTGCGGATGTCGGCCTGGGCGAATTCGGCTTCCTCCCCGGAAAGCGGCTTGAGATCGACATTGAATTCGCTGTAGTGGGTGCCCCAGGTGTCGTCGGCCTTCTCGGCGCGGCCGACCCGCTGGGCGACGCTGCGCACGAAGGGCAGCTTCAGGAGTTCCGCCGACACCTGGCGGCCGATCCGCAGCGATTCCGCGATGGAAGTTCCGGGCACGGCCGACATGTGGAGGATGTAATGTCCTTCCTTGAGCTCCGGCAGGAAACCGCCGCCAAAGAAGGGCAAGGCGGCCAGGCCCGCCAGGGTGAGCAACGCCACCGTTGCCACGATGAGGCGGTAGTGACGTTCGACCCCGGCGATCAGCCCGCGGTATTTCTCCTTCAGCCGACGGGCCAGGGGCGCGTCGTGTTCGGGCAGTGCGCTCTTGGGTAGCAGCGCGAGGCACAGGGCCGGCGTGACGGTGATCGCCACCACGAGCGAGGCCAGCGTTGCCAGGAGGTAGGCGATGGCCAGCGGCGAGAACAGCCGCCCGGCCACGCCGGGCATGGTGAGCACCGGTAGGAAAACCAGCGCGATGGCGAAGGTGGCATAGACCACGGCGCTGCGCACTTCAAGCGTGGCATCGAGCACCACCTGGCTGGCCGGTGCCGGGTCCGGCCGGTGCCGATTTTCCCGTAGCCGCCGATAGATGTTCTCGACCACGATAATGGCCATCTCCACCAGGAGCCCGATGGAGATGGCCAGCCCGCCCAGGGTCATGGTATTGAGGCTGAGCCCGCGTTGCTCCATGACTATGACAGCAGCAAGCAGGGAGAGTGGAATGGCCGTGAGGGCGATGGCCGAAGTGCGCCAGTTGAAAAGGAACAAGGCCACCACCACCATCACCAGCACGGCGCCGAAAAGCAGCGAGTGCTGCACGTTCCGGGTCGCGATGGCGATGAAATTGGCAGGCCGGAAGAGGTCGTTGTGCAGCACCACCTGCTGGCCTTCCAGGCCGGGGCGCAACTCAGCCAGGGCGCGTTCCACCGCTTCGGTGACGGCCACGGTGTTGGCGCCGTACTGTTCGGAAATAACCAGTTGTACCCCGGCCGTACCGGCCACCAGGGCGGCGCCGATGGGCGGCTCGGGAGCGGCCTGGACCTCAGCCACGTCGGCAAGGATTACATTGGCCCCGTCCTGCTGCCGTACCACGGTGCGGGCGAGCTGCTCGACGGTCAGGGACTGGGCATGGGTTTGCAACGTGATGCGCTGATTGGCGCTGTCGATGAACCCGGCTCCACGCACGCCAGTGGCGCGGCGGGCGACATCGAGGATGTCGCCGATGGCAAGCCCATACTTGAGCAGCCGATCGGGCCTGACCTGGACCTGGAACTCCTTTGCTTCGCCGCCGAACACCGCCACCTTCGCCACTCCGGGGACGGCGAGCAGGCGCGGCTTGAGCATCCAGTCAGCGAGCGTGCGCAGATCCATCAGGGAGCGCTTTTCCGAAGTGAGGCCGATGGCCATCACGACGCTGGTGGAGGAGGTCAGCGGCGACATGGCCGGGGCCTGCACGCCGCGGGGCAGTTGGGTGGACAGGGCAGCCAGGCGTTCGCCCAAATTCTGGCGGTCGCGGTAAATGTCGCTCTTGGGATCGAAAGTCACGGTAATGACCGACAAGCCCTGGATGGACTGCGAGCGCAGTGCATCCACGCCTGTCACGCCATTGACGGCGTTCTCGACGGGCTGGGTCACCAGCACTTCCACCTGTTCGGGCGCCAGACCCGGCGCCTCGGTCTGGATCGTCACCTGGGGCGGGGCGAACTCCGGGAACACGTCGTATTTGGCCCCACTGAACGCATAGAAACCATAGCCGGCCAGCAACACCGCCAGCGCGATTACCACCCCCTTGTAGCGCATGGAGAAGCCGACGATAGCGGCGAGCAGGCCGGAGTGGGATAGCGGCTTCATTTGCCTTCCTCGCCCACCTGGATCTGGGAACGCAGTTCCTCCGAGAGCAGGGTCTGGGCACCCCGCACCACCAGTTGCGATCCCTTAAGCGCCCCGGGCGCGAACCAGCCCTGTTCAACAGGCATGGCGGCCGGCAGTTCCCGCCGTACGAAGCGGTCAGGCGCGCTTTGCAGGTAAATCCACGCTTTGCCCTGCCACCAGACCACCGCCGCGGCGGGCACGATACCGCCGGCTTGTTCGGCTCCCGTCGGCAGATAAGCCGTCAGCGTGGTGCCCGGCAACAGGCCATCGGCCGGGGCCGTGTAGAAGAAGCTGGCGCCCTGGATGCGGGGGTCTGCTTGGGGTGACGGCGAAACCAAGGCGGCTGTCCTGAAGGTGCCGTCATTGGCGGCGACCCGTGTCGTGGCAGGAGCCTTTGTCATGCCCATGCCGGACGGTGCCGCGACCCGCAGCAATACCTCCCGCTGTTCCGACAAGCGCCGGAATAGCGGGGCATCGCCCACGACGGCGGCGGCCAGTACGCTGCCCCACTTCTGGCGCGCGCCGCGCTCCACCGCATCCAGTGATTCCCCAGCGCCGCGTGCTGCTGCCTCGTCGGCGCGCCACGTGGCTTCCGTCGCCTCCAGCACCTTGGCCGAGACGTTTTGTTCATCGCCATGCAGCGTCTTGACCCGCTCGTATTCCCGGTGGGATGCCTGCACCGCCGCCTGGGTTCTGTCCGCCTGGGTCTTGGCCGCAATGTAAGCGTTGCGCAGTTCGATCAGTTCATGCGGCGGCAGGACGGTGGCCAGCGCCTCGATTTCCCCCCGCCGGGCCACCTCCTGCATGGGAGCCACGGCGATATCCACCCGCTTTTGTGTATCCGCATCGAACACCAACGCAGTACCGCCGTCCTGGGCGACGACCCGGGACGGCACTTGGACCGGCCTTTCCCGTTCCTGCTCCAGGGTGAGTTCCTTGCGCCCCTCGATGAATCCCCAAACGACCAGACCAGCAACAACTGCCCCAGCCCCCAGCAAGACGAGTTTCTTTTTCACGGTTGTTCCCCGTAGCGAAGTGATTTTGATAAAACGGCCTGTTCTGCCGTCGCAGGAAGCGTGTTCCCGCTGATGGGCCGGCGCAGCGCGTCCTCCAGCCGCCCCAGGGTCTGTTGCGCCTGCGACAAAGCGTTGATTCGCGCTAGTTCGGCGGTCACGGTTTCATACCGGGTGCTCAGCCAGGACAGCCGGTCCGTCTCGCCGGCCTGGAAGGCCGCGGCAGCGGCCCGTTCCTTCTTCCCCTGGTCGCGTAGCAGGGTGTCGGCGGTCTCTAACATCCGGATGGTGTGGCCGTAGCCCGCTAGTGCCTGTTCCACTTCAGCAATCGCCTTGGCCTGGGCGGACAGAAACGTCGTAGCCGCTTCCTTGCGGCGCGCTTCCGCCTCGGCGATGGGGCCTTCGTTGCGGTTCAGGAGCGGCAGCACGAGGGACAGCCCGAGCGACCATTTCACCGCACCGGCATCCCAGGTGTAGCCGGGTCCGAGGGACACGTCAGGATACTGTTTGGCGATTTCCAATTGCAGCGCGGATTGACTGGCCTCGTACTCGGCCAGGGCGGCCAGGACATCTGGCCGGCTGAGCAGGGCCTGGCGCCGCATCTCCGCTGATGGCAATTTGGCGACAGGCGGTAGATGATCGAAGCTGTCGAAAGAGATCGGCGCCGCTTCGAGCGCATTGGCCGGCACACCCACGGCCGCCGCAACCCGCGCCAGGTTCTCCGCGCCCTGCTTCTGGTTCTCCGTGAGGGCCAGGGTGGCTTGGTTGAGGGTGAGCCGCGCTTGGGTGACCTCGGGCTGGGAGGCATATCCCGCAGCGAATCGGCGCTCCAGCAGACGGGCAATCTCCTCCTGGAGGTCTTTTTGCCGCCGCACCAAGGCCTCGGTCGGGTAGGCGGTCAGGAGGCTGGCCCGCACCCGGCTGCGCACTTGCCACACGGTCTCGGCCTCGCGGAGCTTGGCTGCTTGCGCGAGATGCCGCGCCCGTTCGATGCGGTAATCACGCTTGCCCGCCGTTTCGATCGGGATATCAATGCCCAGACCGTAGGTCCACGGAGATTGGCCCGCAGGTGCATCCGTGTTGCGCTGTAGCGATGCCCCCAGGGTCGGATTCGGGCGGGTGCCGGCTGTCATGACAACCGCCTCCGCGAGCAGCCTACGGGCCTGGGCCGCGTCGAGATCGGGGTGGAAGTGCAGCGCCGCTAGGGTGAGCATCGTGACATCCCACGATTTCGGCGGCCAGGGGGCAAAATCGTGCCCCAGACTGTGCTCGAAGAACTGCTGGACATCTGGGCTGTCTAGCCGCCGGGATTCGAACGCGTGCTCCTGCACGGCTGGATCGAGCGGTTTTGGGGTGTAGCTGGCACAGCCGGCGAGCAATGCCATGAGCATGACCGATAAATGTTTCATCTTTCCTGTTCTTCACAATCCGTCGGAATGTCAGCACTCATCCGCAAACGATGGATGCCCAAACAATGAAATAATAGGGAGAGAGGTGGAACCGGAACATGACCGAAAGCTGACCATTTGGTCATATTGACGGCAACGCTGGAATTACATTGTCGTTATAGGGATCTGCTCACGAAACGGGAAAAATCGTACGCTAAGCTTTATCCACCCGCATGATTGGTTGCCAAGCCAATCCCAAAAGTGCAACCACGCAAAATGCTGCGCCGGCATAAAACGTGTATGACGCCCCGAGCCTATCCCATATCAACCCGGCTACACCACTGGCGACCAGCATGGCGATCCCGCTCATCAGATTGAAGAATCCGTAGGCTGTGCCGCGCAAGTCGGCGGGCGCAGTATCGGCGACCATCGTTGCCAGCAAGCCCTGAGTAATGCCCATGTGTACGCCCCATAGGCTGACGCCGGCTATTACGACACCCCAATGATCGTTGGTGGCGAGCACCAAGTCAGCTGCAATCAGGACGGCCAGGCCAAGCGCCAACAGCCTGGTATGGCTCATGCGGTCGGAGAGCTTGCCGAATGGGTAAGCCGACGCGGCGTAGATCAGATTCATCGCCACCATCACCAGTGGCACCAGCGCGATCGGAATCCCCCCTTGTTGCGCTCGTAGCACCAGAAATGCCTCACTGAAGCGGGCCAGCGTGAAAATGGCACCGATACCAACCACCCACCAATACGGCGCACCAAGACGTTTGAGATTTTCTCTGCGAATCGGATTTGAACGCTTGCCACCCTCATGGCGTTCGGGTTCACGTATGCCAAACAAGAGCAGCGCCACAGCCATCAATCCCGGAATCACAGCGACCCAGAACACCGCCCGGAAATCGTTGGCCCATAGCAGCATCAAGCCAACGGCAAGCAGCGGGCCAAGAAACGCGCCGACGGTGTCGAGAGATTGGCGTAGCCCAAATGCAGCGCCGCGCAGTTGCGGCGGTGCAATGTCGGCAACCAGCGCATCACGCGGTGCACCGCGAATTCCTTTGCCAACGCGATCCGCCAGGCGGGCCGCCAGCACAATGCCGATAGTAGGCGCCATTGCAAACAACGGCTTGGTCACCGCGCCCAAGGCATACCCAAACAGGGCCAGCCATTTTCGCTTGCCCAGATAGTCACTCAAGACACCCGAGAACACTTTGACGATCAGGGCGGTGGATTCTGCCAGCCCTTCAATCAGGCCAACCGCGAAGACACTTGCGCCGAGCGTGGTAACCATGAACAAAGGCAGCAGGCTGTGGATCATCTCGGAGGAAATGTCCATCAACATGCTGACGAAACCGAGTACCCATACGCCAGTGGGAATCTGGCTCAATGCGTTTTTTGTTGTTGTCATCGTCATCTTCAGTGAATGTGCTTAACTGCTTTGCTTGTCCATTTAGTAAGGCGACCCTTAAAAGGGCGGGAACTTCAGCGTCACCGCCGTACCGCAGCCGAGTTCACTCTTCAGCGAAACCGTTCCGCCATGCAACTGCATGATGGACTGGACGATGGCAAGGCCGAGGCCCGTGCCCGTGCCCTGCCGCACGCGCGCGCTGTCGGCGCGATAGAAACGGTCGAAGACATGAGGCAAGTCTTCGGGCGCGATGCCGTCGCCCGTATCGCTGACGACGATTTCGGCCTCGCGATCCGGCGTTTCCCTGGCCTCGATGATAATTCGCCCGCCGCTGGGCGTATGGCGCAGCGCATTGACGATGAGGTTCCCCAGCGCGCGCCGCAGCAGACCGGAATCCGCCAGCGCAGTCCCCGCGCCGCCGGCGATCAAGGTGACCTCCTGCTCGTCCGCCATCGCCTGATGGAAGGCGCACACGGCGGCGATCTCCTGGTAGATGGCCAGTGGTTGCTTGTCCAGTTGCGCATCGGGACGTTCGGTGCGCGCGAGGAACAGCAGCGCATCCACCATCCGGGTCAGACGTTCGTATTCCTCCGCGGCCGACTCGATGCACGCCCGATAGTCCTCGCTCGACCGGCCCTTGGTAAGGGCCATTTCCGCTTCGCCCCGCAGGATGTGCAGCGGGGTGCGCAATTCATGAGCGATATCGGCGGAGAACCGCGAGATGCGGGCGAACGATTCTTCCAGGCGCGCCAGGAGCTGGTCGAAATTTGCGGCGAGCGGCCTCAGTTCCCGGGGCCAGGCATCATCCGCGACGCGTCGATGCAGGTGCGCCGCAGTCAGCTCGGCGACGATCGTGGCCAGCCGGGATACGGGCTGGAGGCCTCGTCGGGCGATCAGGTAGCCCGCCATGACAGCAATGACCAAGGCGGTGGATACGGCGAGCCATAGGGTACGCCGATAGGCGGCAAGCACGTCCTCTTCCTTTGACCGGTTCATCGCCACCTGCACCGTAAAGCCCGAGCCGACGGCTATCCGGGCCGACATGATGCGGTATATTTCCCCATCGCCCGAACGCCAATTTGAACCCTGTTCATCTGCAGGAGTTTCGGAGAAGGGATCGGCGAACTTGCGGCGGCTGAAGATGGTCTGGGAAGCCGGCGCCTCCACCACGATGGCACCTTGTGAATCCAATACCCGGAGATAGGTGCCGGAAAGCATGCTCGCCTCCCGTTGAAGCTCTTCACGGAACACTGCGGAGTCGGTAGGGTGAAGCATTATGGCGCGCATCTCGGCGATTCGGCCCACCAGCATCTGGTCGTCTTCCTGGCGCAGGCGGTCCGCCAGTACCCAGTACAGGATACTGCCTGCGGAGGCGATCAACACCACACTGAGCAGGGCATACCAGAAAGTGAGACGGGCAGCGATTGACCCAGGCTCTCCCATGAGACCGGCAGATTCAGTCCCGTTCTTCGAGGACATAGCCAACTCCTCGTAAGGTATGAATCAGTTTCCGGTCGCAGGGATCATCCACCTTCCGTCGCAGTCGGCGCACGGCGACATCGACCACGTTGCTGTCCCCATCGAAATTCATATCCCAGACCTGCTCAGCGAGCCGAGCCCGGGTCACCACCTCGCCCGGATGCCGAAGAAGGTATTCCAGCAGCCGGTATTCCTGAGGCGCGAGGTCGATCGGCTTTCCCGCCCGGGATGCCTTGTGCCGCAACAAATCCATGTCGAGATCGGCAAGCCGCAGCACCTCTGTTTGCCGTGCCGGCGCTCGCCGCAGGATGTTGCGGACGCGGGCATTCAGTTCCGAAAAGGCAAAAGGCTTGACCAGGTAGTCGTCGGCACCCAGATCGAGGCCCTTCACGCGGTGGGCGACGGCATCCAGGGCGGTGAGAAGGATCACGGACTGGTGCGGTCGGCGTGTCCTGATTTCCTGGAGTACCCTCCAACCGTCCTGCCTGGGCAGCATGACGTCGAGCACGATTACGTCATACTCCCCGCTAAGCGCCAGATGAAGCCCGTCCACACCATCGGTGGCGACATCGGCCACGAAGCCTTCTTCGGTGAATCCGCGTTTGACGAAGGCGGCCGTCTTGGGCTCGTCTTCAACAACTAGAATTTTCATTATCTATCCTTGACCATCGAAGGGCATTACTTGTGAATGTTTGACGCCTCGTCATATCCAACCAGCAACGATTGTAGATCGAGATAAAGCTCGTTCACGGTTCTCTCTTTGGCAGGATTGAGGGCCGCGTGTCTCTCCAACAAGCAAGGGGACAATATCCGGAGGCGGGACCTGGCGATAGGCCCAGAGTATGCGTGCGCACTGATGCGCGGTGAAGTCACCGTCCCTCCTTAAATAAATCGCCTCTTGCGAGGGGGAGTTGGCGTCGCGCTAGAATTGCTGCTGCGGAGTTGAGCAGATTAGCGCGGCGGTTGTCGTCAGCGCCGGGTGGGCCAATGCCTGCCGACAAGCGGACAGACAACGAGCAGGCCTTGAGCGTTGCTTCGGGTCGCGTCCTGCCGTAGAAGTGATCAGAAAGATGCCGTTCGGTGAGATTTTCTGAGCTACGTCCGGTAGCGAGTTTATAGCGGAAGTAGTCGGCACAAATTTCCAACGGCAGCTTCGGCCGACGACCGGCCGATCAGCACAGTGCACGCGAATGACGGCAACGGATCCAGGGTAACCGGCGCCATGCTGGATTTCATCGCGTTTTTACACAGCCTGGGTCGAAAGCAGTCCGAAGACCTGGATGCGGCCTACTTCCTACGAGCCTTCCTCCATTCCCACGGAGGTACAGGCTCAAGATCCGTCCATAGGCCGACTCTGCCGGATCTAGCCGATTCCTCTGCAGCGTTGTAGCTCAATCGGTCATCGAGGCGCTGCTCGTTCTGGTATTTCTTGTAGTGCCACCCGCAGCCGCGCCGGACTTGTTCCAGGTTCACGTCCTGGCCGTCCACCAGCACCTTGCCAATTACTCGGCCATACCTATCCAACTTGGTTGACTCGACAGCCGCCACACGATCATAGGCAAGGTCAGACAAGCTCTTTTTGCAGACTTGGCCGAATGGCTGGCCCTTCTCTGGACTATCTATCCCGGCCAATCGGATTTTGTGCTGGGTGTTGGTTGCATCCAGCAGGGTGAGTGTGTCGCCATCAGCAATGCCCAAGACACGGCCCACGAGTGTGTCTGCGCAGGCTGTGACGGCCAGTAGGCTAAGCGCAACAGCAACGAGGCTATGGGCTAGGATAAAGTTGCTCTTCCACATCAAAGGACGGCGCTCCATGGCGGATATTTCGGATTTTCAACAATACTACAGGCTAGCGGACGCGCTGATCGAGAATGCCAGTAAGGAACAACTCGCAGAATGCGCCAGATTGCTCGCGTTGAACCTGGCACACTATCAGGGGTTGTATGGAGAAGTGCCATTGGATGAAGTGCAGGCGGCACTTGACGTGAGCGAACCTAATGACGACCAATCAATTCTGCTTGCTGGCGGTATGCAAAATCTTGTCGGGGTACTGGGTAATGTTCTCAGTGGCCTGGGGGAAAATAAGCACTAGCCTGCTGTTTGAATGCGGACGTGACCTACAAGGGCAGCTCCACGTCCGCACATTTCACATCACTTCTTCTTTGCAGCTTTCTTACCCGCAACTGCGGCTTTGAAACCGGCGCCGGCCGTGAAGCGCGGCACGGTCGTGGCTGCAATTTTGATTTCCTTGCCTGTTTGTGGATTGCGTCCGGTACGGGCAGCACGCTTGGAAGACTTGAACGCGCCAAACCCAATGAGGGTTACAGAATCACCTTTCGCTACCGCTTTGACAACGGCGCCGAGGATGGCATCAAGCGCCCTTCCGGCAGCAGCCTTGCTGATGTCTGCTTCGGCTGCCGTGGCTTCGATCAATTCAGTCTTATTCATGAAAATCCCTTGGGTTGGCTGAGAAGATTTGATGCTACCAGCGTTCAGGCATTTGTGGCCTGGCAAGCAACAGTCAAAAGCCAGCAATTGCAATATGGGGCGCGCGTTCCAGTCAGAACAAGCGAGGGACATCTAGCCGCATAGCATATGCAGTTCATGATAAGGTTAATTATCAAGAATACTATTTTTCTGATTTAACTCATGGAGTTATGGCCTATATTTCCGGTTTCCTCTTGATTTCAGCCAGTTAGCCTTAGCCATGGAATCCACTCGCAAAATCGGGCGTCACCACCTCGCCTTCTACCGCGGCTGGTTGCAGGGTCTCGACCTCAAGGTCGCAGCGGATCGGTATCTCGAATCCGGCCTCGATCTGCGCGTGGCCCGTTCCACGCTGGCCTGGATACAGCAAACCTTGACGATGGCTGCCCGCCGGCATGGCCGGCAGGCGCTGGCCCGGCTGCTGCGCCTGCCGCTGGGCACCCTGCCCGAGGCGGTCCGGTCGACGGCCGCCCTCCCCTCGCTCGAAACCTTCCGCGAAGAAAACGACCCCGATCACTTCTATTCGGAGAAGGAACTGACCGCGATGTACGTCGAGGCCTATCCGCAGAGCATCGACCGCCGCGCGAGACGCTACGCCCGTCTGGTCGAGCGCCAACTGGCGGCGCTGGTGTGGGTGGAGGAACTGCTCGCCACCGATCCGCAGCCGCAGGACCCGGTTGCCGCCTGGTTTGACGATCGACTTGCTGCCAGGCTCATCCTCGCCGGCGTCCCCACCATCGATGCGCTGCATCAGCGCATCCGCACGCAGGGCTACCGCTGGTGGGTGTCCGTCCCACGCCTAGGCGAAAAAGGGGCGCGCCGGCTTGTGACCTGGCTTGCCACCCACGAAGGCAGTCTGGGTGTGATGGCGCCACAGGGGCTCGCCCCGCTGCGGTCGCTGTCGCCGATCGAACTGACCCGGCCGTCAGCCACCGCCATCATGCCGCTGGAGTCGTTCTCGACGCCGGCGGAGCTGGATGGCTCGGTTGGCGAGAACCGATGCCTCGGCCGCAGCCGCATCGCCGCTGAAAATGACTATCAGGCGATCCAGGCCTGGCTGAAAGCGCGCGCGTCGAATCCGCATACCGAGCGCGCCTATCGCCGCGAGGCAGAGCGCCTCCTGATCTGGTCGATCATGGAGCGCGGGCGCGCCCTGTCGTCGCTGTCGATCGAGGATGCCATTGCTTACCGGGATTGGCTGGGCGGGCTCGGCCGCACATTGCCCGCGGCATGGCCATGGCGCCTTCCCCAGGCTGATTGGATGGGAAAACGCAGCACACCGCGCTGGTCAGCCAACTGGCGGCCATTCGAGGGAGCTGCCTCGCTGCGCAGCCAGATCCAGGCCCATACCATTCTCAAGTCCCTGTTCGAGTGGCTTGCCAAGGTGCGTTACCTCGACAGCAATCCATGGGACGGCGTGCCGCCGCCACAGCGGGTGATGGACGTGGCCACCGCGCCTGACTTGGAGCTGACGCACGCGTTCACACGCAGCCAGTGGGCATTTCTCATGGAATATCTGCACGGGCAGCCTATGGACGAATCCGTCCGGCGCTTGCACTTCGTGCTCCCCTTCGCCTATGCCACGGGGCTACGGCTCGCCGAACTGGTGGATGCCCGCCTGGGGAGACTCTATTCGGTCCAGCTCAAGCGTGAACTGGGGGTCCGCTGGATGCTGAAAGTGCTCGGCAAGGGTGGCAAATGGCGGGCAGTACCGATGCCCGGCATGGTGATGGATGCATTACGCGATTATCTTACCTGGCGGGGCCTGAATGCCGATCCTCTGGACAACCCTGGAGATATTCCCCTTATCTCCAGGCTACGGCTGGGGCAGGATACAGGCACCCTGGATCCCACAACGCTGTACAAGGCCTTGAAAACGTACTTCAGGGAAGCAGCTACAGAGCTTGCCACGCAAGGGCATCATGACGATGCCAAAAAGATGGCGAAAGCCTCGACGCACTGGCTGAGACACACGCGCGGCGCGCATTCCGCAGAGACGATGCCGGTCAACATGATCCAGCGCCTGCTCGGACACGCCAGCGTGGCAACCACCAGCATATACACGTCGACGGACGACGAGATGCTGTTTCTGCTACTGGATGACAGCCTGAAAACGGAAACACAACCGGGCAACAGGGTCAGCTGAATGGCCATGCCAATTCTTTTGGGCTCAGGCAGACGATAGAACGCTGAACCCGGATACCCAGAAATCCTTCTCCACATTCTGGATCGGCGTGCCGAGCCGGTTTGCGGTCGCCAGGAACAGGAACAGGCCGCGACGATCCTTGGGGGAGGCGGCGATGATGCGAAGAAAGCCTGCGTTCACGGCGAGGCCTTGGTACTTGCCTGCTCGGACCGGGCAAGCAGATCGCGGATCCACTGTTGCATCCACGACGGCACAGTGTGTAAACCGGATCGCAGATCATCACGAATCGCGCGTCCCTGGTTGGAGTCCTGCAGTAGCCGAATGAGTTTGGCTTGAATTGCATCCTGATCGATCTGGGCACCATCCTTCAGGCCATCGCGCAGCCAGTACAGGGCTTGCACCACTCGCATGGCTGGGTGGTCCGCCCAGTAGAGCTTGCTTGGCGCCGTCAGCTTGAACTGAAGAGTCAATTTGCCCAACTGGATCGGTCGCAGCCGACCATCCGTATGTACGATGACCTGCCCCGGCACCGCATTGGTCAGGCCCAGATCGTTGGCGGCGGTCATCCCGTCAATCAAAACGCGCACCTGGTCGCGGCGACCGACGGCACCGATCACGCTGCGATAATCAGGGGCGGTCGGCTGGCCTGTGAGGGAATTCATCCGAGGCTGGTCGTACAGTCCTCGGTCGATGCGGCGCAGATCATTGCTGGCGACCATGCGCTGGAGAGTTTTGTCCACCGCGTCGCGGCTACCCAGGTCGAGAAAATCCACCGGCGTCCACACTTTGTCTGCCGGGGCTTGGTTGATGCGTTGCACCACCTGCGATTTGATGACGGGCGTCGGATTGAGCATGACTGGCTCCATGTCCGCTAATTGTATACATATATCGGACATCAGTAAGGCGGGAATGATCGAGCAAACAGGAAGGCAAGTCGGCAGAAGAAGCCGCCACATTGCCTCAAATGACAACAGCCCTTGAGATTAGAGGTCAGATAACACGAAAGAGTCTTATACCAACCTGCTCATCAAGCTGGGGTTGGCATGGCACGTCAGGAAATATTAGAATTTGCAGTCTGTTGTGGATCGTGCCTCCAGGCACGATCGGAAAACGATTCAGGAATGCACACGGGATGGGCATAACTTGAATGCAATACCGTCATGGGAGTGGCGGCGAAAATAATAAGCTGAAAATTTCCCCCTGCAGTTGCGGAGCCGAAGGGGTTAAACCAAGAAAGGCAAAATAAATGGGTTCCGCAAAATCTAAATCCCTGCTCCCATTCGTGGAGCAGTTCAGCAATGAATTATGGCTTGTTCATGGTCTCGCCGACAGGACCATCGACGCCTATCGGGCGGATCTGATCAATTTCGGATCGTGGCTGACCCAGCATAGTGGGAAGACGCTACTCCAGGTCCAGAATCAGGACATTGAGGCGTGGCTGGCAAGCCTGCTGGAGAGAAAGGTCAGCGCTCGGAGCGTGGCTCGCTATACCACTTCGCTTCGTCGGTTTTACCAATATCTCACGACCAATGGGCAGGTTGCGCAGGACCCGACCATGCGCCTTGGCAAGATCAAAATACCCCACCGCCTCCCGAACACGCCGACACAGGATGAGGTGGCGTCACTGCTTGATATTACTGATCTCAATTCTCACCAAGGCCTGCGTGACAAGGCCATGCTCGAATTGCTCTATGCGACCGGGATACGAGCCACCGAGCTATCCGATCTCAAGGTCGAAAATTTTGATTTCAAAAACCGTGTGATTCGAGTTTGTGGAAAAGGAAACAAGGAGCGGCTGGTGGTTTATGGTGAAGAGGCTGCATTCTGGCTCGATCTGTACCTGAGTAGGTCAAGGCCCACCCTGAGACAAAACTACCTTTGCAATCATGTGTTCCTCTCGGTTCGCGGGAAGAAAATTAGCACTGGGGCTCTCCGCCTGGTGGTGAAGAAGTACGCCTCAAACAACGGGATCAAAAGGCCCCTCAGTACTCACAGCCTCCGACACGCCTTTGCCACGCACTTATTGGACGCTGGAGCCGATTTGCGGGTGATCCAGGAGCTATTGGGGCATGCGTGCATCAGTACAACCCAGATATACACATTCGTTTCAACCAAGCGGTTAGTAACGCTGCATTCCAGGTTCCACCCGAGAAACGAGGACACGGCTGGATTTCAGGCAGGCGATAACCTTCGCACCAGGTTCCGGTTAACGGATCTGTGATGAGGTGGCCTTGGTGGTCTTTTCTCGTCGATTTGAGTGCAACTGAAAAATCCCAGACATGAAGGAGCAGGACGCGCCAATCTACTGGAGTGGACTAGGAATAATGCCAAGGCCAACGGATGTTAAACCTGGCTAAAATGAAGGCCTGCGCTGACGCAACGCCACCTCTTGAGATTCCTACCCACCATGACGAAGCCGTCGACGATGAAGCTGGTGCTTGTAGTATCGGAGCGGGCAATAAATAAGTTAATTGATCTACTCTGATTGAGAGCGCTGCGCATGGTCGTGATGAACACCATCGCTCGATCCAACGAGTCAGTTTGTAAGTGCGCAGGCGTTATCTCTCTTCATTTTTATGGAATGTTTTCAAATGGGTCCGAGCAGCGCGACAAATTGGTTACTCGGTCCTTCCGAACGGAGTTCCAAACTCGGACTGTTCGATGCCACGTAGGCCAGGGGCCGCGTTAAGCTAAACGGGAACAGCACCGGCAGCGACTGCAGGCTGGGGACCGAAACTGGCTTCCCAACGTAGCGGATGGCGGCTTCGATGAGCCACGCAGTAAGTTCGTCGTTATCGATCGACGCGGGCACGAGCCGAACGACCCGCTTGCCCTTGTCCACCCGCTCTATGGCACCCCAACCCGCCTGTGACTGCAGGACCATGTTGGTCATGCGATACGTGCCTTCGCGTTCGCCGTATATCTCACTCATCCGCCGGTGGATCTCTGCCGAAGTGCAGTCACCCTGCAATGCTGACAAGCGGCCTACCAGCTCAGCCACTCTTCCAAAGAATGGATACGTCGCGATGCTCATACCCCAGTTCAGTGCCGAAATGGGCGCTTCGGGATTCATCTTGAAGATATCGGTGCCGCGATCGGCGAACTCGACAAGCTCTGCGCGTGGTTCAAGCCAGAGCCGATTCAATACAGTGCGAGTCTTCTTTCTGGCCGCTACGCCAAGGCCAGCAGCATCGAGCAGTTCATTCAGCTCATCGAGGCTGGCAGCTCCAGCACGAACCTTCAGCGCGGCCGTTGCCCATTCAAGCTGAATGAACCGGTCAAATCCAATTTTTGGGGCGGTCGAATGCATCCAGTTCAGTTCACATAACGTACTTTTACAAAGGGCACGATCAATTCTTCCACAGAGATCCCGCCATGAACGACAAGCTGTTCCCCTTGCGTTACAAAGGCTGTTCGCGCACCCGCGAACAACGGCATGAAGTTAGCCGGCAGCCCAGCGATCTCCAACTTTATTGCACCCGGGCACGCCGCGGCGGACTCAGATAGCAGAACTTCGCTGCGATAGGCCCTAACGCGCTCACCGCGCGTCTCTGCCATCACACCCTGGTTTGGCCGCCCCACGCCGACAGCTTCCACATTGCCGTGGTCAGCCGTCAGATAGACGTGGTAACCATTGTCGAGAAGCTGGGCAAACAAACGGTCGACAAACCCGGATTCACACCAGCTGCTGATCTGGTTAGCAATGCCGCGCTTCCCGAGAATTGCGCCGTGCACGATCTCGTCCACGGTATCCACCACCAGACCTGCCACCTTGATGGCCGGATTGGACAGTGCGGTTTCCAGTTCCTCAAGCTGATCGACGCGCTTGATGCCCTTGCGGTACATCACCTCGTTGGCTCTCAAACCCTGGTCTTGCCAAAAACGCGTCCATTGCGACGACTCCTGTGCCGTCGTCTCAATTGAGTCGGCAAACTCTCGGGGCTTGAGCCCGGAAAACAATGCTTGGCGTGAAACCGATGTCAGTGTTGGCAGCCATGCGAAGCACGCGCCTTCCACGCAATCGAGGTTCGGCGAGGATTTAGCGAGATGCTCACGGATCTGAACCCACTGGTCAACCGCCAGTCCGTCGAAAACCAGAAGTGCCACCTTTTCTTCGCCTGCACTGCGGCGCATGGAAAGAAATCGGGGCACGTGGTGCACCATGACCGGCCCCTTTGCCACGGGAAGCGAAGGCAGATCAGCGTAGTGTTTCACCACCCATTCAAGCAGACGTTCGTCCGTAAGCCGCTGCAATTCCTCGACGTTGCCGCGAATGCCGTCCGCCCGCACCGCATCCAGCCCATGGAAACGCGCCAGAATTTCGCCAAAGCGACGCGCCAGCTGACTCCAATCGCGGTGAGAGGATTCCAGGGTTGGCAGACTGTCGAGCACGCTCTTGATCCCCTCCAGCACCAGGTTCCGCAGAGCAGCCGGATCTTGAACGATGCCCACTTTCGCCCATTCTGGAATGCCTGCCGGCACGCCTTGGATCGACAGGGGATGCAGCGTGCCATCAAGGAACATCGAGTCGACAATCACCCGGACATCGGGATGGTCAAACGGTACTTCGATTTTCGTAATCCTGTCCGCTGGGAGCGATTCGCTGACGCGATACCCGGTTACCCCCATGCCCTCCAGGTACCGATACCATGCGTCCTGAACGATGCGCAGCATCGTGCTCTTGGAGGCAAAAAGCTCCGCGATAGGCAGCCCCTTGAAGGCATCCCGTTCTCCGAGAACCTGTGCCACGTGCGCAGCCAGAACAGGTGGCAGGCCAGCATCACGGTAATGTAGGCGAAGCAACTCACGCCACAGGTCTTCCGGCCGCGACATCAGGTGTGGACCAAGGCGGAATATGTGGGTCAGGACAAACTCTTTCGTTGCCGCTTCGCCAAGTGACTGGGAAGCATGCCGGGACTGCGCCTCAAACAACGCCTCCAGATGCTCAACGCCGAGTAGCCGGACCACGCCGTAACTAAGCTTGGGAAAGAGATTTGCGAGGCTCAGGGGAACAATTCGTGCCTGGCGAAGGTAGTCCCAAGGCAACCCTCCCGTATCTGAAGCGCGCAGATGCAGCACCAGTGCACAGGCTGGGCCTTGCTCGTTTCGATCCCATGCCTCACGGTAGCGCTCCTCGTACTCTGCCCGAAATGCCACAGAATCTTCAAATGGCAACAGTTCAAACCCGCGCTCACGTAGGCGCAATAGGATCTGTTCATCCAGCAGCACCCCATCTGGGTCGGCAGCCACCCATAGCCGTGCCAGGTCGGACGGAAACTCACTGAGAATACGATCAATCCACAGACTCATGCTGTGTGCACTCCCCGCACGCCGGTATCTCCCAAAGCGCCCACGCGCAGCATCATCACCGCGTTGAGATCAGGGACGCAGGCCGCTGCGTCATCCAGCGCCGCCATGCGGGCCTGGTGTTCTTGTTCGAGCCGCTTCCGGCGGTGCTCCCGCACGGCCGGCAAACCAATACGACCAATGGCCTGATAACGCGCGTTGTAGGCATACTCCGCGCGCTCTCGCTCTTCCATCAATCGCGTGCCGTGCTCGTCCAGCAACTCCGAAAACATTTGCTCGCCTTGGATGGTTGCTGCCGACTGGGACAGCTCGAACCAACGTGTCCAGTCATTCCCCTCCCCCTCGACCCCAGGGGCTGTCTCGCCTGCGTCCAATACCTCGATCTGCTCGGTTAGCAGCAGATCCCAGATGCGTTTCGCGGTAGGCACGAAAGTGCGGCCATCATCGGTTGCAAACAGCGGTAGAAAGCGCCTGCGGTTAAAGCCTTCCGCTGAAAGACTGATCTCCCACAACGACCACACGCCGCGGATGCTGTCCGGCAGTCCGCCTATGCGGACGATCGGCAACGGCTGCCCGGCGACACAACGTGGTAGTTCGCTGATCAATGCCCGCGCTCGCGGGTCTTCCAGCGTTATCCACTCCAATTCCGGGTTCTGTTCGGCGGTTCGGGCATCGAAGCACACCTGTGCCGACTCGCTTCCATCCATCCATCTCACGCGCCACGCTTGATCCACCTTGACCGCTGAACCACCTCGCGCCGGCAATCCACTGGTGATCGCGCGTTCCAGCCAGAACTGCGCCGGATGGTCGCGCCACTTGCGGGCGTCATCCGCCTCTAGCGCATGGCCGTCAGTCAGTAGATCTGTGCTCTGTTTGGCATCCGCGATTTTCTCCTTGATCTGCGAGATCACGGCGTCGCACTCCTGTTCGATAGACTCCGGGTGCTGCAGGCCGTGCACAAACAGCTCATCGAACAATGGTTCGGACTCCACCGAGTCCATCACATCGGATGCCTTATCGACGCCGAACTCCTGCGCGATGACTGCGAGCTTTTCCTCCAGGACCTGGCGCACCCGATGCTCGACCGTGTCTTCTAGGACAAAGTTGATCGCACGCACCACATGATGCTGGCCAATGCGATCCACCCGGCCAATGCGTTGCTCGATCCGCATCGGATTCCACGGCATGTCGAAGTTGACGATGACATGGCAAAATTGCAGGTTCAGGCCCTCGCCGCCGGCGTCGGTCGAGACCAGCACACGTATGTCGCGTGCGAATGCCTGCTGTGCCTTGGCACGCGCTTCGAGATCCATCCCGCCGTTGAGGAGTGCGACTGAAAAGCCGCGACTCTCCAGGAAACCGACCAACATCGTCTGGGTCGGCACAAACTCAGTGAAGATCAACACTTTCAGCGAAGGGTCGTTCTCCTCCTGCTGCAGCTTGTAAATCAGCTCCAGCAGTGCTTCGGCCTTGGCGTCTGTGCCGGCCGCCTCGGTTTCTCGCGCCAGATCAAGCAGCATCTCCACTTCCGACTTCTCTCGCGCCACCGCTTCCAAGGTATCTGTGCTCGCCTGCACCGCGAGATCTACTTGCGCCTGTCCGTCGAGCTCCGCCCACTCGTCCGGCTGTCCCTGGTCAAAAGAAGAATCGAACAACGATGCCTGTGGCTGCGGCGATTCCAGTGCGGCAAGGCGCCGTTCCATCGTGGTGCGGATAGCCGCCGTGCTGGACGTAACGAGCCGCTGCATCAGGATCATCAAAAAGCCGATATGCCTCTGTTTGGATGCCAACGCCTGGTTGTAGCCGTGCCGCACATAATCGGTGACGGCTTCGTACAGGCGCTGCTGCGCAGCGTGGCGCGACTGCCATGCCACGGCCTGCAGGCGGGTCATGCGCGGCTTGAACAGCGGCTGGCCATCGGCATCAATCGAAACGCGCTTTTCCGTGCGAATAACAAACGGTCGCACACGATCCTGCGTGACGCTCCCTTCATCAGGAAACGAATCGCGGTCGATGAGCTGCATCAGCCGCAGAAACTGGTCCGTCTTGCCCTGGTGCGGAGTGGCCGAGAGCAACAACAGATAGGGTGCCGCTTCGGCAAGCGCTGCACCAAGCTTGTAGCGCGCCACCTGCTCGGTACTACCCCCCAGGCGGTGAGACTCGTCAATGATGACCAAGTCCCATGATGCCGAGATCAAATCCTCGAAGCGCTCACGGTTGTACGTATTCAGTTGCTCCAGACTCCAGCCGCGTCGGCCTTCCAGTGGTTTGACCGAGTCGAGCGAGCAGATCACCTGATCGTGCACGCGCCACAGGTTGTCCTCATCCGAATTCGCGTTAACGCGCCATTGCCTGAATGCGGCCAGCTCCGCCGGCTCGATGAACTGAAACTTCTCGCCGAAGTGCAAACGCATTTCTGCCTGCCACTGGCGCACCAGGCCTTTGGGTGCGACCACCAGAATACGACGCGCCATGCCGCGCAGCTTCAACTCGCGCAGGATCAGCCCGGCCTCGATGGTCTTGCCCAGGCCCACCTCATCCGCCAACAGATAGCGAATGCGGTCCCGGCTCATAGCGCGGTTCAGGGCATAGAGCTGGTGCGGTAGCGGCACCACGCTGGACTGGATCGGCGCCAGCAGCAGGTTATCCTCCAACGCATCCAGCAGCTTGGCAGCCGCCGCTGTATGCAGGATCAGCTCCTGGGAGGGGCGGACACTCGTAAGCGGCGCGAGATCAGCCGCACGGGCCCGTATCACCGCATCCTTGGCGGGCAGCCAAATGCGTAGGCTCACTTCGCCCCACACGTCCTGACGCTCCATTACCCGGCAAGGCGACGCTTGCCGGGTATGCCAGCACCAATCTCCAACGTTGAAACCTGCCCGGTGAGTCATGACGTCTTGGGGATTTCAACCATTAAGCGGCCTTGTTCCGTCAAACGGTAACGCTGCTTGCTGCTTTGTGGCTTGCCTGGGATCGTCATTTCCAGCAAGCCCGCATCCAGCGCTGGCTGCAGGTAAGCATCTGCAAAATGTTTTCTGTCTTTCAGGCCCAGTGCATCCATGAGCTCTTGCCGTGCCATCTCCCCCGACACCTTCGCCAGCATGCCCAGAACCTGCGGGGTGACTTGGGGGGCTACTTGTGGGGTGACTTGCGGGGTCACTTGCGGGGTGCCCTGTTCAGTCGCCTGAATAAAACGCTGCCGCAAGGCTTCCCGCACCTGAAACTGGGTTTCGCTGACCCTATCAAGCAGTTGCTGCCGCACCAAATGGTCGGCCACGGCTCGGGCTTGTTGAGTCGTGCTAATGCCCAGACTTCGGATGTCCGTCAGGCTTAAGTGATCTCCCTCGGGTTTCTCCAACGCCAAGGCCAGCACATCAGCTTGCTCGGGTGTCAGGTTCGCACCAATGGTTTGACGGAATCGCTGCATCGCATCCGTCACCAGCGGCCTGTTGATCAATACCAGCTCGAATTCTTTCCGTGCCTTGTCATTCTTGATCTGCGGCGGCACGCGACCCAGCTCGTGCCAATTCCGGATAATGGCCCGGATCCCGGTACCTGCCTGATCCGACAAACCAATACGACGGAAGGCCTTCACAATCGACGGATTGCGCACCTCTTTCTCGGTTGGGTCCAGCAGTTCCGCTTCCGTCGCAAACGCATCGCCCGGGTTCCAGAACACCGTGCGGTCGGCGAACAGCTTGATCGATGCCTTGCGGCCATGATCACCGTAATCCTGATGGATCAGCAGGTTAATGGCCGCCTCGCGAAAGGCCACGTAATCCGGCGGGTCGTCATTGCGGCGCAGGGTAGCCGGATCCAGAGAAAACGGATGCTCAGCGATGCGCATGTAGCGCGAAACCAAGCCCTGCCATGTCTGAAAGATATTCTCTTCAAACACATAGCGGTCATGCCAACGCTGCTCGGCGGACCACTGATCAAAGGCAGTATCGATGCGCTGATAGTCCAACACAGGCCGGGGCAGGACCTGCCGCACATAACGCCCAGTACCAAACAGCAACACGCCGGCACGGGTGGGAAACTGTTGGCCACCCTGTTCGACCACAAAATTCCAATTCAGCAAGAACGTGATCGGGTCGGTGATTTCGCCATGTTCAGGGTTGCGCCGCACAAACTGGGCCTGATACCACTTGACCGTCGCCTCATCAAAACACTGATCAACGGGGATATCGGCCAGGGCAATACCGTCGTAACGTTCCTGCGCGGCGTCACGGAGGAACCGTTCCAGCTCGCTCTGCGTGCATTGCTCATCACCTGCACCACGCCGCAGATAACTCTGGCGCGGGTCACCCTTGAGGTAGACCGGCTTCTCCGAACGGGAAGCCTCCGGCACATAGAATGCAAACACATGCTTGCCATCGATTTCGTACCGATGCGCCGCCACCGAAATCACCCGGTTGAGCTTCTGCCCGCCTCGCATCACCGCCAGAAAATCGTTCTGAACCTTGTCGGGCGCCTCAACGCCAGTCACTTCCAGTTGGCCATTGACCTCGCTGACACCAAATACCAGCCAACCACCGGCGGTGTTGGCAAAGGCCGACACCGTCTTGTAAGCGTCTTCCGGCACCCCACGCTGCGCGCGCTTGCACTCAAAATCGTTCCATTCGATACCATCCAGCCGTGCAAGCAGCTCATCCTGGTTCATGCCTCGTCTCCAGCCCGCCGCATCATGCACCTGCCTCGCTACGTGTCAGCGCCTGGTCATACCAAAGCAGCAGCTTTTCATCTTCCTGCAGCGCCTCCTCAGGCATTTTCTGAGCGATGTCGATGATGGTCTTGTAATCCTTGTTC
>Ga0208957_1000606_pt1 | contig 26384 bp, 34 predicted proteins | sample RifOxyA1_FD_184029 | JGI IMG/M metagenome (GOLD analysis project Ga0208957, IMG submission 184029) | Groundwater microbial communities from Rifle, Colorado - Rifle Oxygen_injection A1 (SPAdes) | ecosystem: Environmental > Aquatic > Deep subsurface > Groundwater | place: Rifle, Colorado, United... | reverse complement strand
ACGATTGACCAGCAACAACGGGCAGAATATGATCCAAACCGATAAGGCTTATTCAATTGTCCCGTCATCCCATCGAATTCGCGTTCCACCCGGAATCTCTCGCAGTTGACGTTGTTGCTGTTGAAAGACCCGCATCGGGGTGCGGACAAACCTTCGCGGCAGAGCTTCTTCCCGTCGCGTCGGTTTCCTCGGAACGACTCGCTTGCCTCCATGACGACGTTGCACGATATTCGTGGCAAGCCGACCCGCCATCGCATCAAGGCCTTGGACCCGTTTGCGTGTGAGTTCCCGAATCCTTGGATTGGACTCAAGGCGCCGCATCAGCCCAGGTTGGTTGGCAATCGGAGCGAGTAGGCGTTGACGTTGCCTGCCTAATTCAATCGTCCATTCCCGTCTCAAGGATTCATCAATCTGTGAAGCGGGCACCCCTACAATCGGACTGCTCGGCCCACGATAGACCCCTAACCCCAACGTCAACAACAACCGTTGGACAGGATTCAGGACACGCTCTGCCCCAGGAATCGGGGTGCCGCCAATCGAAGGCATCTCCGGGCCTGTCCGTGGTGGAAAGCGTTGGCGAATCCGCATCGGCTCACCCGTCGTTGGGTCAATCGCCGCAGGCAAGAGTCGTGACACCCCTGGCAGATTCGCTCCGATACCTTCACGGGTGATGGGGTCAAAGACGGTCTTCATCGCAGAGAGCAAGGATTGGCCTGGAATGAGGCGGTTCACCGTGTTCTCAAGTTCTCGCCGAAGCGCACGTGGCAGGACTTGCCGTTGCTCAATCGCCCGCGAAATCTGTCCCATCAACCCGCCGAGCAGCCCTCCTTCAAACCGTTGCCCTGGAGCAAAGCCCGTGAGAATCCGCATGAATGGAAGTGAGGCAAACCGCATCGCCTCCGTTGACGCGCTCCAATCCCGTTTGATGCTGGCGAGCAGAAAGAGGATGCTCGGAATCGGATCGCGTCCTGAGAGCCGGATGCGGTTGCCTTCCTCCGTGACGTACTCCATCGAGCGCCAGTCCACATGGTCATAGAATACTTCGTTGACCATCCAAATGCCGCCCCAGCCGGTCAGAGTCTTGCCAAGATACTCACCCAAATCAGCCGCCTGTCGTCCGGTGGCAATCCGACGCAAGAGTTGCGGATTCACCCCCACCCATTCAGCCAACGCCCGCGTAAACTGAAACGGCCATCGGGCGAAGGCATCCCCGAACAAACGCATGGCGGTTGACCCCGCGATCCGTTCTTCCATCTGGGAGAGCGTTCGAGCAAATCCCGCCTTATTCCCTTCTCTCACCGCTGCGTCAATCGCGTCTTGGGGCGTATTCTTCCAGAATGCGTCATAAAACTCACGTCGAGCCAACCCCTTGAGCCCTTGGCGGTCGGCGGCTTCAATCGCTTGGCGCCAGAGTTGGGCGGTGGCGACAAAACGACGGAATCCAGCATCCACCACGCCTTTTGCGTACAACGGAGAGCCGACCAAGAAATCCACGGCAGTCGAGGCGGGGGTCGTGCGCGTCGTGAAGGTTCCTGGACCGCGATTGAATCCACCAAGGCGTACAAGTTCTCCACCCGCCACCTGTTGCTCAATGCCTTCAGCCGCTTGCGTTGGAAGCGCGCGCCCTTTCATGCGAATGGCGCGGAAGAACCCCTGCAAGCTAGGGAACGTCAACCGTCCACCGAGCACATGACCAAGATCCCGACCAACCGCCCCGCCGACTTGTGCAGCGGTTTCGGTGAGGTTCCCTCCGAGGTCAAGCGTCCAGGACGTGACCGCAAAGAGGTTGAGCCGCCACGCATCCACCAAATCCCGCGCAAACTGTTGCTGTTCAGTTGGCGAGAGTTGATGGAGATTCTTCAGACTCCGCATGATGTTCGTATAGATGGGCAAGCGCGCCTTGGCGGAACGCAGGCCACCAGTCAAGACCCCCGCCTCCCTCAACGCTGCCGCGAGTTCCGGCGGGACGTCAAACCGCTTGACGCTTCGACCTGCCGCAAAGCGCAATCGGCGGAACCGATTGACCTCGTTGTTAAACACCCGCTGGGCTTCGGTGAGCGAGGTCTGCGCGGCCCTGGCCGCGTTGGAGCTTCCTTGATCCCCCACGACTTGAAGGGTGCGCGTCAAACCATCCATCTCTCGTTTGAGCCGTACCAATTCGGCTTGATTCTGAAGAATCTGCTGCTCGGAAAACTCCAATGTCAAGGTCTTGGGTGATTCTCCCATCTGTCTTAATACGGGACGGGCTTCGGGACTGACCGTGCCTGTCTGAGCAATTGCCTCCGTCTCTCCGGCCACCATCTGCGCTCGTTCAGAGAGCTTCACGCCTAGGCGTTCTGATACACTCTCAACCCCTGCGGAGAGTTGGTCAGCCCGTTGGCGCAACCTGGATTCGACCGCGGCAAACGCCCCCGTCCGAACGGCTTGACGGACGGCTTGAGGAGCTTCTTCTGGGATAAAGACAAAGCCCCCCTCAGACCGAATCCGTGTTAAGAATCTCTTCCACGCCGTATCCAAAATAACCTTGGATTGTGCTTGGGCCCTGACAATCTGAGCTTTTGTAGATGTTGGGGAGCGGAAGACCTCATAAAACCTATGGGCGTCATCTATCACATCAGCAATTTCTCTTGGAAGAATGGCAACTTCTGCTGTGAGACCATTTGGGGTATCCACATGAAGATGAATGCCGCGATAACCCTGCTTTGGATTCTTAATAAAATCTTGGATAAAGATGGGACTCAATTCGCCACGAAGTTTGTTTTCCACCGATGAGAGCATAGAGAGATTGTCGACTGAAATTCGTCCTGCCAGATAATCGCCAATCGACCGAGGATTCTTTCCAGCCTGAATTTTCTGGCTGAGACGGATGCGATCCTTAACACGCGAACCAAGAAACTCTGTTCCTTTTTCACGTAAAATAATCTCTGAGAGCTGTTGGTCAAAAAATCGCTTCGATTCGCTCGCTCTCCGAAGGAGAACGTTGACATCTTTCGTGGTTTGAAGTATAGTTTGTTTGGAGGTTGGATCAATGTCTCCTACAAAGAGTGGTTTAGAAATTCTCGCTTCCCCTGCCTTCGTGGATGGCGCAATCAGCCGCGTCGTTTCTGATGGCGTCAATGCTTGGTCTGAAACTTGGGGGCCAAGCGGTTGGGAACGCGGCGGCGTCATGATTGCCTCAGTGCTCAAGGCTCCAGATGCCTCACCTGAACTACTCGCGAAGTTTGGCGTCAATTCCGAGACCTGACCCTTCCCTAAAAATCGTTCCGTCGTCTTCCCCGCTATTGCCTCTTCAGGAAAGAGTCCAGGATACTTCGCCTGAAACGCCTCAAGTTCCTGCCGCTCGGTGAGTCGCACAAAGGGACGTTTGAAGGTGGCAAAACCTTCTTTGGCGGCTTCGGCGGCCTCCTGAACGCTGATGCGCTCGGCAGGAATCCAATAGGATTCCGGGGCCGCCCCTGGCACTCCACCAGTCGGACGAACTGACGGTCGTGCCAATGGCCGAGTCAACGCCCCCCCCACCGTTCCAACCCCGGCTCCAAACGCCCCTTGCTTGAGCCGCTGGCCTTCTGGAGCTAAGACGGCTGCGGTTGCGCCAACGCTCCCCGCCCCGACCGCCGCACGTTTCGCCAACGCTCGGAATCCACGACCCGCCACTGCGCCAGCCGGCGCAAGCGACGCAAAGGTCGCCGACGTGCGAAGGATTTCCTCCGGCCGGCCTTGGATCGCCTCAGCCGCCGCCCCTTGAGCGGCCAACTTGATCCCCTCCGCCCCCATCCGAGCGAGACGGCCTCCCTTCTCAAGACGGGAGATTAGTGGGAGCAACCGAAGGGGTTTAGTAGCGAGCCCTCCCACGGCAAGTGAAGGAATGAACCCAGCCGCAGTCCCAAGTCCGGTCGCAATGGGATGTTCTTCGGCGAGTTGTGCAGCGAGGGCTTCGCGTGTCAGATCGCGTTCGCTTGGCGCGGCTCCAACGAGCGACCGAATGGATCGAATCGGTGAGGTAATTTCTCGTCCTGCGCCAAGGAGAAACGCCGCGAGTGGAGGAGTCTTGCCTAACGCAGACGACGGAACGTCCTCTGTCGTCCCATCATCCCACCGAATCCGGGTTGGAGGCGGGGCTTCATCCGTCACGGTGCCGTCGTCCCACTTGATCGCCATTAGATCAGAAACGCTTTCGAGTGGCCTGGGGGTCAATTTTGCCCCCTGGGACTCTTTCGCCGGGGGTTACTGTTGCCCCCCCACTGTACTTACTTGTAGTAAGAGAGTGAGTATAATTAATTTCGTTTCAGTGGGAGAAAACATCTTGCCTCGGAAAATCCATAGCGGGCTCGGCTGCCAAATACCGACCGTCTTGTTAAGCAGATCCTCAACCCCATCGCACAGCACTCCGTTGCCATACCCGCTTCCCTCGCTCATTGTTCGTCAAGATATACGACCCGTCCACTTCGCGTCTTGCCAACCCGACGGCCAGCATCATCTACGCCCGTCTTGACGATGGGATCGGCGTCTCCTCCCCCTCCCGCCCCCGGCTGCCTGAGCAGCGCCGCTGGGGATTCGGTCTGACCCACCCCCGGCCAGGCGGGTTGCTCTGCACTAAACGCCTCATCAAACGCTTTTGGCATGGAGAGAATCCGTGATCCCTTGGGCACGTCTCCGACCCGTCTCAGTTGGCCCTCTCTCGTCCGCTCATACACCGGCTGCATCATGCCTGGTTGCGTCATCCGCGCCTGAACCTGAAGTTGCGGGGCGAGTTGCCCGGCCAAGGATTCGACGACCTGGGGCCGTGGCACCGTCGCGCCTGGAAGCGCCTCGACTTGGCTGCCGGTGATAAACCCGCCTTCCGGGCCGGAGACAAAGGGCGTCTGTGGAAGCTGAGTCTGGAGTTGCTGGCGGGCCTGCGGCATAAACGCTTGGGGTGGAGCCATCGGCCCGGGGCCGATCCCGGTCAACTCTCCCTGTGGGTTGAAGGTCGGAGAGAGAAAGCCCTTGGTGATTCCCAACTCCGTCAACCGCTGCCGGAATTTTGTGGCTTCATCCTCCCGGCTCAGCCGACGCTCGCGGTCTTGGAGAACAAGGGCGCTTACGGTGGGACCAAAGGTGCCACCACGTCTCCGGCCAGCCATCTTACACGGCCTCCGGCAGTGCCAGCGGAAACCCCCGCGAGTCTCGCATCTTAATCTGGGGATGCATCATGCGAGGGTTCAACAACAACTGTTGCCTATTCCCAAACGGTCCGGGTTGGGTAGTGGTGCCCACTGGCAGTCTCGGCACGGCCTGGTCTGGGCTGGCTTGAGGCGCCAATAATTGTGACGTAGGTGAGGCCCCCGGCGCACCCGATTGTCCCGCCTGCACCTCATCCACAATCTTGGCCGCGGTCACTTGGCCGGACTGAAAGCCTTGCAGCACGGCGGGATGTTGCAGACGTTTGGCGAGTTCGCGCAGGGTGTCATCGTCCATCTCCGGCATCCCCCGCCGGGTCATTTCCAGGTGAATGTCCGTGAGGTAGTCTTCCATGGTAGGCATCGTCCCTCCTTCTTAGCTCGCCATCTGTTGCAAGAGCGCGCGTGCTTGCTCGGCCAGGGCGGTCATCTTGGCCAACTTTTCGACCCCAGGGCCGAACTTGCCGGTTTCGGAGGATTGCAGCAACTCGTAGTCCGTGGAGCCGGGATGAAACACATTGGTGGCAAAAACTTCCAGTTGCTTTACGAGGGCTTGCGCTGGCGGATTCGCGGCGTTCCACACGGCCGCCCCTCCGGGGAGTTGATTGGTATCCACCCCTTGCATCGAGATCCCAGCCCCGCCGCTTTGGATGAGCGAGAGGGCCTGCTGTTGCAGTGCCTTCGCCCTGGAATCCCCGGCGTTGAGCAGCGATTGGAAGCGCGTCGTCAAGGCCTCCCGCATGGCGGGGAAGGCCGCGGCAAACTGCTGGCCCCCTTGTGCTAAGGCTTGGACGCCTGCCATAGCCGCCGGTCGCTGGGCGCCCGTGGCTTGGGTTTCCGCTTCCGTCTGGGCATCTTCCCGGCGGCGCTCGGCTTTGGCCCCGAAGATGCCCCCCCCAAGTCCTCCGAGAATCGCGCCGATGACCGCCCCGGGGCCATCGCCGAAGATCGCCCCAATCGCCGCCCCCGAGGCCGCGCCCGTGACGCCTCCGCGCAGCGCCCCGCCAGCGGTGGAGGTTTGGCCCACGTTCTTGCGCTCATACCAATCGGCAATCGCTTTGCCGATCTGGGTCCCCGCCACCCCGCCGCCAAGCCCGGCGAAGACTTGGGCGGTAGAGAGCGCACCCGCCACCTGTCCCGCCGCTTGCCCGGCCCCGTTGACGATCTGCCCGTTGGCTCCGACGGTGCCAATGACGTTGCCGGCTTGATCGAGCACCTGCACCGCGCCATTGCCAATCTGCTCAAAGGCCCCGATGGTCTGCCCGCCCAACAGCCGGCTGATATTCGCGGTGAAGGCCGCACCCGTCTCAGGCGCGAGGGTCGCAAACGCCCCCTCCGTCGCGCCAGGCAACAACCCTAATCCCTGCTGCAAGGACTGGCCGCCGGTGAACAACTGCGAGAGATTCGTCAGCGTCCCCACTTGAGACGCGGGATCCGTTCCCAACAGCGCACGGACTATCGGATTGGCTGTCGCATTTTTCCCGATGAGGGCCGAGGGGCCTTCCGTGAGAAGGGCTTGGAGTGTGGTCGCGTCCATGCCGAGCAACTGCCCGCTTGGCCCAAACAACGAGGCCCCATCCGTCCCCATGCCAAGCTGACTCTGCCCTAATCCTGTCTGACCTCTCTGCCCGCGCGTCAGGAGGTCATAGCCGAGGATGCTGGCGAGTTGGGACATGGCATCAGGTTTATCTGCGTTCAAGAGGGCAGACGCCGACAAGCGCTGCCGGTCCAACCCTTCCAGACCCAACTGACCGAGGAACGCCTGCTCGCGCGGCAAGGCTTCATCGGTGATGTATCGGGAGAGGCTACCAAACTCCGGGCCTTGGGCCCCCACACTCTTCGGGAAGGCTGCGGCAAAGCGCTGGCTGATGTCCTCAATCCCTCGTTGGCGCTGTTGGGTCAGCAAGGGTTGGAACTGACCCTCCAAGCCCTTGACGTAGGAGCCGAACTGCCCCGTCTGGCTCTCCGGCGTGAGGAGGTTGCGCAACGATTGCCGGGCTTCCAAGCTCGTGCCAGGTTCTCGATCACTCAAGAACCCGGCTCCCAGCAACCCCGCCCCCGCCAACTGATTGGGAATCGTCAGCCCGCCAAGACTAAAACCCTGTCCAGTCTGGCGCGGCAAGAACTGCGAAATCTGCTGCAAGAGCTGCGCCCAATTCATCCCTACAGTCTCCTCAGTTGAAAGAGCATGATGCGAAGCAGCTTTCTCATCGTGGCGATCTTTTGCGCGGAGGTCAGATTCTCCCACGCCTGGAAGTCGGCCACCACCTCCTCGAGATAGGCGGCGACTTGGGCTTGCTTGTCGGCATCTGCCGACGTCAGCGCGTCGGCATCATGCGCGTCAAAGACCGCTTGAATGGCCGCCTGCTCTTGGGCTGTAAACGTCCCGCCATCTCGATGCTGGATGCGCAGGACGGCCTCTTCTTCCTCCACCGCCGAGGCCGTTGGCACTACTCGCCAGAACGCCTTGGCGAGTTCCGGGAACTTCACAGGCTTAGGTTTGGGAATCGTGAGGCTCATGCGGACTTCAGAATGATGACCTCCAACTCCCGGTCGGTCGCGGTCACGGTCATCCCCGCCTGGTCGGTGGCGCGGAATTGAGCTTTGTAGGTATAGACACCGGCCGCCGGCTTGTTATCCACGCGCAACAACGAGGTGCCATAATCCACGTTGACGGTATCGTGGCGAATGACGCTCTCCTGGCCGATGACCGTGCTGCCGCGCACAATTTGCCAGCCGCTCTCATCCGCGACATCCGATTTGGCGCGGACGGTGAAGCCGATGAGGACCGTCTGGGTGCCATCCACAATGACGTTGGCGATGGACATCGAGCCCACATCCGCAAACGTCGTCCCCGTGACGCTCGTCGCACCGGCGGCGGTCACGACGCGGGGGACGAGAAACGCATCGCTGGCATTGGGCGACCACGCCGTCGCCTGCCCCCCTTCTTCGAGCTTGGCGGCATCGAACGTGGCGGTCATGGCCGCCCCGCTTGATATTTCTAGGGACGCCTCAATCTTGGTGGCGGCGCTGTCAATCGTCAGGTTCACCACCAGGGTTTGATAGGCGCTATCCCCGGAATGAAAAAGCGAATCTTGCGTGCTGACCCCATCATCCAAACGCAGAAAGACCCGCGCTGCGGTCGCGGACAAGGCCCGGCAAGAGAGCGTCACTCGCCGGCCCCGGAGGCGGGTATTTTGCGTATCGGAAATCGTGATGGACTGTCCCAGGTCGGTTGCGGTGTTCAGGGCGGCACTCACGTCAATGGCTGCCAAGCCCTGTTGCACGTCGGTCGTCTCCCGGGCGACTGTCGCCCCTGCCCCCGTGAGCGTCCAGCCATCCGGGGCCGAGGTCGTGCCGGAGGACCAGCTTTCGAAGGAACCGTTGAGAATGAGATTGGCGCCGTAGCCCGCCAGTTCACGGGCGAGTTCTTCGGAGGCGGTCGGGTTGCCTTCGAGGGAATCCGAGAGGGCGTCCCGGCCGGCTTGCAGGAGGTCAGGAATCGGCGCGCCTCCGGTGCCCCCGCTGACGCCTGCGACGGTGGGTTCGCTCCCCCCGAACGTCCCCAGACTCATCGCTCCACCCAGGTCGACAGAGGCCGGGGAAACCCGATGCGGTTGACCCGGAACCGGTCTCCGCTTACCGCATCCCGGCAGCGCAGGACAATCGTTTCAAACGGGGCGGGGATCGTGAAATAGCCGATGCGGTTGGTCGCGGTGGGACTGAAGGTGGACTCGGCGAAGCTCGCCAGCGCGCCTCCATCAAGCCCAGACTGCACCGTGACCGCCTCCGAGCCGACCGGCGGAAACTCGATGGCGACATAGGGGATTTTCTTCATGACCCCTGGCATCCCCAGGTGCATCGGCGCGGTCTGAATGTCGGCGTCAATCAGACTGGCGGCGGCCTGCAAATCACCGGTCGTGGAGCCATTGAACAGGTTGGAAAACAGGCCGTGGTAGTGGCCGCCGATCACCCGCAACTCTCCGGAGACAGAGCGATTCGCCAGCGCGTTCACTTGGAGCGTGAAGAAGTAGAACTGCCGCGTGTCCACCTGCAAGCCAATCACATCCTGGTGCTGGGTGTCGGCGCCATCCGAGACCGCCCACAGCACCATCCGGTATTTCGGCTCCCAGCCCCCGACAATAAACTCACGCCGAGCATCCGAGAGCCCGCGCAGGAAGGGCTGGAGGTTGTAGCCGATGCTCTTGACCGTCATCCCGTACATCTCTTTCACATCGAAGTTCTTGCTGATCCAGTAGAGCCGTTCGTTGGCGGCCACGACCGCATGAATCCCATCCGGCCCGCCACCTTCCTCGGCGAAAATCTCCTTTTGGAAGGCAAACGGGAGGAGGGCGTTGGGCGTCGTATAGACCGGAAACACCTTGTCCTGGGTAAAGGTCATCAGATGGTCCATATACGTCTCCCCGCCGAGCACCTCCACGCCGCTGCCCGGGCGGCCGAAGTTGAGGAAGTTGATGGTCGTCGGATTCGCCCACGCATCGCTGTCATCATTGGCCGAGTTGAACATGAGGCGTTCCAGGTACGTCGTGCCAGAATAGGTCGGGGAGAACATGTGTCCCCGCCGGCCAAAGACCTTGTAATCCACGCCGCGTGGCGGGGTGCCAGCGGCATCGGCTTTCGTGCCGGAGGCATTGATGGTCTGCGGCAAGTCCCGCTGGCGCGTCACGACGTGCAGCAGGGCTTCATGGACATCGAAGCGCGTCAGGACATCCGCCCCCGCCGTGAAGTCCGTCCCCCCAGCTTTCGCAGTAGGCGGGTTCGCGCTGTCCTCGTATATTTCCCCGTCCGAGCCGGTCAGGATGAAGCGGTCCGTCACGTCCCGCAGCAGATGGCTCATGCCCGTGATCGAGGGCGTGCCTGAAATGGCAGTGGCCCGGACATGGGAAAACCCGTCTCGCGTGACGAGCTTGCCGAGCGGATCAGGAATCACGTTGGAGCAAGTATCCAGCTCCAGCAATTCCTGATCCTGTCGGATCGATTCTTCTTCCTGGGTATTCACCCCGCCGAAGCGGGAGTACCACAGGACGATATTGGGGTCGGACATGCGTTACGGAGTTGGCTGATGCTCCTTCGCAAAGTGCTCCAGTTTCAACCCGAAATACGCGACCAACGCGACGTAGACTTCATTGGGAATATCGGGAAGTTTGGAACCCAGGAACGCCAGGGGCGCGGCGGTCGAGACCCATTGGTACGCCGACACGCCAATCAAAAATACGCGAGCGATCAGGCTCCGATAGCCCTTGAGAAACTTGATGTTCCAAACATATTCTGCCAATCCGAGGATCGTCTTCATTCTCACCCTCCGTTTCACCCAGCGACACATAACTCAGAAGCTGAACGCCGCGCCGACAGCGACCCCGTAGACCGCCTTGTCGTCTCCCCAGCTGTAGCCCCCGACCGGCGTGACTCGGGCGTACTTGCCGACCGCCGACCAGAGCAGGTCCAGCGGCTTGACCGTGGCGATGCCCTTGACGCCCTGGGGCACAAATCGCTTGACCAACCCCGGCAGGTCCAGCCCGACCCCGCCGTAGAGCGTCTCGTTCGTGCCGAACCCCGCCCGGACGCTGGCGACGTGGATGTCGTTGGACTCGATGCCGTAGATCGAGGCCGACGCGCCCTGCGAGAATCCCCCGTCCGATACCAGCCACAGCGTCTCGTAGCTGATGTCGAGCTTGCTGATGACCGACTTCGCCACCTCCACCGCCTTCGACGGGTTGTTCAACACCGCCTCCTGCGCGAACGCCGCCTGCATCCCCGCCACGAACACCGCCACCACGACCGCCAATCGCCACATCGTCATCCTCCTCCGGTTACGTTGCCATCCCCGCCAGGGCCCCCTGGATCGCCCCGGTCGTCGCCTCCACGAACACCCACCCGTGCCGGTTGCTCATCCTCGACAGCAGGAAGTTGCCCCCAAACCACGTCGGCACGATCGCGGCCTGCCACCAGGCCAACCCAAATGGGAGCAGACAAGCGCCCAAGCACACGAACGTCAGGAGGCGCTTCCACCACGAGCTGGCCTCCCCGTAGCCCATCGAGTTGGCGAACATCATCAGCACCACGCCCAACGCGAGCCGCCACCCCGGGAACACACCGAGCAGGACGACCCCGATGAGGGCGGGCGCGATGAACCGCCGCCACGCCTTGCCCGGCCAGACGCCGCGCCCGCCGAGCCACCAGCCCGCCGCGCCCAGCAGGGCGCAGAGAAGGATGCGCCATTCCATCACTCCCCCCACAGCGCCCACAGACAGCCCCAGATGAAGACGGTCGAGATGAGCCACGTCCCTCCCACGCCCAGGGTAATCAGAAGTTTGGCGAGGGCGTCCGTCCAGGCCATCACTCCTCCCCGAACTTCTTATGGTACGTCCCTGGCGGCAGGTTCTTATCCTCGACCGCCTCCTCGTGTCCGCACAGGCAGGACCAGACCCATCGCAAACTCGACAAGGCACCGCCTTTCAGGAAGCATTCCATCGGGTGAGAACAAAGTGGACACTTTTTTGATTGATTGGATTCGTCCATTTTGATAAACTGGTTATAGGTGTCTCATGTGCTACCAACATCGAGTCTAAACAAGAGGAGAATCCTATTATGAATGAGATATGGAAAACCATTACTCAATTTCCTGATTACGAGATTAATGACTGCGGGAAAGTACGCAGAAGGACTGCTTCTCGTACTGGGATGCCAATTGGTAAAGAGATCAAAGCGCATACGAGTTGCGGATATTCTCACATCCGTCTCTTTCGAAATAACAGAGCTTATAATTGCCTAGTCCATCGATTAGTAGCTGATTCATTTATCGGAGTTATCCCGCATGGTCACGAAGTTGACCATATTGATTTCAATAGGACTAATAATAGTGTCTCTAATCTTAGATACGTTACTCGAATGGAAAATGCACACCATTCCATGAATTGTGGAAGACTCTATCAAGGAGAAGATCATCATTCAGCGAGGCTCTGCATAAAGGATGTGAAAATCATTCGTATTCTCCTACAAGAAAAATATCCGATACTGAGAATTGCTAAATTTTTCGGTGTCGCCAGGGGTGCAATTCAATTCATAGCTAAAGGGAAATCTTGGAAGTCTGTTAAAAATTAACTGGTGTTTCCACTTCGAGCAGCGTTTCGGCTCCTCGCTCATCCCAGCCACCGCTTGAAGGCCAGTCCGACCACCGCGACGTAGATGACCCCCAGCGCCCAGGTGAACAGCCCGACTTTTTGCTTGAGGCGGTCCTGCTCCATGGCCATGCCCTCTCGACCATTTCCGTAGAGCGTCACCGTCACCCGCTGGATGAAGGGACGCATCAGGCGCAGCTCCACCTCAATCTCCGTGAGCTTGTCCAGGATGTCCTGCTGACAATGCTGGGGGGCTTTCCGTCGCTCCGCTCCGTCCCAGACTTCCTCGGTCATTCGTCCTCACAGCGCTTCCAGAGCCGGTTACGCCAGCAGTCTTCATACGTCTTCGCCTCGCAGCACCACGTTGCCAGCTCATCGCGCTCCCGATAGTGCTGCGTGGTCGGGTGCGGAGCGTTGGGTGTCGTGGCGGCATCAATCAACTTCTGGTTCTGCTCGGCAATCACGCTGAGCTTATCCAGCCACTTGTCCTGTTCCACGTTCTTCTGCTCCATCGCCTCAGCGCGAGCCGGCAGTGTGATGAACTTCGCCGCCACGACAATCGCGCCCCCGATGGCGCCCAGCGCGGTCAAACTGGCAACCGTCACGCCTGGCACGACGTACCACGCCAACGGTTTGCGTCTCATCGGACGACCGGCGCGCGCGCGCGGTCCCGCACGTCCACAAAACACGCCAGCATCAGCCGGGCCTCCTCGATGGCGACGGAGCGAATCTGCCAGGGCGAATCAAACCGGAGCAAGCGTTGCTCAAACCGCGTCGCTAAGACCTCGGCGGACTCCGTGCAATAGGGATTCTCCTGCGCCCAGACGCCCGGCGTCCACAGCAGGAGCACCAGCCAGAGGATGTTCTGGTCAATCTTCACGGCCGCCTCGCCTCAATCTCCGCGTCCGTCAACCCCAGCGCCTTGAGCTTGGCGTCCCCGGAGGCGCGGTCGGCGTCTTGCTTGGCCTTGCGCTTGGCCTTGATGTCGGGATCATGAGCGGCCACGGCTTGATTGATGAGGGTCTTTTCTGACTCGGTGAAATCGCCACGCTCACGGATAAACACCACTTCATCCGTCGGGAGGTGCTCATAGCCCCCGCGCAGGGCGGGAACGACCGCCTTGACTTCACTGGTCAACTCCCCAAACTCCGTCGGCTGAGTCACCCGGACCCGATACTCATCAGCCCACGCCATGGCAGGAAGGAGGAGCGCGCCTATCGCCGTCGCGGCGATGCGTTGGCCTCGCATCAGTCCACCACCTCCTTCACAAAAAAGTTGCACGGAACCGCGGAATCGCAATCTACCTTGACCGTCCCTGTGCCTGCCGCGCGAGCAAATTGCATGTCAAACTTATGGCTGGCCGCCGTGAGCGCATCCGTCCTGAGACAATGGCTGGCATTCGACCGATCGCCAAGCGCATCCCGCCAGAGCCCCCCGGTGCCGTTCACTAACGTGGTGTCATCAATTTCGACGTTAAAAACCACGTCATCGCCAGCAACCGTGCTGTCCACCACCCCCGTAAAGCACACCTCGACCGGATTGGCTGCAGTCGTAATAGTAATAGACAGCCCTGTCATGTCTGCCAGCGTCGAGGAGGTCGTGGTCACATCGCCCGCCGTGCGTTGCACCAAACTCGAATTGGTGCCCCCGACATCCCCTCCGGCCGCCGCAATCGTGATGCTGCCTGCCCCGTTGGTGACGGTGATGTTCGTCCCGGCGGTCAGGGTCGCTAAGGTGGGAGCGCCCGCCCCATCGCCGATGTAGAGTTGCCCGTTGGTCGGCACCGCCGTCAGGCCCGTCCCGCCATCTGACACGGACAGGGTGCTTTCACAACTGACCCGTCCATCCGCGCCGGTGGAGAGGAAGGAACAACTCTGATACTGGGGGAACTCAAAGAGATGGTCGTTGCGCACGCGCAGATAATGCTGGCCGTCGGTCACGTTAGAGAGAAACCAGAGGGAGCCGGAGGAGGCCGCATATTCCGCGCCCGCGTGAAAAGAATCTCCGCTCGTCGGGTTCCAGCGGAGATCGGGGCCGGTCCCTGCGAGAATGGCGTTGGCAAACGTCGGGCTGTCCGTCGTCCGCACTGCCTGATCCATCGCGTAGAGTTCATTGGCCCCCTGGCCGGTGTCGAGGGTTGTGGCCGTCGCCTCGCCGAGCGTGGGCGTCGTCAAGGTCGGCGAGGTCGCAAACACCGCCACCCCGCTGCCGGTTTCATCCGAGAGGCCCGTCAGGAGGTCGGAGGAGGCGATGGCGTCCGTGGCGAAGGTCAGGTCGGTGATGGTGGTCGCATTGACCGTCAGGCCCGCCGTCCCCGCCAGGCTGCCGGCGTTGTTGTATTGGACTTGGGTATTCGAGCCCCCGACCCCCCCGCTATCGCTGCCGCATTGCAGTTTGCCTTCGGCGGTCGTGTCAATCGTATCGCAGGACGCCAAGGCCGGGAGATAGAGCGCGTTATTGGGGCGGTGGAAATAGAGATGCTGGACGCCTTGGGTCACGTTGCCGAGATAGACCACGTTGTTATCCGCCCACCATTCAAAATCATCTGAGTCGGCGCTGGTGTCGGTCAGGCGCACATGGGGCGTGGGGTCTTGGACTTCCAGATCATCTTCCACGATGAGATCCGAGCCGCCCGGGGTGAGGGTGAGCGTGCCGTTGCCCGCGGTCATCGTGGGGTCGGTCGCCCCGGAGTCAAAGGTGAGGGTGGTAAACGCGCCGGCTCCCAGCGTGAGCGTGGAGACTTCGGTCAGATCCACCGCAATATTGATGGTATCCGTGCCCGCCGTGCCGCTGATGTCCAGCCCCGCGGTTTCCGTCAAGGTCAAGGTATCGGTCGCAGAGTCGGCCACGGGATTCGTGCCCGCAGGCACGCTGAGGGTCTCAAACGAATTGAACGCGGCCGAGGCATCCGTGCCGCAGGTCAACTGCCCTTCGGCGCTGGTATCAATCGTGTCGCAGGAGACCAGCGAGGGGATGTAGAGGCGGTTATTGGGCGCGACGTAGTAGAGGATTTGCCGGCTGTTCTCCCGGTCGCTGAGGTAGACGACATCATTGTCCGCCCACCACTCGAAATCCGCCGAGTCCGTCGTGGAATCCCGCAACTCAAGGGTGGGGGTGGCGTCGATGATCACCACGTCGCGGTCGGGGAGGGTTTCGAGGTCGGTCCCCGTATCAATCCAAGGCTGCCCAGGCGTAATGCCGCTGCCCTCCCCGCTGCCGTTGTCCGCAAAGGCGGGAGCCGTCAGGAGCCCCAGGAGGAGCAGCTTAGCGATGATATTGCGCGTGCAAGGTCCCACTACTCGCTCCTGTTCGGATCGCGCGAAAATTCAGGATGTCGTTGAGCTGATCGAGAAAGAGCACTGTGCCGACGTTGGCAATCGCGCCCCCCGCGCTGGCGGTCAGACTGGCCCCGTTGGCCTTGGTCCAGCGGAGTTGCGCCGTCTCGACGACCAGGGTGGCGGCTTTGGCAGGGCTCCCGCTGGCGGGAAAGTACGTCGCGTGGGTGAGACGGACGCCCCCGGCGGTGTCGTCCACCGTCACGTCTTCATCGTCAAAGGTTTGCAGGAGCGACCCTGCGACCACCGGCATGAGGGACCCGCCTCACGCGGAGACGTCCGTCCCGGACGGGAGGGCGGCCAGAAACGCGGTCTGCGCGTCGTGGGACAGCCCCGCATACTTGCTCAGGGAGGTCTTGAGGGTGTCCACCACTTCCAGCAAGATCGTCCACTGATGCCGGCAGCGGCCTTCGGAGTCTTCGACGCCCTTGAGCCTGGCGACGCTCTCGGCTTCCTGGACGACAAGGACGGCCTCCCGATCTTCCAGCACCTGCTGAATCCGCTTCACCGAGTCGTCCCAGTCTTGCTTGCGCTGGGCGAGGTCGTGCTTGAAGGTCTCCAACTCCCGTTGCGTCGTGACGAGTTCCCCTTGGAGGGCGACGAGTTGTTGCGTCGCCTCATCCCGGCCCCGCTCGGCGAGGATGCGCTGCCGATCCGCTTCCGCGACATCCGCGAGCTTGCGCTGCTTGTGTTCCTCCATGACATGGTCGAATTCCATCACCGATGGCATCCCATCCTCCTCCTAGTTCCGCATCCCGTAGTCTTCGCTGCCTCCACCCCACATGGATGGCGCGTAGTGATCTCGTGGTCGCAAGGTTCTGGATCGGCCCGTGCGCGTCAAATCATGCCGGCGAAACGCGGCGCAGGCTTCTTCATACGCGGTCGTGAGGGACTGGCCCAGCTTGCGCGTGATCGAGGCGATGAGATTGGCATCGCCCTGCGTCATCGCATAGGTGTACGCGGCGATGGTCACCAGATGCGGCCGCAGGCGCAAGGGCACAATCGGCTCCTCCGTGTCCGAGGTCATGCGCGCGGGCACGATGAAATACTCCAAGGTCATGGTGGCGACGGAATCGATGAATCCCTGAGACACGGGGCGGTTCAATTCCAAGTAGACGTTGGAGGCGTCTTGAGCCAGCCGGCAGAACTCCGGGTAGCCCGCATCCGCAGTCCTGGTCGCCGAGTAGAGTAGCCATTCATCATCTTCGAGAATCTCCACGTCAATGACGCGCCCGGCTTGGCGGTAGAAGAGCCGGTAGGGCCGGTCGAATTGCGAGCCGGAGGCGGTGGGGACGTTGAGATTGCGGTTGCCGGCCGTGGGCAGGGCAGGGGTGCTGACGGCGGTATAGTCCTGCGAGCGCTTGCACCAGTAGTACCGTCCGCAGCCTTTGGTGATGTAGGCGTCGTTAATCTGGCGCTTGCGGTTGGTCTCGGAGCCGGTCACGGTGTCGCCGATCAGGAATCCAAGCCCGGCACTCCCGTACAAGGCCACAAAGTCCATGTGTTATCGCCGTTTCGGAGGACGCCCGCGCAGTTTCGGAGGCCTCACCGCCTTCGGCGGCGGAGGCATCGCAGGAACCGAGGGCTCGCACGGAATCGGCGGGGGCCTGACCTCCACCCCTGCCGCATCAAACTGCGCTCCGTAGGCCTCGTAGGCGAGTTCATAGCGCCCGGAGGGATCGCGCAGCAGCGCTTCGATCTGGGCTTTGTGGCGCACATCCAGGACGCCCTCGCTGGCGTCCTCAAAGACCAACTGCGCGAGCCCAAGCTGCTTCGTATGCGTGGGCAGGCCATCGACGTTCCAGAGCCGGTATCTAAGCCACATAGAGCCTCCTCGGTTGACACAGCGACGCGAGCCACCCCATCGCCACGACCATCAGCGCCGGCTGCGCCCCGACGCTTTGCCAGGTCATCGCCCAGCACGCCGCGAGCCACGTCCACCAAGTCTGCGTCTGCGCGGAGCGCCATGCCGCCCATCCCATGACGACGAGCAGGCAGAGGGCGCCCACGGCTCCTCCACGCACCAGCACATCGAGCCAGGTATTATGCAAATCCAGGATCGGCGACCAGCGCGTGCCGATCTGCGGGTTCCAGATCGCTTCTTGAAACCCCACCGGCAACTGCTGCAAGCCCCACCCCGCCATCCAATGCGTCGGAACCAACGCCACGGCCTGCATCCAGACCTCCCAGCGTTCGGTGAGGCGCGCGCCCCACCACCGAGCCGTCATGACCAAGACACTCACCGCCCCCGCCCAATTCAACGGGTGCCTCCATTGGATCGGCAGGAGACGCACGATGGCGAGCACCCCACTGAGGCTGCCCGTGGCGAGGCTGAAGCCTGCCAACGCCCATGCCCGCCATCCTGACGACCAGAGGGAGGCGAACGCCAGCCACACGCCCAACACGGCCCTCCGTCCGAGCGTCCCAGTCCAGCCTTCGTCAGCGAGCGTGACGCCGAACCAGGAGAGTGGCCAGAGGGCGACTTGCGCCCACGCCCACCAGATGACTGCCTGACGGATCGGCTGCCAGCCCCAGCGCTCCACCACCGCCACGCCCGCGAGCATCCAGAGCAGCGGTTGGCAGCTCCACGTCACGGTCCCAGGCATCCGGGGAATCCAGCCGGCCACGCCAACGAGCAGGAGGAGGAGCCCCCATCCGGCTTCCCGGAGCGCCACGCGGGGCGGCCACATGAGCGCCACCCCCAAGACCACACAGGAGGTGGCCAGCCACCACCACGCCTGCGCCACGACCACCCACACGCCAGGCAACCACCCGGCGCAAGCCGATCCCACCCACGCCCAGGCCAGGAGGCGGCCTAATCCTGCCATGTCCCGGTCGCGCGACACCCCGAGGCTTCGATAATCAAGCCGAAGTCCGTGTAGCGCGCCGTCTCGCCAGTGCCCGTGCTGTCTCCCGCGGTGGCGGCCCCCTTCTCCGCCTTCACCGTCGCCTGCCCATGCCTCGTCGCGGTGGCCGGAGACGTGGTCGCGGTGGACTCCGGGGAATCCCAGGCCGCCGCCCAGCCCTCCGCCGCCGTCGCCAAGCAATCCAGACTGCACAGCTTCGAGGGCTTGGTCGAGAGCGTTTCGAGTTCCGTCGGCCCCACGTCAAAGGTCTTCAGGCATCGGCCGATATTCGGATCCACCGCCAAGACCGGGGAGCTTGCCCCCAGGAGGAGCGCTCCTGAGAGCAAGCTGATGACTACCGGTCTCATGGCTTAACCCGTCGGGGAGCAGACGTAGACCATCACGCCCGCGACGTTATCCCCTTGCGCGCTGACGCCATCTCGGAAATACAGGGGCGTGTCGAACTCCTCAAAGCCCCCGCCCGAGGCTACCCCTCCGCGCTCGGCGACGACATCATTGGCATCGGCTTCACCGACCACCTCATCGCCGTCGTAGAAGGTCACCGTACAGGCGCTGCCCGTACATGCCCAGGACCAGGCGTTAATCGCGATCGGCCCGTCCACAATCTGCTTCGCCCCTTCGGTGTCTGAGGCGAAGACGGTGCCGACTTTGCGCAACACCTGGCCGGAGGGACATGCCGCAAACGCCGGCCCCATGCCAACCAGGAAGGCCAGCGCCACTCCAGAAAGTTTCTTCATCGCTGGGCTCCTCATCCGACGTTCTTGGGGTTGACGGAGCTAGTTTCCAGGATCGCGTAGTTCCTCGGCTGCGAGTCCCCGTTGGCCAGCACCGCCTTGATCCCGTAGAGGTAGTCCACGCCGAAGCCCATCTCGAAGCCGTAACTGCGCTTCTGCGTGATGTTGATGACTGCCGCCTTGTCCATCGATGGCTTCATGGCCCATCCCCGCAACACCGCGTGCCGGCCGAACAACAGCACCTTGCCCAGATTGCGCAGGGTAATGAAATCGCCTGCGGCGTGGGCGGCGGCGGCGGTGTTGTTCACCCCGCGCGCCGTCACCGTCAAGGTGTTGGAGCTGTTCGCCGAGAGGGTCATGTCCTCCGCCCCGATGCGGATGGTGCCAGTGCTCGGCAGGTACTTGCCGTAGTTGACGTTCGTCACCGCCGTCGTCGGCCCCACCGTCATGGTGGTCGCCGCGCTGGTCAGCGCCGCCGCCAACCGCGCTTCCGGCCGGAGGTAGCTGCCCAAGTACCCGTCTCCTGGATTCACCGCCACGACGGGGTAGAGAAGCAACCCCTTGTACATGTCGATGACCCCAGAGAGGGCCGGGTTCTTGTCGCCCCGCACCGCCGCAAAGCGCACATCCTGCTGGTACTCCGTGTCGCCCCGCAGGAGGTAGTAGTCCACGTCGGACAACAGCGCCCCGTGAATCGACCAGGGCAGTTCCCCAAAGCGCGTCTGGCGAAATGCCGTGACGCCTCGGCGCATGGCCGCAAAGGCCAGCCCGTCCAACTCCCGCGAGGTCATCACATCCCCCGCCTGAATCGTGGCCCGCGAGGTCTTGCCCCCCGTGTAGAACGTGACGTTGGTCACGGTCTCGGAGTTCAAGACCTGGGTGAGCCAGTCGTCATCCAGCGTCCTCGCCAGCCAATCCGCCACGAGGCGATTGATGTCCGAGGGCTTCAACTGGCTGATCTTCTGGGTGATCTTGTCCAGCGCGGTCGCGTGCCGGTAGTACGTGACGCTCACGTTGAAGGAGCCGACCGGCACATCCTCTTCCTGCCCCTCCAATTCCGTCTGACCAGAGCGAGGCGTCGCCAACAGCCGTCCCAACATCGGGAAGCGGATGGTGTCCCCCGGCACCTTGGTCAGATCGGTGCGTTCGATGATCGCCGCATCCGAGCCATCAGGGCCGCTCAAGCGGTTCCCAATGGCGGTCGTGTCGGCGATGTAGTTCATGGCCGAGTCCCACAGCTCGGGCACAATCGCGTCGGCTTCCGTCGGCGTGAGCGTTTGCAGCGTCACGCCATGATTGTTCCCAAGCAGGGAGACCAGGACCCGCCACCCCCTGCGTAACCACTCCATGTTCACTCCTTGTTAGGCCCCAACCATCTCGTCCAGGGCCGAGGACACCGCAGCAGGACTCGCCTGCTGATTGATCAACTCCTGCACCTTTGGAACCCCTGCGGCCCCGCCTCCTGCCGCGGCGCCGGCCGCCAGTCCCGCCGCAGCTTGCGCCGCTTGGCCGCTGGAGGCCGCGGCTCCCGCCGTGGCCGCTTCCGCTTGCATCTCAGACCAAGCGAGTTCCGCCGCTTGCTGCAGTGGCAAGTGCGGCCGGTAGGGATCTCGCACGTCATACGCCCAGTCCGTCGCAAAATCAGCGGCCTGTGCGTGCAACGGCTTGCCCAGTCCCAAGTCTTGCAGCTTCTTGGCGACACGTTTGGAAAAGTCGGAGCTATAGTCCGACAATCCCTTGAACTTCTCCTGGGTCGTCAGCCGGTCGATCCCGCGCCAGAGCAACCCGTGCAGGCGGGATTCATTGAGCGCTTGCGTGCGCGCCTCGGCGACCAACTCCTCCAACTTCGCGTTGGTCACGAAGCCCTGCTGCTTGATCAGGGCGTCGGCTTGCCCCCTGACCCACGCATCCACGGAGGATGGATCCTCCAAGACACCCGCAAACGGATGTGCCCCGTTGCCTCCCCCGCCTCGGGACGGTTGCACCACCCCCACCGGCACCCCGTTGGCGTCGTACTGGATGGTGCCGGGCTCAAACGACTCGCCCAGCTTCTTCCACGCCTCGGCGGTCTGCCGATAGGTGTTGCGCTCCGCCGCCAGACCCTGCACTTGCCGGGTCAGCTCGTCCACTTTCGCCTGCTCCTCTGGCGTCATCGTGCTCCTCCTCGTTGGTCCCCCGGTCGATTCCGGGTTGAGGGAGTATCCCGTCCCTCTCAGGTTGCCGCAGAACACCCGCTGCGGCGCCGGGGTGATCGACTGCTCCAACAAAAACGGCCAGTAAGGGAGTAGGCCCCTACTGGCCGTTACAAACCTTTGTTGGATCGTCGGGGATCAGCCGACGAGAGCGTCCAATTTAGTTAAGCCATGACATGTGTATCCCCCCGAACAACAACATCACCAGCCGGGTATCTTGCACCACTTCTTTGAATGTCAACACTCGCTCCAACCAATCACGATATGCAATCATCTCTTTTCAACCTTGACTGTTTCCCGCACCGCCATCCGAGCCTTCTGGCCGTTGGCGATGGTGCGATACACGGCCCCAAACAGGCCTTCCAGGGCCCAATAGGCCGTGGCCCCGTCGCGCCGTTGCTCTGCGCTGGAGGACGGCCCCCGGGCCTGCTCAGTCGCCACGGCTTGCAATTCCTCTTTCAATTCCAGCAGGCGTCCCCAGCTTGGATGTTGGGTGAGTTGCTCAAACGCCTCGCCATTGGAGGCCAATTCGCGCAGCAACTCAATCCCGGCTTCATCGAGTCCTTGCATCTTGGCGAGCCATGTCAGGCGAACCCGTGCGCGCGGCACCGCCCTCATGCGAGGTCGGGCCGAGAGTGAGCAAACGTCACCATAGTGCTTCCAGGCGAGGAGATCACGCCAGAGCCGGCGCAGGCGTCCCATTCGTCCTCCGGGTTGGGGGTTCTTGTGCCATCGATTGCTGATGCGCCTGAATGGCCTGTTGGATCGCCGCCGGCAGAATCGCCTGACCCGCCGGCGTCTGCATCAGCTCCAAAAACAGTTGACTCTGCTGCAACGCCTGGGGGTCTTTCAGGGCATATTTCAACCCCCGCGCCTCCAAGAGATCCTCGGTCAGCTCTTTGAGCAGGGCGAGATCGCCGACGAGAAACGGATTCTTGGAGGCGATCATCTCCCCATACGTCCGGCCTAAAATCTCTTGGCGCATGATGGGATTCGTGGTGATCCCGTTGCCCACCGCGCGCACCCGATAGCGGGAGCTGAAAAACTCCTGGCGTTGTTCCGGGGTCACCGTCTGCGGCTTCCCCTCCACCACGACCGTGACGGGATTGGCGAGCATGGTCGCAAAGCACTCATGGCCGAATTGATACTCCTGGCTGTCGGTTTCCGCCAGGCGCTTGGTCAGGTGGCCGAACTTGATGGAGGTTTGATTGAGGATGCTCACGACCCCGGTGGCGGTGCTGACGTTCGGGGACAGCGAGGAGGTGGGGGCGCTCAGATTCAAATCCGTCACCCCCCACTTGCGCTGCATCATCGAGAGGATCCAGTTTTCACGCTCGATGGGATTGCGCGTCGTCGGCGCCATCGGCAACATCTTAGCCCCGTTGATGTCGCGCAGAATCCAGCGCGTGCCCGCGCCGAGCAGTTCATACTCCTCATCGTCCAGCATCGCCAGGTCGGAAAACAGCATGGGCGGGTGGTTATAGAGATTGCCGGAGTCGGCGTCCTGGTTGACCGAGGCATCCAGGTAATCCCGTTCCCCGCGCACGGATTCCGGAATCCCAATCCCCAGCGGGAACTCCCCGCGGTTCCAGACTTGCCGGTGGAAGAAGGGCCGGCGCGGGAAGATCGTCACCCGCCAGCCCAAGAGCAGGTTCGCCTCCGGCACCACCAAGGCGATAATCTCCACGGGCTGCCCCGAATAGCTCACCGCAAACGGCCCATGATACTCGGCCAGCTTCACGGTGGTCTTCGTCGCCTCCGAGGGCTTGCTGTAGAGGGTCTGCGGATTCAGCCCCATCCATTTCCACAGCTTATCAAGGTTCTGGAGCTTGCCTTGCCAGGGGTCGCCATCCCGGCCCAGGAACCACCACGGGGAGACCTCAAAGGTATGAATGACCCAATCCCAGGCTTGGGGGTCTACCTCCGTGGCTTTCGGCGGGAACAAGATATGCTCCGCCGTCACCACCGAAAACGTCGGCCCCTCGCGTTGGAGGGCGTAGTCCACGGAGGGAATCTGGAGGATGGGCAACGGCCGTCCGGTCATCGCATCGCGGGGCTGGAGGGCCTCCGGCAGTGTCGGATTGGCGATCTTCGGGCTGACCTGGCCGGTCTGCGGGTTCAGCTCCATGATAGGCTGGCGGGAGAGCGGATGCGCATACACCGCCATCGGGACTTCCCGCTGCGTCCAGACGGTTTCATAATTGCCCTTGTGATAGCAGCTCCCCACCGTCAGGACTTCGCGGGTGGAGTATTCCACCAGCTTGCGGTCCATGAGTTTGCGCTGATAGGACTCGTGGAAGGCGGTGCGCGCGTCATCCACTTCCTCCGTCTGCTCATCCACCACTTGTAGGCGGGGTTCCAGGTCGCGGGTGTTGGCCAGGAAGACCGGAATCAAAAACTCCCCGAAGATTTGCTCGGCGCCGATGCCGATGTTCGAACTGCGGGGAAAGGGTTTCGATTTCACGTCGGAGTCCAAGGAGGCCACCGAGCGCCGGCCGCCGTAGCGCTTGCGGCACTCCAGGACATGCCCGAGCATCGAGAGGCGGGTTCCAGGAATCGTCTGACCCCACCAGCCCATCCCGGCGTGATAGCAGGCCAGCACGAACTCCAAGACCTGTTTGTCCGTGCCCTCCCCGCGGCGAATTCCTGACGTGGAGGGTTTCGTAATCGCGCGCATCAAACGCTCACGATGGTTTTCGACGAGCCGCGGGCCAGTTTCTCCAACCCACGCGCACTGTAGCCCTCAGCCAATCCGTGAGCCAGCGGCAGCGGCTTCCCGTAGGCATCCGTCATGGGTCGTTGGCGTTTGTGATCCAACGCCACCTTCGCGGCGCCGGATTGCAGCCGGTATTTCACGGTATCCTCCATGCGGCGCTCCCGGTCATGCCGGCGACTGTGCCGGGAACGGGAGATGATGCGCATCAGCCAGCTCCCGTAGGGCGCCAGCCATGCTTGAGTCCGCGCAGGAGCCGAAGCTGCCGCTTGGCCTTCGCCAGCGTCGTCGCCTTTGACTTGGTGCCATGCGGCGAGACGACGCGCACCTTGCCACTCTTGAGTCGGACGGTTCGATAGGGCATCAGAAGATGGCGGTCCCAACCGCCCCCTCCAACTGCTCCCGAATCCTCCGGGATTCCGCCTGCCGCTTAGCCTGGCCGGCGGGGGAGGTGGGCAGGTACAAATTGACCATCCCATACTCAAACGCGTTGCAGGGATGTGAGTAGACCGCGTCATGAAAGGGCTGATCCCGCCTCGTCGTCAGGGCATCCCCTTCGTCCAGCGTCGGGTAGTGATACCCGCCGGAGAGCCCCTCGATCAAGGTGCGGCACAGCGGCGAGACGACAATCGCGGGCTGGCCGTGAATCAGCTCACAGAACTTTTTGTTGATGAGGGGGATGCGGTCGCCGTAGGTCGTCTGGCGGTAGATCAGTCGAATCCGTTGCTGCTGCAACCGCGTCAGGGTGGCGATGCCCTCCGGGTCGCGGTGAGTCGCCGCGGGGTCCCCGAAGTCCTTGCACGCCCGTTCCCCATACCACAGATTCGTGCGCTGAATCACGCCCTCGATAAACGCGGTTTCCGGCACTTCATGCGGGCACCATTCACGATGCACCAACAGCCGACCAGCATCCTCCTGCTGCGCCCACAGACAGGCCGTCGCCCGGAGGCCGAAGTCCCAAAAACGCAACATGGGTCGGTCAGGAATCAGGGCCGTGTCTTGGACATGCAGCCGTTCGATGAACGCCGGATAGACCGGAGTCCCATCTGGCAGGCCGCCAACCTCGGCCATGACGAACCGACGAAACCACATGGGCGGCATCTGTTCGAGGTCTTTGCGGTAGGCCTCGGTCATGTAGTTCCAATTCTCTTTACTGGTCAGCGTGATGCGCTGGAGGCTGGGGTCGTAGTCGGGATGGGTCGGGTTGCACAGATTCGTGAGCCAGTGGCCCTCGGTTGGTGGGTTGCCCTCCAGGAGCATCAACGAGGGGAGCTGCCCCTGCCTGCAGCGCTGCTTGAGCGTGCGGTACATGGACAGCGACAGCTCATGCGCCTCAATGACGACGATGACGGCGAACTCCTGGGAGCCCAGCCCCTTGGTGTCCTTCAACTCCCGGAAAAACACCGTCGAGGAGCCGCCCTGAGCGCGAATGACGTAGCGGTGCTCCTGGACGTTCTGCTCAGCAATCAGCTCCGGGGGGATGATGCGGAAAAACGTCTCCATGCCGGAGAGGCGCAAATCCGCAAAATCTTTGCGGCCAATGAGGACGTTGAGGCCTGGGGTCTCCAGCAGGTACTCGATGGCCGGCGTCAGGACGCCGCGCGTGCCGCCGGCGTTGACGCCATGCTGGAGATACAGCACGGGGATCCCATGCTCGGCGTGCTGGCCAGCTCGCACCTCGCGCGCCCACTGACGGATGTTTTCCTGCGTCGGATGGGGAGGATACGCCTGACCTGTCTCCGGGTCAGCCCCATACGGCGCCAGCGTCAGCGATAGCTCGTCAGTGGCCGTTGGGGCCATCGTCGGGGAGGGGGTGCGTGATGAGCGTGCGAGCGGGCGCGTTGTGGCCGTAGATAATCTGAATCGAGACGGGTTGCTGGCCAGTTTGATGGGAGAGGTCAGGGATGAGTTTGCGCAGGAGGGCGGCCATGACGGAGCCATCATCCCAGGCCATCTCCCAGGCACGCATCATCGCGGATTGCCGCTTTGATTTCTCGACGGCACGCAGGCCCTCGATTAATTCGGTCTTGAAATCGCGCGTGCCTTTTTGTTTGCCCGGGCCACGGTAGCCCTTTTGGAATGTGCCATTGGGGTTGCGCGGAATCACCTGTGCCTGCATGACGCCTCGCCTTCCAGGAATCTGAGCAACAAAAAACGCCCGCCCATCCCCGAAGGGACAGACAGGCTAGTTCTTCAACGCTAAATCCCTCATTACCTGAGCAACCGCACAGTCAGGAGAGTCCAA
>Ga0208957_1000602_pt1 | contig 26475 bp, 38 predicted proteins | sample RifOxyA1_FD_184029 | JGI IMG/M metagenome (GOLD analysis project Ga0208957, IMG submission 184029) | Groundwater microbial communities from Rifle, Colorado - Rifle Oxygen_injection A1 (SPAdes) | ecosystem: Environmental > Aquatic > Deep subsurface > Groundwater | place: Rifle, Colorado, United... | reverse complement strand
TTCCTTCTCGTTTTCTTCTGTAAACAACAAACTTTTTTGCTTTCATTTCTTAACCTTCTCTATAAATAATTTGTTTTCTTCTAAGTATAATTTGATGTGCCTTCTATTTCTGAAATATCCACCTTTGACTTTGGAATATAAATTTCTATAAGTTTTACCTTCAACCAAAGATTTATCTTTTAGTTCTTTAATGAAATTTCTTTGGCCTCTTACTGCTAACATCCAAGTTTCTTTTCTACTTAGTCTTGCAGTGCTACTTCCTTTTCTTGTACCTGGACCAGTTTGTCTTCCTTTTCGTCTTTGGGTTAATCTTTTTCTAGCTCTAAATCTAGATGTTCCTAATTCTGGTCTACTTTGGATTGCTCCATTCTTGATTAAATTTCTAAGATCATTTTTTGTAATTGCTTCTTTAATTTCAGTTAATCTGTCTGGGTTAAACCATACTTTAGTCTCTCCAACTTTCATTAATTCTGCACTGATTCTTTTTTGGTTAGCGAGATTCATTGTTTTTTCTCCAAGACTTTAATTTTTTCACTTTTTTCGCCTTTCTTTGTTTCTTCTTGTCCTTCTTTTTTTTCTTCTTTCTTCTCTTCTTTTGTAATTTTTTTGTTTAATTCTTCTTTAGACTTTTTCTTTTTGTCTTCTTTTTCCTTTTTAACTTTCTTTTTTTCAGCGAATTTACTTTCAACATTTGTTATAAATTCTTGTGGAACTTTTACATTGTCTATAGGATAATTATTTTCAACACATTTTTTCAAAATTTGAATTTTATTTTTCAAACCAACATGCCCAACAATAACAACTTGAGTTTTTGAATCAAATCCAACTAAATCTTTTAAATTATTTACTAATACTGGTTGGAATCCTTTTCTTGTTAATCCCTTAACTTTATTTGGTGAACAATAACCTGAAGATGGCCAAACTCTTCTACTTCTCAATTTAATTCTCATTTTTGAGTGCATACCTTTAGGTTTGATCCATTTTTTTTCAAGACTTTTAGTTCTATTTGCATCTTGTCTCAAAAATCTAGGCTTCTTTCCTTTTGTTTTATTTCTCTGTTCTAGTAATCTTGCATCAACCATTAGATATTCCTCTCAGCCTTTTTGATAATCCATAATCCATCTTGGAATACTCTTCTATCTCTATTTGTAATCCTTGTACATCTTTCACAATTTGCAGCAGTTTGTCCTGCAGCTTCTTTGTCTGGGGATGTAATTGATATAATTTCACCGTCTATTTTTACTTCAACATTTTCTACAATTTCAGTTTTTCTTGGAACTTTTTCTCCAAGGAAATTTTTAACTATAATTTTTTTACCTTCAATTATCACATTCATTGGGAAGTGACTTGAACAAATTTTTACTTGGTAAACAAAAGGTTCTTCAACACCTTCTAACATCCATTTCAAATGTGATTTAAATGTGTTAATGATTTTCTTTTCTTTTTTTGTAAATAATTTTGGTATAATTACTAACTTATCTTCTTCTTTTTTCAATTCGATAGTAGGATAACTTAGTTTTTTTGAAATTACATACTTACCTTTCTTAACAGTAAGTTTTTCTCCTAAAGTTACTTCAACGCCTTTAGGGATTTGAATCTCCTTCCTAAGTCTTCTTGCTTCAATCATTTTAGTAAATATAAGCTAATAATTTTCCTCCAATATTTTTCTCTTTAGCTTGTTCTAAAGTCATAATACCTTTTGGTGTTGAAATTATAATTATTCCAAAATTTTTCGCTGGTAAAAATCTTTTTTCAAATTTAGTAAATTCATCTATGGTTGCTGAAAATCTAGGTTTGATAGCACCACATTTGTTTAGTCCACCAATTAAATTAATGTTAATAAACCCACCTTTCTTATCATCAATTTCAGTATATTCTCCAATATAATGATTATCTTTCATGATTTCAAGTACAGCTTTTGTAATTTTAGATAAAGGTTTAACTACACAATTATCCTTACCAACTTTATCTGCATTAAGCATATTATTCAATGCCATTGCCAGTGTATCATTCATTGCCATTTTAGTAGTATTTTTTGAACCCCAACTTTGTTGCGTAATCTCTAAAGCATTGCCTGCACAAATCTAGTTTGTACTGACCAACATGCCCACCTAATCTTCCACATATTTTACATGGTTTTGAAGCAACACCAAACTTTCTAGGTTTTGGTGCATTATGCTTAAGGAATTTCTTGAGCTTGACAGGCTTGTTTTTCAATTGTTTAAATACCTTTTTGTAACTTCCAGCAGTCATTCTTCTTCAGCCTCCTCTTTCTCTAAGACTTTACATCCTAATGATTTTGCATAATTGATTCCATCTTGTTTACTAATATTATGTCTTGATGGTATTTTTTTAGTTTGAAGTTTTCTTCTTTTAATTCTAAATCCTTTTCTTTGTAAACTTACTGCAACTTCTAATCCAATAATTCCTACTTCAGGAATGTAATTTATACTTGGAATGTCTAAATATTCTTTAATCCCAAATGAAAAATTTCCTTTTTTATCAAATGATCTTGAATTAAGTACACTATCTTTTGCTTTTAGCAAAGTTTTCAATAATTCTTCAGCTTCTTTTCCTCTTAGTGTAACTTTACATCCAATTACTAAACCAGGTCTCAAATTCCAAGCAGGTAATCTTTTCTTGGTCATAGTTTCACAAGGTTTTGCTCCAGTAATTTTTTCTAATAACATTTTTCCTTTTTCTAATTCTGGCCCAGGCTTACCAGCACCTATATTCAATGTAATTTTTTCAATTTCTATTGTTTTCATAGTACTCATTTTGCCTCAGGCGTTTTTATTTTTCCAATAACAAACGCGTACCTCTTAGCTGTTTCAAATTCTTCGTCGTTAGATTTAACAATAATATTATTTTCTTTGAATTCTTGTAATGTTCCAATTGTTCCTTTTTTCTTTCCACCTTCAATAAAAATTCTTGATCCTTTATTGAATGAAAGATGTTCTTTGATTTTTCCATCTTTAATTGAAACAATTAATGAATCCCCAAGTTTGTAATCATTTTTTTCTGTAAGCAATGAACTTCCATCAGAAGTTCCGATTTGAATTTTTCCTTTTTTGATTATATTTTTTCTTATTATCTTAATTAATCTAAAATCTTTTTCTGCTTCTTCAACAGGAGTTAATACAAATTTTCCTTTTGGATTGTAAAATAATCTAAAGTTTTCATTTAATGAAGGAACACTAATTAAATCCATTAACCCAACAGGGAATTTGATATCTTTTCTAATTTTTCCATTAATTAAGATTTTTCCTTCGTTCAAAATTTTCTTAACTTCTTTTCTATTTCTTCCATATTTTAATATCTCTTCAATTAATACAATTAATGTGATAGATTCTTTTAATTTATGAGGTCCAGGACTAGTTCTTGTAGTGAACTTAATTCCTTTTCTACTAATTCCCCAACTTGTTGGTGAATTTAATCTTGATAAGTGATTTTTAACCATTCTACTTTTTCTCCTTTGAATGCATATTTTCTATTTTTGATTTCCTTTTTTTGTCACCTAATTCTAATTCTGTAATCATTAAGTTGCTTGCCTTTAGAGGTATCAACACTTTATTTCCATCTTTTCTTACTGTGTCAATTCCTTCAATGTAAACTTTTTGTGTAACTATTCTTATCCTTGAAATCTTTCCAGTTTTACCTTTATGATTTCCTTTCATAATTTTGACTTTGTCACCTTTTCTTAATTCAATACTTCTAGTTTTGTATTTCTCTCTCAATTCCTTGCTCAAGTGTGTACCCAATAATTTTTGTTTCAAATGCAAAGGAGCATTTACTTTATACTTTCTTTGCTTACTCGGATTTTTACTTGCTTTCCAACTAATTGACCATTTCATTTTACACCACTATGCTGGATACTTTTGAAATACCCGGCCATCTTTCTGCAGCTTCTTTTGCTACTGCGCCTTTAAAGATAGTTCCTTTCGGAGTACCTTTATCATCTTTCAATATAATCACTGCATTGTCTTCGAATTTGATTCTTGTTCCGTCAGGTCTTCTATATTCCTTTTTTTGTCTGACGACAACAGCTAATACTACTTGCTTCCTAATTTCAGGTCTTCCTTTGATGACTGATGCTTTAATCAAATCTCCAACACCTGCGGATGCAATTCTTCTTCTAACTGTTTTATGACCTTTAACACTAATTAGTTTTACAATTTTTGCTCCAGAGTTATCACAAGTAGGAATCTCCGCACCGACTGGAAGTCCTCTTACTTTATGCCCTGTTATTGCTTTCATTGTTCAACTCCAACAACCACAAAAGTTTTTGTTTTACTTATTGGTCTTGTTTCAATAATTTTTACTGTATCTCCTTCTTTTGCGTCGATACATTCTGGATTATGAGCTTTTACTCTAGATCTTTTTTTAGAGTATCTTTCATATTTTTCAATATAATTTATCCTAGGCCATTCTACATTAATTGTTTTGTGTGGGTTTCTCTTGATTACTTTACCAATGAAAACTTTTCCGTGGAGTTTTAATTCTCCATGAAATGGACAATGCACATCATTGCATGTTTTCTTTGGCATTTCAACACCCATGCCCGGATTTTTTGCTTTTACTTTCATTTTTTGATCCTATCCTCTGGCCTTCCGACCAAATATTTTCCCTCGATGATTATATTTTTCTCATCAATATTGATTTTGAAATTCGCATCAGCTTTTAAGATTTTTCTTTCGCCTTTGTTCGTTTCTACCACAAGACAATTTTTTGTTTCATCAACAATATTGCCTTCGATACCAATAAGGTCTTTATTTCTTGCATCAATCACCACCACATGCAACCCAATCAATTCGTGTTGCAAAATGTTTTGCGATGATCTCATCTTCTTTCATCAACAATGCTTATTGAATTTGCTGAAAATCCTTCTTCAATCACATATTTTTTTGCTTTTTCTATGTGTTCTCCTTGGAGTTCAATGTTATTTCCTTTCACTGTTCCTCCACAGGCAAGTTTTGATTTCAGCTTTTTCGCAAGCTCTTTGATGTTTATTGTTTTATCGTCAATTCCCTCGATGATTGTGTTAAGTTTCCCAAACCTTCGCTTGACCAATCGTATTACTACTTTCTGGTCTTCTTTAGCAATAGTCTCGCAAACACAAAGTTCTTGAGGTAAACCGCACTTAGAGCAAATCACACTCATAGATTACTCTTCTTCCCCTCCTTCTCTTTTATAATTGTATATATTCTCGCAACAGTTTTTTTAATATTTTTTACATTCCCTGGATTTTCAGGAACTGTACCTGCTGCAACTTGAGCATTGATTTTAATTAAATCTTTTTTTAATTCTACTAATTTATTCTGTAATTCTGAATTATTCATTTTCCTTAATTCTTCATTCTTTACTTTCATTTTCTTTCTTTTCTTCCTTTACTTTTTTAGTTGTTGTTTTTTTCTTAGCAGTTTTTTTCTTAGCAACTTTTTTCTCTTCCTTAATTTCTTCTTTTACAACAGCAGCTTTAACTTCTTCAACAACAAAAGTTTCTTTGCTTAAATCTTTGATTTTAATTTTATCAGGTAATATTGTTCCTGGAGGTAAGATTCTAACTTTGATTCCAACAGTTCCTGAATTCAAGTTTGCTTTTGCTTCTCCATAAGCTACTTTTGACATTGAAATGTCCCCTGATTTTTTTAAGTATCCTGCATAGAATCTCCAACTTTTTGCTCTTGCACCAGGTAATCCTCTACCACTAATTACTATCTCTGAACCCATAGCACCTGCATCAATAATTTTTTGTAAAGTTTTATATCCAACAGATTTGAATCTTTTTGGTCCAAACCTTTCTAACACATTTACTATCTGTTCAGCCATATTTTGTGCATCTAAATTAGGACTTAAAATTTCTGCAACTTCAATTTGTGGATTTTCCATTTTGAATCTCATTTTCAAAACTCTTGTTAAATCTTTAATATTTTCTCCACCTTTACCCACGATTAATCCAGGCCTTGCAGTATAAATTATGATTCTTTCACCTAAAGGAGTTCTTCTAATTTCAAAAGAGCTGAATTTTCCAGGGCCTAATTCTTTTAACAAATATTGGTTCACAAGGAATTCTTTCATTTTCTCTGCTACGAATTTTCTTTCAATCATTTCTTACTCTTCTCCTTTTTTTCTTCTTTTGATTTTTCTTCTTTCTTCTTTTCTTTTTCTACTAATATTACTTGAACATGAGTTCTTTTTGTATGTCTTGCTCTTTTTCTTCCAGCTCTAACTTGTGTGGTTCCTTTGTTAGCAATAACATTTTGAACATATAATAACTCTTTATCTAATCCTTTATTCTCTGCATTTGCTTCTGCGGATTCTAATAAAACTAAAATTTCTTTTGTAGCTTTAATCGGATATCTTCCTGGACCACTTGCTCCTCTTTTGTGTCCCAAATCAAAGATATATCTTTTGAATGGTACTGCAACTTTTTGTTCTAATACTCCATTAAGTTCTTTTTTTGCTTTAACTAAACTTTTTCCTCTAACAAATCTAGCTATCTCTGTAGCAAACTTTGTTGAAATTCCTAAGTTTGTTCCTCTTGCAGTTGCAATATGTTCATTCTCTGTCATTTTTATTTCACCGATGATGCGGAACTAGATTTAGTTGCTCCAATTCCAGGCGCTGAGTGTGCTACTTTTGATCTTGTCATTGTCAATTCCCCTAAATAAAATCCTATTGTTTCTGGTTGTAAATCAACAGGCACAAATGTTTTTCCATTATGTACATGAACTAAAATTCCAAGCATTTCTGGAATAACAATCATATCTCTACAATGAGTTTTGATATTTTTTTTATATTTTCCTTCTTTTGCTTTTTTAATTTTTAACAATAATATTTTTTGATCTTCAGAGAACCCTCTTAACAAACTTCTTCTTTGTCTAGCTGGTAATAATTCAACAAATTCTTTAGTATCCATATTCTTTATTTGTTCTAAACTTTTTCCTCTGTAGCTGAATTCTTTTCTTGCCATACTTATCTCCTTTTCCTACCAGTTCTCTTAGCTCTTATTAAACCAACGTTTCTTCCAGCAGGCGCCCATCTTGGAGCGTTCTTTGGCTTACCAACATGTCTACCTCTACCAGATCCGAATGGATGATCAACAGCGTTCATAGCAACTCCAGAAACTTGTGGATATAATTTGTTTCTTGCTCTCATTGCATGCATTCTTGTTCCTGCTTTAACGAAAGGTTTTTCTAATCTTCCATCACCTGCAATAGTTCCAATAGTTGCTCTACATTCTCCACACAAATTTTTTTGTTTTTTGGATGGTAACATAACTGAAACTCCCTCTCCAATTTTTCCAACAACTTTTGCAAATGTTCCGGAAGTTCTAACTAATTTTCCCCCATCTCCAGGTTTGCATTCAAGATTATAAATATAAGTTCCATCAGGAATATTTTTTAAAGGTAAAACATTTCCAGTTTGAACAGGCGCTGTTGCTCCTGATGCAACAATATCTCCCACTTTGATGTTTAGTGGCGCAGAAATTAATACTTCTTCTTTAGTATCATATTTGATTATTAATAATGGAGCAAAATGTCCAGGACAGTCTACTAAATCAACAACTTTTCCGAATACAACTCCATTTCTTTCTGATTCATCATAAGTTCTATAACAAATTTTTCCTACATATTTATGACTAGGAGCTCTGTAAGTGGTTGAACCTTTTCCTCTTGCTTGTGTTATTAAATTCTTACCCATTTTACATTAACCCCAACTGTGTTGCTACATCAATTGCTGGTGTAGTTGCAGCTAATTTGATATATGCTTTTTTCTTTCCATTTGGTAATATGCTAGTTGTAACTTTTAGTACTTTGACTTTGAAAAATTCTTCAGCAGCTTTTTTAATCTCTGGTTTAGTGGATCTTCTATCGACAATAAATACTAATTTATTATCTTGTTGCATTAATTTTACATTTTTTTCCGTGGTTAGCGGATATTTTAATACTGATAGATTTTCCATTTTTATTTAGTCTCCTTTTTTTCATAAAAGAGTTTTTCTTTTTCCATAATCTCTAAAGCTTTATCAGTCCAGATAGTTAATCTTCCTGCATCAGTTCCTGGTGCTAATAATTCTGCATTTAATTGTTTAACAATACAAACATCAACACCTTGAATATTTTTTGCAGCATCGAGTAATGAACATTTCTTTGATACAACAATTAATGGCCCTTTTTTCTTTCTATATGGTCTTCCTCTATTTTTTCCTTTTCCAGCTCTAATCTTTTTCTGTGCAATTCTTTCTAATTCTTTATCCATTCCAATTGTTTTCAATAAATCATAAACTTCTTTTGCTTTTTTCAAGTCTTCAATTTTATTTTCAATAATCATTGATTCTGCTAAGTGTCCTCTTTTTTTAACTAAAATTTTATTCATTGTTGCTGCAATAGCACTTCTCAAAGCTTTTCTTCTTTCTTTGATATTTATTTTGATTGCAAAGATTTTTTCTGCACGAGGAGGATGTGCAGTTCTTCCACCAACAGTGTTCGGTGCGAATGCTCCGACGAAATACATATTTAATCCTCTTCTAGATAATACTTTTCTAGGTGTCCTTGATTGCCCTTTTCCGTATGTAGTCTTGTAAGCTTTTCTTCTTTTTGATACCCAAAATGTTTGTTTCAAACCTGCTGTTGGTTTTACTCCATAAGGTTGAACATTATGTGATTGTTGTACTAATACTGCTTTTTTGATAATATCTGGTCTAAACTCTTCTGCAAACTGTACTGGCAAATTCATTTCTTTACCTTTTTTCCCATCCATTCCAATGATTGCTGCTTTCATCTTTGCTTAGACTCCAAACTTGTGTATGAAATATTACTTGGATAAGTTTTCTTAGTTGCCCTTGAAGCTTCTGTAATTGCTATTGGTCTTTTTGTTGCTCCAGGAATTGATCCTTTAACCAAAATATAATCGCTTCTTACTTCTCCGTAACTGATGAAACCACCTTTAGGGTTAATTTCTTTAGGATTATTTCCAATTTTAATACTCATTTTATTATATTCTGTTCTCAAATGATAACCCCATTTTCCTGCTTGAGCTACTGTATATAGAACCCTGTTTGGATGCCATGGTCCTAAGGTACCAATTCCTCTAACTCCTTTCTCAGATTTATGTTGTAATCTTTTTGGATGTACTCTTTTTGTTACTCCACAAAATCCTTTTCCTTTTGTAACGGCATGTACATCAATAAATTGATTATTTTTGAAAACTTCAGAAATTTTAACTTCTTTATCTAATAATGAATTAGCATATGTATTTGCATCATTCAAGCTTCCACCAATACAAATTTCTAACATATCTGGTTTTTTCTTTCCAATAGTTGTCAATTTTGGTTGGGTATAAACAAGAACTCTTACTTCATCATATACTTCAGGTGCTTTTCCTGCTTTTTTAGGAACATTAGTTTTTCTCTCTAATTCCTTATCTAATTTTTTTGAGAATACTTCCCCGGATAATTTTAATGCTTGATCTTCATCAATGGTATAATATCTTACAGAATAAACTTTTAATGGTGGACATTCAACAACTGTAACAGGTGTAAAAATATCCATAGTTTTTCTATGAGAATTAGGATTAGTTTCTTTGATTAATACATGTGTCATTCCAACTTTGTATCCGATAAAACCAAGTAATTTCTTTTCATTGCCTTTAGTCCAGGATCTAATTCTTGGAGCATGCTTTTTACTTCGATTATGCGGCCAAAATTGCAAACTTCCTCGTCTTGGATGATGTTTATGTCCCATAGTACTTTCTTAGTCTACTTTCTTTTTTATCATGCCCTCTTCGGACAACAGGTTTATAGACGTCGAACCTGCACTCGCCTTTTTGAGAATCAAAACCTAAGTCTTGTGTTCGACACTTTGTGTGAACTCTCAATCTAATGTGAGTAATTTATTAAATGCTAACTTCTGTCTGCATTTGATTCTTGAGGAAAAAATTTAATGGTTTATATACCTTTCGTGTTTTTGCATTTTAACTATATTTTTTTTGATTTCAATCTCGTTAAAATTTCTCCCTAAAAAGCAAATATTTATATAATTCTCGTCCTTTTTTATTTATAGAAGTCAAAATGAGCTTAACTCCAAGAAAATACATATTGCCTGAAGCAGCGATGGAAAAATTACTTAAGAAAGTTGGTGCTGCAAGAGTTTCTGATGAGGCAAAAGAAAAGTTTAGAGAGGTTCTAGAGGAAATTGCCGAAGAGATAGGCGAAAAAGCTGTTCGTCTAGCTGCTCATGCTGGTAGAAAAACTGTAAAAGGTTCTGACATTAAAGAAGCTACAAAATAGGATTATAATTTTTCATAAATTGCTTGGGTTTTATCTGCCATCACTCTTGAACTAAACTGAGAAACCATTTCTTCTCTAACCATTTTTCTTTTTCCCGTCTTATCAATATTCCCATGAAGTCCATAATTTTGTTCTATTGATTTTACTACTGCCCTTGCAAGTTCTTCTCTTCTTTCTTCTTCATTTGTCCTAAATTCCACTAAGGTTCCTGAAACTGGATCTTGAATTAATTCTGGTAATCCTCCCACCCTATAAGCAACTACTGGGGTTCCAGTAAAAATAGCTTCTAAAGCAGATAATCCAAAAGCTTCAAAATGAGATGGTAATAAATATGTGTCTACCATTGTTTGAAGTGGTACTGGACTTACTCCTCTATACAACGAACATTGAGGTCTAAGATTAGCTTCAATATGATTTCTAAATATTGCTTCTGTCCCTTCATTTATTTTTTTAACATTCGTAAAATATTTTGCTGCATCCACTATTAACCCCACTCTTCTTTCTTGTATCATTCTTTGAGCTTGTTCATTTAATTGGGGTTCAAATGTATCTAAAACATCTCCCTTTGTTGAAGCAATCAAGAATCCAACATCATATTCTGGATGCCCATTAAACCATTTAATTACTTCAATTAAATCGACAGCACCTTTTTTATGGTCTAATCTTCCACAATAACCTACTAAGAATTTCCCCCTTATTCCAAATTGTCTTTTCAAAGCTTCTTTATCTGCTTCTTCTCTATATGCATAGGTTTCTTCAGAAATCCCATTTTGTACAACTTCGATTGCCTCTTCAGGGATTATCCCAGAGTATGATGCTTTTACCTGATAACTTACAGCAATAAATTTATCAACATCTCCTCTTTCTAGAGCTCTCATTAATTGCCTAGAGAGTTTATTATCTCTACTTTCAACAACTCTTCCGTCAACAAATTTACGCCCATAAATTTCAGATGAACAATGCAAATGAATAACTTGTCTAATATCTCTCCCAAATTTATTAGGTAAATATGAAACTTGATCTTGTTTCCCATCTCTTTCCGCAAAATGATAATTAATTACAACTGGCCCGGAACTTAATCGGATTGTTTCTTGAACAATATCAGTTAATTTTCTTCCAGGAACACTTTCTCCAATAGCAGCTTGATATGCATATGGGGAATATTCTAACTTCACTCCTCTTGATCTTAACATTAATTCAATCCATCTATCATGACTAGAAACATCTTCGGTTTTATGATTATAACCTGCAACTAACAATCCTTTCGGTATTCTTTCAGCTAGTTCTATCCCTACAAATGTATTTCCAAAGAATTTCAAATCTGGAATTCCCGCCCTTAATACTTGGATATGTGCCATCTTTCTTTAATTATCTTCCAGAACTATCCTTATATAAATCTTTCTATTATGTAACCACTAAAAAGATACAACTACTTAAACCCAGGTAAGCCACCAAAGTCCGAGAAAGAACCATCCTTAGAAAGATCTTTGTATTCTGGTTCAGCCTTTTCATCATAATAGTCCTTAGGCACTTTTACATGTTTATAATCAGTATTTGGTTTATCATACCACTTTTTAATATTTTTATAGAATGAAACAGTTATTGCTTCAAAGAAAGCAGCAATTATCACAAAGATAAATTTAAAAAATCCTTTGATCATATTAAACAATTCTGGCAAGTTTTCACACCTCTAAATCATATTCTTTTTTTACCTGTTCACCATCTATGTTTACCTGCCTTATTAACTTTCCTTTTCTTATTGCATATAATCTTGCTTTTACAAAATCATTAAGATATTCTTTTGGAATCTCTAAATCATTAATCTCAAAAGTATGTTTAATGAAAACTCTCTTGTAATCTTTATTCACGTCAAAGGCTAAATCTTTTACAATTTTTTCATCTTTAGTTTTGAAAGAACAAAAATCTGCTTTAGGTTCTTCTTCATCTTTATTTCCATTTTTGGAAGATTTAGGATTTTTTACTTTTGTTTTCAAAGTTCCTTTATCTGTACTAAATGATAATAAAATCATTGCTGAAGAAAACTTATCAAATAATCCTTGTATTTGATTTTTACTTAATTCAGTATCAATCAAGAAAGTTTTGACACCTGCAAATTGTTTCATCCCCGCAAGTTCAAAATCAATTTCATCAGCAATATTTTTTTGTGTTGTAATAATCCCTCCAGTAACTTTAACTTTTCCATTGATAGTTTCAGCTAGTTCATATGCAAATTCTCCGGCAAATTCAAAACTAGTATTTATCGAGTAAGCACTACTACCTTTTGTTATCTGCAATAAAGCTTTATTTTCATAAACACCTTTTCCATATCTTGTAAATTGTCTTTTAACAAAACTATCTGTCTTTTTTTCTGAGATTTTTCTGATGAAGTTCATTTTACTAAAATTAATTTTCAGTTCTTTATATCCTTTACTAAAATACTAATCTTTTCAATTCAATAGAAATTGCATTCTCATTCACTCTAATATAACTTGGGCATAATACATAGGGATATTTTTTTTCTTGGCAATATTTTAAAACTTCAGCATTGAATTTTACAACAACATTTAAACCTCTTTTATCTTTATGTAAAATTTCATAATCTTTTAAATCTTGTTTTACTTGTTCTTGTAAATGTAATAGTTTCTTTAATTTATTTTTTCTCAATGGTTTAATAATCTCCTTATAAAATTTTGGATGAACTTTTGTTATTGACATTGAATCTCTTATTGCATCAAAATATTCTGGGCTGTTAGTAGAAATCCATCCTCCATAACCACATTCTACAGGTTTCCATTTTCCAAAACTTCCGACGATAATATCTGAATATTTCCCATTACAAAGTTTACTATCTCCAATTGCCCCAGATGCATCTTCAATAACTAAACATCCTGCTTTCTTACAAATAGTTTTTATTTTACGAAGTGGTTGTTCAGCAAAATAACCTGCAAATGAACTAAAAATAATTGCAGAAGCATTCTTAGCTTTCTTCTTCAAATCTTTCAAATCAATAACCCCATAATCAGTTTTAACTTCGACTATATTTAGATTAAAATAATGTGGATAACCTTTGTAAGAAAACCATCCTCCTTGGTCTGGAATCAAAATATCCTGTTTTGGATTTATTTTCTTTGCGATATCCATAGCTAGAAATATAGCAAAATTACATCTATCTGTAACATGCACGTGTTTATGCTTAGTTAATTTCTTCAGCTTCTCATCTAAATTTAAGCTTAATTTTTCAATGTCATCCATGTTTATATCAACTCACTGGTCTCAAAAAAATATCTTACAGTTTAATAATCTTTTTTAATTGTAACTTTATATTTTATATATGCAATATCCAGCAATTGTCGCTTTGGTCATAGAAAAAGGTGTTGATAATATTACTATACCTGATTCTATTCGTTTTCAATCTTTAACTGAAGCTGGTTCATTATTATTAAAAGAAAATAAATTTGAAGAATCTGCAAAGGCGTTTGCTAAGGCAAATAATATTCAAGAAATAATAAAAACTGGTGATTGGTTAATGCAACAAGTTATGTATAAGGAAGCTTCTCATTTTTATTTGTTTAGCAATGATAAATCTAAAATTGAGATTTGTGCCCATGCTTGTATGAATACTGGTTTTGTTAATGAAGCAAAGAATTTATTCCAAATTACTAATAATCAAGCTATGATTCAATTCTTAAATGAGAACTTTGGCGTTTAGTAAAGCCTCTAATATTACAAGTTTAAAAATAAACAAAAAGCTATAAATAGTTCAATAAAGAATATAAATCGAAGAAATATATCTTTTGGGATACGAAAGAAAAGTGATTATAATGGTTAAAGAAAAAAGATTAATTACAGCTGCACTTCCTTATACTAACAATGTTCCACATTTAGGTAATTTAGCTGGTTCTCATTATCCTGCAGATGTATTTGCAAGGTATTGTAGATTAGCTGGTCATGATACTGTTTTCATTGGTGGAACTGACGAACATGGAACAGCAAGTGAGATTGCAGCACAAAAATTTGGAATAACTCCCAAAGAATTATGTGATTTTTTCTATAAAATTCACAAAGAAATTTATGATTGGTTTGAAATAAGTTATGATAATTTTTCTAGAACCAGTCGCCCGATTCATCATGATACTTCAAATGAATTCTTAAAAATAATTTATAAAAATGGTTACATTTCTGAGAAAATAATTAAGGTTCCTTTTTGTTTGAATTGTCAAAGAGAATTAGCTGATAGATTTATTGGAGGTCAATGCCCTAACTGCAGTTATGATAAAGCTCGTGGTGATCAATGCGAGCAATGCGGAACTATGTTGGATTCAGAAAAACTAATCAAACCAAAATGTTTAGTATGTGATAAAGAAAATATTCAATTCAATAATGTAAAACATTTATTTTTGGATTTAGAAAAACTTTCCCCAAAAATTGAAAAATGGTTGAAAACAAATAAACAAATTCGACCGCAAGTAAAAAACTTAGCAATGGGTTGGATTAATGAGGGTCTAAAACCTAGATGTATTACAAGAAATTTAAAATGGGGGATTAATGTCCCAATAAAAGGCTTTGAACAATTTGTTTGGTATGTTTGGGCGGAAGCACCTATAGGTTATATATCAAGTACAAAAGAATGGAACAAAACTAAATGGAAAAACTACTGGTTAGAACCTAAAGCAAAAATCTACAATTTTATAGGCAAAGATAATATACCTTTTCATACAATATTTTTTCCAGGAATGTTATTAGCACATAAAGATATTAATCTTCCCTACAATGTAGTAGGCTTACAATATTTAAACTATGAAAGAGGAAAATTTTCCAAAAGCCAAAATAGAGGGATATTCTGTGAAAATCTTCCTAAATTAAATTTATCTGTAGACTATTGGAGATATTATTTAGCTTATTTAGTCCCAGAAACAAAAGATACAGAATTTTTATGGGATGATTTTAAAGATAAGATTAATAGTGAACTCGTAGGGAATTTTGGAAATTTTGTAAACAGAAATTTAACCTTTACAAATAAGAATTTTTCTGGCATTGTTCCTAAACCAACTTTGAATGTTAAAGATAAAAAATTCATCAAAGAAATTAATGATCAAATAAAAGTAATTCTAAGTCAGTATGAAAAAATTGAGATCCGCTCGTCAATGGACGAAATAATGAAACTCTCAGCAATGGGAAACAAATATTTCCAAGATAATGAACCCTGGAAGGATTTGGAAAGGGCAAAAACTGTAATTTATATTTCAGTTAATCTCTCTAGAATTGTAGGTCTACTTATTCAGCCATTTATTCCATCATCTTCTAAAAGATTATTACAAATGTTAAACGTTGATGATAACTCTTTCAAAGAGATTAATAAGTTTACAATTCAAGCTAATCACAAAATTAACTTGCCTTCATTATTATTTAACAAAATTGAAGATAAGGATATTGAAGAATTAAAAGAGAAAACTTCTAAAGTAACTGAATATTTCCTAAAGGAGGAAAAAACTATGCAAAAAAAAGAAATCAAGATAGAAACAAAAGTTGAACATAAACCTATAAAACCTATTATTCAATTCACAGATTTTGAAAAATTAGATTTGAGAGTAGGAAAAATTATTCGAGCTGAAGCCCATCCAAATGCAGATAAGTTATGTGTATTACAAGTTGATTTTGGTGATCACAAACGACAAATTGTAGCTGGAATTAAATTGCATTATAAGTTAGAAGATTTAATTAACAAAAAAATCACAGTGGTAGTAAATTTACAACCTACTTCTCTTCGTGGTGTAGAAAGTCAAGGAATGCTTTTAGCAGCATCAGATAAAGACAATGTTGTTCTAATTACACCTGAAAAAGATATTTCTAAAGGTTCAAGAGTTTCTTAATTTTTTTTTAATCGTGCTGCACAGCATTTAAATTATTAAAAATAGAAATGAGCCCGATGAGATTTGAACTCACGACCACTGCCTTATCAGAGCAGTGCTATACCAGGCTAAGCCACGGGCTCGTATCATCAAATGGTTTTATCATTATTTATAAATCTTTTTGTAGAATTAAAAAAAATGGCGCCCCAGGGAGGATTTGAACCTCCGATCACTCGATTAACAGTCGAATGAGCTATACTTTTGGTATATGAGCTCTAACCGCTGAGCCACTGGGGCATATTCTTGAAAAAGTTTCCATTTCTTTAAATACATTTCTATAAGCTCTGTTTTTCAACTTTTAGTTGAGCTTTATAATATCATAATCTTTTTAAACAAGTTAAAAGTTTTTATTTTTATGAAAACCCCAAAAAAAGTAAATCCTTTAAGATCAGTATTAGGTTCAATTTTTCCTTTAAGAACTGGTGAGGGCGCTACAAATGTATTTACAACTTCTGATTCAACAGAAGTTTTAGCCATAGAAGAATCTGATTCTAATACTATTCCTGAAGCTACAACTAATCCTCCTGAACCTGAGATTCCTTCAACCACAAATACTGGATTTGAAGATTCAAGTAACACTAATCCTATGTATAAAATTCCCAAAAAAGAAGAATTATATTACAAAATTTTTACAACTTTTACTGCGGGTGCATTATTAGGAGCTACTGTAATGTGTGCTGGAGCATCTAGTTTTTTTGGTTATTGTACTAAACCTATAGTAAATCCTGTATCCGTAAATTCAAGTTTTTCAATTCCGCATGATACTCCAGAAATATTATTATCTCCAACAAAAGAAGTTGGTATTTTTGAATATTACCGAGGAGGACTATTAATTCATACTCAACCAGAATTCGGAGTTAGTTCATACGCAGCAACAATTTCTGGAACAGATATTACTGAATTATTATCTATGTCTCCAGAAGACCAATTATCATTAGTTTCAAGATTTGATTCTGATTTGAGAACTTATACTAGTTCAGCTTTATCACCTGTGCTAGATTTAACTATTGATATTATTAACGATAACTCTTCTGTTGAAAGACCAGACACTACATATGCTGGTTTAAGAAATCCAAAAAGAAATGTTATTCGTGCTGATACAACTTTAATAGTTCCAGTAGAATTTTCACCTGATTCTCCGGATTTAGAAGAGATTGTTGACAACCAGGGAAGTGTAGAACTTCCAGGATTAGGAAAAGTTATTCAAGATTATTTTGAATTAAAACAAATTGAACGAGATATTCCTTCAGTTAGAGATGACTTAGTTATGGGCGAAGTTGCACGTAATATTGCCCTTCAATATAATAATAGTAAAATTGAAGGAACTCAATCTATGTTTGACTTATCTTTATATTTAAGAGAAGATAGAATCGATTTAGCTTCAAGATTATATAGAGAGACTAATGATAGAAAAAGTGAAAATTATATGACTGTAGAAGAAATATTAGACCTTGTTAACTTTGGTTCAGAGGATAAAATTAAATATAATCAAGTTAAAGGAGATTTCTCCAGGAATGATTTTAATCAAAGAAGAATTCAAGAAAGAAGACAAAATCTTTTAGAGGACACTTTAGAAATTGGTTATGCAAAACTTACACGTAAGGATATTTTAAGATTTGCAAAAGAATATGGTGTATCTGAAAGAACAATTAGAAGAGATTTAGAAAAAATAAATCTTGAAGCTCCTGAACCCTATAATCTTCAAAATGCACAAATATCTGTCTGAAACCATAGCTGTAATTTTAGGTTCAGCTTCTGCTTTAACTTGTATTTATTTTTTATCTAGACCTATAGACTTTCAAACAACTCACACTGATTCTTCTGAATTAGAACTAATTGTCCGATATAACTTTACTAATGATTCAATACCAGATATTAATTTCTTATTGGAACAATATCTTAATTTTTCTAATAATTCTGAATTAATTTCGTATCAAGATCCTTTTTACACCAACGAATTATTAAGAAATATTGCACGTCAATATAATTCAAAATCCAGTGAAGATATTGATACATCTTATTTTACTCCTGAGGAAAAAATCAAACTTGCAAAAGAATTATCTTATATTACAAGAGATAGATATGATATTGATACTTATTTAACTATGGAAGATATAATTGATTTATTACAATTAAATACTCCTCCAGAACCTAAAGAACCAAAAACTAAAACTAATTTCAAAAAAATTTTTAAGTCAAATGAAAAATTGATAGTTGCTAAAGGTTAATCCAAAAATTCTTTCTTTTTAATTTTCTCTGGTAAATAGGTTTCAGAAATAAAACTAATTCCTCTCGCACTCAAAGCCTGGATTTCTACTTTCCCACCAAAGTCTTTCATCAACTTAAACTGCCTTTGCCATTCTTTATTATCTTTAAACCAATCATAAGCAGAAACTTGTTTCATTCTTGCAGTATCTTGATCTGTCAATTTAATCAAATGCTTCTTTAAATCATATTTCACAACATCGTCTCCAGTAATTCCAATATATCTTACATTAGGAATAGTTAATCTTTCTGAGGCATGTGCTAAAGCAATTGAACCATACTTAATTACAGAATAAATGTAAGCTCCATAAATATCATAATCACATAAAACATAAATTGGTAAATTTTTTTCTTCAGAAATTCTTTGCAATAATCTTCTGATTCCTCTTGTTGTTTGCCCTTGTGATGTTACAAGGATACAATGATTCTTTTGCCAGAATTTATCTTCATTAAGCCTTTCATAAATAGATGCTTTTTCCATGTATAAAACATACTCTGCATTAACTTTTTTGAAACTTAATTCATCAGTAATAGAAGGAATAGAATAACCTCCACGTCCAAGTCTGGCACAATCAATAATATCTCCATTATCTTCTAGAATTATTTCTCCTACCATGCTTCCCATTTTGTTTGCAGAAACATGTAATTGTTCTCTGGATAATCCTGTAATTACTTCTAAATCTTCAATAGCTTTATCCGATTCAGTTTGTTCATCAACAATGTTAACTTTTGTTCCTGGGATAGTACGCTTAGTCATATAGAAAACCCCTCTTAAATGTTCGTGTTTTCCACTTTCAATTAATTCTCTTTTGATTATTGATGCAACTTCAATCGTCTGCAAAAACTTTTTTGAATGAGCAACATTAAAGAAATTTCTAGAACCATATTTATCACCTAATTTCAAAGTTTTAGTTTTTTTATCATAAACAATATTACTCAAATTTCTTAAAGGAAAATTTATCTCTGGGTTCTTTCCTTTTTTAATTTGTGCAACTATTTTTTCTCCCCATAATTTCAAAATTCTTTTTGGATCATCCCTACTCATCTTTAATCTCCTCTTGTTTCTCTCCAAAAGCAATATTTTCTCCTTTGATTTCAATATCTTTAGCTTCATTAATCCCTGCAAGCAAATCTTTCATTCCCTTCTTCAAACTTTTTTCCAGTTCTTCCTGTATTTTTTCTGGTTTCTCTTCGGATAATTCTGCTAATGCTTTAGCCAATTCAGGAATATATTTTTCAAATAAATTTACTCTTTCTTGTTGTTCTCTAGCTCTAATTGTTTTTCTAACATACAATGCTAATTTTCTTCCTGCATCCTGTAAAGCCAGTTTAACTTCTTTCATAATTTCAGGATATGAAGCAACGGCTTCTTTACTCTCAGAGGTAAATGGAACCCATACAGATGCAATGTGTATAACAATTATAATCGGCCCACTAGGTAGAGTCCCTCTTGATTGTGACATACCATAATTTTTCCATGCAGTTTGAATAATAGATTTTGTTAAAACACATGCTCCAGCTTGATGTTGCAATGGTACTTTGTTTGCATATCTAATTACTCTCGCGAAATCATCTTTTGGTAAATCTCCACCGAATGCTAATCCTATTTCTATTGAGAATGGATTCCCTCTATAAACAAAAGGTGGTCGTGTAACAGCTGTATAAAATTCTGCATTAATTTCTTTTTTTAATCCTTTCAATAATCTCTCTTCTCCAATTGGTGACAAACAATCTGTAGGTGGTGCCATTATTTTAACAGTCTTAATTGTTTGAAAAATCTTATCTGCTTCTTCTCTAGTAATATTCTTTGGTTTTGTATTAGTTTCCAATCCTGATTTTTCACAAATCTCTTTTGCAACACCTAGACTAACCCTACTAAAATCATCTTGTAAAAATGAACTGATTGTATGACTTTTTGTATCATTTAACATTTTAATTAAAATCCCTAGTTCAATTCCATAAGGATGTGGTTTAATTTCTTTAGGTTCTTTTGGTAAATCATCACTTGCTCTAGGATATTCTATAACTTGGCCACTAGGATTTTTAAAAATAATTTGTGCATGAGGATTAGATATTGCAGTTAATTGTAAAAACTCTTCAATGCTTGATTTTCCTTCAAAATATTTTCCTTCAAGTTCAATTTGAACTTTAGTACCATGTTCTTTTCCATCCCATTCTCTTTCTTCGTATTTTGTAATTTCAGGTTCATTTGTTTTTGTATTTAGATGTAATTCATAATAATGTGCTTTAGCATGTTCTCCGATTTTAGAAATAATTCTTATTGGTTTTCCAGTTGTTAATTGCCCGTATAATGCAGCTGCTGAAATCCCAATCCCCTGTTGTCCACGACTCATTTTGAGATGATGGAACTTACTACCATACAATAATTTTGCAAAAATATTCGGAATTTGTGCTTTAACAATCCCTGGTCCATTATCTTCAATAGTAACTTTATATCTTTCTTGGGATGTTTCTTCAATAAAAACTTTAATCTCAGGAAGAACTTTCATTTCTTCACAGGCATCTAAAGCATTATCCACAGCTTCTTTAACAGTTGTAAGTAATGCTTTTCTTGGATTATCAAACCCCAATAAATGTCTATTTTTAGTAAAGAATTCTGATATAGAAATGGCTTGTTGCTTTTCAGCCAAGAAATCTGCAGTTGTCTTAATTTTTCTTCCTCCGTCAGTTAATTTAGTTTGCCCCACTTTTTTATTGTCCAATTTAACCATTAATAAATCTTTTGGTGATAAAAATTACAATTATCAATAAAAAATAAAAAAATTAAATTAAGAAAATTCTATCTCCCTTTCTTACTGGCTCTTCAATTTTCAATCCAATATCATCCCCAGCATTCGCTTCATCAACTTCTTGTTTATCAACTTGCATGGATGTAATCACTTGCTCAAAATCCGTTCCAGTACCTTTAATCACAATTTGATCTCCCTTTCTTAAAGTACTAGTTACTTTCACCACAGCCACTCCGATTTTCGGAAACATATGTATAATTTCACCGACCTCATTCATGGACATCACCCATATTCTATACGCATTTAAAATACTTAAAACTAACTCTTTAGAACTTATTTATAACGCCCTCGTTTTTCAACCTTTTCCAAGCGCCGCATAATAGATTCAAATTCCTTGACTTCAGCTTTGTACCCTTCAAGAACATACTTAATGCATTCATCCGAATACAAATAATGTTTACTCTCTAAAGCTTTCTTAATCAAATGAATATCTACAGCTTTATCTTCGATTCTTGTTGAAACAAATCCTAATCCAAAATCAATAAAATATATTTTATCAGCAATAATAATATTCGAAGTTGTCAAATCACCATGAATTATATTCATGTTATGTAATCTTGCAATTTTTCTTCCTATTCGTGAAAATGTTTGTTTCCTATCAATATCATGAATAACATCTCTTAATTTATTCCCTTTTATATATTCCATAGTAATTTTCATATCTTTATCACAAACATTCAAAACTTTTGGTGTAGGAACTTGCTCTCTTGCTTTGTCCAGTAATTTCGCTTCTTTTCGAGTATTAGTTTTTCTAATATGTAAATCAATTTCCTCACATCTATAATTTTTTTTAATTCTTTCTTTTACAATAACATTATTTTCAAGAAATATTTTCGCTTCAGCACCTTGTTGTATTAATTTCATGCTCCAAAACCTTTAGGCATTTTTCCTTTAAATTTTTTCATAAGCTTAGTTGGATCTTCAGAACCACCTAACATCTTCATCATTTTTTTAGTTTCCTTGTATTGCTTCAATAACTCCCTTACTTCAGTAACAGTACATCCAGAGCCTTTAGCAATTCTCTCTATTCTATCTTTGGTAATTATTTCAGGATCTTCAAGTTCTTCTTTTGTCATGGATTGCATCATATGCTTCCACTTTTTTAATTTCCCTTCTTGTCCTTCAAGCATTTCTTTGGGAATTTTAGCTCCTCCGAATCCTGGAATCATCTCGACGATTTTTGATAATGGTCCCATTTTACTCATTGCTGACATTTGTTCATATAAATCTAAAAAATTAAAATCCCCTTTCAGCATTTTCTTTCCAAGGTCTTCAGCTGTATTTTCATCAATGGCTTCTCTTGCTTTCTCAAGCAAAGCTTCAAGATCCCCCATCCCTAATAATCTTCCAACAAACCCTTTCGGATTAAACACTTCAATATCTTCAGGTTTCTCTCCAATTCCAATAAATTTAATCGGCGCTTTGGTAACTGCACATGCACTTAATGCACCTCCACCTTTAGCAGTTCCATCTAATTTACTGACAACAACTCCATTAACACCACAAGAATTATGAAAACTTTCTGCTTGCTTCTGTGCAGCTTGTCCGATGTCTGCCGAGATTACAAGTAAATTTTCATCTGCTTTGATATAATTATTTAACTCAGTAATTTCTTTAACTAAATCCTCTGACAATGCATCCCGTCCAGCAGTATCGATAATCAATAAATCATAATCCTTGAAATCTTTTTCAAATTTTTTATAAATTTTTAATGCATTCTTTTCTTTTTCATCAATAAAACACTGAACTTTGATTTTATCACAAATTTGTTGTAATTGTAATGGTGCTGCAGGTCTATGAACATCTAATCCAATGGCTGCAACTTTGAATCCTCTATTAGAATAATATCTTGCAATTTTTCCAATTGAAGTTGTATTATGAACAATGATATTATCTGCAATAAAACTATGATTTTCTTCGACTGTTAAATCATAAACAAATTCTTCATAACCATGATTCTCTATTTTTCTTACTTTCATCCAATTTATATCTGAATTAACAATTAATTCAAAAAAATCTAATAGATTTCTACTCTCTGTTCGTAAAACTAAATAGTCTCTTGCTTTTTCTGTCAAAATTAATTGTCCATTACTTACATAAACTAATTCTTTATTTATTAAATAATCTAAAAATCCATTTACAAAATAATTATCTAATTGTAAAGTTGTATTTTCTCTTATAGCTTCAAGTATTTTTTTTAGATTCCCTTTTTTATTCATTTGATAAACTGCAACCAATTTCATTAAACTTTCTCTTGAAATCCACCCTGTTTTTTCATAAATTCCATAGCTAGAAACATTTTTTTGAATTTCTCCAATAGTAAATCCTAATGCAAATCTTAATTCTCTAAGACAATTCCCTAAAGGAATCATATCTTGTTTGCCACAACCTTGAATACTACCAATTAATTTATATTTTTCACTTCTTTCTTTTTTATGTTTTATTATAAACCCAATTTTTTCTTGATAAATTTCAGCATATCTAGCTGTAATATGAATTCTCCAATAAGGTATTTTATTTATGTACTTTTTTGATAAAGATGATGCAATTCCAAATCTTTGTAATAAACTCGCTATTTGCAAAGCTATTATTCTACTTTCAGAAGAGAATTCTATTTCTCTATGATCCAAAGCTGCATATGCATCACAATCAAAATAAGCTTTAAGAAATTTCTGTATTATCGAATTTTTTGATTCAAAAATAACTTTAGATATAGATAATAATTTCCCTTTTTTTCCTAGAGGAATCCCAAATATTTTATGGATTATTTCTATTAAAGTTGTAGAACTTATAATCAAATGTTCAGTTTTCTTAGTTCTAGGATCCTTTTTTACATAAACTTCCAGTCCAAATATTTTTTTTGAAAGTTCAATGACTCTATTTTTTATTTCAGGGTTTTCTGTTGTAATTTCAACATATTTCCCCTCTTTATCCAAATGTCCATCTCCCATTACATATCCTAAGAACTCAGCTAGATCATCCGTTAGATATGTTGGAAAATTAATAAATTTAGTAGCTTTTATTTTTTTAATCATTAATTCTTTCTCAGAATAATTATCAATTAAAGATATTGGAGTAATACCTTTTTTCAAATTCTGTGTTAGTTTACAATAGTCTCTTTTGAATGTGAGTTTTGGCAATATTTTATTTTGAACATCACCTTTAACATAGTCAAGTTTATATTTAATGTCCAAATTTAATATCTTTAAATCCTCAAATAAATACTGCTCTTTTCCTTCAATTAGATAATTTTTTGGGACTGCAATGTAGTCATCTTCCGTCAATTGTTCAGCTCTGATTTGAACAACTTCGTTTCCTCTTAAGACAAAGAATGGATGCTCAGGAGTAACTTTAACATTAAAATCATTTCCATTATCTAAATAAACTTGTAATAGTTCCTTCCCATCTAATTTCCATAAATGTGTAATTTTTTTGGTTTCAATTTTCATTGTTTTTGGATTAAAAGATGGAACAAAAACATTTTCCTTCTCTAAATCAACAATCCACCCATCATCAATCTTTTCTTGTTTAGTTTTATATTTCTCATAAAAGTCTTCTATTCGAGATATATTGCCATCTGAAAGAACAATTCTACTATCCTTATGGACACATTTACCACTACCATACAAACCAACCATCATTATTTTAAAAGGTTTTTTTGTCTTATCAATAACAATCTCATTCTTTTCTCCACCTAAAAATTTAACCAATTCTTCATACACAATTTTAATCAAATACTCTCTTTGAGAAACACCGGCAGGAGTTTTTTCTGCTAATGCTCTTTTTTTAATGGAATTAGTTAACTCAAATACTAGCTTAACATTAACATCTGCTTGTAACAGAGCTTTTTGGATATCTTTGACTAGTTCATTGATTATTCTTTCATCAACAAACATACTTTTAGCTATCTTAGCTAATGTATTCTTCAACGAGCTTCCAAGTTTGTCTAAAACCATAAAAATGATGTATTTAGTGTATTTTTAAAGGTTTTTAATGCAAAATCTTATATCTTTAAGAGACATTATTAGATTTATGAAATCTAAAACTTCACTGTTAAAGAAATTTTTATTATCTTCTAAGAACACTATTTCTATTGATAAAGCAATTAAAAAAGCAAAACAACAATGGTTAAAATAAAATTTTGTTTCTTCTTTAAGTTTTACTATTCATTATATCTTCTTCAAATATAAATTTCCATCTTAAATTAAAAAAATAAATAAAAAATTTATCTTCTTTTTTTATGTGCTCTGTATCTTTTAGCTGCACCAGGAGCCAATTTTAATAATTTAGCCAAAACTAATTTTCTTAAATGAAGTGTAGACATACCTTGTTTGACTTTTATTGTTTTAACAATTGTATTTGCTACTGAACTATTTGCACCTGCTTTCATAATTGAAGCTTTTAATTTAGCTGGCTTATATTTGTCTCCTCTTTTAATCAACTTTACCATCATTTCACCTCCAATGATAATAATATTCATAAGAATAAATCATATTTAAAACTATTGGATAGAAAATAGAAATAAAAAAATCTATTTTAGAAAATAAAAAAAGTTTATTCAACCCACTTTATATCTTTGAATGGATATTTTTGTGCAATTAAAATTATATCAATTAACCACCAGATCCATCCAGCTAATCCTAAAGTTACTACAGTAATTAATAATTTTAATACACCTGTACCAACTTTTCCTAGAATAAATCTATCGACGCCTAATGCACCAAATAAAATCGACATTAACAAAACTAAAAGCCAACTTACTTCTTTTTTTGCCATTTTTATTTCCAAGCCTCTATAATAATTTTTATAGAACTAATTAAAGCCCAAATCCATGCTATTAATACAATTAATGCTGCTGCAGGCATGACATACATTAATGCTAATCCCACTAATGATAAAATTATTTGCATAATCCCCACATTAAACTTTTTTGAGATTAAAGTTCCTAATCCTGGCAATACTATTATATTCAGCAATGAATACAGAATTGCTAAACCTTTATTCGACTTCTTTTTTTTATGATTTTTTTTCATATCAATTTAATAGAGAATATATTTTATAAACTTTTTGAAAAAATAAAAAAAATTAAATTGTTATCTTATCAGCAAGATCACTCAATATTGGGAATCTTTTTTCTTTACCAGACAGAGCAGAGATAAATGAAATCACCCATACTATCAATAAGATAATTCCCCCGACT
>Ga0208957_1000601_pt1 | contig 26569 bp, 39 predicted proteins | sample RifOxyA1_FD_184029 | JGI IMG/M metagenome (GOLD analysis project Ga0208957, IMG submission 184029) | Groundwater microbial communities from Rifle, Colorado - Rifle Oxygen_injection A1 (SPAdes) | ecosystem: Environmental > Aquatic > Deep subsurface > Groundwater | place: Rifle, Colorado, United... | reverse complement strand
CCGCTTCTGTCTGTCCATCCAAGCGTGATACTCAGGATAGTGCTGTCGGCGTTTTCGTAGGCCGTCCTCTACTTCCTCTATATCTAGGTTATGCTCTGTTGCCAATCCCCAGGCGCTCTTGCCATAGTTCAGGCTTAAGTGAATCTTCTTGCCGCGGTCCCGATCTACTCGGAACAAATCGGCATTTACTTGATGCAGGTCTATTCCATCAATGAGTTCTTGTCGTAGAGTCTTATCCCTAGACAACTGTGCACTATAGCAGGGTTCCTGCTGGTTCTGGTCTACAACCAATAACTCGTTGCCCGGGCTTGCCAAGAAGTATGAGCGGTAAACCAATCCCTCATCCTTCTTTGGAATGTTCATCATGTTTGGGTCCGAGCAAGCCATACGGCCAGTCTCAGGTCCTGTAGTCTTCCAGTCCGGGTAAATCAAATTCCCTTCTTCTACATTGGTGGCAACAAACTTAGGACCATACTTGGCATAGGCGTCTCGGCAATGCCGCGCCCGCAAAATTCCATTTAGGAGTGTAGTCTGATGCTCATTAGCCCCCTTTAGCCAGCCCTCTAAGGACTCTTGATCGCAGGATGAATCCTTACGAATCTTCTTAATGCCCGCAGCCTTGAGCGCCGCCTGCACTTGTGGTTGGGATTTCACGTTGAAGCCCAACCCTTCCTGTATCCGATGCCCTTCTTCTAATAGAGCTTCGGCGTTTGCAATCCATCCATCTACATCCATGCGAATGGGCTTCATATTCATTACTGCCCACATCGCCGGTTGATCTATCTCCCAATACCACGGGAACTCATTGGCATACTCATTATAGACTATTTTCCATTGTGCCAGAGCTACCTGTCGAGTTACATCAGCGTCTTGTATAGCGTACTGTGCCATATCTGGCGTAAGCTCTGTAGCATCCACAAATTCGTTCCGAATATCCTTCTCTAGGTACAGTCTAAGATGTCTCCGTGCTAGGGCCTGGAGGCTGAAGCTCTGATACCATCCCCCGAATAGGTCCTGCTCCACCATCATTGTGTCCCATACTGCCGGCTCCCATCCCATCGGCCAAATCCCGTGATGGGTCAATTGGCGTATGTCGTAAATTGCATTCTGAAGTGCAATTACACCATCGTACTCCTTCAAGGCCAAAAGGTACTTCTGGCTCTCTTCCTTGTCGGCAGATAGAAAATTGTTTGTCGGGACCCCCAAACCAGATGTTGTTAGACATGCAAATTTACCTCCTGGTCTATGTAAATTTCCATAGTGTTGAAACCATTCTGTATCTAATCCAACTAAGTTAACTGACATGGGACCAGGACTTTCTATTGACTATTTTTCCCACGTTTGAACGGCATACTCTAAACATTTTTCCTATTATATCGTGTGTAATTCTAATCTTAGCAAGTCTTCGGATTTCTCTAATGTCTTTTTCAGTAAGTTTGGCTTGCCCATTTAGCATTCCAATTGTGCCGCCTGGACGGCGTAACCATTCCTCTACTGACTTTTTGATTTGTTGTTTTCGTCTTGCACTCATTAAAGGATATAGCATAACCATCCATTGATATGCCAATATGCCATGAATTTGTACTGTATAGAATGTTCTTCCTGTTGGGGTATGTCCACTAGTTAAGTTTCCCCGTATTTTTTGTGTTACTTTATTTGCAGAATCTAAATCTACAGTACCATAGCGTAGGCGTAACGAGTTAGCAAGATCAAAACTTCCTTCTCCCTCTAATAGCCCCACTAACCAATATAGAGTTTTCATGTTGTCAACCAGAGTAGTGAGGGTACCATTCTAAAGTCCGGGAACCCCAAGTTCCATTTTCATCATTCCATCGAACTTGTGCGGCTCCGAGACTGCCCCGCTTTAGTCCCAGCCGACTGGCCCCAAACTTTAGGTAGCCCATTCCAGGTACATAAGGAAGCCCCGCCTTGTTCTTGCTGCTCATGTCTATATCAAGTAGTGCCGGGTTGTGAACAATGATAATTAGGGATGCCTCATGTTCTGCGATGCCAGAATACCAAATTGAACTTACATCTGCTTCTCCGCCGACATAGTTTCTAGATACTCCAGCGATCAGAAGGGTGGGTATTTCACTGTTCTTAGACAGGTCGCCCATGCCCATGTAAATACTACTCATTGACTCTACGCCCGGCGGTCTACCATACAGCATCTTGCTGGCATAGTCTACGCCTATTAGCTTCAAGTCATATTCCGATGCCAGCCGCATCGCTTCGCTCTGGACTCGGGCCTCATTCATTGGTTCATCTATGATACGAATGAAGTCCATCTGTTCATTAGTTAGACCTTCTACTTGAAGCAGTCGGGCCTTCGCTAGTTCCTTTCTCATTTCCAGCGAGAAGAACGCCGAATATAGTCCGCGCTTTGCGTTCTCTGCGAGTAATCGGAGTAGAAGGGTTGTCTTACCAAGCTTCGCTGGTCCTGATACAATCGTGAGCCCAGCATAAGGAAGCCCGCCGGCATTCGCGTCAATAGGTTCGTAGCCACAGGGAGCCCAAATCTCGTCTTCCCTAAGAAGAGCAACGTCCGCCATGCTAACAAAGCCGCTCTCCCCTCTATCCAGTTGTGATGCAAGTTGTAGAATCTTGTTGCTATCCTCACCCTCTCCCTCCTTCAACTTCTCCCCTATTCGAACAAGCCGTTTTCCTACGTCCGCCTGAACAGCGCGGGTCTGCAATAGTCGTGCCCAATCTGCGGCTTCATCAATGCTAATGCCCTCTGCTGCTAGTTCTGCAGTCCGCATAGCATCAAAGCCATGGTTGGCCTTTAGCTCAGGAAGCCCCATCCGCCCCACATCTTGCAGGGCGGAGTTGTAGGGCTCAGAGAAATGCTCAGGGTTGAAGACGCCCGGCTCGGCCCCCTTTAGGACCAAACCAAAGCATACCTCGCTTGTTCTGCGCTGGTTCATAAGTTACTTTTTCTTCTTCTTTGCTGGTGGTTTATAGATGCCAAGTGACTTTAGAATGAAGGCTTCAAAATCTGAGTCTCTAGAGAACAGAACGTCATTAATGGCATCTGCCCAATAGACTTCCTTAAAGCCTTCGATTATTCCCTGTTCTATAGCTTTCTCGATTTGTGGGGCTACTCTAGTTGCTATTGCCTCAATATCAATCTTGTTCAAAACCTTCTTTGCAACTGCATCGTTTACTGCCTGTTCTACTGATTTCATGTTGTTCTCTCCTTAACTATATACTAGCACACATGTCAAGGTTTGTCAAGTGCCTCTTGGGCGGCAACCCGACGACGAAATTCATTTCGTATGCTGGGCGGCAAACGCCTAATTTCTCTATCCATCGCCTCCAGCTTGGCTTCTAGGGCGGCGACGGACTCGCTCAACTTAATAAGTAACACAATCTCGGGCATCAGATAGGTGTCATCCGAATATCTGGCTTTCTCTTCTATCTGCAGAATAAGACGAAATAACTTAGTACTGGCTGATTCAGTCATTCTCCCTGCTCCTTTGTAAGAAGTGAAATCTCGCGGACGAAGTTTACCTACGGTAAGTCTACTTCTGCATCCGGGATGATTGTTGATGGACGGAAGATCACCCGGTAGTGGTATAAATCAGTGTCGGCACTTTCGATTTGTTCGGCAAAGTAAGTCACGTTGTCAGATAGGCCTAGGAAGTGCTTCTTGAATGCGTTAGGTCCAGTCTGACATGTTACAGATAACTCACCCACTGCATCGTAATTCCCTAATGAGCATGTACCTTCAATCACCAGAATGTAATCACCATTGATGCCATTATAAAACACAATGCGTCTGGTAATCTGAAAGTTATCGGCAGCAAGCGATAGATTGCGAGACGCCACGTCCGCTGGCTGGGCACACCCTACAAGAAATGCTGTAAACAACGCTACTGCAATCAACATCTTCTTCATTCTATGTTCTCCTCTAGTTTAATCCGTCCGCGAGATTTCACTTCCTGCAAAAGTGTTTCTGGATCATCGTATGCCATCTGTACATGTACAGGACATAACGGCATAAAGGGTAGGTTTTCTATTCCATGTAATGCCGTTGAGCGCCCCGGACAAGCTGCACACTTAGGCATAGTGAAGACTTCCTTCCCGTCAGACACCGATTAACTCCCTTAATAGTTGATCTGATTTACCGGCCATGGCATAGTCGTTAGGGTCTTTAAATCCGTCAGGATAGGCAAGCAGTTTCACGTGCCCTCTCCAATCTAACCCAGCGGCAAGTTCATATGCCTGTGATTCCTCGCCTTTATCTGGAATTATCATTATTTTCTTCGAGTATTTGTTTAACCACTTCGGATCGAAACTCTTGGCTCCACCTGTTGTAGTTAGGACTGGCAAACGTAATTCGGATAGCGTCAGTGCGTCTATCATACCAAACACTATGTATAACGGCCCAGGGTCCCGCAAAGTCAAACTCCAATCTGGGCAATAAACCATTGATCTCTGTCCTGACGGTTGAGAAAAACGTATTCCTGTTAGCTTCTCCGCTTGCGGTCCAGACCGAATAATTATCCCAATTATCTCGTTGTCCTCCGATTTTACGGGCAAAACGAGCCAACCTTCGTGCCAACCAAGTTCGCATGGTTCTATTCTCCCTTCAATGCCGCGCGTCTCAGGATACCATCTAAACGACGCATTGCGGGTTAAGACTGAATGTGCTTTAGTCACAAACTCTACCTGCTCTTCCTCGGTCGTAGGCAGGTATGGGGGACGGCCAATTGGAATGTCCCGTCGGCCTCTCGCTGTAGTGCCGGGACTGGATAACTCCGCATACAGCTTGTAGTTTGGGCCGTGGGTTGCACATTCTCCCAAACACACCCACCAGCCATCCGGGTAAACAAGTAGGCTTGCCTCTCGATCGTCATGCCAGGGGCAATTGGTCAGCAAATACCCGGCACTCATCAAATCGGCGTTCTCGCCGAGTAGTTCTCGAATTTGCTCAAATGTTACTTTGCTCACTAAGGACCCCAATTTTCAGATTGAAACATAAGAGCGTTTTGTAAACGCTCTAAAGCTGCACTGCCCGGTGTTACAATTGATTCATCCATAAGCATACCAATTGCTTCTTCTAAAGCTTCTCTAGCTATGTTTCGTTCTTCAATAGCCGCTTCAGTACAGTTATCACACATGTTAGTCTCCATTGGGGAGCAGCCAAGCTCCCAATTTAGATTTCTACCCCAATAGGGGCGTCTGCTAATTCTCGTTGTAGCCAACCATCCGCGAAGGTACCACGAAATGCCACATTTCGCCCTTGCAGAATGTTCTGTAACTCGCCCAGCACATTTTCGCTTGGCGTCAGAGAGTCAGCATCAAAGTCGTAGCCGGTGACAGTAAGGAAGTTGATTAGCTGATCGTACCAGAACTTGCGGTCCCATACGATGTCAACCAATCCGGTCTGTGGGTTACGTTCGAACATGTAAACCAGAGGCCGCACGGCTTCCATACCGGCCAGTTCCGTTTCCTTGCCGATCTCTGTTGCTTCCACTCGCAGTATCGCATAGAACTCGGAGTGCGGAGGGTTAGTCCAAGATGCTCCAGTTGCCGGGATAGTAACCCGCTCTGCATCCTTATTCTTGATGGTTGGAGCTAATGCCTGTCCGGTTTCTGCGTCAACTCGGGCAGCAAATCTAGAGAAGCGTAGGAGAAAGGTTCCCTCCAGCGGTCTCACTGACTTGATGTTGTCTTCCTCTGCCGTTAGCTCGATGAACACATCGTTGATGGGTTTCAATATCCAGCTTCCAAACTCCCGCGTTACGTCTGCGGGGTCCAGACGGAAGACTTCCTTAAAGCCTTCCTTGTCGAAAATTGTAACCTTTATTTCCTTCCAGTCTTCGGGCGTTACTGCTTCTACTGGAAGAGTTGCTATACTCCCGCGCCCGCGCGGTCCATACACCTTACGTTGTTTTGATCCTGTACCCATAGTTTTCTCCTATTGTTTGGCTGCTCCCGAACGGAGACTAGTCTCTTGACTTTACCTCAATATAATTATATATAGACCAAATCAGAAAAAGCACTGAAACTAATAGTAAAATTGTCATTTAGTTTTCCTCGTCTTCTGGTCCCCAGGGCGTTCTATCACTCAAATCAGGACCGTTATCGTTTGGGGCTGAACTTGTATACCATCGAGTTGCTTCTTCTGCTCTCTCTTTCATCGACAGTTTATTCCATCTAGCTACTTCCTTATTGTGCTCTAGCCTATTGGTCTCCAGTATGTAGTTATGCTTATCTTTAGCGCAGGTTGGACAAGGTAGCCGATATATATCATCGTGTAAAATATGTGTATAATAATTTTTCCTAAAGTCTGGATCGCGCTCTTCCGCTTCCGTCCATTGCCAACGGTAAAAATCCTTACCACAGATAGGACAGACTAGAGGTTCATCGTAGTGAATGTAATGGCCCGCCGAGTCTTTGATAGTAAGTCCTAGGTCCGAACGTATGGCTTTACTATTCTTGCCGGGTCTCTGGAAAAATCTGTATATCTGAATTACCCCATACCAGAATGCCGCCCATATTAATACGTTAGTCCAGAATTCCATTAATTATCTCTCCTTGTACTTGCATTTCTATTTGTTCCATATCTATTGTTGCACTCAAGATTTGACGCTTTTGATTAATCGTATAATCCATTGGCTCATCGAAAGTACCCACAGCCATGAGATAGTACGCAGTGACAGCATTCTTTTGTCCAATACGATCAAGGCGTCCCTCTGCTTGGAATTCCAAAGCAGGAGTCCACTGTCTCTCAACAAAGAGGATTGTATTGCTTTCAATGTCTCCAATTCCAAATAAGTCAATACCCTCTCCGCCTGCTTTGTTAATAACTGCCACTCGCGGACGTAATCCTGTCTGGAAGCCGAATGTAAGGGCGTCTCGTCTCTCGGGCGAAAGTCTCCCATCAATAGAAAAGGAACCATATTCTGCCAACTCCCTCTTTAAGTAATCAACTACATCTAGATGATGAGCATACAGTACGATCTTAACATTGGGTTCCGACTGCTCAAAGAAATCATGCACCCACTCTACCGCCACTTTAGCTTTCTCCCGCCCAATTATGTGCCACGCATCCATGATCTTAGTCATGGCATTGGTTCGGTTAATCCCAATCAAAGCTTCTCTGTATTCCTCCGTCTTGATGTCCGCCGGAAGAAGAACCCTTTGTAGGGATGGTAATTCCTCCAGCACGTCTCTCTTTAGCCGCCGTATCATCACCGATTTCAATCGTGATCGTAATTCGCTGAGGTTCATTGCCCCCTGCAATGGCCCCCCGTGATAGTTGAATCCGCCGCAGTATCTCGTTCCATAACTCCCCAAACTCCACTTGCCCGGCTGAACCATGTCCAGCATATTGAAAAGTTCTATCGGACGATTCAGAAATGGCGTCCCACTTAAAAACAGTACGTATGGTGATTTCAATTGGAGCGCCGCCGCTACCCTCTGCACCTTCTTGCGGTTTCCTTTGAGGTAATGTGATTCGTCCCATATCACTAGCTCCGGGCTGAAGTCCCGCAGTTCCTTGTATCGCTTCGACATTACTGAGTAGCTCATTACGAGGGTTACAGATGCTTGTGGAATAGGAGTGCTGAACCCAGCCACAATATGGGCATGTCTCTTTGTCCATGTATCTATTTCTCTCTTCCACTTATGGATGACATTGGCGGGAGCGACGACCAGCACGCGTTGGATGGCTGACTGTGATTCCAACCACGCAAGAGCCATAACAGTCTTACCCAATCCCATTTCATCACCAATGATACATCGTCCGCCAGAACTTTCGATGAATTGGCATCCGGTTCGTTGAAAGTCATAAAGTCTCTCATCGTACATGTTCTAGAAACTTACCGCACACTTCTTGTACGGTCTTTCCTCTCCGTCTAACAAACTCAAACATATTATCTCCCGCCGCAGGTCGGGGTACTTGTGCCTCAATAACAAATACGGCGGGCGCCTGACTCGGGATGAACTTCAGAGTCAAACGCACGCCGTTAGTATTCGCCCAGTCCAGTAATGCTGCAAAGTTTTCCATCGTCTTCTTCTATTCTTATAATACCACGTTTTAGCCAATTGTCAAGTAGGTAGCGGGGGCCTGAATCGAACAGGCGGCCTCCTGGTTATGAGCCAAGCGAGCTACCACTGCTCTACCCCGCAAGGTACCGGATAGTGGATTCGAACCACCCCAATTCCGCTTATGAAGCGGACCCAATGACCATCTCTGGCAATCCGGTGTGGTGCCTACCGAGGGACTCGAACCCCCAACCCTCTTCTTGTAAGGAAGACGCTCTGACCAATTGAGCTAGGCGGGCATGATTGTAGTGCTCAGGCCCCGAAGGGGATGGGCATAAGGTCCACAGTTATTCCCCGGCTGGGTGGACTCCGCGGGACCCGAAGGTTTCGCTTACGCTCTTCAGCCGCAGTAAAGATTGCCGGGCCAGATGTTGGCAGTATTCCCATCAGCCAACCCACGGGGGCTGGGCACTACTAGGCGGTCTGTACGGGATTCGAACCCGTGATGTGGTCCTTGACAGGGACCCGAGGACGGCCTCTCCTCTAACAAACCGTGGTACCCTACCTGGGAATCGAACCCAGTTCTCGCGCTTATCAGACGCTACACGGGTTATAATGCCGTTGCGTTACCGTCACGCCCGTAGGGTATGGTCCTCTACGCAGGAGTTGAACCTGCCTATGTCGCTTTATCAGAGCGATGTGCTCCCGGAACACCAGTAGAAGATGGCGGAGCCTGCTGGATTCGAACCAGCGAGGGCTGTTATACCCTACCCCCTTAGCAGGGGGGCGCTTTCGGCCTCTCAGCCAAAGCTCCGTTTTGCAACGATGTAACTATGATTCTGTTTACAGCCGACATCTGCCTCGGGTTTCCCCGGCTGCCCTTTATGGGCCGCTGCCCCAACCTATCCATAAGCGCCGCGTTCCCGCTAGGAATTTTAGGGTTGCTCACTATACGTGGTGCAAACGCCGTTAGGCTCCCACGATCCGCGGATGAGTCATAGTTTCCTCTAAAGCTTTCGCTTCAGCGTCGGCTCTCGTTGTTAGGTGCTATCACGGGGGTATGATCCCCGGTCTCCACCTTGAGAGGGTGGTGTCCTAGTCCACTAGACGATGTTAGCATGTTACCAAGTTTTCCAATTAGCTTCCCGTTCTGCTCCAACAAGCCCCCGCTCATGTGCATCTTTCCATGCGCGGCGTCGGGCTTTTGATAATCGGCGCTTAACATACCGACCTACATGTTCGCCGGGCCACCTGTTTGTCCACCGATAAGGCTCTCTACGTATTGTATTGCTCATTTCCCAAGCTCCAACCCTTTCACTTGGTCGGGTCTGTGCCGTATTACCGGCTATTTCAAGGGTCCAGATTTAGGTGATCTCTGCGGGATTCGAACCCGCGGTCTTCTCCTTGAAAGGGAGAGGTCCTAGCCGCTAGACGAAGAGACCATGGTGCCGCCGGGAGGGTATGATCCTCCAACCTCGGGTTTAAAAGACCCTTGCTCTACCTATTGAGCTACGGGGGCATTAATATCGTGTTTCTTGTCATAACCCTTTTCTTTCCATTCTTTGATAGCTTTATCAATTTCTAATTGGCGAGGTCCTTTTGGTAGAAAAGCCTTAGCTTTATCTGCAATATCTTTTAGAGTGTCCCATGGATTAATCATTTTTAACATAGGTGCAATCGGAGGGAGTCGAACCCCCAATCCCGTAAGGGCGGCTGCTTCTAAGGCAGCTACGTATGCCAGTTCCGCCACGATTGCATGTAGTTGGAAGTGCGGGGCACTAGTCCCGCACATTGGCCTAAAGTGATTAAACCGTCCCAACTAGGTGCTCCCCCTGAGATTCGAACTCAGACTGGTCCGGGTTTAAGCCGGACTCCTCTGCCGATTGGGATAGAGGAGCATGGTCTCACAGGAAGGACTTGAACCTTCACGCCTTGCGACACGGGAGTTTGAGGCCCGCGCGTCTGCCATTCCGCCACTATGAGATGATGTTAAATTGCGTTCTTAAATCCCTTACGCCCACATTTCATACAGTACCAACGTTCCTTCCACTTACCCTTTACTTTCATATAAATTGGCACTAAATGATCTGGGTGTTTATGTACTTTCATCTTGTTTTCCTTTCAGGTGCCGCCGTATGAGGTGCGCCACGTAGGGATCGAACCTACGACCTGATGGTTAAGAGCCAACTGCTCTGCCTACTGAGCTAGTGGCGCATGGAGATCGCTGAGAGAATTGAACTCTCGTATGCAGTTTTGCAGACTGCCGCCTAGCCACTCGGCCAAGCGATCATCAGGTGCAGCCCCCCGGTAACGATCCGGGTACACTCCGCGCTTCAAGCGGATGCTCTACCATTTGAGCTAGAGCTGCATGGGGTGCCAGAGGAGAATCGAACTCCCGTAATCTGGTTCACAGCCAGACGCCTGAGCCACTCGGCTACTGGCAACATGTACAAGTCCCACGTCCTGCATTTAGACGATGACCCGATGGGCCAGAGTGTCGCTCACCCATTTTGGGACCCGTTGATAGGCTTTGCACACAACCCCTGCCTTCTATACGATCTATAATCCTCGGGCGGGCGGTACCTATCTTGAGTCAGGCGGAGAGTGAGGGAGTCGAACTCTCAATACGGGTTTCACCGTACTACACTTTTCAAGAGTGCTACACACGCCGATGTTAGACTCTCCGAGTACCCCGCCGTCCTATAGGTTGGCGGAGCCTTGCTATAAGCCGCCCAAGATGATAGCAACAAAATGGGCGGTCAGGTCGGGAATGCAGGGATCGAACCTGCTACCACACCCTTCCAAGGGGCGCATGCAACCGTTACACCTATCCCCGATAATTGCTGTGCCGTTTTTAAAGTGGTGACACAGGTTGAGGCCACTAGGTACTCTCGGTAGGGTATGATCCTACAGTCTCCGAGTTAGAAGCTCGGCGCGGTATCCATTTTTGCTACGAGAGCATGGTTAACTGAGCATGGAGAGAGGTCACTCCGACATAGTAGCAACCGTCTCCGCTACTACCCTCTGGCTTATGGTTTTCCCTGTCATATGCTCAGTCAGGTACAGGACCCCCGATTCGAACGAGGAATCTACGCTTTCAGAGAGCGGCGGCTTACCGTTCGCCTAGTCCTGTATGAGCCTGCTCGGCCCTTTTCGCAGCAATGGGCCAGTAGATTAGGCTGAAAAAGCAGACGATGAAAGCGCGCCGGGTAATCTCACACTTTGGTACCCTGGTTTAGAGTGGGCGCGCTAGGTGGGTCCTGGTAGAGTCGAACTACCCTCGCCCGAAGGCAACTGTTTTACAGACAGCGTAGCGTCCACCGCCGTAAGACCCATGGTTCAATCGGCTGGATTCGGACCAACATCCTCGGGTTCAAAGCCCGGTGGCCTGCCAATTAGCCTACGATTGAATGTGCAGCCCGGCGTCCCGCTTATCAGCAATTACGGGTCTCGATACTGGCTTGCTGGCTGACGAGCATCCTTCTCAGTTCCGCCGGGTTGCTTTACTACTATCTTTATATTACCACATCTTTCGGTCTTGTCAAGTACCAGTTTCTAGGAGCGGGTGGGGAGATTCGAACTCCCGACATTCAGTTTGGAAAACTGACGTTCTACCACTGAACTACACCAGCACGTTTCTATTTCAGATAAGAACTATGTCTAATTAGATATTCATGCATAGCTTTGGCAAATCCTGGGGGAGCATATTCTGATTGCATGGCTTTTAACTCCTCATCTGAGAAGTTGTAGGTTACATGATCTGCCCCCGGATCATTGGCTTCCGTAGTAAGGATGCCGGTTAGTAATGGATCAGTAGCGACACGTATCACTATATTCATTTGTAACTCCTTTATAATAGACAGGAGCGGAGAGCGGGATTCGGACCCGCGACATTCTCGTTGGCAACGAGACATTCTACCACTGAATTACCCCCGCATGGAGCCAGTGTTGGGGCACGATCCCAACTTTCGAACTTACCAAGTTCGCGTGTCGCCGCCTACACTTCACCGGCATGGAGCTTCGGGCGGGCTACGATCCCGCGGCCCCCGCTTTACGAAAGCGGTGCTCTGCCAACTGAGCTACCAAAGCATGGAGCCGCCGACTGGATTCGAACCAGCTTATTCCATCTTACAAGGATGGTCCACGTCCTAACGTGGTCCGGTGGCATCAGGTCTTACCGGGTGGATTTGCACCACCGCTACCGCCTTCGCAGGGCGGGGTCTTGTCTACTCGACTACGGCAAGATGGAGTGCTCGGTCAGGTATGATCTGACAATTTCCGCGTTCGAAGCGCGGCGTCGTATCCGTTTGGACTACGAGCACATTGGGGCCGTAACGTGGCCCGGGCGGAGGACTTTCCTTTCCCCGTTAGGGTACTCGATGCGCGCCTCAATCCGCAGGTGGACCTCGCGAGATTCGGACTCGCAACCTCCCCGGTGCAAGCGGGGCGCTCTCCCAATTGGAGCTACAGGCCCATTTGCCCCACCGTGTCATTCCGGTGTCTAACACGGGGGGGACTTGCGATTAGCCACCCACAATGAATCGCAACAAGATTGGGTGGTTAGGCACTCAGCCGTGGATTCGAACCACGAACTCCCAAGTTAACAGCTTGGTACTCTGCCAATTGAGTTAGCCGAGTGTATAAGGCCGGGGTTTACCGCCCTTAACCGGCCAAGGGCGAGGCGAAGGTGGAGGGAATTGAACCCCCTCGGCAAGGTTTTGGAGACCCGCCCGGTCCATACCTGTCACCAACGTTTAGGAAGACAAGGGCCGGAATCCCACCGGCCCACATCACGCACGAGCTAATAGTCGTTGGAGCGTCACAGTAGTGCCTTGTCATGGTTGTCGGAGGAGGAGCTGCCTCGGTAATCTGCTTTGGCGTAACCCCCGGCATCACCCACATCGAAGTTGACAGTTCAGCCGCCCGGAGTACTGCCACCCGCCGGTGGCCCGGTTTACTCAGGGAACCCTGCCCCGCTAAGGGCTAGGCTCAACCATATAGGCCCGTGGAGCGACCCACGGCTTCGGCAAGGGTTTAGCAGGTAGCTGTCTACCTACACTATTATAGTACCATACTTTGTATTGGTTGTCAAGAGGCAACTACTCTCCTCCAAGTAGGGGTGGAGATGAGTGGCCCGCGGCCACGAAAGAAACGTTTATGCTTCTTGAAGCGTCAAGAGGCAGTTTTCTTAGGTATTCTAACAAGTCTTTTTCACCATTAAATACCTTATCTGCCATGAGATACATCACGTCAAACCGCTCTGGCTCTTCTGGATAGACTATGTAGCATTTACAGCCGCGCCCAATGAGATAACCTAGTTCTAGGTGTCCACTTTTTCCGGCGGGTAATAGGAGGATGCCTATGTCTGACTGGTCTAGGTGGCGCATGTCAAATCTGAATACATGGTCGGCGGCGTACCCTTCTAGAGCTTCTCTAAAGTTATGCCCCCGGGCTTTTTCATAGTCTCTCCAGGCGTCGTCGGCTAGTTCTCCGGCGGCATACCAGTCATCAAACACATCAAATTCTAGTTGTCTTAGGTTCTTGGCTAACTCTGGTACTTTTGGGTTTCTTAGGCTACCTATTAGATAGATTTTCATCCGGCCCGCCTAGAGCATCTAGCCAGTCTGCTTCTGAACCTTCCCCAAAGTTCATAAACCACTGGACCGCCGGGGTAGCCATCCAAGTGCCATGCCAGCGGTCGTATAGTTCTGCTGTCATGGGGTAAACGGTGGCTTCACATTGATCGGCAAATCCCCACATCTCACCTATTTCTAGTTTATCGGTCATATGGTGAATCCTTTCTTCGTAGTGTAGAATTATATATGGTCTGTTTTAGATTTTCAATTTCTGCTTCTAGGGTTTCAATACGAGTGTACAGAACATTTATTTTCTTTACTACTTCATCTTTAGGTCTATCATAAATCATGTCTATCAATTCTTGCTGTTCACTTATATTCATTTCTTGGGCACTCCTTTTAGCCCTGCTAGTAGTTTTACACTTTTGCCGTCTACACCCATATTAGGAAGGCTTCCTTTCGAGACCCGCGGCGGGTTTTCATCCGGCCAGTCAGCATACTCTTCTTCTGCATACATGTAGCTAGACAGGTCGCCTTGGGTGAACTTTAGATATATGTCGCCTCCATCTACAGCAATAGCATAGCGTTCGTCATTGCATCCACACCATTCCATGTTATGATGACTCATACTTTGAATGGTATATCCACAGGTTAGACAAGTAATCTTAGGTCCAGCTCCCATGTTATTATCCCCACGGAAAGAATATGGCTAAAGCTAACATTATAGCCAATGATACTGCTGCAGACAAAGCAACGAGTTTGAAGAACGTCCATAGGTCTAGGTAATTTCTGTTCATTACTTTCTTCCTTTCTTCCAGCCAAGTGGTCGAGCCGGCGTGGGTTCTATTACAGGTAAGGTACTGTTTGCGCAGTCATGGGGATAGTCATATAGAGAGAATACCCCGTGCTTTGGGCAGTATCTCATTCGATACTTACGCCCGGAGCTACACTTGAATAGATTAGCCATTTGTCCACCTTTTCTCCCATAGTTTCCAGCTTTCGGCTAATATCTTAGCATCTTCTTCGCCTCGTATGCGGGCTTCTTCAGGGATAATAGGTTCCTTATCTAGCTTAGCCCACACATCTCCAATATACAGAGGGTAGTATCCGACCGCATCTACTCCTATGTCCATTGAGCGAGGTAGGCGCTGGTTCTCGATCTCTCCATGTGTATGTCCATATAGATGCATGGCTCCCTTGAAGTTTCCTTCCCAGCATCGAAGTGGGTAATGACATAGCCATATTTTAGTGTGGTTGAAGTTCATTTTTGTAAGGTCAGGTAAAAAGTTCAGTTTGCTTCCCAGTTCATTGTCATAATGATCTAGCCATCGGTCATGGTTGCCGGGTATTAGATATATGGTTCCATTTAGTCCCTTAAGTATACCAATGGTTTCTCCCGCCTTGCCAAATGATATGTCTCCAAGGTGGTATATAGCATCGTCTGGTCGCACTACTGCATTCCAGCACATAATCATATGGCTATTCATCTTGTCTAGAGTATCAAATGGACGGTTGGCTAATAGGTTGGCTTTTGTGTGAAAGAAATGTTGATCTGCGGTAAAGAAAATTCTACTCATCCATTCCTTCTTTCTCGGTATCCCAAAGCTCTCTCGTTCCCTTCCAGTCTTCAATAGCTTGTAGACGAATAGTTCTTGCTTCTACTAATCGTCCCTCCCAGCCGCCGGTATTTGCCTGTACCTTTTCATGGCATTCATGGCAGACAGGAACGCTATTCAGGGGGTCATCCCGCCAATTACGGTAGGTAGACCTTGGTTTGATCTCATGGAGGGTGACGGCGGGGGCATAGTTCAGAATACAGGGAGGCCCTTCCGCACCCTTTGGTGTCCAGAAATCCCATACCATTTCGTAAAATGTGCTCATTTTGCCCTTTGTTTGCGAACAGTAAACTAAGTACCAAGGGTTTCACCGGCTCAACTTACTGATATTGTAGCATGTTTTTCAGGAAATGTCAAGCCCTAGTAGCCAATTGGGTGCAATTATAGGTTCCGCGATGCGAATATCTGAGTACCAAACAGTCGGGTCGTCTGGCTTCATGTATAGGGAGCGTGCGTGTACTATGAGATTATCCATGTTTTCGCCTATGAAAAAGACATACAGCCGGCCATACCATCCTTGTTCTGATAGGGCTTGGAGTAGCTCCTTGAGTGGGCCAAAGAATGCGTCGGCTTCTTCATCGCTGGGCGTTACTTTTGTGTCATATAGTGATAGTCCTAGGCAGATTTGGCCGGCGGACCCTGTTACTAGCTCTGTGGCTGGGCATATATCAAAGAACGTTAGTTTACCCGTTACCATAAGGGGGTTATCTTGGATTTTGGTTCGAGTTGCATCAATTAGAGTCTGTGCGCCTTCTGGTAATGCTGGTAGGGGTGTTGGGCTTGGCCGTGGCGTTGGGCTTGGCCGTGGCGTTGGGGGTAAGGTTGGCTGGGGTGTTGAATCGGTAGGAATTGGTGTTGGTTCCCCTATGATTATGTGGATTGGTGGGATTATGCCCATTTCAGTTAGTTTATGGAAAGCCACAACTAGACTGAACCCTATGGCAGTGATTACGAATAGGCCTTTGAAGGTGTCTATCCAGCTAAATAGTCTGTTGTCTCGTCTTATTGGGTCGTTCATGGTTCACTTTTCCTTATTTCCAAATTATACCATTGACGTGGAGGCTATGTCTATAGTATTATGAGGGTAGGGAGCACCCCGCTCCCATCTCTCTCCTTTGAGTCGCCGCACGTGCATCCCCTGCCTTGCGGCGCTCGTATTTTAAGCCTTGGGTCGTGTCAAGTCACATATATATTACTGGTGAGTGGTGGCCGCGCGCATATAAGTTTCAGATATTGATGATAACTATTCTGTTGGGTTTTCTTAGGTAAAAGATTTAAATAGGTTGTAGTGTTTAGATTATTCTTTTTTCATTACATCTTAAACAGCGATAATGTTCGGGTCTATAGAGGATTTTTCCTGATTTTGTACTAAATTGGGCGGTTTTAAATAGCCACCAGTCGTGTCCTACTATTAAGCAGATTAGGTTTTTCATTGGTTTTCCATTAGAAATTTGCGGATTAGGATTGTAAGTTCTAGGGTTGTATATCCATGTTTTACGATCATTAGTGGTATTTTATTAAGCTCCGCCCAAGCTTTTTTTTGTTGTGTTCTTTCTAGTTCTGGTTTAGTTGGGCGGCTGTCCCAGTATCCTGGTTCGAAATCGAATAGGATTAGATTGTCATTATGTTGGCCGGCTAGATCGAACCAATGCCAGCGATTTGCTATTTCATCCCATAATCCTTCGGCTGGCCATTCTCTTTGGATATCTTTAAGGCCTGCTTGAAATGCTGCTACTGTTAGTTGTAGGAGTTCTCGTCGGGGAAATTCTCTCATTCTATTGTGGTGTATATGGCTAGGGGTTGTTTTGGTCATGATTTGTATACATGTTTTATGTAAAGTATGTTTTTATTGTGAGAATTGTGGTTTATGAAAGAGCCAGTTAGTTTTTGCCATTTTTGTTTTATTAAACTATCTTTAATGTTTGTTTGCCATTGTGCAGCTAAATAGATTATAGCTGATTTTCTTTTTATTTTGGTTATTTCATATATTATTTTGAAGGCCAGTTCTTTATCTTTTTCTGTACTGGCAAAAAAATATAGTTCAGATGCAATGAATGTGCCACAAGTATTAGGAAAACTTTGGAGCATTATTTGGAAAATTTTTTGTTGATTTTTGAAAATGGTGTATTTATTTCTATATGATTGAATAGTTGTGTTTTTTAGGTTTAATTTATTTTTTATAGCTAAAATTTGTTGATCTGTTAATGACATTTAATACCCCCGCCTACGCCGTTTTTCATGTCTTCAATTAGTATTTCTATTGTTTCTTGGTCTGTGCTCATATTGGCAACCTGAATAGATATTTGATTAGGTTGGGAGCTTCTGCAAATTCACGTATGTCTTCAGGATGACATTGTACAGCTCTTACTTTGTCTTGTAGATAGTCTATTTTTGTATCTGATTCTATTCCTTCTATTACTTCGGTAAGTGGATCAAATAGAGTTGCTTTTAATTCAGTTCCTATTTCTCGGATGGCTTGGTGATGATAACTATTGACTTCGAATCTGAGTTCTTTTATATATTTGGTGATTTCTGAGTTTGGGAATGGGGTGACATCATGTCTTATTTCGTGTCCTTTTTTGATTGCGTTTAGGTCTTGATGAAGAGTTCCATTGAAGATTGTATTGAGGAATTGATGGCCGCGACATATTCCCACATATTTGGTTCTTTCATTTCTCATGTATTGTAGTGCTATGGTTCTTTCTATGAGGTCTCTTTGGAGATTGTAGTGAGTATACCATTCTGGACGTTCTCCGTATAGGTATGGAGTTACGTCTGCGCCGCCATCGAATATGATGAGGTCTATGTTTCTATTGATTTTGCTGTGATGTGAGATTCTGGTTATTTGTAGATCATTAATGAATGGTTTGAGTAATTTTTGCCATCGGGTTCGGGGTATCATTCCTGTATCGGTTATTCCTATTAACATTTAATATACTCCTGGGTAAAGTATGTTTAGTATTGCTTTGTAGGCGTAGTCGTATCCTATTGATTCTCTTATTTGGTGATTTTTTCTATAGTGTTGCATTGCGTTTATTGTTGTCTTTTTGTTTAATTTCTTGTTAGGTTTACCAAAGATTGAGATGATGTTTTTGAAATATTCATCGGTGACTTCTGGGTGTCTGCTTAATCCACTATAGATGGCGTGAGAACTCCAACCTTCTTTATTAAAGGTGTATAAATCTTTTACGATTGTGACTATATTTGTTCGTTTACTAGTGGTAGGTAATTTTTCTAGTTTACGTATGTATTCAAAATCTATACTTCTTAGTAATACTCCGATTATGATGAATCCTATTTCTTCTAAGTTTTTGTCTATATCTTCGTTTATTGAATGGATTTCTACAAGGATGTAGTCTGAATTTAGATTTGTGTAGTTAATTGTGAATGTGTTTTTGAATATTTTTTGTAGGCTTTTTAGGGTTGTAAAGTATGCTATTTTTGTTTTTGCAATTTTCTTTAATAGGTATACCATGTTATGCTTGTCTTGCAATACACTTTTGAGTCCCGCAAAACATGCGAGTTGACCTAATGTGTCTATTGAGTGGCCGTAAATTACAGAATAAGATATTCGATATTTGTCCACTTCAATCATTTCTTTTAGATGTGTATTATTTAGGAGTTGCTTTTTATATTCTTTTTTGTCCATGTTAGACACCTTTGTAGTAGAGTTGTTGCTATAGTTTTATTTAGTGTTCGGATTGTTTTGTGCATTAATGGTATATCTTTTTCAAAGTGGGTGATGAATTTATCTCCCATGTCTTTTTCAATTACTGTAGCTGCAATGTCTAGTAAATGAAGAAGATTGTTTGTCATGTTTGGATAATTTGTCCAAGAATTGGAAAGTGCTCTGTATTCTATTCCATATGTTTTTGGTTTTTCTTTGTAGAATTGCAATCTTATTCTACCTGGTTTTCCATAGTAGTTTAGTCTGAACTTTTCTAGCTTTCTAGTTTGGGTAGGTTTGGCGAATGATACGTTTCCTAATCCAGCTAGGAAGTCAAATACTATAGATGCTTTAGCCCAGTTATCTAGATAGATTTCGGGATTTTTTGTTGGTGCTTGGATGTGGATATGGCCGCCACCATAACGATATTTATGTGTTTCTACGTTTAATGTGTGTTTATTTTCTGGATCATCTAGACCTAGTTCTATGTATTTATAAGGAAATTCATCGGGATCGCAACCGAAGATTACGCAACTTCGAAAGTCTTCATTTCTTTTCTTCCAGTATTTGTTTAGGTTGAAAAAGCCTACTGGAAAAGCTGTGGTTGCTTCTAAATTGAATTGTGAAAGGAAACTATTGAGTTCAATTTTTGCAAGAGCAATTCTTGATAAGAATGTTGCTGAATCGTTTGTTGGATTCATTTGAAGTTCTATTGCTGCACCATCTTCTGACCATTGAAATTCTTCTGTTTTGATTAGTACATTTTTACCTTTTATGGTTTCGTAGGTTGCTCCGAAGTCATGTACTAGTGCGATTGGAGGAATTATGTTTGGAATTAATCCTAGTTTTTCATCTTTTATGAATTTGTCGAAGATGAATGCTTCTGGGTCTGTTCCAAAGATATGGTTTAGGTTATTCACTTCGTTTCCAGTTTAGATCGTTTAAAGTTACTTTTACGATTACTGTTTCTTCTTTCATTTTGTGTTTTTTCTTTATGTCATCTGGAGTTGTGTTAGATTTTTCTTGTACGAGATTATTCCAAGGTCGATCAGGAAATAGGAATATTTCGGCGTCAGATGCCTTTATTACTTTGTCATTTGTATTTGACCAGATGTATATTTCGTCTATTGATTTTACTTTTCTGCATGAATCACATCTATAACTTATAATTTCTATAAGTGGATTTATGGCTGTTGTTCCATAGGCTTGTAGTTTTAGTTCGGCGGGGTTATTTTCAGATAGTATAAGTCTTACTTGTGAGTTTAGATTTTTAAGATTGATTTTTATGGATAGTGTGTGGTGACATTTATCGCAGATTAAGTTTATCATTATTTATGCTCCTTCAAGAAGAAGGACTTGTCCTTTGATTTTATCAGACAATTTTTGTTCGTAGTCATAGCATAGATTGACTTTTTCAAATGTTGGTTGTTCTTCTTCTAGAAATTCGGAGACTATATTTTTTTCATTGGTGCTTAATGTTACATCATCTTCTAGTACTAACCATAGTTCTTCTTCATCTATGTAGGCGTACTTGAAATCTTTTGGTGTTAGGTTGATGATATTGTCTTTCATTTTTAATGTTATTTCACAATCGGGTACTACTAGTTCTGTAGCTACTAATGCTTCTATTGATTCATCTGCGGATAAGTCCTTGCTTAGTAGTTTTGATAATGGCTTTATGTATGTTGTTAGATGAGCGAATTTGTCTGTTGAGATAGTTTTGTGTATGGTTAGTGTCTTGTCTGGTGTTGTTGTAGTTTCTTTTTGGGGTATGGTGGGATTGGAGTTAACTGCTGCAAATAATTTTATTAGTTTCTTGGTAGAGATGTCTTTTATGTATTTTTCATTAAAGGTTGTGGGTACATGTAGTAGTAGGTTTTTGTCTTTTAGTGATTTGTACATATATTCGACATTTGAAATTATAGATAGATTAATATTTAAGTTGCTTTCCAGAATGTTCATCATTAGTACTAGACCGTTTATGGTTATTTCTTCATGAGTTTTGGTTTGGGTTACTGGGATATCTTTGTCTGCATATTTGTCTAGTATTAACAGGATTGTAGCGGGAGTTAAATAGGGTTTGTAGATTTGTATAAGTTCATTTCCGATAGTGATTAGAAATCCCCTGTGATCAGATTGTTTTGTTATGGCTTGTGTTAATGTAGCTAATGTAAGTGGTTTCAGGCTGTCAGTTAGTGTTGAAGTAGCCATCCATTTTGAGTTGAAGCCATTTTTTATTTTGTATGCTATTGGTTCTATGGAGGTATTGAAAAGTATTTTCTCCATTGTTGCTATGTTTCTTATTGTGAAGTCTTTGATTTTGTTTAGTTCTAATTTGCTTAGTGGAATTTTTGATTGGATCACAATTTCGTTTTTGTCGAATGAACTTGCTATGGGATATTCTAGGCTATGAGTTGAGTCGATTTTACAATCGCCCCATTTTTCTAATGAATGGATTACGCCATTGAATTCATTTTCTGGCGGATTTACTAATGTTTGTAGGGATATGGTAGGTTGCATTTTATATTACCTGATTTAAGTGTTGAGCGTATAGTTCTAGAGTATTTGCGTTAAGGCCTGGTGCTGTGTTGATTTCCCAGATGATGTATTTTTTGTGTTCGTTTGACCATGCCATATCGAATGCGCCGAATCCTAGATTTATTTGTTCTGCTATGTCATGTACTAGTGTTTTTGCTTGTTTGAATCTTTCTTCGTCATTTTCTGGTTTGATGCTGTAGTGCCAGCCAAGTCTGGCTGTTCTTATGGGTATTTCTGGTTTTTCATTTTGTGGGTGTTGCTTTAGGAATATTCTAATTATATTTTTATTTATATAATGTATTCTAATTTCATATTCAGTTGGAAAGAATTCTGTCCAGTATTCGTGATTGAATTCGTTATCGTATAAGTAGTCTGGATTGTAGGCAATTAGTATGTCGTTTCCTGCTCTGTGATATTTATTTCTTAGTAGTACTGGATAGTCCTTAGGATAAGTTAGATTATGTTCTATATTGATGTCGTTGTATATAGGACTAAGTATATTGTTGTTTTGGCAAAAATTTGAAAACGCCAAGCTGTTTGAGCAAAGTTGTATTACGGAGGTGGAGTTGAAGTTTGTATCTTGTTTGTGTGGTACATGGGAGTTTCCGTATCTTATTTTGATTGGTAATCTTTTTGATAATCTCGCAATTGTTATGTCGTTCTTTATTGGTCTTAGGTTTAAATGCTTGGCTAGGGCTTTTGCTGAAATGAATGATTGTTCGTTGAAGACCAATAGCCCTTTGTAGTTATTCATTTTATAGTGGGTATGATTTTTGTAGTTTCTTTAATGTGTTGTTGCTATTTAGAGTGTAAGGGAACTCTATGTTTTTTGCTTGGTAGAGTTTTCTTTTGTCTGTTTTTTTGGTTAGAGCAATCCAAGTTTCAGTTTTGTTTTTATTGTAGTATTGTTTGTCTAGATATTCTAGGAATTGTTGAAGTTGATGGATTTCTGTTTCATCTAGTATGAAAATGTTTTTGCCGAGGCAAACTTCTGAGATTACTTGTAGTTCGGTATATGAGATGTTAAGTTTGGCTAGCAAAGAGATTATTGGTTTATTGTCTTTTTGGTAATAATAAGTTGGTTGTTGTCGGTGGAATATGGTTACTGCGGTTTGTTTGTTTTCTGCTTTCTTTGTGGGGATTTCTTCAATGATTTCTGGGTATGCGTATGATCCTATTTTGTAGTTTAATATTTTTAAATCTGGGATTTTTTCTATTTCATATGTGATTTTGGTTTCATCTGCTAGGTCTAAGAAGCTTTCGATGATGCGTGCGATATAGTTTAGTTCGAATTCACCAGTGTTTATAATGATTCCTATAGGTTCTTTTTGATGATAGAAGGTGCAGCTATTTAGAGTTTTCTTGTCATCTTTTACTATGAATACTTGATTTTTTACTCGTTTATCTATTAGCATTAGAGCATAAGTTCCATACCAATGATCTAAGGTTTTAAGTATGTGTTCTTTGGTTAGTGGCGGGTTTTGTTCAACGAAATGTTCTAGTGTATTTAAGAAGTTTCTGCTATCTGTGTTGTTTACATTTATTAGGTGTTGTAGTTCTTTATTTTCTTTATCGAATTTATTGATTTCTAGTGTTCCATTATGTATCTGGATTAAGTTTCCATTGATTACTGGATGAGAATGTATAGGATCGTTTTTGGGCTGTCCTGGGCTACAGGCTCTTACATGATATAATCCGTTTATGTTTTTGTTGGGTTTTAGGAGTTGTGTTTTATTATCTGTCCACCAGTTTTGTGCACTTTCTTTTGTTTTAATAATGTTATCTAAATTAGAGAAGCAGACATATCCAAAACCATCGTTGTTGGCGAAGGTGGATATTCCAACTGTGTTGATTTCAGTTAATGGCCTGATTATCAGTTTAGCCAGGCGTTGATCTTTGAATTCAATGAGAGTTAGTTGGCACATTATTGTTCGTCGTCTATGTCTGGATTTTCGTTTAGAAATTTTTCTACGTCATTTTCATGATCTGGGTCGTTGTTTCTTTCTGCATTTCTTACATCAATTATTTTTGGTTCTACAATTTTTGTTTTCTTTGGTAGTGGAGTTGGTGCATATATTTCTGGGTCAAGTCTAGTTGGTTCTTCTAAATGGGAATACATCCATTTGTTGTCAAAAATGGGTGTTGGAGATGTTTCCCATATTTCTATCAGTGTATTTAGAGTTGCTTCGTCTAGGTTTAGTGTTTCTATTCGATATATGAATTCTCTTGTTGATATTGTTTTGTTGTCGGCTAATGGTAATGGATCAATAAGTTGGATGTCTGATGTGCTAAAGGCTCTTTTTACTATTGCTTTACAGAAGTTTGTCCAAGCTATGATATATCTGGGGTTTAGTGTTTTGTTGGCAGTTCTGAATTCTAAGGAGCCTTGAGTTAAGATTGGATAAAAATTTACACTCATGTATCTGGGTGTAATGTATTTGGCTCCGTTTTCTGCTAAGTGATAGGCATTTCCGTATCTTGTAAAGAATTGCTGTATTGAGGTTGATTCAAGTAGGTCTTTTGGATTTAGAATTGGGTAATTTATGGTTCGTATATTTATTACTGGAGGACCATTTCCTAGATATGGTCTGCAGTAGGCATATTGATTTTGCTCGCCGCGTTGGCGTCTGCCCATCCCACCTAATCTGAATAGAATTGCTTCATATTCTAGTGTTAGTTTTAGGAGGTTTAAGATTACATATAGTGGGGCTTCTCGAGATAGATTTATATGAACGTGGAAGCTTGCTCTAGGTGTGTCTTCTATTTCTCCATATTCTTTAAGTATGGAGCATAGTTTGTGAATTTCAAGAATCCAATCTGGTGAAATTGTATCTATGATTGGAGAAGCTAGTTCTCCACCAATGACTATTTTATTTGTTAAGTTTTCAAGTAGTTGTCTTGCTTTTTTGGTATCTAGTGTTATTTCATGGTTTCCTATTGCGAAGATTGGTGTTTCACATGAAGCGTCATGTCCTAGTTTATAATTTCTTAGGTTAGTTCGTATTCTAGATATGAATCTAGGATCGGTTCTGTTTATGTTCATGAATTCCATTTCAATGCCGACGCTATCGATTATTTGTTTAGCCATGGGTGCATTTCATGCAGATGAGTATTGGGAGGCCATGTGGGCAATTTGGGTGTGTTAGTTCATTAGGGCAAATTGTGCATAGATCGAGGGGTATACCATGTTCGCAGTCGTCTAGTTTGGCTATGTCTTCTATTATGGCTTTTAGTCGGTTATTGTTGTTTGGTGTATCACATTCATAGAGTACGTCATTATCGTCTAGATTGTATTCGAATCCAAATAATTGCATTATTTTTTTATTGTTGCGACGAGTTTCTATAAAGTTCATTTTAGAAAGGGAAGTGGTTTTGTTTTTTTGTTAGTTAAAAATTTGCATGAGCCCATATTAAATTACAAATATGTGAGTCAAATCTATTTGTAGGGATTTTATAGGGATATTCCATTCCAGCAATTGCACTTAAACAAAACCATGCTTCAGATTCTATAAATGCTTCTCTATTATGACCTTCTGGATGTGTTAATATTAATGTAGAATCTGTAGGACCTTCTTTACCTAGAGAGATTGTCCAATTAGGCATTTTTTTCTTTTTTGGTTATTTTAGGTGTCTTTTTATGTTTTTTAGGTAGACCAGGATGGAATTGAACCATCTGTAAGACGGTTATAAGCCGCCTGCCGCGCCCGTTTGGCTTCTGGTCTGTGGTTGTTCTTTAAATAGTTTATCTGCGGCTGCTTGTTTATCTGCTTCAGATGCAAGCATTTCGCACATGGAACAAATGCCGGCGTGAATTACTCGGATATTGTCGATTTTTGCTCCATTTTCTATTTTGTCTGTGACTAGGAGTATTACGTTGGTTGCCTTGTTTTTCATGCAATGAAAGCAGCCTAATGTGCCTGCGGCGATTCTTTCTTGTGCAAGTTCAATGCCTTTTAGTATTTCATTTAAGGCATCTTCTTCGGATACGAGTGTCATGTTATTCAGCGTTTAGGTCTATTGCGTGAGCGTAATCTCGAGTTGTATGAAATATTAGTGGGTTGCCATTTAATACTTCTGATGTGTGGCTGTCAGGTTGTTCAGATTCTTCGGCTCCACATTTTGGGCATTTAAGTCTTAGGTTTTTTGAGTGAATGTAAGCATTTTCGCATTCACAGTCCCAAAATAGGTCGTTGGTAAATGGTTGTGTCATTAGATTCCTTGCCAGTGGGCCGTTTTTCTGAATAGCGCCCAGAGTAGTTTTATTCTGCTTGGATAGAGATCAGTTACTAGCCAGTAGCCCATAGAATGTTGAGCTGCGAACCATCGGCCATCATAGATTTGTATGATTCCTGTTCTTAGTGGTTTGAGGTCTTCGAGGAATCCGGCTTGGATTAGTAGTGTTTGTTCTGCTACTGAAGGTGATTTTGGGAATTGTTTGTGTTTGTAGAATGAGTAATTCATTTTGATAGGGCGTAGTAAATTAGCCCGGCGCTCCATATTAGGGTTAGTAACCACGGGTTTGTGGTGACGATGAAATAGAAGATGATAGCGGGGATTGTTGCCCAGATTATGTTAGCTATCAGTGTTATCATTGTCTTTGGCATATAGTTCTGGCCACCATTGAGATAATGGAGTGTAGGCTCTTCCACCTACTGGGTGGTATGTTCTTGGTGCTAGTTCTGGTGTTGGTTGTATTAATCTTGGTGGCATGCAGATGGTACATACTCGTTCACTCTCGCCGGGTCCTGGCCGAAATTCTGATTTACATAGGGTACATTGAGTTATACCTTCTGTAATTAATCGTTGAGTCCAGTAGCTTTTAAGTTCATCTGGATTCAATAGGTCTATGATTGGTGTGTTTTCTCTCTTGGTTAGTGCTATACCAATTAGACCAAGTATGATGGCGCTGAACGCGCCGATGTAGAAAACTATGTAAGCTGTGCTCATTACCAGACGATCTTGCTGGCAATTACGATTAATCCCAGCATGGTGAAGACTAGCAGCCAGATGCCGATGGCGATGCGTGCTTCGAATGTCATGTTGTTCTCCTAGTTGCTTAGGTTGGCAAAGATTACCAGTCGTTGTGCCCAGGTATTGGTGATTGGATTATATCCGCGGCAGGTGATTAGCATTAGATCGAAGTCTGCCGCGCGTCTGATCAGTTCGACTTCGGT